>Ga0210003_1000050_pt1 | contig 103209 bp, 82 predicted proteins | sample LantaG_FD_182804 | JGI IMG/M metagenome (GOLD analysis project Ga0210003, IMG submission 182804) | Deep subsurface microbial communities from Baltic Sea to uncover new lineages of life (NeLLi) - Landsort_02402 metaG (SPAdes) (version 2) | ecosystem: Environmental > Aquatic > Marine > Oceanic >... | reverse complement strand
GTACGGCGGGACAAGTAGTGATATCTGGATTTTGTCACTGGATACAAGGATTCCGGTCAGACTTCGTTTCGGACATGATCTAGACGAAATCGACGCAATCTCCTGGTCTCCAGATGGGAAAATGCTTGTTTTTGATGGCGAACGAATTCAGGACAATACACTCTACCTGGTCAGCGATTTTCTACCGGATAAGTAGGGTACCAAACCGGAAACTGGTGCAGAAAAGGCGGCCACTATTTGGCCACAATACGGTGTAACTCCTTGTGCCACAAGGCGAGTTGGGAGTTCAATTTCGTAGGATAATTAACATCTCAAAACTCCAGCTTATCCACCGCATCGGCGAGGTGGTCGGGGGCGAGGTGGGCGTAGATCATGGTGGTTTCGATATCGGAATGGCCCATGAGCTTCTTAACGGTCGGCAGGTCCACGCCCTTCATAACCAAGTGGCTGGCGAAAGTGTGGCGGAGAGTGTGAACCTTGGTGAGGTTCTCTATACCTGCTTTTTGAGCAATTTGGATTAGTTTCTCGCGGAGCTTGGTTTTGAGCTTACCGCCGTCTTTATCGGAAAAGACGAAATTGCTTTTCTGTTTACTATCTACCTGTTTACTATCTACCTGTTTCCTGTCTGTCAGCTTACTTTTGCTCTGTTTCCTATCGTTGGCTTGCTTCAGGTCTGTTAATAGTTCCAGCAATTGAGTATTTATCGGAATATCCCTCTCCCCTGTCTTGGGCTGCCAGAAGTCCTTACGTCGAATACGTATTTTTCTCCGCTTAAAGTCAATATCGGCCCACTCAAGGTTCTCAAGCTCAGCCTTGCGCATACCGGTGTTGAGGAAAGTGAAATATACCGGATACAGGTCAGCCGGACAGGCTTCAAGGAATCGCTTGCATTCGTCTTCTGTAAGAAATCTCACAGATTTGGAGTCGTTCACTTTCAGCTTTTTGACTTCTTTGGTTGGATTTTCTTTCAGGTACCCCCATTTGATAGCCAGGTTGAAGATGGTCTTTAGCGTACCTATCTCGAAATTGATGGTATGTGCCCGGGCACCCTTACGAGTGTAGTCTTTAACATCGTCTTCAGATCCAACCGGACTGCCGTTGGGGTTGGTCCAGGCATCTTTACGAAATACCTTATACCTGTCGATGACCTCGGTATTGACCTGGGAGATACAAACGACGTTTGATTTCTCTTTCAGAAATTGTTTGAAATGGTCAATAACAGCTCGATAGCGATTCATGGTCGACGGTTGGTGATTGGCATGGGAATATTCCAGAAACTGTTCGAAGAATTTGTCCAGGGTAATATCATTTCGAGTAAAACCGAACTCGTCCCGGGCGGCTTTGACTCCGGCGTCCTGCAGGGCAAGTTCGGCGATTCTCTTAGACGTCCCGACCCGTTTACGGACTCTTCGCCCGTTGACCCTGATATCGATATACCAGACTTTGCCTCTTTTGAAGATCGCGCCCATGTAAAAACTCCCTGATTTTCATGGTCACAATATGGTCACAACCATATCTAAGAATAAGATAAGAAATTATAACTGGTTGTCAAGGAAAAAGATAGGTTGGCGCTATTTTTTATGGCGGAGAGGCAGGGATTCGAACCCTGGATAGGGGTTACCTATACACGCTTTCCAGGCGTGCGCCTTCAGCCGCTCGGCCACCTCTCCGTATCATAATCTCGAAACGGGCCTGTGCCCGTCTTTTTGTAGACCCTAAATTTATCGTTTTCCTCAAAAAAGGCAAGTAAATCTTTACCGGATAATTATAGCTTACAAATTAAGGATATTTGTGCGGGATAAAGACTTTATAAGCCCTATTTTCCCTCCAGCCGCAACTGGTGGAAGGATGTGAAGAATTTACGGACCGTCAGTTCCAGGGCCACGATGGTTGAAATCGTTACCACGCTCAGAAGCATATAGGCGACGATTATCTGGAACAGGACGGCCTTGACCGGTTCCGCGCCGGCCAGAATCATCCCGGTCATCGCCCCCGGCAAAGCCACAATGCCGACCGTCTTCATGAAATTGAGCACCGAAATCATCCCGGCGATAGCCGCCTCGCGCTGAAACGTCCGCGTCGCCAGCCGCCAGTTCTTGCCCAGCGACAGCGCCGTCTCGATAGCCAGCCGGTTGGAAGTGATATCGGAGGTGATGCGGTTGATCGTCAGGGTGGTGGCGTTCATGCTGTTGGCGACAATCATCCCCGCCAGCGGAATGACGTACCGGGCCTCGAACGTGATGACGTTCAAAAGCAGCAACACCGCCAGCGTTATCGCGGAACCCGTGAAAATAGCGGCGAACGCGATGACGAACGTCCCCCTGACTTTTTTAGCCCGTCCCGAGGCGGTGTGGGCGCCGACCGTTATCATTATCAGTATCGCGAGAAAAATCAGCGCAATCGACTCCAGCTCGAAAATATATTTGAGCACATAGCCGACCGCCACCAGCTGAACAAAAGCCCGCACCGACCCGAACGACATATCTTTTTGCACGGGGATTTTCCACCAGAGGGTCAGGCCGATAGCGATCGCCACCAGCGCCAGCGAAAAAAGAACCTCGACAAATCCCGGCGTGTTCATTGCAACTCCATATCTCTATAGCGGCGGCCTACCTCGGTTTTTGGATTTTTGACGACCTCGTCCACCGTGCCGGTTTCTACCAGCCGTCCCGCGACCAGCAAAAGCGCCTGGCCGCCCATCCGGAGCGCCTGCTCGGGGTTGTGCGTTACCATGATGACCGTCAGCGACCGCTCTTTCACGATACACTTAATCAATTCCTCGATAGCTTTCGTGTAGGTCGGGTCGAGCGCCGAGGTGGGCTCGTCCAGCAAAATAACCTCCGGGTCCATCGCCAGTAGCCGCGCCAGGGCGACCCGCTGTTTCTCGCCTATCGAGAGGTTCTCGACATCGTCGTCGATAATTCCCGGCGGTATCCGGCTCTGTTTGACCAGCCGCTGGATATCCTCCTCGGTCAGCTTGTCCTTGGCATAGAGCAGGTTGTCGCGCACCGTGCCGGGGAAAAGGTACGGCGTCTGGAACAGGTAGCCGATTTTCCTTCGCAAACCGCACGCCGGACACTGGTCGAACTTTTCGCCGTTGAATACAACCTCTCCCTTTGTTGGTTCATCGAGCCGGTTGATAAGGCGCAGGAACGAGGACTTCCCCGCCCCCGACGGCCCCATGATATTATAGATCCGCCCCTTTTCGAAATTGTAGCTGATGTCGTTGACGATGGTTTTCGGGCCGTTTTTGGTCGGGACATCGCGCGCCAGGTTTTTTACTTCGAGTATCGCTGCGGTTTCGTTCAATCAGTCTTCCCTGCCTTCTTCGTCGAAATACAAAAACCGGTCGAGCATCTTGACGTACTCCGACCAGCCGGCGCCGTCCTGTTTCCGGCGGATACGGTCGATTGCGCCCATTTTACTGTCGATTTCGTCGCAGTAATAGAGCACGAACGCCTCCGGCATCATCGGCACCACCGGCGAGGCGAACTGAAGTTCCCCGTGGTGCGACAGTATCATGTGCCGAAGTTTAATCAAAAGCTTTTCCGGAAAGGCTTCGATTTTTGAAGCGCGTTCACACAGCCACTGGTCCATGAGCGAGATATGCCCCACCAGGCGGCCCTCGTCGGTGTAGTCAATCATGTTCATATCCGACGAATACGAGGCCAGCTTGCCGGCATCGTGGAACAGACCGCCGAAAATCAGCAAATCCTTGTTGAGGAAATCATACCCGGTGGCGACCCGGAGCGCCAGCTCGGTGACATTGGCCGAGTGTTCCGACAGCCCGCCGATATAGGCATGGTGCCAGAGTTTCCCGGCCGCGGCCTTGAGGTACCCATCGATAAATTGCTCGTCCTCCCAGAACGCCGTCACCAAATTTTTGATATAGCTGTTTTCGATTTTGTCGGTCAGGGCCAGAAGGCGGGCTTTACGCTCTTCGACCGTCTGTGTCGAGTGCGGCATGATGTCCTCGATTTGGAACTCATCGTCGGTAGCCAGCCGCATTTTCTCGACCGTCAGCTGAATTTTGTTGTTGTACTCGCCGACCGTGCCGCGGATTTTGACCACCATGCCTTCCTCGAGCTCGGCTAAAGCGAACTGGTCGGGCTCCCACAGGACGCCGTTTATCCGGCCGGAGGAATCCCCCAGCTCGAGCGAGACGAACTGGCCTTTGGTGTATTCGCGGACGACTTTCTTGCGCACCGCGAAGAACCCGTCGATACGGTCCTTGATAACGAAATCCCTGATTTTTTTGGTTTCCATGTCGGATATATAATGAAAAGTTGCGCGATTATCAAAGAAAATAAATATTGTATCGGTTTCTGCCGTCAGGTCACACCCTCGCTAAAGCGAGGTCAAGACCTGACGGAACTTTAGAGTAGGTCGAAATGTCGAAGACTTTCGACAATCCAATATTCTCATCAGTCTAACATATATGGTGCCCAATCTCTTCCATATCCGGTTTGTTTAGTCAATTCCATGATGACTTCCTTTTTAAAACCCTCTCCATTCTTATCATCATAAACAACTGTAAATTTTAGGATTATTTTATCAGCTATATCCGGAATGATATTATCCCCAAAATTAAAATAAACTCCGTCTTTGTCTAAACCTATACCTTTTATTTTTATCTTTATTTTTTTATTAACAGCAGGTATTTCAATTAATAAAGTATCAATTTTGAATTTCTTAAATACCTCATAGGCCTCGTCATATTTAGATTCATATGAACCAACATATAACATAATTGAACATAAACTATCTAATACTGGTTTTCGTGAAGTTCCTACATTCAGCATGGGATTAACATCAGCTATTACAAAAAATCTGTTTATTAATTGTTTTTCTTCTTCTCTTGAACCGTAATGCTTATAATAGTATTTTGAACAATTAATTAAAGTAATAGCAATCAATATTAAAGCTGTGAAAAATATTTTAGAACACATAATAACTCTCAATTGATACTTATAAAATACTCTAAAAGATATGTTGAGATTATTCTTCACAAAACAATTTCCCTTTCCCGGACTCACTTAAACATAACCCCCGGTATCGAGCCTGTCAACCGGAAAAGTGGCACCGCCAAAACCGCTTATTTTCTTGGGGATTTTAATATTGGGGTGCCCCACCTCTTTAGAGGTGGGTTTATCGATTTTTTCAAAGCCCACCGCTAAAGCAGTGGGGTACCCAACTCTACATGATTTTTGTCTGTCATTCCCTCTACGCCTGCGGCGCACCTTCGGCTTGATTGGAAATCCAGGTATTTATTTTAGCCTGGATCCCCGCACGCCCTGGCGCACCTGCGGTTTTCACGGGGATGACATTTTGCCCGTTGTGGCGGGTCCTGAGACCCCGCCCTGGTTCGCCCCGGCGAATGACCCGACACACGACATTAGTCCAGACTAGTCTGGCCGTCAGGTCACACCCCCGCTAAAGCGGGGGCAGGACCTGACGGAACGTGAAGGTCACACCCTCCGCAAAGCGGAGACCAAGACCTGACGGAACGTAAAGGTTACACCCCCGACAAGGCGGGGCCAGGACCTCACGGAACGTGAAAATCGAGTGGTGTCGGGCGAGTCGCCTGACAGCACAAAACAAAGGAAGTAAATCCCCCCAAAATCCAACCGGCTTAGCCGGCCCTCAAAATTATTAATATTGAAGTTGCCCGGCGGAGTATAATCTATATATTTACGGTACTTATGAAAAAAATACAGCTCTACATATTAAAAGAACACCTAAACCCGTTCATTTTCGCTTTTTTGATTATAACCTTTTTGCTGATAATCGACTATGTCCCCCGCATAATCGACCACGTCATCGACAAGGACCTCTCTGTCTGGGTGGTGCTGGAGCTTATCGGGCTAAACCTGGCCTGGATGCTGGCCCTTTCGATACCCATGTCGGTTTTGGTGGCCACCCTGATGGCTTTCGGACGGCTGAGCGCCGATTTCGAGATTACCGCCATCAAATCCTCCGGCATCCACCTCTTCCAGATAATCCTGCCCCTTTTGCTGGTCGGGCTGCTGGTCAGCGCCGGGATGGTGGAGTTTAACGATAAAATCCTGCCCGACCTAAACAAAAAAGCCCGGCTTTTGTGGGGGAATATCTCGGCCATGCGGCCGACTATCATGTTCAAATCGGGCATTTTCATAACCGATATCCCCGGCTACCTGATTTTGATAGATAAAATCGACCACGCCACCTCGCGGGTCGAGGGGGTCAGTATCACCGACAACAAGGACGCCACCAAAACCAAGATTATCATCGCCGAGTATGGCTTCCTCAAAACCATCGACAACGGCCAAAGCATACAGTTCAGCCTGTACAACGGCGAGTTTCACACGATTGATTTGAAAGAGCCGGACAATTATCAGAAAATAAATTTCCAAAACCAGGTTATCAATATTACCGGCACCGGCTCGGAACTGGTGCGCACCGACACCGAGTATCGCACCGACCGCGAGATGCCCATCAACCAGCTGCAGAACAATGTGGACCGCGCTTACGAGGCGGTACTCTCCAGCCGCAACCGCATCAACACCATCCTCTCCTCCCATTTCAGCTACCTGTTTTCCGACACTTTCAGTTTCAAGATTACCGCGAAAATCACCGACTCGGCGGCGCTGGCGCTGGTGAAAACCGACGCCCAGGAGTTGAGGCGACGGATGGACCGCAATCTGCAGCAGATTCTCACTCAGAAGAAAGTCATGAACAAGTACAAAATCGAAATTTATAAGAAGTATTCCATCCCGATGGCGACCCTGGCGTTTATTTTAATCGGCGCCCCGCTGGGAATGCTCTCGAAAAGGGGCGGCATGGGCATGGCCATCACCATCTCGATTCTGCTTTTCATAATCTACTGGGCGTTCCTGATCGGCGGCGAGGACCTCTCCGACCGGGGTCTGATTTCCCCCTTCTGGGCCATGTGGGGGGCGAATATTTTGCTTGGCCTTATCGGCCTCTACCTGATATATATAGTCATTAGCGAAAAACCGATTTTCGCCTACTTTAGGAATGTAAAATAAACGGTCTTATGATAAAAAAAATCGACTTCTATCTTCTCAAATCTTTTTTCACCGCCCTCCTGGTGGTCATGCTCGCGATCGGCTTTACCATCATCATTATCAACATGGTGGAGGAACTGCGGGATTTCATCGACCACAACGTCCCCCTGGTAAGTATCCTCGAGTACTACCTCTATTTCGGCGGCTGGGTAATCAAGTCGTTCTTCCCGGTGTTTATCCTGCTGGCCACTCTCTTTTCGGTCTCCATGCTGGCCCGCCGGAACGAAATCATGGCTATGAAAGCCTCCGGCCTGTCGCTGTACCGCATCACCCTGCCGTTTCTGGTAATTGCCATATTGCTGGCGGCTTTCCATTTCAACTACAACGAATACATCTATCCCCCCGCCAATAAAAGACGACTCGAAATTAAAAGATACACCATCGAGAAGAAATCCAAGGACGCCCTCTCGAAAATACACAACATTTACCGCCAGATAAACCCGGGGTATTTTTATACTATCGAGAGTTTCAACACCGTGCGCCGGGAAGGCAACGATTTCCGGCTCTATCAATCAATCGGTAACCAGCTCAGCCGGATAATCACGGCGGATAAAATAACGTTTGTCGACCACGTCTGGCGCCTTGAGAAGGTGGTGGTGCGAAATTTCAGCGACACCGCCGAAGAATTATTCTCGCGCCTGAACACCCTGACGGTCTTCGACATCAAGGACCAGCCGGAGGATTTCGCCCGTCGCATCGGCAAGCCGGAGGATATGGGCTACGATGAACTGAAACAGTACATCGACCTGATGAAACGCACCGGGGGGCCGTATATCCGCGAGGCGATCGATTTGAAAATAAAATTCGCCTATCCTCTAACCTCGGTAATCGTGGTTCTGATATCCATCCCCTTCGCCTCCAATCCCCGGCGGGGCAGCCTGGCCGTGTCTTTCGCCGCCGGAGCCTTGATTGCCCTGATATATTTCGTGCTGTTCAGAATGATGCAGTCGGCCGGGTATAACGAAAAAATACCCCAGGAACTGGCGGTGTGGGGGGTCAACGGCCTGTTTTTGCTGGCTGGCCTGGTACTCATGATAAAAGCGAAGAAATAATGCCCCATCCCGACCATGAAAAAAACCGCGAGGCCTGGAACGAACTGGTCGAGGTTCATATCAACCACCCCGATTACATGACCCAGGCCGTCATTGACGGAGAGAGTAGTTTGAAATGGATCGAACGGGAGGCGCTGGGCAACGTCGCCGGTAAACACCTGCTGCACCTGCAATGCCAGTTCGGCCTGGATACGCTCTCCTGGGCGCATCGGGGCGCCATCGTCACCGGCGTGGACATCTCCGATGAATCCATCAAACGCGCCAACGAAATAAAAGTAAAGGCCGGTCATAAGGAAGCTGAGTTTATCCGCAGCGACGTGCTGGATTTAATCGGCGTTATCGACAAAAAGTTCGACATCGTCTTTCAATCCTATGGCACCCACTGCTGGATATCGGATATATATAAATGGGCCGAGGTCGTGGCGCACTATCTCAAACCGGGCGGGACGTTTTTCATTGTCGACGGTCACCCCATAACGGTCCTGTATTATGACCCGCCTATGAAATATTTCGACACCGAGCCGGAACGCACCCTCCACGCCCCCGACTACTGCGACACCGAGTACCGTATCAAAGGCGAGCTGGTCGAATGGCAGCACCCGCTTTCGGAAATTATCAACGCCCTTATCGAAGCAGGGCTTATTATCGAACATGTCGGCGAGTACAATTTCGGTTATTATAAAGAAGGCGAAGGCTGGACGGAGAGGGACGACCGGTACTGGCTGCCGCCGGGCGGGCTGTCGCCCCACCCGCTCATGATGTCAATCAAAGCCCGCCAGCCAGAATAACCGGACTTGTCCGGCTATCAGCCTTGTAGGTCGAAACCCTTGTGGTTTCGACATCATGATGTTGTGTCGGGTCTTGCCCGCCGAAGGTTCGCCGTGGCGAATGACCCGACACATTTTCTACCATCTGGCCGCCAGGTCACAATCTCACCAAAGGTGAGATCAAGACCTGACGGAACATCTTCAAAGTTGTGTCGGGTCCTGCCCGCCGAAGGTTCGCCGTGGCGAATGACCCGACACCATACAATCAAGGGAGGTTATAAAATGAAATCCGCACTTACTTTAATTCTGACCATCATAATCTTAATATCGACAGCCTTTGCCCAGCAGGTCCCCGACACTTCTTTCCTGCCGGACATCAAAAACCCGGCCTTCCAACCAGGGCAGGGGCCGGTGGTAATGATTGACGAGGCGCATCACAATTTTCACACCATGAGCGGCCGCTACCTGCCATTCGCCCGATTGTGCGAACGCGACGGCTACACGGTCATGCCGCACACGGTACCGTTCAGCGAAAGCTCGCTGGTGTCATGTGATATTCTGGTCATCTCCAACGCTCTCAACGAGCGTAATGTTGAGGACTGGTCGCTGCCGACGCCGTCGGCTTTTACCGACGAAGAAATCGACGCCGTGAAAAAATGGGTCGAGAACGGCGGCAGCCTGTTCCTGATAGCTGACCATATGCCTTTCCCCGGCGCCGCCGGCAAACTGGCCACGGTTTTCGGCTTCGAACTCAACAACGGTTTCGCGATGGACCCCAATCAAAGAGACCCAGCGATTTTCAGACGAACCGACGGTACTTTCCGGGGAGATATCCTCAGGGACGAAGATGACAAAAACCCGCTCGATTCGGTGGCCTCGTTCACCGGCCAGGCGTTTCGATGCGACGGCTGCGAACCGATTTTGATTTTTGATTCGGGCTATGTCTCGCTTATGCCCGAGGAAGCCTGGAACTTCACCGAGGAAACGCCACATGTTGATGTAACAGGCTGGTACCAGGGCGCGATAAAAGAATTCGGTAAGGGTCGGCTGGCGGTTTTCGGTGAGGCGGCCATGTTCACCGCCCAGAAGGTCGAAGGTAACCGTCCGGCCGGCATGAACCAACCCGTCGCCGCCCAGAACCTTGAGTTTTTGCGGGATATTATGCGCTGGCTGTCGGAGTAGGTAATAGAACAAATCGTCAGGTCACAATCTCACCAAAGGTGAGATCAAGACCTGACGGAATTTAAAAACTTGAATGTAATAAATATTTATAATATCAGGTAATATTATGAGAACAAAAATGATGCTGACCGTACTTATATTAATCATCTTTGTTATTTCATGCAATTCACATAAGAATTATATAGAGCTAAAATCAATTGATGGTGAACAAACATTTAGAAAAGATGCAGAATATATGCAATTATTTCCAAATAGTGTTATTGATACAACGATACTTTATAAGATGATGGGAGATTGGTCTTATCATAATAAAAATTTTCCGGAAATTATACAGAACACGTCAGATAGTGTTTCTTTTGTAATAAAGATAGATAGGGCTAAGAAAGGTACGGAAGGTGAGATATTGGTTTCTTTGTTTGGCGAATTTAATAATAATAATATTACAAAACTATATCTTCTTGAGGTTGATGCATTCCCGCATTACTGGAAGTTGACTGAATCGATATACAGTATGAAGAGGGATATTAAAAATAAAAATGTTAAAATAATTGCTACATTGAAAGCAATAAATTTTCAAGCATCGAGTATGATAAAATTTCCATATAATGAAAAGGGACTTTATGACTATGATATTGAAAGATATATGATAGTAGAGTGTGGGTTTAACATAGAAGAAGATCTACTGGATTACTTCTTCTAGCATCAAGGAATTGACCCCAAAATTTGCGGCATGCTTTACTGTTTCTACGTTGTGTCGGGTCTTGAGTGCCGAAGGTTCGCCGCAGGCGAATGACCCGACACTTTTTCTCTCGTCTGGCCGTCAGGTCACATCCCCGCTAAAGCGAGGACAAGACCTGACGGAACAGCTTAACCCTGTCATCCTGAGCGGAGTCGAAGGATGAACACAGTAACCAATCAGCAGTCCCCTACGTCCCCATCTCCCACGAAGACAGATATTTCTTCTGCTCCGGGGTCAGTTTATCGATGTTGATGCCCATCGACTTGAGTTTCAGCACCGCGATAGCCGTGTCAATCTTATCCGGGACGACATAAACCCGGCTTTTCAAAGTCTTGTAATTTTTCACCACGTACTCGGCCGCCAGCGCCTGGTTGGCGAACGACATATCCATCACCATCGCCGGGTGTCCCTCGGCCGCCGAAAGATTCACCAGCCGCCCCTCGGCGAGAATGTAAACGTGCTTTTTGCCGATCGTGATTTCTTCCACATTGGGCCGCACCTGCCGCCGTTTGCTTGCCGCTTTGTATATTTTCGGCAGTTCTATCTCGGCGTTGAAATGCCCGGAGTTGGCGACAATAGCGCCGTCCTTCATCTTTTTGACATGCTCCAGACGCACGACGTTAAGGTTGCCCGTCACGGTGATAAACAGGTCAGCCTGCGGCGCTGCTTTGGCCATCGGCATCACCCGGAACCCGTCCATAGCCGCCTCGATAGCCTTGACGGCGTCAATCTCGGTGACGATAACATTCGCCCCCATTCCCTTGACCCGCATGGCCAGCCCGCGGCCGCACCAGCCGTACCCGGCCACCACCGTCGTCGAACCGGCGATGAGCATGTTGGTGGCGCGAAGGACACCGTCGATGGTGGACTGCCCGGTGCCGTACCGGTTGTCGAAGAAGTGTTTGGTCTTCGATTCGTTAACGGCAATCACCGGGAACAACAGGGCCTCGTGGTTGGCCATGGCCTGGAGTCTAATTACACCGGTGGTGGTTTCCTCGGTGCCGGCCATCACTTTGGGCGCCAACTCCCTTCGCTTGCTGTGCAGCGTGGAGACCAAATCGGCGCCGTCGTCCATCGTTATATCCGGGTGGATATCCAGCGCCTGGTAGATATGCTTGTAATAGGTCTTATTGTTCTCCCCGCGGACGGCGAAAACCGAAATACCGTATTCCTTGACCAGGGCCGCGGCGGTATAATCCTGGGTGGAAAGCGGGTTGGAGGCGCACAGGGCCAGGTTGGCCCCGCCGGCCTTGAGCGTCCGCATGAGATTGGCCGTCTCCGTCGTAACATGCAGACAGGCGGCGATATTGACACCCTTGAGGGGCTTTTCTCTGGCAAACCGTTCCCGGATCAAGCGCAAAACCGGCATACTCCGCTCGGCCCATTCAATCTTGTCCACGCCTTCCTTGACCATCTTGATATCTTTTATGTCGTTTTTAACCGTCATTTTTATGCGTCCTTCGCCAGAATTTTGGCTTTATCGGTTTTTTCCCAGGTAAAATCTTTGCCTTCGCGTCCGAAATGCCCATAGGCGGCGGTTTTCTCGTAAATCGGCCGCAGCAAATCGAGTGACTCGACAATCCCGCGGGGGGTCAAAGCGAAATGTTTTTTAATCAATTCGATAATCCGTTCCTCGGTTACCTTGCCGGTGGTATCGGTAAAGACCCTCAGCGAAACCGGTTCGGCCACGCCGATGGCGTAGGCCAGCTGAATCGTGCACTTGTCGGCCAGCCCGGAGGCGACCATGTTCTTGGCGATATAGCGTGCCATGTAACTGGCCGAGCGGTCCACCTTGGTCGGGTCCTTGCCCGAAAACGCCCCGCCGCCGTGTGCGGCCATCCCGCCGTAGGTATCGACGATAATCTTGCGCCCGGTCATGCCGGTGTCGGACTGTGGGCCGCCGATAACGAACTTGCCGGTGGGGTTGATCAGGAATTTGGTGTTGCGGTCAATCATATCCTCGGGGACAATCGGCATTACCACCATGTCGATTATTTCCTCGCGGGCTTTTTTAGTGATTTTTTTGCCGCTTCGGTCAAGAATTTCTTCGCTGTGCTGGGTGGACAGTACCACCGTATCTACCCGGTAGGGCTGTCCTTCACGATACTCGACCGTTACCTGTGACTTACCATCGGGGCCAAGATACGGCAGGATTTCCGTCTTGCGGATTTTAGCCAGCTGCTGGGCCAGTTTGTGAGCCAGCATAATCGGCAGCGGCATCAGCTCCTTGGTCTCCCGGCAGGCATAGCCGGACATCAAACCCTGGTCGCCGGCCCCGCCGGTATCCACCCCCAGGGCGATATCCGGCGATTGGACGCCGATGGCGTTGAGGATGGCGCAGGTGTTGTAAGTGAAGCCGTAACTGCTCTTGGTATAGCCGACTTCTTTGACAATTTTTCTGACCAGGTGATTGATATCGACGTAAGCTTTGGTCGTTATCTCACCCCCGACTATGACCAGCCCGACCGTAACAAATGTCTCGCAGGCCACCCGGCCCTTTTTATCCTGACGGAGGACCTCGTCCAGCACCGCATCCGATATCTGGTCGGCCAGTTTATCAGGATGCCCCTCGGTCACCGATTCCGAGGTAAAAAGAAAATCCCCAACGGCCATTTAAACACTCCTTGCTTAATTTTTTATATCAGGTGAAATCAACTTCCGATGAACCGCTAATATTCAACGATTTTTTATCTCCGCGGATAGTAACCATGTTTCCGATGAGAGAATTATCGAGAACCGTGCTCTCAATCGAAGTACTTTCACCTACTATTGAACTCTTTATGATACTATTTTCTATTTTTGTACCTTTAGCAATCGATACGTAGGGGCCGATTACCGAGTTGGTTATTTTTGCGTCGGGGTCGATATAAACCGGCGGCACCACCAGCGAACCCGCAATCTGGGGCGAATTGCCCGTCTCGGGCAGCAGGCGGCGGTTGGTTTCCAGCAGGGTTTCTTTCTTGCCGCAGTCCAGCCACTGGTCGACCTCGAAAGGCGCGAAAGCAACCCCGTCCTTTATCATCAATTCCAAAGCGTCGGTTAACTGGATCTCGCCGCGGGTCGTTTTCCCGGTAGCGATATGGCGACCTAACGAATCTTTTAAGGTATGGGAATCTTTAAAATAATACAAACCGATAACAGCCAGGTTGGACTCGGGGTTTTCCGGCTTTTCCACCAGGGAGACTACCCGGCTATCCCGGATTTCAGCTATTCCGAAACGTTTCGGGTCATCCACCGGCATCAAACCCAGCACATTATCGCTGCTGTCGACGAACTTATTTAAATCACATTTAACGATAGTATCGCCCAGAACCACCATCACCGGCCCGCCGTCAATCTCCCGCAGGGCCAAATCCACGGCGAAACCAAGCCCCAGCAACTCTTTTTGATACACAAACCGGGCTTTAAAAGAAAAGTTGCTTTCGACGTAATCTTTAATCTGGTCGCCCAGGTAACCGACGACGAATATTATCTCCTCCGGCGCCAGTTCGACAATCGGTTCCAGTACATGATTCAAAACCGGTTTCCCGGCCACATAGAGCAACGGTTTGGGAGTCGAATAAGTATGAGGACGTAACCGCGTACCGACACCGGCCACGGGAATTATTACTTTCATTTATTCACCTTCCATTTTTTTCAATAATAGGCGAACCAACCCCCTTTGACAAGTCCAAAACCTATAAGTATTGAAAAAGATTGCCGGAATATTTCTAATAAACCTTCAAAACCGAATCCGGCAGGGTATAAAAGTTGAATTTACTCCGCCACACCGGATTATATTTTAAAGGATTGGTGCCTTTTTCGTAAAGCCCAATCGAAAACCGGCCCTTGACCCCCGGATAATAAAACTTATGAAAAGCCACGGCCAGCTTATCCTTGACCCACCGCGACGACGGTATTTCCGGGGCGAAATCGAAAGGCATGATATTCCTTCCCTGGTTGCCCAGGTTGGGCACCTCGCCGGCGATATTCCCCCGCAGGGCGATGGTATAATCCACCGGCACGGTATCCTTGGGCAGGAAATAAAGTTCGATGCGGAACCAGTCATCCCCCAGGGGGCGAATCTGAGCGGTCACCAGGTTTATTTCCGGCTCGGTATAATATATGAATTTTTCCCCGATAGGTTTGTCATAAAAGCCCAGATAAGTCAGAAAGGCCTTGTCGGGCAATGAAAGGTTTTCCGTATTCGAGGTCTCAATCGGGTTTTCCGCTGAATATTGCCCGAGCAGAGCCGGGACCAGATGCTCCTTTCCGAACTCCCGGTGCAGACTGTCGTTATACAGGAAATATCTTAAAAGGTCGAGCTGCTCGCTGAATTCAGCTTCGTAGTCGGGGACATTAAAATTCAAGGCTAGGGTCGAATCATCGACCTCTTTCTTCCAGACCGTGAATAGTTCGTTGGCCTGTTTAATGGTTTCATCGTCCGGCCGGGCGAAAGCAGCCAGGCTGTACCATTCGGCGGCCGGATAATATTTGTCAATTCCCCCGGGGAGCTGTTGGTCGGCGTAATACTTGAATTTCAACCCCATCCGCTTGACGATTTCGGACCATTTGTCATTATCCAGAAGTTCCTCGTGCACGGTGTACAGGTCGGCGAAAGTGAGGATAATCGTGTCGTAGCCGACCAGGGAACCGTTTTCGATACCGTCGAGAAGATTAATAGCCATCTCCGGATAATTATCAGGATTATCGGCCGTGTTATAAACCGGTTTTTGGGGATCGTATCCGCCGCAACCGGCCATTAAGATTACCAATAACAGAATTAGCGCGTATCTTTTCATGGTTTTTCAAACTCCTCAACTATTTAATATTATAAATTATAAAACCGTCACAATTTTAAAACGAGCCGATCCAGTCTTCAATTAAAAACTGCACCCGCCCGATTAAAAGGGACACCCGGCCCATCACGGTATAGCCGAAATGAGCGCCGAACGAAATCATTATGAACCATATTCCGAGTTTGGCGGTCACGCCTACAAAGCCCTTGTGCTCCTTGGAAAAATAGAAATAAATCAGGGTCGAAATAACCCCGATAACGACGATGACGGCCAGGAACGAGGCCTCCAGACCGTCGCTGTTAATCAGGGACAGCATCGTTTTCTGCATCTGGGGCAGGACCAGGCCGTGAAGCTGCGTAATCAGGAAGATGCCCGCCGTCGAACCCATGACAAACGCCAGGGCGATGCGTGAAATCCAGGAATATTTCGGCCACAGCCGGGTGAACATCATCAACCCGAAAATCCCCGGAATAAACAGCCACCATTTGGGATTGTCGGCCCGGGTCATCGGCTCCCAGAGCTGCTGTAGAATAATCGATTTCCAGTACAACCCGACATAATAACCCGCCGAAAGGCCGGCGAAGACCGACTCCACCAGGTGATAGACGGAGTTATCCTTGTACAAAAAGGAAAAGATAGCCAGCGTAATGAAGGCTTCCAGCCACAGCACGAATATTTCCATACCACTCATGCTTTCTTTCCTTTCTGTCGACGCCCCACGAAATAACCGATATTGCCCATGAGCACCAGGCCGATAATCAACAGGTGCATAAGCGACTGGGCGTCCATCCCGGTGGTGGCCCGGGCAGGTTGGCCGAGCAGCAGTTCATATTCGGCGGCGCCTTTCATGCCGCCCAGCAATCCGGTCATCTGGCCGGCGCTGATGAAAGCGTAAAACTTCGGCGCCATTACCGCCGTTACGCCGCACCCGACCGGTGTGCCGTAAAGAGCATTGACGATAGAAATCCAGTAATCGACAATGCCGTTGTCGGCCACCACAAAGATAAAATCTATATCATCATAATTTTTGACTTCGTTCATGAGCGGCAGTTCCGAAAGCGGCGTGCTCAGGTTATCGGTTGGGTAAATAGCCTCAATCGAGGAGCCCATGCCTTTCAAAACCGCCACGTAATTGGCCTTGTAACCCAGGTTGACAAAATCTACCCCGTACACTTTGCCGTACTGCTCGGCCATTTCCCGGGTGACCTGCTCGGCCATCGACGGCCCCCCCAGGGGAACGGTCGTGACCGTGACGATACGGATATTTTTGCGGAACAAATGATGCAGGGCCACCCGCGACATCGGCTCGGTTTCGGCGATGGTCGAGGGATAATAATCGAAAGTCAGCATGACTATCGATGAGTCCGGGAGGTTTTCCACGGCATCGTAAAGCTGCTGCGTTTCCGGGGTAACGTAAACGGGTAGTTTGACCGGCAGGATAAAGGGCACGATAACCGAGATCGCCACCAGCAGGTAAATCCAGCGGCGGTCCAGGGTGTCTATTTTATTCCAGAAATTCACCGCTTAGCCCTTCCCCATATAGGTTCGCTCGATACCGAGAATAATCCGCAGCGACATCGAAGCCGCGCCCAGGGCCGCCCCGATAATAATGCCGCGCTGGACGGCCATATTGACGCCGTTCATGACATAGGTGTTGATTAATTCCGGTAGGGCGACGTGAATCGAGCGAAGGAACGCCTCGCCCATGGGCACCCGCCAGAGCATGACCAGGGTGGCGGTCAAAAGCAGAATCGTGGCCTCGGCCGAGCGGGCGCGAAAAGCCCGATAGGCTGCCGAGGCGATATAAAACGCCAGTATCCCGAACATGGTCGCCATCATCGGCTTGTCAAGGTACTGGAACAGCCAGTCGTAAATCGAGCCCTCGGCATCGCCGAATAGCGGCGACCAGGACGACGGCAATAGCGACGGCAGGGCCATCACAAAAACCGATATCAAAGTCAGCAGGCTGTAACCCCACCCCTTTTTGCGCCGCCGGACGGTATTGAAATTGACCCGGGTGATGGAGACCGCCCCCAGAAACAACGTGAAACCGCCGACAATCGTCACCCAAACCAGAATCTCCGGCTCTATCTGGCCGATTATGGTCTTGTCCGGTCGGAAAAAAATGGACACCGCCAGCACCAAGCCGGACAGAAAAGCGATTACAACGGGAACGGTCGTTCTCATTTAAGCCATCTTGAACAATTTATAGTACCAGTCACCAACATCAAAACTGACCAGGATAACGCCTATCAAAATCAGAATGATAATAATTACCTTTATAAAATCCTGTCCCTTCAGGCCACCCAGCATCAGGGGTTCCTTGGACAGGTACGAAGACGCCGCGTATAGTTCTTCGCCCATGAGGGTGTAGTCGCAGGCGGCGATAAAAAACGGCAGCTGTTCGGGGCGGGCGGTCCCGGCAATTTGAATCGAGCCGGCGGCGTTGCCGGTCTCGGCCAGCAGCAGCGCTTCGGCGAAAAACGCCCCCATGAAAATATTGGCGGCGGGGCGTTCCCGCATCATCATCCCGTTCACGGTCGAGGTAAAGGCCATCTGCTCCCCGGCTACGTAGCGGACGATATCGCGGTTATAAAAGTCCCGCTTGCCCATCTCGGTATAAGCCTGTTCCACCACTTCCTGGCCGGCCGCCAGCACCAGCGGATACCGCACCGGCACCAAAAGCGGCGTTTCGTACTGGGCCGTGATTTTGGCCACCCGGCCCAGAATCGAGATGGCCGCGATGGTTTCAATGTCGTCAAGTTCCTGGAGGCCGGGAATGAACAAAACCGGCTTGCCCATCTCGGTGGCCCGGCCCACCGCCTCTTCGACTGCGTCGATACCGGGAATTTTCCTGACGAACAACGTTTTGCCCTGCTTCGCCCAGCGCGTGTACAGAAGCACCGCCGCCGAGAAAACCAATACGAACACCAGGGCGTTTATCCGCTCTAAACGAAAAGCGGACTCCTCACCTCCCTGGGCCAGAACCGGTTCGACGGTTAGAAACAGAAAGAGAAAAAAAACGGTTATCGGGATAAGTATAATTTTGAAATTCTTTAACACTCTGTAAAATTGCCGGTCAAATATTAATCATTAAAAATCACGAGTTTATTGATGTTCCCGGTTGAACTTCTCCACCAGGGCATCGATTTTATCATCATTCCAGTTTTCCTGCCGGGCCAGTTCCTCCAGTGTGCCCCAGAACGGCTCGCCGCAAACCACGCACGGCAGGTTGTTGTCAATCAGGAAGCGTACCGCCCCGGGATGATCATGAATCAAATCTTCAATTGAAACGTCTTTTTTTATACTCAAAGCATACCCGCCGGTTTCATTCGGCCAGGGCTTTTTTGAGTGATTCGATCAGGTCCACCGGGGTCGGGTCAACCTCGTTGAGAATGGCCAGATAATAGGAAGTAAAATCACCCAGCTGAATCAGGCTGAACATCCGTTCGAGGGTGTTATCCCCCATCGAATGAACATCGACCACTTCAATCTCATTTCGCTCGATAATGTCCTTGACGATATTCATCCGCTTGCGGATCTTGCCGTGGTCGTCCATATCGCGCAGCATGACTACCGTCAGGTGTTCCTGGTGTTCTTTGATTGGCTGCGACCAGCCCACCAGTTCGTTATGGCAGGCTTCCGGGAACTGGTTGCAAAAAGCCATGTTCTTGCCATTTTCGCAAATCTGGCCCTTCCACCTGAGCGCCACTACACCGGTCCAGTCGGGACCGCCGTAGATAATGGCGATTTTCTTGTGCATCCGCTCCGCCATCCGCTTGGCCGGGTTGCTGATAACGGGCGTGCCCTCGATATATTTCTCCCGAAGTAACTTCAAGCGCATGACGGCTATTTCCACATTTTTCTGGATATCCTTTATGAGGCCGATTCTTTCCATAAAAACCAAAAGCGGCACGAACGAATACCCCAGGGCCGCCCGCGGCTGCAGGCCGGTCGGGAGCATCATTATGGGGATATCGTTGAGGCCGGCTACATCCTGCATCAGCCCACCCGTGCTCAACGCCGTAATCATCGCCTTACGCTGCAGGGCGTCGTCCAGGGCCGAAAGCGTTTCCTCGGTGTTGCCGCTGTAAGAAGAGGCGATCACCAGCGTTTCGTCATCAACATATTCCGGAAGCTTGTAGTCGCGGCAAATCTGAAAGGGAACCAACAGCTTTGATTCCAGAAAAGAACGCACCAGATCGCCGCCGATTGCCGACCCCCCCATCCCGATTACGACAATATTCTTCACATCCGGAAAATCATCCGGCGTCACCTTCCAGCCCGAAGCGATTTTCAAGGCCTCTTCCATCTGTTCCGGAAAATCGAAAATCCGGTTATACATATTATCCGGGTCAAACGACCGGATTTTTTCAACATCATCAAGTACGGTCAATTGTGTATTCCTCATTTTTAATTACTTCTTCTCCAGTGCTGTCATAAAACTTTGTAACTTTCTCGTAACCGATACGGCCGTGTGGCTCGACAAAACCGAGACCGCCAGATGATAGACGAGATTGGAGTCTATCTTTTTAATCAACCGGCATATATCGGTAATTTTAGCGGGGTTCATCGAGAGGTTTTTCACCCCCATACCGATAAACAACGGCAGGGCCAGTTTATCACCCGCCATTTCACCGCATACCGACACCGGCTTGTTATATTTCATGCATGCCTCAACCGTCATTTTTATAAGCTGCAGGACCGAGGGATGGTAGGAATTATACAGGTTGGCCACCCGGATATTGTTCCGGTCGGTGGACATCGTGTACTGGGTGAGGTCATTGGTGCCGATGGACATGAAATCGACTTTTTGGGCCAGCAGTTCGGCGGTCAACGCCGCCGAGGGAACCTCGACCATTATCCCGATCCTTATTTGATTATCGAAGGGTACATTCTCGCGCCGCAGGTCCAGCATCGCCTGGTGTATCAGTTTCTTGGCCTTCTCCAGTTCGGTGATATCCGAAATCATCGGTAACATGATTTTCAGATTCTTGTGGACCGAGGCCCTCAGAATCGCTCTAATCTGGGTTTTGAACACCTCGGTCATCTCCAGCATCGAGCGGATTCCCCGCCAGCCCAGGGCCGGGTTATCCTCCTTGATTATATCATCGTTTTTACGAAACTTGTCCGAACCCAGATCGAACGTCCTCAACACCACCTCGGACTTGGAAAAGCGCTCGGCGATACCCCGATAATATTCATACTGCGATTTCTCGTCGGGGAAATCATCCTTCTCCAGGTACAAAAACTCCGTCCGGTACAGGCCGACCGGGATATTTTTCCATGACAGGATATCATCCACCGGCCCGGGCAACTCCAGGTTGGCGGCCACGTTTATCTCCATGCCGTCGGCAGTCAGGGGCGGAATTTGTGTTAGTTTCTTGATTCGGGAAATGGTGGCCGGTCCCTGATGTCGGCGCCGCCTCTGATACTCCACCCAGTCTTTGTCGGCGGGGTTTATAATCGCGATGCCGTTGGTGCCGTCGATAATAATCCGGCAATTGTTGGGCACCCGGGTCCAGACCCTTTCCGAGGCAACCATCGGTATGAGCAATGACCGGGCAATCAGAGCCATATGAGAATTGCGGCCACCTTCTCCGATTAAGAAACCGGTCACTTTACGGCGCCGATAGCTGAGTACTTCCCCGGGGGTAAACGACCTGCCGACCAGGATAGTGTCGGCGGGAAACTTGACCTCCGGTCTCTGGTGATAACCGCCCAGATGAGACAGGACTTTATTGGCGACCGCCTCGATGTCCTGAACCATCTGCCGCATATAGGCATCATCGGATTTCTTCAGGGGGCTGGTGGTTTTTTTCACCAGGGAATTATAAATAAAGCCGGCATTGCGTTTTTCGGCGATTATCTGTTCTTTCACCTGCTTGAGAAACTCGTAATCGCCGGCGATAAGTAATTGGGCGTCAAATATTTTCGCTACCGGCCCGCCTATTTTCTTGCCGGCCGAGTCCCTTGTCTGGCGAAGTTCCTCGATGGTTATGGCTACCGCTTTATCCAGCCGCTGGATTTCGTTGTCAAGGCTCGAGGCCGCGATGGCCACCTCGGCTACCTTGATATCCCCCGGCAGGATAACCCGGGTGCGGCCCATGACAATACCTAACGAGATGGGTACGCCTTTAACCACCTTTCTTTTTTTATACATATTAACCATTTCGCGTATTAAGATAAGTAAACTCTATCAGGAAAAACAAGGAGAATAATTACTAAACATCTTCCCCGAAACTGGATGCGATTACATTCAACAGCGCTTCCATCGCCTGTTCTTCATCGGGGCCTTCAACCTCGAGAACCAGTTGAGTGCCTTTCTCGGCCGCCAGCATCATCACCCCCATAATCGATTTACCGTTAACCCGCAGGTCTTCCTTGGTAAAAAAAACTTCAGACTCGTAACCGGAGGCGGTTGACACCAGTAGGGCCGCCGGGCGGGCGTGTAAGCCAAGTTTGTTTACAATCGTAGCAGTCTTTTTCATCATAGCGGTTATTCTGATAATATAAATCTTTTTCCGGAGATTTCCTGTACCATTCCTTTCAATTCCAGGGCCAGTAAAAATTCCATTAAATCCGAGGCTGGAAAACCGCTGGCCCGGGTAAGCTGGTCAATCTGCATCGGTCCGGAGGACAGCAGGGATATTATTTCTTTTTCTGAGTCGGTCACATCGGTCTGTTTTTTAAATTTTTTCGCCGAAACCTCGCCTTTCAACCGCGGTAATTGCTTAAAAATATCTTCGACATCGGTCACCAGAGTCGCCCCATTTTTCAATAACTCGTTGGCGCCAATACTCTTATCGGAGTCTGGCCAGCCCGGCACGGCGAACAGCTCCCGGCCCTGATCCAGGGCTAGTTCGGCGGTTATCAGGGCGCCGGATTTTTTACCGGCCTCGATTACCACCACCCCCTCGGAAAGACCGGATATTATCCGGTTGCGTTCCGGGAAGAAAGCCGGGTTGGGTTTGGTATCGGGGAAATATTCCGAATAAACACAACCCTGCCGGCTGATTTTCTGCGCCAAACTCTTATTACCGGGCGGATAGACGATATCAAGCGAGGTTCCCCAAACCGCCACCGTTTTCCCGCCTTGCTCCAGAGCTCCCTTATGGGCGGCGGAATCGATACCATCGGCCATTCCCGAAACCACCACCAGTCCGGCCTCGGCCAGCCGGACGGCCAAGTTATAAGCGAACCTTCGCCCCCTTTCCGAGGCATGGCGGGTGCCGACAATCGCCAGCATTTTTTCCTCGACCTCCAGCGCTTCTCCGACCCGGAACAGGAGCGGCGGTGTCTCGGGTATATTTTCAAGCGGACGGGGAAATTCCGGGTGTCCCGGGTAGAGCACCGCCCAGCCCAGTTGAGCTATGCGGGCGGCCACCTGGCGGGCTCGTTCGGGGTCGTATTCGCTTTTTATCGCGGTGGCAACCGTATGACGGATATCCGGCACCTCCTCGAGCTCCGTTTTGGACGCCGCCAGAGCCGCCGAGGGGGAGCCGAACTTATTGACCAGCCGCCAGTAACGCCCCCTGCCGACACCGGATATGTTGAGAAGGGCTATCGCATCAATCAGATGCTCTTTTTGCTCGTTGTTGGTCAAGTTTCCGCTCTATCGCTTCAAGAAATTGCTTCGCGCCTTTGCCGGATACGGCCGAAAGGTAAATATAGCCATCCGGCCATTCTTTGGAAACCTCTTTTAAATCACTTTCCGAGATGGTATCTATTTTAGTTACAACGGTTAGCGCGGGACGTTTCAGCAGCGTACGGTCAAAATTGGTCAATTCCTGCTTTAAAACGGCCAGATTGTTTTCTATATCAACATCGTTGATATCTACCACATAAACCAGCAGCTCGGTTCTTTGAATATGCTTTAAGAACCTGTGCCCCAGACCCTTACCCTGCGAGGCTCCCTTGATAAGCCCCGGTATATCGGCCATCACACAGGATTTGAATTCCCGCAGCCTGACAATTCCCAAATTGGGAATCAGGGTCGTGAAGGGATAGTCGGCGATTTTCGGCCGGGCGGCCGAGAAGGTTGCCAGTATGGTCGATTTCCCGGCATTGGGCAAACCCACCAGACCGACATCAGCCAGAAGTTTCAACTCCAGGGAAAGCTCTTTATGCTCCCCCGGGCGGCCCGGTTGCGCCATCCGCGGCGCCTGGTTGGTAGATGATTTGAAATAAGCGTTACCATGCCCCCCCTGGCCGCCCTTGGCCAAAACCACCTCGGCGCCTTCCATGTCAAGGTCGGCGATTATTTGCTCCGTTTCCAGATCTTTTATGACCGTCCCGACCGGCAACCGCAGGATAATGTCTTTTCCCGATTTGCCGGTTTTCAAACTTCCCGAGCCCGGCAGACCGTTGGGTGCTTTATACGAACGCTTATACCGGTAGTCCAAAAGAGTGGTCAAATTCCGGTCGGCCACTGCCCGCACACTGCTGCCCCGGCCGCCGTCGCCGCCGTCCGGTCCCCCTTTGGGTATAAATTTCTCCGTGTGAAACGACAGACATCCCGGCCCGCCTTTGCCCGACGTTACCTCTATTTTCACATAATCCACAAACATTTATGCCAATATTCTTTAAAAGCGCTCAAAAGTCAATTAGCATAATTGTACTTTCAAGATTATTAAAAGGATATAAAAAATCTTTAGTCTGAGATTGACGGTAAAATCAAATAAGTATATATTGAGCCATGCAAGATACGGAGAAAAAAGAAAATACGCCGGGCATCAATCAGCGCAAACGGCAATTTTACGAGAAAACCTTCCTTTTTTTAGGCCGCTTTTGCTTGAGACTCGGCCTGAAACCCAATTTACTGACGGTTGTCTCCCTTCTCTGCGCCCTCATCTCCGGTATTTACTTCTGGAAAGCCGAAATGCTCTGGGGGGTTTTCTGGATGCTGATGACGGCTTTCACCGATATGCTCGACGGTTCCACCGCCCGCGCCGGAAATCTCGGCACGGTTTTCGGCGGCATTTTCGACCATGTCCTTGACCGCTACGGCGAGTTTCTCATCCTGGCCGGCATCACTCTATCCGGCACGGTGCACCCCGGCTGGGGTCTTTTCGCTCTTTTCGGGATGCTCATCGCCAGCTATACCCGCGCCGCCGCCGAATCGATGGGCAAAATCGAAAACTGCGCGGTCGGCATCATGGGCCGCCTGGAAAAATTCATCCTCATCATCGTCGGCTCGATCCTGGAACATTTCCTCCCGCTGGGTACCTGGCCCAAAGGCGGCTGGCTGGAGTTCGCCCTCATTATTGTCGGTATTGCCTCGTTTATCACCGCCGTCCAGCGCCTTTTCTACACCAAGAAAGTTCTCGGCGACAAACGGGAAGTTTAAATTGTCCAACCCTGCACTCAAGAAAGAATGACCATGATAACCGCCCTCGGCAATCCCGTATATGACTATATAAAAACTCCGAAAGTCGATACCAAAGAACGCATCCTTTCGGGCTGTTCCACCAACGCCGCCCTGGCCCTGGCCAAACTCGGTGAACCGGTCCAACTGGTCGGCTCGGTCGGCGACGACCTGAAAGAAAAATTCATTAACGACCTGGAGCGGTTCGGCATTGATTATAAAATCACTCCCTCGAAAGAAACCGGTGGCTTTTCGCTCATCTATTACGACGACTACGGGAACCGCACGCTGGATTTGCTCGGCAAGGCCGCCCCGGTCGGCTCGCTCGACCCGGAAGTCTATCAGGATTCCCAAGCGGTTTTAATCGGGCCGATACTCGGTGAGATTTCTTTCGATGAGATCAAAAAGATACGCGAAAATTTCAACGGTCTTTTGTTCTGCGACCCGCAGGGGCTGTTGCGCGATGTCGATGATAACGGCCGGATATTCCATGAAAAGCGCGACGGTATCGAGGAAGTATTCGCCCGGTGCGATATCGTCAAGCCCAACGAACTCGAGGGCAAAGTCTTAACCGGCATCGACTGCCGCGAGGACCCTTATGAGGCCGCCCGGATTATCAAAAGCTGGGGGCCGAAACTGGTTATCGTGACGCTGGCCGAGCTTGGCTCGGTGATTTACGACGGCGAGACTTTTATCGATATCCCGCCGTATGAAATCGACCTTATCGACGCCACCGGCGCGGGCGACACCTACATGGCCGGCTTTACGTTCGAATATCTCAAAACCGGCGGGGATTTGAAGAAGGCCGGATGTTTCGCCTCGTGCACGTCGTCGATTATGATTGAAAACGTCGGACCGGATTTTCCCCTGTCAGAAAAAGCCGTGCGCACCCGGCAGGTAAAACTTCTGAGGATCGAGAATTTCAAGCCCCGGGTGGCGGTTAACAGTTAAAACAAAAACTTAACCTTAACCGGGAATATTTAATGAAAGAATCCATCTTTTTCAAACGTCATTCCAGACGTTCGTACCTTGACAAAAAAATCCCTCGAGAAGTGCTGGAGAGGATTTTTGAAAAAATCCGCTGGTCGCCGTCGTGCGCCAACAAACAGCCGTGGAAATTTATTTTCGTCAGCGAGAAGGAACAACACGCCGGATTCGGCGAAGCCCTCGCGCCTGGTAATGAGTGGGCGACCAAAGCCCCAATATTGATAGCGGTTTGCGCCAAAAAAAAAGACGACTATAACCGCGAGGACGACCCCGTTTTCTACTACCAGTTCGACTGTGGCCTGGCGGTCATGTCGCTTTTGCTGGCGGCGGTGGACGAAGGTTTGATGGGACACCCGATGGCCGGCTACGACGCTTTCAAAGTCAAAAAAGCGCTGGCGATACCCGACGAGTACCATGTCGTGTGCGTGATTTCACTCGGCTACGAAGGCTCGGCGGTTAACCTCGACGAGCGCACCCGCAAAAAAGACGAGGCCCCGCGCACCCGCAAAGATATCCCGGATATCATTTGCATGGATAAATTTGATTTCAAGGCATGATTGATAAGCTGTGTAGGTCGAAACCCTTGCGGTTTCGACTTTCTTGCCTTCAGTAAAAAAATACAATAAAACAGACATAGTCTGTTCCTTCAGTTCTTGCTCGCCGGAGGCGAGTGTGAACTGACGGTATAATGGTATCAGGTCACACTTCCCGCTAAAGCGGGAACCAGGACCCGACACAACTTGTATTTGGTCCAGGCTAGCCTGGTCACCCTGAGCGGAGTCGAAGGGTGATTATTTTTATATAGCATTTATCCCTCCTGATTTTTATCCTGATTCCGATCAACCCGCAAATATTCACTAAGGAGGAGTTATGTTTAAAAGCATACTGATTTTAACCACGGCTTTGATTCTGCTTCTCGCTTTAGGTTCATTCGCCCAAAGCGAAGACACCACCAAGCCGACGCCGAAAGAAGAAGTTGCCCCGGCGGTTGAAAAGAAAGCTGTCGAGGTTGCCCCGCCGATGGACTTGACGATTGAAACCCAGCTGTGCGCCGGTATCGAGGAACGTATGCCGGTGGGCGCGGCCGAGAGTTTCACCCCCGATGTCGAGAATGTTTATCTCTGGTGCAAGGTTACCGGCGCGACCGATTCGACCTCGATAAAAGTCGCCTGGTCTCACGGCGACATGGAGATGGCCACGGTGGAGTTGCCGGTAAAAAGCGCTTTCTGGCGCACCTGGAGCAGCAAGCGGATTCTTCCGGAATGGACCGGTGACTGGACCGTGCGCGTGCTCGACGCCGCCGGCAACGGCCTGAAGGAACTGACCTTCACCATCGCCCCCGCATCCGAACCGGAGACACCGACAGAGACCGAAACTGTGCCCGAAGAAGAAACAACCACGGAATAGTATGTAAATGAAAGGTACCGTCAGGTCACACTCTCCGCCAAGGCGGAGACCAAGACCTGACGGAACGATAAAAAAAACGTCATGGCGAGGAGTCCGTCAAAGGCGGACGACGTGGCCATCTCGGAGTCGAAAGTCTTCGACATTTCGACCTACGTCCTGATTAGATTGCCACGCTCCAGCGCTAAGCGCTTCCGCTCGCAATGACGTTTGAAAGTTTAATAGGGTGTCAGGGTGAGACCCCTGACACCACACCATCCGTGAATAGTCGTAGGTCGAAACCCTTGCGGTTTCGACACATTGGCAGAAGACTAGTAGGGCAGGATCCCTGCGATCCTGCCTTTTTTCTTATCCCTTGACAGCAATTCCATAACGGTATATCTTGTTTACAAGAAGAGTACAATCAAGAAATGATAGATTTATCAGACTTATAACAAGAAGATAACACAATAAAATGAAGATAGAGCACAAAACGATATTCATATTGTTGCTAACTACAATCTCATTCTTCCCTTTTTTCTCGTGCGGGAATTCAAACAATAGAATTCTATTAGTAGAAGGAGAGAAAAAACCCTGTGACTCCACCCTAATATTCAAATATGTTGATTCACTTGAAGTAATAGCAATTTTGAACGACTCAATATTTTTATCGTCAGAAATTATTAACTATATTAAGATCGACAAAAAACTAATAAGAGAAACAAATATAAATAAAAGAGAAATTTTAGATGATTCCTTAAAAAAATTCAAAATCCCATTATTGGATATTGCCCTAAAGAATAATAGCAATACTGACTTAAAAATACCTTTTAAGAATATTTCTGTTGTACCTCCTATTTGTAACACATATTACAGTCAATATTTTCTTATTCTAGGATCAAAAAAAATCGATTCTACATATTCATATCCATTACATCTTGCTTCAACCATTGACAGTAGTAAGGATAAAGACTATTTTACAATTCTTAAAAAGAATGAACAATTGTTAACACAAAGCTCAATTTCCTTTTTAAGTTCCTTCGACATAGATACTTTAAATCCAGGTGAATATGGTATACAAGTTGGATTTCATAATTTTTTATGGGAGAAGAGTGAATATCCGGTTTGGGTCGGAAGACAAAGATCAAAAATAATATCCTTTAAAGTTGTTACAGATTAAATCAGGTTACTGTAATAACCAACCTCACGCCTTTATCCCGTCGAATAAAAACGAAATCAAATACTCCCCCATCGGGCGGGAGGGCGCCTGCAGGTGCGAATAATGCCGCCGCACCATCCCCTCGATTATAATCGAAACAAGATAACCCGTCAACTCTATCTCGAAATCGCCGCGAATCTCGCCGGTTTTCTCGCCCCGCTCGATAATCTCGGTTATATATTCTCTGAAATGCCGCTCGAGGTCGATACCCTCGAGCGTTATAGCGGCGTGCCGGACAGCGGCGGTGACAAAGAGGTAAAACGCCTGCTCGTCCTCGAAAAGACGGGTGTTGACCGCGATAGCATGATACAGGTACAAAACACGGTCGCGCGCCAGCACCGCTTTTTCCTGGGCGCGGATTTCCGCGACCATGCGGGTCAGGTAGTCGTCGAACACCAGCACAGCGAACTCCAGCAGATGGCTTTTCGACGGAAAATACTGAAAAAACGACCCCTTCGATATCCCCGCCTGCCGGCAGATAACATCCACCGCCAGGCCGTCATAGCCGTATTTCCCGAAAAGCCTTACAGCCGTGCGGTAAATCTGCTCTTTTTTGTCCGGCGGCAGCCGCCGAAAAGTATCCGTAACCACCTTCCGCCTGACCAGATTCGCGACCACGTTTTCATCGAGCATACAAAAATCACCTCTTTACTTATGACCAATCAGTCATATATAATATACCATAGATATATATTTTTTATGAAAAGTCAAATTTAATTTGACCCGCCATCAGCCGCCGAATATCTTTGGGCGGCTGAAATAAAACCAATTTAGAAAGGAAGTTAAAGTGGGAAAAATCAGAGTAGCCATAATAGGCGTCGGCAACTGCGCTTCTTCGCTGGTGCAGGGTGTCGAGTTTTATAAGAAGGCCAAGGATGACGATCAGGTCCCCGGCCTGATGCACGTCAATCTCGGCGGCTATCACATTCGCGATATCGAATTTGTCGCCGCTATCGACATTGACAAGAACAAAGTCGGCAAGGACCTCTCCGAAGCCATCTACACCAAGCCGAACAACACTTTCGTTTTCGCCAAGGTCCCGAAAACCGGCGTAATCGTCCAGCGCGGCATGACTCATGACGGTCTGGGCTTTTACCTGTCACAGATAATTGAAAAAGCCCCCGGCGACACGGTGAACATTGTCAAGCTGCTCAAAGACACCAAGACCGACGTGGTGATCAACTACCTGCCGGTCGGCTCCGAGGAAGCCACCAAGTGGTATGTCGAGCAGATTCTTGACGCCGGCTGCGGCTTTGTCAACTGTATCCCGGTCTTTATCGCCAGCGAGAAATACTGGCAGAAACGTTTCAAAGAGAGAGGCCTGCCGGTTATCGGCGACGATATCAAGTCCCAGGTCGGTGCGACTATCACCCACCGGGTGATGACCCGCCTGTTTCTGGAGCGCGGCGTCAAGCTGGAACGCACCAGCCAGCTCAATGTCGGCGGCAACACCGATTTCTTAAACATGCTCGAGCGCTCCCGCCTGGAATCGAAAAAGATTTCCAAGACCAACGCCGTGACCAGCCAGTTGAACTATGAGATGGCACCCGGAACAGTTCATATCGGTCCGTCGGATTATATCCAATGGCTAGATGACCGCAAGTGGGCTTATATTCGCATGGAAGGTACGACGTTTGGTAATGTACCGCTGAATATCGAAATGAAGATGGAAGTCTGGGATAGCCCCAACTCCGCCGGGGTGGTTATCGACTCCCTCCGCTGCTGCAAGCTGGGTCTGGACAACGGCCTGTCGGGCGCCTTGATTGAACCATCGTCATATTTTAAAAAATCCCCACCGATTCAATATACCGATGACGAGGCCCGGCGCATGACCGAGGAATTCATCACCAAGTACGGCTGGAAGCACGCCGAGAAGCCGCAAAAAGTGGCCGCCAAAAAGCCGATAAAATCAAAACCGGCTGTCAAGCCCACCCAAACGGCCAAGACCACCAAAACCGCTTCGAAAAAACGGGTGGTTAAAAAGAAAAAATAGTTTATGAAGTTCCATTAATTTAGTAACTTAACCGGCGACAACCAATCGCCGGTTTTTATTTGGTGAAGGACTGAAATTTGACGCGTAAAATCGACAGACCTTATTTCATTACGTTCGAGGGCATCGACGGCTGCGGTAAAACCACCCAACTCGAGCGGGCTTTCGATTACCTGACCGCTTCCGGGCTGACCGTTTATAAACTTCGGGAGCCCGGCTCCACCCGGGTGGCCGAAAAAATACGCGAAATCCTGCTCGGCAAGGAAAACCCCCTCTCCGATATAACCGAACTTCTGCTTTACGAGGCCGCCCGCTCCGATATAGTCGAGAAGGAAATCAAACCCCTGCTCAAAGACGGGCATATTGTCCTGTGCGACCGTTTTTACGACAGCACCACCGCCTACCAGGGTTACGGCCGGGGATTGGATATCGAAATGGTCAGGAAACTTCACCGGGTGGCGGTGGGGGATTTAACCCCGGATCTGACTTTACTTTTTGACCTCGATTTAAAAACCGCCCTAACCCGCCGCAGCCAAAATCCCGACCGCCTGGAATCACAGCCGGAGGCGTTTTTCGAACGGGTCAGGCAGGGCTTTCTGGCTATCGCCCGGGACGAAAGCGACCGGGTGAAAGTTATCGACGCCTCACGCTCGGTCGAAGCAATTTTTGAAGAAGTTAAAGAGCAACTGGCCCAACAGCTTGGATTATAATGACGCAAATTTTCCCGATAGACCGCCGCACGATTGTTCTCTCCGCGATATTCATGTTTCTGATAATCCTCCTGGCCGGGACGGCGGGAGTTTTTATTCTCTCCGACAAGAGCCTCAAGCAGGCGCTCGTTTTTGTCAATTTTACTTTGCAGTTGGAAGAAAACTACCCCGGTCAGCTTGACTGGGACCGGCTGCTTGTTTCCGCCCGTAACGCCATGTTCGAGCAGCTCGACCGCTATTCGGGTTTTGTCGAGGTTAACCAGTTTGAACAGCTCGACGAGGAACTAAGCGGCAGCTACAGCGGTATCGGGGTTTCGGTGGTCCGGCATGACCGGGGGCTGCTGATTATATCGGTGCGCGAAAACAGCCCGGCGGCCGAGGTCGGCCTCTTAAGCGGTGATATTATTATCGAGGCCGACGATGTCGTCCTGACCGGACTGACCTCCGATAAGGCCACCCGACTTCTGCGCGGCAAGGAAGGCACCAGCGTGAAAGTGGCCGTGTTCCGGCCGGTGCTGGAGGATACCCTGACGGTCGATATCACCCGCCGCAAAGTTGACCTCCTGCATGTCCCTTTTGCCGGTTACACTCCCGACAGCGTCATTTATATCCGGGTTTTGGATTTCGAGGCCGGGACCACCGACGATATCGAGGCCGCTCTCGATTCCCTGATAAATAAAAAAGATTTCACCCCCCGAGGGATTATTCTGGATTTGAAGGGCAATCCGGGCGGGTTATTTCTCGAGGCCTATCAAACGGCCAATCTCTTTTTGGAAAAAGGCAAGTTTATTGTCGGCACCAACGGCCGCTCGCGCTGGAAAGAGGAGAAGCATTATTCTTCCGGCCGCGATATTACCGGCGGTCTGCCGCTGGCCGTCATTGTCGATGGCGGCTCGGCCTCCTCGGCCGAGATTGTCTCCGGCGCCCTCAAACAGCTTGACCGGGCAATATTAATCGGGGACACCACTTTCGGCAAGGGTCTGGTGCAGGGATTTACCCGCTTTCCCGACGGCAGCGGTTTGCGGCTGACAATTTCGCGCTATTATCTCGAGGGGGGCGTTTATCTCAACGAATTCGACACCGCCTTAAACGAGGTCGGCAGCGGCCTGGCCCCCGACTATTATTTCCGCTTCAGCGAACGCACCCTCTTCCCCCGCCTTCTGGAAAACTCCCTTCTCTTGCAGCACTTCGCCAACCTTCACCAGGAAGAGATAATCGCCCGGTCAAAAAATTTCGAACTGGCCGACAACTGGGTGGACCGCTTCGAGGTTTTTACCCGAGAGAACAATTTCATTTATGTCTCGCCGGAAACGGAACTGGCCCGGCTCCTGGTCGAGTTGAGCCATTTCGAGTCCTGCTCCCGGGACACCAGAAAGGCGGCTTCCGAGATTCTGGATATCGCCCGGAAAAACGATATCGATAAATTCGATGAGTACCGCACTTATATAAAAATGCGCCTGCACCAGATAGCCGTTGAAAGAAAATACGGGACCTATCGCGCCTATGCCGATGTAATAGTTCGCAGCCGCCCCGATATTCAACTGGCGGCCCGCATTTTAAAAGAAAACAGGTAATGCTTGATTTATTGATTTATCTCTCGTGCGGCCTTTCGGCCGGTATTGTGGGGGGGTATCTCGGTTTGGGCGGCGGGATTATCATGGTCCCTTTCATGACTCTCCTGATGGGCCTCGATATCAAAACGGCGGTGCCGGTCTCCATGAGCGCCATCGTGGTCAACTCCATCTCGGCCTCCAACGAATATTTGAAAAAGAACATGGTCGATGTCGAGCTGGGGCTGGTGCTGGCGGTTTTCACCGTCCTGGGCTATATTACCGGCAGCTACCTGAGCGATATCATCCCCGGCAACTATATCAAACTGCTCTTTTCGGTGGTGCTGCTTTACACCGCCTTTTCCTTTATCCGCAAGAAAAAAACCAACCCGGAAGCCCCACAACCGGTCAGCCGGGGCACTTATCTTTTTGTCAGTTTATTCGTGACTTTCTTAACCGGCATAATCGCCGCCCTGATAGGCATCGGGGGCGGGATTATCATCATTCCGGTCTTGTTTCTGGTGCTCAATCTGCCCCTGACGGTGGTCCGGGGGACCTGGTCGTTTACTTACGGTTTCGCGGCGGCGGCCTCGACTGCGGTTTATTTCATCAACGACCGCATCGACTTAGCACTGGTGCCGCCCATTATCGTGGGAATCATTATCGGCGGGAAAATCGGCGGCTGGCTGGGAACTATGGCCAAACCGCGGGTGGTCAAAATAGCCTTCTTTATTTTACTTATATATACGGCCTTTAAACTGGCCTACGGGCCGCTGGCGGGAATGCAATGAGCGAGATGCAAATAAATATCAAAAATCTCGTTAAACTTCACACCTTCCTGTGGTATTTTTTGATTTTCTGGTTTGCCCTGGCCGCCCTTTTGTATTTACTTGAACTGGAAGCGGCGGAGATGTTTTCTTATACCGGTATAGTGCTGGCCATAGCCGTCACTATATTAAGACTGGTGGTCATCTCCGAGCAGTTTCGGCGGCTGGCCCGGAAACGTTTCCAGCTTATCGGCTATCTTTTAATTCTGATTTTACTGGTCACTGTTATTTTGAAATATTTGACGTTATGAACGACCGAAAGACACTTATTTTCTGCGATTTTGACGGTACCGTCGCCAAAAAGGATATTGGCTATAATTTTTTTTACCATTTTTCCGAAGGTAAGAATATGGAGTTGATTCCCCATTGGAAAGCGGGAGAGATGACCAGCCGCGATTGTCTCCTGCAGGAAGCCGCGATGGTTAAGGCCACGACCGCGGAAATATACAATTTTCTGGACCAGTTTGAAATCGACCCCGGTTTTCCGGGCTTTGTCGAACTCTGCCGGAAAAACGACATCGAGCCGATAATCCTCTCGGATGGTTTCGATTTCTATATCAATCACGTTTTGCAAAAATATCAGCTGGCGCATCTGCCCCTGTACTGCAACATCGGCCGCCTGGAAAATAAGAGCATAACGGTTGAGTTTCCCCACGAAAATCACACCTGCCCCCGGTGCGGCAACTGCAAGGGGGAGCGCATGGCGGAAATCCGCAGTCGCATGGAAGTCCCATACCGGACTGTTTTTGTGGGCGATGGCCTTTCCGATATCTGCGCGATCGAGGAGACCGACCTTCTTTTTGCCAAAAAAGATTTAGAACTCTATTGCCTGAAAAATAATATTCCTTATAATAAATACAGAGACTTTAATGATGTGGCCAGGGATTTGATCGTTAACGGGCACTTGAAAGAGTAAACCCCTAACACATAAATAATGGTGTTGTAGTGAAAGCAATAATAATGGCCGGCGGTTTCGGAACCCGACTCAGACCGTTGAGCATTAACATTCCCAAACCGATGGTGCCGGTGGGCAATCTGCCGATTATGGATCACGTCGTTTCCCTCCTTCACCGGCACGGAATTACCGATATAACCTCGCTTCTTTATTTCCAGGCGGAAGACATAAAAAACTATTTCAAGGACGGCAGTCATCTCGGCGTCAATATTAAATACACCAAACCCGACGCTGACTACGGCACGGCCGGGGCGGTCCGGATGGCCATGGAGAACGCCGACGAACCGGTCATCGTCATTTCGGGCGACCTGATTTCCGATTTTGACCTGACCGCCGCCATCAACTGGCACCGGGAGAAAAAGGCCGAGGCCACCATCCTTTTGACCCATATCGAAAACCCCCTGCCTTACGGGATTGTTATCACCGACCCCGAAGGGCGGATAGTCCGTTTCCTGGAAAAACCCTCCTGGGGGGAAGCCTTCTCCGACACCATCAACACCGGCATATATCTTCTGGAACCCGGCGCCACCAACCTGATTCCCTATAAAAAGAACTACGATTTTTCACAGAACCTCTATCCCCTGATGCTGTCCAAGAAAATGAAATTGTACGGCAAAATCATGGACGGTTACTGGAAGGATATCGGCAATGTCAACGAATATCACCGGGTGCATCACGACCTTTTCAACGGCAACTTGAAGCTCGATTTGAAAGCCGAGGAAATCCGTCACGACAAGGGGATACTTTTTAAGGGTTCCAATGTCCAGATCGAGGAGGGGGTGGAGCTTTCCGGGACGGTCATACTGGGCAACGATACCGTCATCGGGGCCACCACCAAACTGTCCAACTGCGCCGTCGGTCACCGCACCCGCGTCAGCGGCAGCTGCGAGATAAAGAACAGCATCGTCTGGAACGACAACTACATCGGCAGTGAAACCGTCATGGACAGCGCCATCGTCTGCAGCCATTCCAAGCTGGGACAGAACGTCAAACTCATGGACAACGTAATCGTTTCCGACAACTGCACTATCGGCGACTCCGCCACCGTCCGGGCCAACTGTAAAATCTGGCCGAACAAGACGGTCGAAGAGGGGGCGATTGTAGCCACCTCGGTCGTCTGGGGTGAGAAATGGAACCGGGAACTGTTTACCGATTCCAAGGTCACCGGCCTGGCCCAGTCGGAAATCACGCCCGATATGGCTGTGCGCCTGGGCGCCGCCCTGGGCGCCACCCTGGGAATGGGAGCCGCGGTCGTCACCAGCCGCGACGCCTCCGATATCTCCCGGCTTCTGCGCCGATGTCTTTTAAGTGGCATTCTTTCGGCCGGCGTCAACATCTCCGACCTGGAAACAATGCCCGTCCCGGTGGTCCGCTACCAACTCGGTAAGGGCAAATACGACGCCGGGATTTATGTCCGGCACAATCCCGATGATTACCGCCAGATTGACATCATTCTTTTCGACGGTTCCGGGTTGGACATGCCCAACGTCACGCTGAAAAAAATCGAGCGCAATTATTTCGGGGAATATTTCGAACGCGCCCCCCTGGAAAAAATCGGCCACCTCGAGTATACCCGGGGCGTGCTGTACGATTACCGCAACGACTTTATCGAGGGCATCGACGAGGACCTCATCTGCAACGCCGGTTTCAAGGTCGTGGTGGACCATTCCAACGGCTCCTCGAGCCAGATTTTCCCCACCCTGTTCACTCAGCTGGGGGTGACTATCACCGAACTTAACGCCAACCTCAACCCCCGCAAATTTTCCAGCACCACCGAGGAAAACGCCCAGGCTATCGTGCAGCTGTCAGCCATCGTATCCTCGCTCAAGGCCGATATCGGCTTTCTTTTGAATTCCGCCGCCGAGAAACTCACGGTCGTCGATGAAAACGGCAAACCGATCGACAACCAACTGCTGCTTTTGATAATAACCGATTTATACATGCAGACCCATCGCCCGGATAAAATCGCCGTGCCGGTGGGCGCCTCGATGGGCGTCGATGAAATCGCCCAGGAATACGGCACCGAGGTCATTCGCGTCGTCAACGACCACCGCGGCATGATGGAAGCCAAACTTAAATACGGCGTCAACTTTGTAGGCGGTACCAAGGGTGGCTTTATTTTCCCCGGTTTCCAGCTCGGCGCCGACGCCATTTTCACCAGTGTGAAAATCCTGGAGATGATGGCCCAGACCAAAAAACACCTCGGCCAGATAAGGAAAAAACATGAGCATTATATCCGGGAAATGATCTCCATCCCCTGCCCCTGGGCCCGTAAGGGACTGGTGATGCGGAAGATAATCACCGAAACCGACGACAAAAAACGCCAGTTGATCGACGGTATCCGGATTTTTGAGAACAACGGCTGGGTCCTTATCGCCCCCGACCGAATGAAGGCTTCGTTTAATATCCTGGCCGAGTCCCGTTCTAAAGAGGACACCTCCCAGCTTATTAAACAATACCGGACCTATGTCGAGGACTGCCAGGACAACTGAAAATTACCTTATCACATCGGAAAAATCAGAGGAGCTTGAATCAGCTCCTCTTTTTTTATTAAAAAACCGTCGTCCCAAGAGGGACGACGGTCAAGAATGATAGGTTGGGAATTAAAGAACTGTGTTAGAAACTTATCTCTTTGTTCGTCTGCTTTCTTATACGAAAGGTTCTCCTGAGGGTTTCATAATTCCGGTTTTTTATATATATTTCGTGTTTTTTTCCATTTTCTTAGTCCTTGCGATAATTTGAAATTGTATTATAATTTCATCTTATTTCATAAGAGCCTGGCCCGTTTCCGTGGACCGGCAGAGACTCCTTGACGAGGTATAAGATGGATTATAAAACGAGAACCAAAATAGCCAAAATTTTAATAGAAGACCGGGTCGCGGTCGATACCGACGTTATAATATTGGGCTGGGTGCGAACCGTCCGGGTAAGCAAAAACGTGGCCTTTGTCGAGGTCAACGACGGCTCCTGCATGAAAAATATCCAGGGGGTGATAGAGCAGCCGGAGAATCACCCGGTTCTTAACAAAATTACCACCGGCGCCTCGGTAAGGCTGCAGGGCAAACTGGTCGCCTCGCAGGGCAAAGGCCAGAAATACGAAATCGCGGTCGCCTCGCTGGACCTGGTGGGTGAAGCGGATACTTCTTACCCTATTCAAACCAAGCGCCATTCGTTCGAGTTCCTGCGCGAAATAGCGCACCTTCGCCCCCGCACCAACACTTTCGGAGCGGTCAACCGGCTGCGCTCGAAAATTGCCTTCGCCGTTCATAAGTTCTACCAGGACAGGGACTTTTACTATATTCACACCCCCCTTATCTCAGCCTCGGACTGCGAGGGCGCCGGGGACCTCTTTCATATCACCACCTTTGACCTGGACAATATCCCCCGCAAAGAGGGCCGGATCGACTGGCACGAGGACTTTTTCGGCGATGAAACCTTCCTGACCGTCTCCGGCCAGCTCGAGGGTGAACTTCTGGCCACCGCCCTGGGCGATATCTACACTTTCGGACCGACTTTCCGGGCCGAAAACTCAAACACCAGCCGCCACGCCTCGGAATTCTGGATGATCGAGCCGGAAATGGCCTGGGCCGAACAGGACGACAATATGGACCTGGCCGAGGAATTTCTCAAATATCTCTTCCGCTTCGCTCTCGAAGAATGCGCCGACGATATGGAATTTTTCGGCCGCTGGATCGACAAGGAACTGCACCAGACCCTCGAAGGAGTGATCAACGCCGAGTTTGAACGCTACTCCTATACCGAGGCGATCAAGCTTTTGGAAAAAGCCAAGCAGAAATTCGAGTACCCCGTCAAATGGGGGATCGATTTGCAATCCGAGCACGAACGCTACCTGACCGAAAAAACTTTCAAAAAACCGGTCATCCTCTACGATTACCCGGAAGAAATCAAACCCTTCTATATGCGGGTCAACGACGATGGCAAGACGGTGCGGGCCATGGACGTGCTGGTGCCCAAGGTCGGGGAGATTATTGGCGGTTCCCAGCGTGAGGAGCGTTACGACGTGCTCAAAGCCCGGATGGAAAAGAAAGGCATTAAAAACCTTGACAACTATTACTGGTATCTCGATATCCGCCGCTGGGGTTCGGTGCCCCATTCCGGTTTCGGCCTGGGTTTCGACCGCGCCCTGATGTACATCACCGGCATGGCCAACATCCGCGATGTCACCCCCTTCCCGCGCGTTCCCAACTGGGCAAAGTTTTAATTTATAACAAAGCGCACGTACAATTCAAGTGATGTACACATGACAGGTGTGAGTATATCTCATACCCATTATTGACTATAATGGCTAAATTTCAGGAAATTCCGGCTAAAAATCGGAATATAGGAGTATAAATAAGGACGCCCCGAACCGGGGGGGAGGGGAACGGAACGGGGCGCTAAGACGGCATTGTTGTAGATCATATGCTCGTTGACCCAGCCGCCTTTTCTATTACCTTTAACAGCTAAAAAACAGGTTTGTTTCCTGTTCATCAACAATTTTATTTATTTTTTATTATTATAAATAGATTTCCCTGCCAAGCTTAAAATATCTTTTGTTACCCATATTTCAGTCTCAATTTATAATTAATTCTATATAAATCAAGCACTTTATGGAAAAATTTTCCCAATATTAGACTCGGAGTCAATTCCGCTAAAACCCCTGACTTTCCGGAATCGGAAGCAAAAACGCCGGATAAAAATCTTAAGTTCCGGCCTGAATTGAACTTATAATCTCTTATAAAGTACAAAGATAAAACAACAAGAAGTTAAATAGCGGCGTTTTTTTGTCGATATTTAAAGTATGAAACTATATCATAAATTACCAAAACTGCTCATTTCACTCGCTTTTCTGCTTTCGCTGATTTTCAGCGGCTGCAATAAAAGGTCAAGTAACCCCAGCTTGACGGCTGAGTATCTATTGAGCGGAGCGTTAATCGCCGACCAAAATCTCGATTCAACGATAGTCGTTATAGACCTGGTTCGGAACGATTCCAACCTGACCGGCGCTGACATTACTTTCGACGGCGACTCGCTGGTTTATAACACGATAAATTTAAGTGTCGATTACGTGTATTCCCTGACGGATACCTCGTTGACCGAGTATTTGAACTCATCCTGCAATATCGACATAAGGGATTCGAGCTATTTTCATGATACGGTGACGGTTAATGTGACCGATACATTTTCTATTCTCACTATCGAACCCCCCAACCGGTTGCTCCCCGGCGGCGGGCCGGTGGCCCTCACCTGGAGCGGCGCGGCTAACGCCGATGGTTATATTTTGGCGGCCGTACTCAAAGACGAGGTCTATTCCGGACAGGGTTATAGCGCTTACTCGACCTCGCTCAATACGGCCGATAACATTCCCACCGCGGCTTTCACCGACGGCGTCAATACCGTTTTCGGCTGGTATTACATTTACGTGTACGCCTACACCGGTTCTCCGGGCTCTATCCTGGCCGGTGAATTTTTACCGACTTCCTTACCCGGACAATTGGCAACCAATATCAATGTCACGAATTTACAGGGGCATTTTGGCTCGCTCGTGGTGTGCGCCAAAGACTCGGTTAACGTTTTCGTCGCCACGGCCCGTTAACGAAAAGTTCATATCGAAATTTATCAGGCGCCGCGGGATGAAAAGCGGCGCCTGTTTTTTATTGCTCCGACCGCAAGCGAGGTATTATATACTCCCATGACGGATTACGAAAAAATGATCGAGCACCTGAAGGGGCTGGATACCGAGCAGGTCAACCCCCGCACGACCGACCTTGACCGGCTCTCGGCCCTGCAAATAGTCGAGAAAATAAACACCGAGGACCGCCGGGTGGCCGGGGTGGTGGCCGGGGCGATGCCGCAAATCGCTCAGGCGGCGGAAACCTTCGCCGCCGTGCTGCGCGACGGCGGCCGGGTGTTTTATATCGGGGCGGGAACCTCGGGACGGCTGGGCGTGCTCGACGCCGCCGAATGCCCCCCCACTTTCGGCACCAACCCGGCGCAAATTGTCGGCCTTATCTGCGGCGGCCACGAAACCCTGGTTCTCTCCCGCGAGGGAGCCGAAGACAACCGCGCGGCAGCGGTCGAGGATTTGAAGAAAGTAAAACTGACCGCCAATGATTTCGTTATCGGCATCGCCGCCTCCGTCCGCACTCCTTACACCCTGGCCGGGCTCGAGTACGCCCGCGCTACGGGTTGCCAAACGGCCTTTATTATCTGCAACCGGAGCGGCGAGTTACCCGTTCAACCGGATATCATAATCGAACTGCCGGTGGGACCGGAAGTCATCACCGGCTCAACCCGTATGAAATCGGCCACCGCCCAGAAAATGACGCTAAACATGATTTCCACTACCGCCATGGTGCTGCTCGGCAAAACCTACGGCAACCTGATGGTGGACCTTCAGGCCCGCTCCGAAAAGCTGGCCGCCCGCTCTCGAAAAATACTTATCGAACTTCTGGATATATCCCTTACACAAGCCGACGAGCTTTCAAAACAGGCCGGCGGCTCGGTCAAGCTGGCGATTGTCATGCACCGCTTCAACTGCTCCCGGGAAGAAGCCCGGACCAAATTAGAGCAAGCCGGGGGGGTTATCCGGCGCATCAAAACGGAAGATTAAGACGAACGGACGGGGTTTTTCTGTCCCGGACGGTTCATTTTTGTCAAGGTGTACCAAAAGGTACGCCGTTTTTTATCGGTCGCATTCGATTTAAATATCCTAATAAATTACCAAACATAAGCTTAAGCCAATATTTGAGAATTGGCACGGGAGTTGATTATAAAACCTGTAAATCAGGCTATAAAAAAATGAATAATCGTATCTGAAAGGAGATTTTGAAAATGACACGAAAATTATTTCTACCCCTTCTGGCGCTGGCCCTGTTGTTCTGGGTAGCGGGTTGTTCGGACAATCCTTCGCAAACCGACACCGCTACCGAGACGCCCAATCTTGAAGAGGATTTCGGCGGTTACACAGCCACCGACGATGAACCCGGTTTCAGCGACCCGGACCTTCTGGCAGCCGAGAACGGTGAAGAAGATTTTGACGACGCCATGCTGGGCGCGCCCGAGGTAGATTCCGTTATCGCCGATGTCGAGGCCGGGATGTTCCATTTCCGGGCGATTTGGGGTCAGCTCTGCTATGATTCCACGGTTGTCGAGGAAACCGACTGGAGCGGTTCGCTGTCCATCACCCGCGGGGCGGAAATCATCCGCAAAGTCATCCGTTTCGAGCCGGGCCAGGATTACATCAAACCTCGCACCGACCGGACTTTGATAGAGTGGGTTTCTATAACCACCGTTCATAACGACGGTATTGGGGTGGATATTTTCATTCCCGGAGTGGAACCTGTTTTCGATACCTCTTACGTGGTTGACACCTTATTCGACACCACCCTGGTAATCGACACGACAATGCCGGAGCCGGTCACGGTTACTTTTGAGACCGGACCTTACAGCCGCACTTTCACCCTCAACGAACTTGCCAGTCTGGATACTATCGTATATCTGGAAGACAGCTCCGCCGTATCGTTACACGCCATCCAGTATTACCGGAACTGGTGCGCCCGCGGATTCCTGGCCGGAAGCTGGGGTTTCGACTCCACCGGTATGGGCGTTTTCGAGGGTATCTGGATGTCGCACCGGGGCTATGTCACCGGTTGGCTTAAGGGTAATTTCGGTGTCAACGACGACGGCAAGAGAGTTTTCTTCGGCAAGTGGATTGACCACGACGGTCAATTCGAGGGACTGCTGAGAGGAACCTACCGCCCGATCGGAGTGAGTTACGGAAACGGTAGCTTCGAGAGTCTCCGTAAAGGCGGCGGCGCTTTTGTAGGAAAGATTTATAACGCGGAAAAGACTGAGATCGGGATATTGAAAGGTCGCTATCACAGTATGCCGTCCTGGAAAAACAGCTATTTCCACGGCCGCTGGAAACTCCATTGCCCCGAGGAGTTTCGGCCGGACAGTAACAAATATGAAGACGGCTTGTAAATTTACTTGAGATATACCACAACCACTCCCACCCGGCCGCGACCCGGGTAGGAAACAAAAAACCGACCGCTCCCCTTAGCGGTCGGTTTTTTTTATATCTGAAACGATAATTTTTATTTGAGTTCTTCCTCGAGAGCCGTTATCACCGAGTCGATATTATACTGCTGAATTTGCGGCTTGACCTCTTTGTATAATTCGAGCGCCTCTCTCTTTTTCTTCTTACTGTCCTGCATGCTGAGAACATTAGCCAGGTTGAACTTGACCTCGGCCGAGGCGGTGTCCTCTTTCAACATCGAGCGCAGCATCTTCTCGGAGGTTTTGTAATCTTGCCGGTAGGCGTGGAATTTCGCTTTCGAGGTCAAAAACTGAGGATTCTCGCCGAAACGGGCGATGGCGCTGTCGATTACCTGAAATGCCAGGTCCATCGAATCGACTATGGCGGCGGCGTTGGCAAACTGCAGAAAGCGGTTGGGGTCGTCCATCCCCTTGTCGTACGCCCGGCGCAGGTAGAAAAAGACATTGAGCGGGTAATCGGTATTGGCGTACAGGTCGGCCAGCTGGTAATAATAATCCTCGAGCTTGTCACCGGTATCCACCAGGACCATAATAGCCCGGATAGCGTATTCCCATTCACTCACCGCCAGGGCGACCTCGTAAATCTCCTTGTTGATTTCACGGTCTTTGGGATAGAGCAAATCGGCCCGTTTCAGGTAGAACAGGGCTGAGTCATAGTAGAACTCGCGCTTGTAGCTCATACCGGCGAAAAACAGTAAGTCTTTATCGGAGGGATTTTTCTCGATGGCTTTGAGCAGCAGCTCGCGCGCCTTGACATATTTACCGTCGGTAAATGCCTTGAGGCCGCCGGATTTGAGTTCCTCCACCGAGTCGGACCCGCCGCACCCGGCCAAAAAAGCTGTTAAGCACAGCAGTATGATAATTTTTTTCATATTCTAATCCTTTTTAATTTGACGGACCTATTATAATCAAAACCCTCCCGCCAGACAAGAACTGTTTGGGCCGGACTAAAAGCCTGTATCACATTATAATTTATCAGCCGATTTCAAACTTGACGTTTTTTTACTTGTCATATAAAATGTATTTATGGGCACACCATTAAAACTTGATGAAATCGGGCCCTGGTCCGAAATAAAATTAGAGATAATCAAAAAGTATGCTAAGGCATATACAACCATTTTATCCAGAAAGAAATTACGTTTCAATTACATTGATGCTTTCGCCGGGGCGGGATTGCATAAACTTAAGAAAACCGATGAATTCATCCCGGGTAGCCCATTAAACGCTCTTTTTGTAAAACCTCCATTTAATCATTATTATTTCATTGACTTAGACGAGAAAAAGACTGAAAGTCTAAAGAAAATAGTAGGCAATAATAAAAATGTGACAATTTCAAGCGGCGATTGTAACGTAGTTTTATTAGAAGAGATATTTCCAACAATCAAATACGAAGATTATAAGAGAGCATTGTGTTTACTTGATCCTTATGGTTTGCACCTTAATTGGGAAGTTTTACAAACTGCCGGTCAAATGAAGAGTATTGAAATCTTTCTGAATTTTCCAATAAATGACATGCAAAGAAATGTCTTCCTTTCAAATCCGGAGAAAATTACACCAGCACAAAAAGAAAGAATGAATAAATTTTGGGGTAATGAATATTGGTATAAAATAATTTATCATACAGACGGAAATTTATTTGAATTTAAAGAAAAATTTAAAGAAACTGAAATGTTAATTGTCAATGCCTTTAAAAAAAGACTAAAAGAAGTGGCTGGCTTCTTAAACGTACCCGATCCTATCCCGATGCGCAACACAATGAATGCCACGGTTTATTATCTTTTCTTTGCATCTCAAAAACCAGTTGCTATGAAAATTGTAAGAGATATATTCAATAAATATAGAAGCTGATTAGGTTATTATGGCTATCAAATCAACCATAGAATGGACGGAGTCAACCTGGAACCCGGTTACCGGGTGCAGCAAAGTAAGCCCCGGCTGCAAACACTGTTACGCCGAGAGAATGGCCAAACGCCTGCATGCTATGGGTCAACCCAATTATTCAAACGGCTTTAAGGTTACGACTCATGAAAAAGGGTTGGAACTCCCTCTCAGATGGAAAAAACCTCAAACAATATTCGTCAACTCCATGAGTGATCTGTTCCATGAAGATGTGCCTGTCAGTTTCATACAAAAAGTATTCCGGGTAATGAGAGAAGCCCACTGGCACCGTTTTCAAATTTTAACCAAAAGATCAGAACGTTTATTGAAAATGAACACCAAAATAAAATGGTCGCCAAACATCTGGATGGGGGTAAGCGTTGAAAATCAAAGGTTCAATTACAGGATTGACCATTTGCGTAAAACCGATGCCCATATAAAATTTATCTCCTTTGAACCTCTCCTCGACACCGTCGGAAGCCTTGATTTAGAGGGTATTGACTGGGCGATTGTCGGAGGCGAATCCGGGCCGAAAGCTCGGCCGATTCTAGAAGAATGGGTTCTTGATATACTTTATCAATGCCAGACCGCCAAAGTACCTTTCTTCTTCAAACAATGGGGCGGCACCAATAAGAAAAAAGCGGGCCGACTCTTAAACGGCCGAACCTGGGATGAAATTCCTTGTTCCGCCTAATCCTTCAAGCTTGAGCTAATTTATCCGATTGACATAGACATCAAAACCCGTACATTACGGTATGAATTTGTCCCGGTACAGCCTGACGGTCAAGGTGGTGGCGCTGTGTAAATACAGCGGTATCAATTCCCGCCTGTGTGAATTTTTGTTCAATTATTTCCCTGAACTGGACAACCTCTTCAAGGCCAGCGCTGACACCCTTATGAAAATCGACGGGATGAGTCGCGCCACCGCCAAGAGTATCGCCCGGACCGCCGAACGACTCGACGAGGCCGAGAAATATGTCGACGACCTGAAAAAACGCGATATCGATATTATCACCCGGTTCGACCCCGCCTACCCGGTCCTTCTTTTCGAACTCAATAACCCGCCGCTGCTTTTATACGTGCGGGGCCGGCTGCCCGATACGACCCGGAAAACGGTCGCCCTGATCGGCGCCTCGGTACCTTCCAACGAAGGCATCGAGATGACCACCCGGCTGGCGAAGGAATTCGCCGACGCCGGGGTGCAGCTTGTTTCCTCGCTGGGCGGGGGGATCGATTACGCCGCTCACCTGGGCTGCAAAACCGCCGAGGGTGTCTCTTTTGCCGTCATCGATTCCGGGTTCGACGCCCTCACCGCCGACGACAGCATGCCCCTGGCGATTGATATCGTCAAGAAAGGGGGGCTGATCAGTGAATACCCGCCCGATGAAAAAGCCGCGCCCGCAAATTATAAGGATGCCAACCGTATTCTGGTCGGCCTGTCCCGGGCAGTGGTCGTGACCGAGCTGTACGATAACTCCCTGCGAACTCTCGACCTGCTCAAATTCTGCAGCATGATCGGCAAGCTGGCTTTCATCCTGATTGACCCGGACCACGGCTCTCTCGCCGACGAGAAAAGCCTGACCAAAGCCGTCGAATACGGCGCCATTCCCATGGTCGGCTTTGATAAAGTCGAAGACATCATCAAAACCCTGGTATGATTTTATAATCCATGGACGACCGTTACCTGACCATAGCTAAAGAGGCCCGGGCCGAGATTAAAGTCAAGGGGTCCCGTTTTATCGGGGAGACTTTTTTGGTTACCGATATCGCACAAGCCCTGGAAAAACTTAACGCCGTCCGCAAACGCGAGCACGCCGCCACCCACCACTGCTACGCCTGGCAGGTCGGTCTCACCGAGGATATGTCTTTCAAATATTCCGACGCCGGGGAGCCGGCCGGCACCGCCGGCAAACCGATTTACGACGTTATCGTCGGGCGCGAAGTAACCAACATCCTTCTGGTGGTCACTCGCTATTTCGGCGGCACCAAACTGGGTACAGGGGGACTGGCGCGGGCTTACAGCAACGCCGCAAGGACGGTCATGGAGCAGGCCGGTGTAAAAGAAAATTTCCTGACGGCGCGATTCAAAATCGAATTCGATTTCACTCACTACGACCGCTGGCAAAAACTAATAAGCAGTCTCGAGGTCAAAACAATCGATTCCACCTTCACTGACAGGGTTTCCATGGTGGTGGAAATCAGGCTCAACCACGCCGAGCGTTTGCAAGAAACTTTCGTCGAGCTGACCGGAGGAAAAGGAAAAATTGAACAGGTCAGGTAAACACAAAAAGATTGACTGCCTGGGGCTGGGAATAATCCCGCTCGATTTTTTGGTGCAGGTGGCCTATTACCCGCCGGCGGGGGGCAAAATTGACGCGTCAGCTTTGAGTATCATGGGGGGCGGGCCGATTCCCAACGCCCTGACCGGCCTGAGCCGCATGGGCTTGTCGACCGCGCTAATCGTGGCGTTGGGAGATGACCTGGTCGGGAAACTGCTGGTCGAGGAAATCAAAAAGGAAAAAATTGACCCGCGTTATATTATTATTAAAAAAGGTCAGCGGTCGGACTCGGCCTACGGTTTCGTCGAAGAAGGCAGCGGCCGCCGCACAATCGCACTCTACCGCACAATTAAAATCAATCCCCGGGATTTGAAATTATCTCACCTCCCCCAACCGCGGCTGATACATCTCGACGGTCGCGACCTGGACGTCTGTATCAAGTTGGCTCGCTGGGGTCGAAAAATCGGCGCCTTTATTTCTTTCGATATCGGCTCGATTAGAAACGACGTCTCCCCCATCTTTCCGCTGGTGGACCATCTGATTGTCTCCGACGCCTACGCGTTCGGTTTTACCGGCCAAAAAAACGCCCGGACGGCGATTAAAAAACTCAAGGAGCACTGCCCCGGGACAGTGGTCGTCACCGAAGGGATCAAGGGTTCGGTCGCCCTGGAAAACGACCGCTGGTATCATCAGAAAGCCTACCGCGTGAAAAATATCGACACCACCGGGGCCGGGGACGCTTTTCACGCCGGGTACCTTTACGGCCTGATAAAAGGTTTTGAGATTGCCGCCCGGCTCCGCTACGGCGCGGCTACGGCGGCTTTGAAATGCACCCGCCTGGGAGCGCGCAACCTGCCGACCTTGAGAGAAGTCAACCGTTTCCTGAAAAGCCGCCCGAGGACCTATGCTTGAATATCTCGCCCAGTTCGACCTGATGTTCTTTATTTTTGTCAACGTATGGCTGGCCAACCCGGTCACCGATTTTATCATGCCGATAATAACCTCGGACAAGTTGATTGTCCTAACCTATATCGTCTGCCTGGCGATACTGCTATGGAAAGGGGACAAACAGCTGCGGTGGATGGTGCTTTTTTCGATAATAGTTGTGGTCCTGTGTGACCAGACCGCCAGCAGTTTTTTAAAAAAATGGATATGCCGCCCCCGCCCCTGCCATATCATGAGCGATATAAATCTCCTGGTCGGATGCGGAGCGGGCTGGTCGATGCCGTCCTCACACGCCACCAATGTTTTCGGCCAGTTCTTTTTCTTCGCCTTTTTCTACAAGCGCCAGGCCTGGATTCTGCTTATCTACGCCTTCCTGGTGGCGGTCAGCCGGGTTTTCGTGGGAGTGCATTACCCCGGTGATATTCTGGCCGGTACCCTGTTGGGGGGAATTATCGGAGGGGTTGTCGCCCTGGGATTTAAACGGTTCCGAAAGATGTTCATCCCGCCCTCCAAAGCTGTTCCCGACAGGAAACACTGACGCGGCCTTAAGCCTTGCAAAAGATATAAAGATACCTTAAAATACAACAAAGCATACCATAATCGGATTATAATAGAAACGAGGGAATTATCATGCCTTACACGATAGAGACCGTCAAAGGGGATATCACCCAAACCGACACGGAGGCAATCGTCAACGCCGCCAACAACGAGTTCTGGATGGGTTCGGGAGTGGCCGGGGCGATAAAAAGCGCCGGCGGGGTGGTTATCGAGGAAGAGGCCATGAAAAAAGGGCCGGTGATGCCCGGCGAGGCGGTTTATACCGGGGCCGGGCGGCTGCCTTTGAAATACGTCATCCACGCCGCGGTGATGGGCCAGGATTTGAAAACCAATGACAAGCTCATCCGCCAGGCCACTGTGGCCAGTCTGTCAGTGGCCGACAAACTGGGAGTGGAATCGATCGCCTTCCCGGCTTTCGGGACCGGCGTGGGCGGGTTCCCCATGAAAGCCTGCGCCTATATCATGGTCCGGGCCGTCAAAGGTTTCGCCTCGCTGGCGCAAAAACTGAAAAGGGTGCAGTTCTGTCTTTTCGATGAATTGGGATATCGGCTGTTCACCGATGAGGTGAACAAAAAAGATTAGCGGTTCATTTTGACCTTGAATTTGCCCTCAACCACCACCACCATCTTTTCGCTGTTTTCATAGCGGCCGTCGATAGTACCGTAGAGGGTGTTTTTAGCCAGGGAATCAATCACCAGCGAGCCCGACTGGGGCACGAATATTTTCGTCTCGGGCGGCTGGTCGTAACGGCCCAAAAGATGGATGAAAGAATTCCCGCTGAGACTTATTTTCTGCGCCTCGAACTCAAACGGCAGTTGAATATATAATTTCTGCATCAGGTATTCGTCATATTCGAACATCAGCGTCCGGAAACGGTCGGTGGGAAGTTTCTCCCCCCGGGTGCTGATAGTGACTATCAGGCAATGCCCGGTGCCCTGTAAAACCTTAATGTCCGCGAACGGCTGGTTGAGGGTGGTGTTTTCCAGAAATTCCGTTTGCTCCACCTTGACCTTCTTGCGCTCCTCGCCGAAATCCATGAACATCTCCAGCCGGTACCGGCTGGTGCAGCCTATAACCAGGGCCGTGACCAGGAGCAAAGCGGATATATTTCTAAGGAGTCTCATCATATATAAATTAACGTTTTTTGAAGGGCTTTGTTCAAGTTAAAAAAAGCGTCAATCCGTTTCCGCGCGGCTACAGGGGCATTTCCATGAGGCGGTATTTTTTATACAACCTGCCACCCATCTGCTCGGCCGCCCGGCACATCAGGTCGTTGGTTTCCAGAATCCACGACATCTCCGCCCAGCGGTACCCCTTCTCCACCCCTGTAAGATAGGTGTTGATGAAAAACATGGAATCCAGCGCCCGTTTCTGGAATTCGGGAATCACACCCAAGGTTATCAACCGCAGCCCGTCGATTTTATTTTTTATTTTCGTGTGCCAGAGCAGTTTCATGAAACCGAAAGGCAGCAGGCGGCCGTTGAGGTGAATCAGGGCCTGGTTGATATCGGGCAGGGCCAGCGAGAAAGCCACCGGCCGGTCGTTATGCTCGGCAATAAAGACTAGGTCGGCGTCGATAATCTGTTTCAAATCCTTGACGGTATAGAAAAACTCTTCGCTGCTCATCGGGACGAAACCCCAGTTATACGACCAGGCCTGGTTGTAGATTTCGTTGATTCTTTTTACTTCGTTATCGAAATCATTCAATTTCAACGTCCGCAGTTTTATCTTGGTGCGCTTCTGCATGCGGTCCACGATATTCTGTATCCGCTCCGGAATCTTTTCTTCTTTGGTTATCAGGTAACCGTGCAGGTCCATGCATTTTTTCAGGCCGAATTTCTCCGCCAGCTTGGGCTGGTAGGGATGGTTGTAAGGCATCATGATCGTCGGCGGGAGGTCGAACCCATGGATGAGAAAGCCGATTTCATGGTTGGTGGAAAAATTCATCGGCCCCCGCATCTTCTCCATCCCCTCTTTCTTGAGAGTAATCATGGCCACTTTCAAGAGGACGCGGGCGATTTCAAAATCATCGGGCGTGTCCAGGAAACCGAAAAAGCCCGTTTTCTCGCCGTGGTATTCATTGTGCTTGTAATTTATGCAGGTAGCCACCCGGCCGCACACCTCGCCGTTTTGCACGGCCAGGAAAAGCTTGACTTTAGCTGACCGGTAAAACGGGTTTTTCTTCAAATCGAAAAATTCCAACCGCTCGGAAATCAGCGGTTTGACATAATAGGGGTTGCCCCGATACAACTCGAAGGGATAGGTAATAAACTTTTTTAAGCGTTCCGAGGAATCAACTTCGATAACATCGATATTAGCCATAAGCTTACGAGATAAGTCCCTTTTCACGACCGACCTTGGCCACCACTTCGACAACCCGGTCGAGATGTTCCTTGGTGTGGGTCGCCGTATAGGAAGTTCTTATCATTGCCCGACCCGAAGGAACCGCCGGGGAAACCACCGGGTTGGTAAACACACCGTTGTCGAAGAGGGCTTTCCAGAAGGCGAAACATTCCAGGTCCTCGCCGATGACAATCGGCACGATGGGGGTCTGGGTATTACCGACCCGGAAACCGAGTTCGCGGAATTCCCGTTGCATGCGGTGGGCGTTTTCCCACAGCCGTTTTCTTCGTTCCGGTTCACCCTGGATGATATCCAGGGCCGCCAGCACGGCCGCCGCCGAGGAGGGTGGAATCGACGCCGAGAAAATATAGGAACGGGCCTTATGCCTGATAAAGTCGATCACCGGCCGTTCGCCGGCCACGAACCCGCCGATAGCGGCGAACGACTTGGAGAAAGTGCCCATGGTCAGGTCAACCTCGTCGGTCAGGTTGAAATGCTCGGCGGTCCCGGCCCCGGTTTCGCCCAGGTAGCCGACCGCGTGAGCGTCATCGACCATAATCCGGGCGCCGTATTTTTTGCCGATACGGACCAGCTCGGGCAAGTTGATAATATCTCCCTCCATCGAAAAGACACCGTCCACCGCCACAATTATCCCGCAGCGGGCGTTGCTGTTGTTGCGGATATTGGACAGCACCCGTTCGAAATCATCCATATCGTTATGGGCGAACTTTTGAATCTTGCCGTAAGAAAGGCGGGCGCCGTCAACGATACTGGCATGCACCTGGCGGTCGATTACGACCACATCGTTCTTGCCCACCAGGCAGGAGATAACGCCCAGGTTGGTCTGGAAACCCGTGGAGAAAACGATGGCGTCCTCTTTTTTGACAAATTTGGCCAGCCGCGCTTCCAGTTCCAGGTGTAAATCCAGGGTACCGTTGAGAAAGCGCGAACCGGTACAACCCGAGCCGTATTTGTACGCCGCCTGGGCCGCGGCTTCCTTGACTTTGGGATGGTTGACCAGACCCAGGTAATTGTTCGAACCGACCATGATACATTTTTTACCATCGACAACTACCTCATCGCCGGGCGCGGATTGTATGGGATGAAAATACGGGTAAATACCCATATCTCTTACAATCTGGGGGTCATTGTACTTGTAACACTTTTCAAAAAGATCGAATACGGTAATATCTAATTCTTCCACAGGTAGTAATAAGCTTTCCAAATTGTTTTAAGTAACTTCTCATAAAACCTATTTCATTATAATTTGTCAAGAAAATAGGCAGCTATAATAAATTATTTTATAAACGCCCTGTAAATTAAAAAGATGCGGAAACTTCAATAAATTTTTGCGAGCCTTCGACATATAAAGAGTCAGAACCTTTTAAGAGGTCCTGACTCTTGCTGTTTTAAACCGCCTTTCAGTCGTTGTTTTTCCTGAAAGTTTCCATAAATTCGGCCAGTTTTTGAGTGCCTTCCAGGGTCATGGCATTATACAGGGAAACGCGGATACCGCCCACCGAGCGGTGCCCCTTGAGGCCGACAAACTTGGCTGCTTTGGCCTCGGCGATGAATTTCTTCTCCAGGTCCTCGTCGGGCAGGCGGAGCGTAAGGTTCATCCAGCTGCGGGAATCTTTCTCGACCGTGCCGCGGTAGAAATCCGGATAAGTATCCATCAGGTTATAAATGGTGTCTTTCTTCTGGCGGTTGACTTTCTCGACCGCGTCCAGGCCGCCCTGTTTCTTGATCCACTCCAGCACCAGCTTGACGATATAGATACCGAAAGCCGGCGGGGTATTGTAGAGGGATTTTTTATCGATATGCGTCTTGTAGGACAGCATGGTCGGCAGGCCCTGGCGGGCTTTGACCAGCAGGTCGTCCCGAATAATAACCATCGTGACCCCGGCCGGGCCGAGATTTTTCTGCGCCCCGGCGTAAATCAGCGAAAATTTGGACAGGTCCAGTTTCCTCGAAGCGATATCGGAAGACATGTCACAAATCAGGGGCACACTGCCGGTGTCGGGGAACTCATGATACTGGGTGCCCTTGATGGTGTTGTTCGAGGTAACGTGCAGATAGGCAGCGTCGGCGGGATACTTGATATCGCTCATTTTGGGAATGAACTTATAGCCCGCTTCCTTGGAAGAAGCCGCGAGCACCATTTCCCCGATAATCTGGGCCTCTTTGATGGCCTTGGAGGACCAGCTGCCGGTATCGACATAGGCCGCTTTTCGGTCGGGTCCGAGGAAATTCAGGGGAATCATGGCGAACTGGGTGGAGGCGCCGCCCCCGACAAAGAGTACATGGTAATCGTCACCCAGGCCAAGAACCTCGCGCGTCAGGGTGATGGCGCTTTCGTTGATTTCATCGAATTCCGGCGAACGGTGCGAGCTTTCGATAATCGACATGCCCGTGCCCCGATAATCCAGAAATTCCTTCTGGACTATTTCCAGAACCTCCAGGGGGAGGGTGGAGGGACCGGGATTGAAATTAAAAACTCTATTAGCCATTTTAAGCCTCACAATATTTTAAATTACTTACCTGTATATTCACCTATAAGGCGGTCGATAACCTCGCCGATGCGCAGCAGGTTCTCCTTGGTCGAGGCCCCGATATGGGGCGTCAGGATTACATTGGGGGCGCCGATAAGGGGTGAGTTTTCCGGTGGGTCGGAGTACCAGACATCGTTACCGTACCCGGCAATCTTGCCGCTTTTCAGGGCTTCCACCAGGTCTTCCTCGACCACGCACTTGCCGCGGCCGGTATTGACCAGGTAGGCGCCGTCCTTGAATTCGGCCAGCGTCTTCTTGTTGATGACACCCTTGGTGTCGTCGGTCAGGGGCATATGCATCGAGACATAATCCGCGGCGTTCAGGACGTCCTTCATGGAGGGTTTCATCTCGACCTGGTCGCTTTCCTCGACAAAGGGGTCGTAGCCGATTACTTTCATGCCGAAGGCTTTGGCGCGCGCGGCCAGTTCGCTGCCGATTCGGCCCACCCCCAGAATGCCCAGGGTTTTGCCCATCAGCTCCGTCCGCTTGAGTTCTTTTTTAAGCCACTGGCCTTCCTTCATGGAGCGGTCGGCCTTGGCCAGATGGTTGGGCAGGGCGATCATGAGCGCGAACGCCAACTCGGCCACGGCAATCGATGAGGCCTCGGCGGTGTTGTGCACCATGATTCCCTTCTGCTTGGCGTAATCCTGGTCGACGTTGTCCAGGCCCACGCCGCCACGGATGACCAGCTGGAGTTTGGGGGCGGCGTCGATATATTCTTTGGTAACCTTGGTCTTGCTGCGAATCAGGACGATTTTGGCTTCGGCCAGACGGCCCTTGTCATTGGTTACCTCGCCGTATTTGGCGAGCTTGCCCGGCAACCCGGGGTCAAAGGCGTCAGAAATTAAAATCAACATATCACTATCCCTTCAAATAATTATTATGTTAACAGATTAACGACCATGCCGCTGCGAAGTTTGGGCTCAAACCAGGTAGATTTGGGCGGCATGACCTCGCCGGCATCGGCTACCTTCAATAACTGCTCTATTGAAGTCGGATAAAGCGAAAAAGCAATTTTAAATTTTCCCGAGTCGACCAGCTTCACCAGCTCGGCGTTGCCACGGATGCCGCCCACGAAATCGATACGGTTGTCGGTCTTGGGATTGGTGATACCGAACACGGGGCTGATAAAATTCTCGCCGAGGATGGCGGTGTCGATGGACCGGGTGGGGCTGGCGGCGTCGAAACTACCCGGCTTGACCTCGCCCAGGTACCATTTTTTATCGGCATAAAGACCGAACTGGTGGGGTTTGGCGGGTATCACCTCGCCCTCGTGCGGCTTGATATCAAATTTTGCGGAGGCCTGCTCGATAACTTTCTCGAGGGTCAGGCCGTTCAAATCGTTGATCACCCGGTTGTAGGGCAGGATATGCAGTTCCTTGTCGGGGAAGATTACGTTCAGAAAATAATTATAGATTTCCTGCCCGGTATGGTCGGGGTTTTTTTCTTTCATGCGGCGGCAGATTTCGGAAGCCGACTGGCTGCGGTGGTGGCCGTCGGCGATATAGAATTCCTTCAGTGCGGCGAAAGCCTCGGTGATTGCCTTGATATCGGCGTCATCGTCGACCAGCCACAGTTCGTGCCGAACCTCGTCGATACCGGTGAAATCGGTGGTCGCCGGGGCGGCCGTTATTTTTTTGAAGACCCGGTCTACCGTCGAATCGAACTTGTAGGTCACTAAAACGGGTCCGACCTGGGCCTCGAGATAGGCGATATGATTGGCCCGGTCGTTTACTTTCTCCGGGCGGGTATGTTCGTGCTTCTTAATCAAACCCCGGTCATATTCCTCCACCGAGGATAGCGCCACCAGGCCGGTCTGGCTGCGGCCGGCCATGGTCAGGCGGTAAAGATAGAAAGACGGTTTAGCGTCGCGAACCATCACGCCCCGGTCAATCAACCGCATCAGATTTTCTTTTCCGCGGTGGTAGACCTGCTCGCTGTACGGGTCCACCCCCTCGTCGAATTCCAGTTCCGCTTTGTTAACTCTCAAAAAGGAGTTGGGATTATCGGCCGCCATGGCCCTCGCCTCTTCGGTACTCAACACGTCGTAGGGCGGGGAGGCCACCTCGCCGGCCAGCTCCGGCCGGGGTCTCAAACCTCTAAAGGGACGAACTATCACGTAAAAACCTCACTTTCGTTATCCACAATGGTGAACACTTTCACAGCCTATCATTATAATGACCGGTAAAAAAAATTCAACAGATTTTATCTGAAAAATGAAAAAAAGGAGGTTATTATGACAAAAAAGGGCCGGTTTCAGACCGGCCCTTTAAAAAAGAATTCTCCGCAAGTACTATTTCATATGCTTGCTGACCAGCTTGGTCATCTCAAACATCGAAACCTTCTTCTTGCCGCCGAAAACTTTCGTCAGCTTGTCGTCGGCGTTAATCATCCGCCTGTTGACCGCATCCTGAAGTTTATTCTTCTTGATGTAAGCCCAGAGCTTCTTGGTCACTTCCGTACGCGGAATCGGCTTGGAACCGACGACCGCTCCCAGGTCGGACGACAGGGTCATCGGACGCATGAAAGCCGGGTTGGGTTTCCGTTTGGCTTTCTTCTTCGGAGCGGCTTTCTTCTTGGGGGCGGCTTTCTTCTTCGGAGCCACTTTCTTCTTCGCGGCCGGTTTCTTCTTCGCAGCGGTTTTCTTTTTAACAGTAGTTTTCTTCTTGGCGACTTTCTTATTCGCCGGCGCTTTCTTCTTCGCGGCCGGTTTCTTCTTAGCCGCTGTTTTCTTCTTTACGATCTTCCTCTTTGCTACTGCCATTTGTTGCTCCTTTAGCATTAGATTGGTTTTAGGTTATAATAATTTTTATCGTTTTTCTCCCGGAACGAAATTTTTTTTAGATGCATTGCTACTTTAATTTCGTCCTAAGGAAAAATAGTTGAATTTTGAATTAATTGGCAAGATAAATTTACACAAAAACCAAAAATAATTTGATTTTTTTTAGGAGGGGAAAATGCATTTTCAGAGGGGGGAACCTCTCCCTCACACCCGGCGAAGTTCAATCACCGGCGCCTCCGCCGGACATCCCAGGCGGAAGGGGAACCAGTGCCCGATACCGGAGGAAGTATACAGGTGTGTCTTTTCCTTCCGGTAATGCCCCCAGAGATACCGGTCGGGCCAGAAGTTTTCGAAGGCCGAGCGTCCCAGCAAGCCCACCTGGCTGCCGTGGGTGTGTCCGGCCAGCACCAGGTCAAGACCCCGGGCGGAAGCGTAATCGAGGGCGTCGGGGCGATGACTCATCAGGAGGGAGAAAGCCGACAGTTCGTTTTCACCGAAGGTTTCGTCGATACTCCGCCGGAAAAATTCCTCCTTTACCCCCCGGAGCCTGACCGGGTCGTCGATACCCCCCAGCAGAAGATTGCCGCCACGCACCGCCAATGAAACCGTTTGGTTGACCAGGAGGGGTACCTGCGACTCGCCGAAAATCCTCTTAACCCGGGACAGTCCCCGGAAATATTCGTGATTGCCCAGGCAGGCATAGCATCCCAGCGGGGCGTTAAAGGCGGTCATCATCGCCAGCGCCTCGGTCAACAGGTCCAGGTCGTCGGCGATATCGCCCGTTACAAGCAGCATCTCCGGCTTTAATATTTTAGCGTCGCTCAGCACCTGCTCGAGGTCATAAAGGGTGACATAGTGACGCAGGTGCAGGTCGGTCAAATGGAGCAGGCGCAGCCCCTCCCAGCCGGGGGGAAGGTCTTTGAAAGTTATCGGCCGGACGTACACCCGGACGTCGGTGAAGGCCCGGGCAACGCCGGTCACCCCCATCGTCATCGTCACCAGCGGCACCGCTGCGGCGGCCCCCTTGAGAAAAATTCGCCGGTGGGGGTCGATCTTTTCATGCGTCTCTTTTTTCAACCCCCGCTTCAGAAGCAGGCCGACCAGTTTGCCCAACAGGCGGATAATGCCGGAGACCGGCAGCGAGAGCATCAGGGCTATTTCGAGGACGAACACCAGTACGGCCAGCACCGCTCCCGGCATGGCCAGCCAGGGGAGGATATAATACTCGCCGGCCGCCCAGATGAGTAAAGTGACCACCCCGGCCAGGGGCAGCCCCCAGGCCAGGCGGCGGATTTTTCTGTTGTCCCACCACTCCCTGTTCAATAGCCGCAGCAGGATAACTTCCATCATCCCCAGAAAAAGAATAAAGACGGCGGCGAAAACTATCGGGAAAAAGATGCGCATAATTACATTTTACCTATCAGGCTTTGTCTGGTTCATGATTCGCTCTATCGGTTTCATTCTTAAACCTCCGGGGCAAGTTTGAAGTTTCATAATTAATTTCACGGGGAAAAACCCCAAGTGCTATTTACGCCAGACCGAGGGGCGGAAGACAATCAGGACGGTGAAAATTTCCAGGCGCCCGAGAAGCATCGACATCACCAGGAGCCATTTCCCCGGCAGGGGGATCCAGCCGTAATTTTCGATGGCGCCTACGCCCGCCAGCCCGGGGCCGATATTGCCAATGGTGGCGATAGAGCAGGCCAGGGCGGTTACCAAATCCGGGACGAACAACGTCATGAGAATGGCAGTCAGCACGAACAGGCCGGTGAAAAGAATGAAGAACGAGACGATATTGATTATCCGGTCGTCATCGACTACCTGGTCGCCGAGTTTTATGGGGGCGACCAGCTTGGGCTGGGTGAGCTTGCGGAGAATGTTGATGGCCACTTTGAAGACGATCATAATCCGGACCATTTTCATGCCGCCGCCGGTGGAGCCGGCGCACCCTCCGAAAAACATCAGAAAGACCAGCATGAAACGAAGGAAGTTTGGCCAGAGGTCAAAATCGGCGGTGGCTAAACCGGTGGTGGTGACGATAGAGACGACCTGGAAGAAGGCCACCTTCACCGCCCCGTAGAAATTTTCCACCTCGGCGGCCTGCTGCCCGTAATGCTCGGCGAAATTCTCGGTGCTCATGGGGACGCTGCGGAAATGGCTCTCGGCCACGTCGGGTGCCGCCAGGCCGTTGAAATAGAGCACCCCGACGGTTATAAAGACCGCCACGATAATAACGCCGTTATAAAACCTGAACTCGCGGTTGGCGAACAGGTTTTTCACGTCCCCCCGCAGGGCGCGGTAGTGCAGGATGAAATTGACCCCGGCCAGGTACATGAAAACAATGATGACCCACTGAATAAAATCATTCTGGCCGGCTACCGAAGTGTTATGGGTGGAAAAACCGCCGGTAGCCATAGTAGCGAACGAATGGCAGACGGCCTCGAAGAGGTCCATCCCCCCCGCCATCAGAAGCACCGTCTCGGCGGCGGTAAAGAGGACGTAAACTCCCCAGAGGATGGACACCGTCTGGGCCAGGCGCGGCCGCAGCTTGTCCTTGCTCGGGCCGGGGACCTCGCCGCGAAACATCTGGTAACCGGACACACCCAGGGAGGGGAAAATTACGATAGCGAGCGTGATAATCCCCATCCCGCCCAGCCAGTGGGCCAGGGCGCGCAAGAACAGAAGCGAGCGCGGCAACGATTCGACATCGCCGAAAATCGTCGCCCCGGTGGTCGTGAAACCGGACATAACCTCGAAATAGGCGTCGGTGAAAGCTCCAAAAAGATTTCTGAAATCACTCCCTGGCAGTGACATGAGATAAAAACACAGGGGTATAGCGAACCAGAAAGCCATCGACAGCCAGCCCAGGGTGACTATTGCATAACCTTCCTTAATCCCCTGCAGGTATCGCCCCTGGCGGAAGGCGTAAACCAGAATCGAGCCGACCCCCAGGCAGAGGATGATGACCAAAAGAAAACCGAACACCTCCGGCTTGTAAATGGTCTTGACAATGCCCAGCGAGCGGTAATCGTAAACCGAGAGTCCCAGGGGAACCAGCAGAACCAGCCCCATGACCTGCATTATTTTCCCGATGGCGTAAACGATGGCCGATTTGTGCATGCTCAGCTCCGGTTAAAAAGACCGCGCGGTTTAAAGAATTTGGCGATGTCGGCCAGGTTCTTGTGATGGGTGATGACTATTACCTGGTCGGCCGCTTCGATAGCCGTCTCCCCGTCGGGGAGAATCATCTGGTCGCCCCGGACGATAACACCTATCACCGTCGCTTTTTTGAGTTTTTTGGCGATGCGTTTGATTTTCAGGCCGGCTATTTCGCTCTCTTCCTCGACAATAAAGCGCACCACCTCAATATCGATATGCGACAGCTCCACCACCGCCCCGATATGCCCCCGGGAGATGATATCGAAAATAGCCCGCACCGCGATCAGCCGGGGGTTGATGACATGGTCGATGCCGATATTGTTGAAGAGCCGGTCATGGCGGGTCTCGGTCGAGGTGGCGATGACCTCGTGCGCCCCCTCGGCCTTGGCCAGAAGGGTCGAGAGAATGTTGTAATCGGACCAGTCGGAGACGGCGATAAAAAACGAGGCGGCGTCGACATTCAGCTCCCGCAGTAAATCCTCGTTGGTGGCGTCGCCGTGGATAACCTCCAGCTTGTCGAACATCCCGGCGAATTTCTTGGCGTGGTTGATATCCGGGTCGACATAGGTCACCTTGTGGTCGGTGCCGTCGAGCGCCCGGGCCAGCTGGACGGTGGCGTAGGAACTGCCGGTCATAATTAGCTTGCGGCTTTTCTTGCGCTCGATACCGACAATCTTCAAAAAGAGGTCGTGCGATTCCTCCGGAAAGAGGGCGTAAACGATATCGTTAGTCTCGATTTTCGTTTTGCCGTCGGGAATCATCCCCACCCCCTTGCGGACAACAGCCACGAAGAGCACCACGGCGGGGGCGATTTCTTTGCGAATCTCGATAAGGGTCTTGCCGGCCAGTTCCATATTTTCCCGGATGCGGTAGCCGCGCAAATACACCCGGCCGCCGGAAAAATTGGCCGACTCCACCGCGTGGGGACTTTCGATGTATTGCAGAATCTGGTCCACCATGACTTTTTCGGGGTGGATGACCGAGGTTATGCCGATTTTGCCCAGGTCAACCTGTACCCCGGCGGTGTCGAATTCCTGTGAGCGCAGGCGGGCGATACGCTGCTTGACGTCGAACTGGGCGGCCAGGGCGCAGACGACCATATTGACCTCGTCGTTGGGGGTCACCGCCAGGACCATGTCGGCGCCCTCGATGCCGGCTTCCTTCAAAAGCGATGGCGAGGTCCCGGAGCCGTGGATAATCTGCATATCCAGCTTCTCGGATAAATCGGCACAGAGCTTGTCGTCCAGCTCAATAAGCGACAGGTGATGTTTTTCTTTTAACAGTTTCCCGGCGAGGCCGTACCCGACCACCCCGCCGCCGACAATAACAATTCTCATTGACTACCCGCAGTTTAAGGTCATTTTTCGTACCTAAAATGCATTTTCCCTCTATAATGTCAAACGAAATATTCTATTATGCAATTAAAAATACCCGGCTAATTTAAGGGTAAAAATTTCTATAAAAGCCGCCTTTTTGGTCTCTGAGTAGGGGTTTGAGGAAACACTTAAATATATAACTTTAAAAAAACACCTTGTTCCGACGCTCTACGTTGGAACAAGGGTTGTGATGCTCCATGTCGCTTCGATCCATGCTATGACGTTGAAGAGGGCCGAGGTGGACATTAGCCACCCTAAAAAGATAACAAAAAGCCCGCCTAAGGCGGGCTTTTTTTATAGATAAAATCGGCTGTCGACAAGCGTCAGAAACCGTAGATTTCGCCGTATTTCTTGTTCATGTAGTCCATCAGCGGCTTGTGATTTATCGTCTCGCCGGTGACTTTCTTACACAGGTCGTTGGCTCGATAACGCTGACCGTGTTTGTGAATATTCTCGCGCAGCCACTCGCGCAGACCGAGGAAATTACCCACCTTGAACTGCTCCATCAAATCCGGGACATCCTTTTTGGCCCGGGCGAAGAACTGCGCCGAGTAGATATTACCCAGGGTATAGGTCGGGAAATACCCGATCAGACCCATCGACCAGTGGACGTCCTGCAGACAGCCGTTGGCATCGTTGTCAACGTCGATACCGAGATATTTCTTGAAGCGCTCGTTCCAGGCCGTGGGGAGGTCGGCCGGTTTCAATTCACCTTTGAGCATCTCCCGCTCCAGCTCGAAGCGCAGCAGGATGTGCAAATTATAGGTGGCCTCGTCGGCCTCGACGCGGATATACGACGGTGTGACAAAATTGACGGCGCCGTAGATATCGTCGAGTTCCACCCCCTTCAGTGACTCGCGGAACAGCCGTTTGGCCACCGGCAGGTAATACACCCAGAACTCCCTGGAGCGGCCGACCTGGTTTTCCCACATGCGCGACTGCGACTCATGGATCCCCAGCGAGGTCGATTCCCCCATCGGGGTGCCGCCGTATTTTTGCTTGTCGATGCCCATCTCGTAGAGGGCGTGGCCGGTCTCGTGCATCGTGCCGTAGAGGGCGTCGTTCAGGCGGTGCGGGTTGTAACGGGTGGTGATGCGGGTATCGCCGGGGCCGAGACCGTTGGTAAACGGATGCGCGGCGATATCGAGCCGCCCCGCCTCGAAATCGTAACCGAGCGAGGCCGCCACCATCTCGCCGAATATTTTCTGAATTTCAGTTTTATAGGTGCGCTCGATAATGGAAACATCGGGCTTTTTCGGGGCGGCCTTGATTTTTGCCACCAGCGTCACCAGTTCCTTGCGCAGGTCGGCGAACACCTTGATGATATCGTCAACCGTCGCGCCCGGTTCATAATTGTCCAGAAGAGCGTTATACGGCTCGCCCTCGTAACCGTAGGCCTCGGCTTTTTTCAAAGTCAAATCCACCACTTTTTCCAGCCAGGGCTGGAAATGCTTGAAATTGGATTCCTTACGGGCTTTGACCCATTCGTTATGCGCCAGGCTGGTGACTTTGGAGAATTCCTCGACCAGTTCCTTCGGGAGTTTGGTTTCCTTGTCGTACTGGCGGCGGATTTCACGGACATTGACCGCCTCGACCGACTCGGGGTCTTTGGTCAACTCGCTACCTTCCACCTGCTTGAGCAGCTCGTTGATTTTCTTGTCGGTGAATTTTTCATGGCCCAACCCGGCCAGTAGGCTGGTCTGCGCCGCCCGGTGCGGGCCGCCCTGCGGGGGCATAAAACACTGCTGGTCATAGTCGAGTACCGAGTAACAGGAATAAATCAGCGAAACTTCCTTAATCCGTTTAATCAATTCATCATAAGCTTCCTGGACTGGCATATCAAACTCCTATTTTTTTGTAATGTAACCTTCAATTAATAATCAGATGCGGAAGATATGAAAATATGCGCCGAAAAGCAAACCGCTCAAAAAAAAAGATTTCCAACCGGTGATAATTTTCTTAGTATTTAAAAGTGATTGAAATATAATCCGAACCTGTTTATTTATTCGATAAGTGAAGGAATTTTATGGCTCATTCGCATAAACCCGAAGCCGACGCTTTACTTGACAAAGAGTTCAAGGTACTGGACCACGGTTTTATCCGGCTGGTCGATTACATGGGAACCGATGAATCGATCGTCCAGGCCGCCCGGGTAAGTTACGGCAAGGGAACCAGGAAGGTATCCGAAGACCGGGGGCTGATTCGCTATTTGATGAAGAACGCCCACACCTCGCCGTTTGAGATGGTGGAGTTCAAGTTTCATGTCAAGCTGCCCATTTTCGTGGCCCGCCAGTGGATTCGCCATCGTACGGCCAGTGTCAATGAATACTCCGGCCGGTACTCGGTCATGAAAGAGGAATTCTACATCCCGAAACAGGAGAATATCCGATTCCAGGCCGTAGACAACAAGCAGGGGCGCTCGGAAGAGGAGATCCCGCCGCAGCTCCAGGAAGAATTCCTGGCCTTTTTGAAAAAATCTCAGGACGAGAATTTTAAGGGCTATAACAAATTTATCGAAGCGGGGCTGGCGCGGGAAATCGCCCGCATAAGTTTACCGCTGGCCATTTACACCGAGTGGTACTGGAAGATTGACCTTCATAACCTGTTTCATTTCCTCAAGTTACGTCTTGATAAACACGCCCAGAAAGAAATCCGCGAGTACGCCAAAATCATGGCGGAGATGGTCAAAACCGTCTGCCCGCTGGCTTATGAGGCCTTTTTGGATTTCAGGATTAACACCATCAGTTTCTCCGGCCCGGAACTAAAAATATTAAAAGAGAAGTTCACCGGTCTGAATTATGAAATGAATGATTTGACTGACAAGGGGTTATCCAAACGCGACGCAAGGGAACTGCTCGAGAAGCTGGAATTTATCAAAAAAACGAATGAATAAGTATTTCTGATAACCGTTTTTTTCGGCATCAACACATCAAATAAATTATTAAGGGTTATCGAGTTGAAAGCCGAAATTACCGCGTAAATCAGGTATTTTCTCCTTGACATTTTGTGACTTATTACTTTATTAATAGTAAGTGTGGTTTGGCGTATAAGAAATTTTCCGCGAAATCGCAGTAATTGTGTTAGGTAAACGGTATTAGGTTACAATCCGGGGAGGTTGCATGGACGATTGCTCATGTTTTATCTCATTATCATTTAAAATTCATCTATCCGAATACCTATCATTAAAAAAAATTCATTCGAATGTCACCCGGTGACGTTTATGACGCTTTATTTTCATGGGTACGAAAAAAATAATATAAAAATATAAAGGACGATGTTCATGAAATCCAAAAGGTTAACTGTCCTTGTTGTCATCTTTGCAATATGCTTTGTCTTTTCATCCACGATAGCCGATTCCAATTTTTACTGGCCCTACGATAATGAGCCGCCCGGCACCCCGCCTAATTACAACCTTGTCGATGTTTCATATTTTCAGGGCGTACCGGACCTGCCGGACCCCTTTACCCATGACGCTGGGGGGTACTACATTTTTAACGACACGGCCGAGGGCAAATGGTACTTTTCCAACTACCTCTACTCCCTGGGAAAATCATTGGAGCAATTCCACGGCTGCATCCTGGTTACCATGGAGCAGGACCCGGAACCGAATGTTAATATCTGGGCGAAGGGTTTTGAACTCAGTTACGATTTAAAACAGAACGACCGCTGGGGCTGGGTCAAATGGCCCGATGAAATCGCGCCCAACCTGTATGAGATATGGTGGGATATAACCATTGACTACGCCAAGAAAAACGATACCGGTGATTACCGCGATACCCTGGGTGTTATAGTCGCCGGCTGCGCCACCGACTTTAATATCTGGTCCTCCGGTCATGACGCTCCTTTTTCCGCCGACTTTGTTTTTGTTGGTGACGACATGCTGCCCATGTCCCAGATTCCGGGTTTTACCGATACCTACCCGGGCATAACCGACCAGTACCAAATCGGCGACCCGGAATCGGTGCCCAACACCAGCCGCTTTTCCATTATCGGGCTTCCCGGGGCGACCTACAACGTTAACGGCCTCATCCTCCCCAATAAGGACATCGACTGCACTTACGAGGAACGTTACACCGGCAGCTGGGTATATGAAGCCAACGGCTTGCAGTTCTCGACTATTTTCACACCGCCTAATTTTGCGCCCAATTTCTGCTCACCGGGCAATAACGACACCGTTACCGTAAACATCTGTACCGGTGAAAGCATTTATGATACCGTTACGGCCACCGACCCCGACCCTCTCGACCTGCTCACCCTGTCGATAATTTCTGGGCCGGGCGCGCTGACTTCCACACCCTCGACCACCCCGGTCACCGGCTATTATGAATTGTCGCCGGTTACGAACGGTATTTACACGGTTTCTTTCGAGGTCATGGATGACAACGGCGCGGCGGACACTATAACTGTCAATTACGATGTTACCATAAATACCGCCCCGGTGGTCACGCTGCCGGGCGACACCAGTGTCTTTTTATGCGACCCGGCGGAAATCTGTCTGCCGCTGGAGATTTACGACAACGACTGCGATATCACCTCGGTTACCACCAACCTGGGCCAGTACAGCGGTACGGTTTACGGTTACGACCAGGTTGACAATATAAATATACTGGGCGGCACAATCGTCCAGGTCGGCGGCGGCTATCCCGGCAAAGTTTTATACACCGCCTCCGATTTTGTCCCGCCGGTAAACTCACAATCCGGGGTAAGCGTTACCCTGCCCAATTTCGCTTTCGCTCAAATCGTATATAACAGCGGTTATTTCCCAACCGGCTCAGAACCGGGTAATTCGGTTGACTATATGCTCGGGTCACCGACGGATTTGACCTACACCCTGCCGGGCACGGGCGGCCCGGACGGTGGCGACGGCGACGGTTCGGTGGCGTTTGCCACGAGTGATTACTGCTGTCTCGGATTCAACCAGGCGGCAACCACCTGTAACGGCGCCAATGTCGATTTCATGGTCTTTACCAACACGGCCGGCGCGGGTAGCGCCAATTTCATATTTAGGAACGGCGACAGCGACGTCCACACGGTCAGCAGCCAGACGATTCCCGGCGCGGGAGCCGGCACCGGCTCCGGAGGGGTTACCCTCGACCTGCCCGACGGTCTCACTTTTGACCGGGTCAGGATCGAATATGTCAGCGGTTCGTTTGAAATCGATGCTATCGCGGTTCGTTCGGCGCCGTCCACGACCGCCTCAGATATCTGTTTCACGGCCGATACGGCCGGGGTGTATGAAATCACCGCCTCGGCCACGGACGCCTGTGGGAACACCGGCAGCGACGTTACCTATGTCACGGTGCAGCTCAACCAGCCCCCGGTGGCCGACGCCGGCAGCGATATCACCCTCTTCGCCTGCGATTTCTCCGAGATTTGTCTCGATGTCAGTTTTACCGACCCGGACGGCAATCTCGATTACGGCGAGCTTTATTCCGGCCCGGGCGTTCTGACCGGCGACCAGATTTGTTTTACCCCGACCGGCGAGGGGATTTCGACCTTCGTCATTCGGGCGGTTGACGAGTGCGGTAAAACGGATTTCGACACCGTCAAAGTAACCGTCAGCAAGAACGACCCCCCGGTGGCCAACAACCCGACGCCGATTACCAAATTCCTGTGCCAGCTACAGCAGCAGTGTTATAATTTCACGGCGAGCGACCCCAACGGCGGCACCCTCACCTGGTCGCTGATAAACGGGGCGGGGAACATCACCGAACAAGGATTTTACTGCTTTACCCCCACCGCCTCGGGGACCTACAACGCCACTGTGACGGTGACCGATTCCTGCGGGGCGGCTGACACCACCTGGATCACCTATAATGTCACCATCAACTCGGCGCCGGTGGCCAACGACCCCACCAGCCCGTTCGCGATATTCCAGTGTAACGCCGCCGAGATATGTTTTCAGTTCACGGCGGCCGACGCCAACGGCGGTACTTTAACCTGGAACCAGAACACCGGCGATGGCACGGTAACTTCCGGCGGCCTCTGGTGCTTCACCCCGACCGGTTCCGGCAGCTACTCGACCACCGTAATTGTCACGGATTCCTGCGGGGCGGCCGACACCACGGACTTGATCTACAACGTCACAGTCAATGACGCTCCCACCCTCGCATTCGGCAACGACACCTCGCTCACCCTGTGCACCCCCCAACAGATTTGCCTGACTTACGAAGTCAGCGACCCCCAGGGGCCGGGCGGCCTGGTCGAGGATATGGTTGCCGGCTTCGGGTCCATCGACACGGCCAACAACCGGGTCTGTTTCACCCCGACCGACGACGGCAGCTATGAATTTATAGTCGGCGTGACCGATTCCTGCGGGGAATACGACACCGACACGATAACGGCCGAGGTCACTTTCGGCGACGCTGTCGCTATCGCCTGCCCGACCGTACCGGTCAATGTTTCGCTTTGCGAAGCCGACTCGGTCTGCCAGCTTCTCGATATTACCCCCGCCTCGGCGACGATTTCCGTCTCGCACGGCGTTTATCGCGACGGTCAGCTCTGTTTCTACGCCGACACCTCCGGCACCTATGACATCACCGTTATCGCCTCTGACGAATGCGGCGCTGATACCTGCGAGGTTACGTTCAACGTCGATATCGGCCAGGCGGCCCAGATCGATTGCCCGGAAGCACAGGAGATATTTATCTGCGAAGCCAAAAACGTCTGTATTCCTGTCGGCATCATGGGAGCTGGCACGATTACGGTTTCGCCCATCGGCGCCTACAACGGCGGCAACCTCTGTTTCCCGGCCGATACCTCGGGGCATTATGAAATAACCGTGATCGCCTCAACCTCCTGCGGCGACGATACCTGCCTGGTGATAGCCGATATAACCATCAACAGCATCCCGGTGGCCGACCAGCCGGCTTCCCCGGTGGATACCTTCATATGTGACCCGGCCCAGATATGCTACCAGTTTAACGTGACCGACGCCGATGGCGGCACCCTGACCTGGAGCCGCGTTTCCGGCAACGGGACGGTTAGCGAAAGCGGCCTGTGGTGTTTCAACGCCTCGGCCGGCGGTACCTACGCCGTCACCGCCCGGGTTACCGATTCCTGCGGGGCTTACGACGAAGTCACCCTGACTTACGACGTTGGCGTGAACAGCCAGCCGGCCTTCAGCTTCGGCAACGACATAAGTATTTTCGCCTGTGCTTCGGAGATGCTCTGCCTGCCGTACACGCTCAGCGACGCCGACGACAACATTGAAAGCATTGACCTGATAGCCGGTATAGCCACTCTCTACCCGGCCACCAGCGAACTTTGTTTCACCCCGGCGGTGGAGGGCCTGTACCAGTTTATCGTGCGGGCCACCGATTCTTGCGGCGCTTTCGACGAGGACACCATCAACGTCGATGTTGACTTCAACGAGGCGCCCCTGGTTTACGCGGGCGATGACCAGACAGTTTTCCAGTGTGAAATCGCCGAGATATGCTGGGCGACTTCCGTCAGCGACCCGGACGGCAATTTAACCACGGTGGAGTTGGTGTCCAGTCCCGGCCTTTACGACGGCACCTATATATGTTTCATGCCCACCAGCGGCACGATGAACTACGAATTTATATTGAAAGCTACGGATGACTGTGGCGCGGAAAGTTTCGACACGGTCGTCGTTTATTATACTTTGAACAATCCCCCGGTGGCCGACGCCGGCGCCGACCAGATCCTTTTCCAATGCACGCCGACCGAAATCTGCTGGCCGGCTTTGTGCAGTGACGCCGACGGCGACCTGACGAGCTGCACCCTGGTCGAGGGCCCCGGCGACTACGACGGCAGCAATATCTGCTTCACCCCGACCGCCAGCGGCACCTATACATTTGTTCTCGAAGCGGTGGACGCCTGCGCCGAGACCGACCGCGACACGGCCGTGATTGACGTCACGGTCAATTCCGCCCCGGTCTGCGTCGTCCCCGAAGACACCACGATATTCAAATGCTCCACGAGCGAGGTTTGCCTGCCGGTTTACGGCACCGATGTTGACGACAACCTCGATTACTGCCAGATAATTTCCGGCCCGGGCACCCTGGTCGGCGGTGAGTGGTGCTACATGCCGGCCTCCAACCAGTCGGTGACGGTGGTCGTGAAATGCGTCGATGACTGCGGGGTGTTCTGTGAATCGCAATTTACGGTTGAATTTGAAATAAACGAATCGCCGACCATAAGCTTCGGCAGCGACACCACCATTTTCCTCTGCGACCTCGGCGAAATATGCCTGCCGTACACGGTTTACGATGCCAATGACCCCCGGGCGAGGACGGTAACCCTGGAATCCGGACCCGGCACGCTCGACGAGGGCAACTCGCGGGTCTGTTTCACCCCGACCGGCGACGGCGCTTACGAGTTCATTATCAAGGTCGTGGATGAATGCGGCGAGATGGCTTACGACACCATCAATGTCGATGTCGCGTCAAACACCCCGCCGGTGGCCGACGCCGGAGATGACCAGTATCTCTTCCTGTGCTCTTCGGAAACCATCTGCTGGCCGGCTTCGTGCAGCGACGCCGACGGCAACCTGACCGACTGTATCTTCAACGGCCCGGGCGAATACACCGGCACGGAAATCTGTTTCACGCCGACCAGCACCGGCAACTATTATTTCACCCTGCAGGCTCTCGATAACTGCGGCGAGGAAATGACTGACACGGCCAAGATTACGGTCGTTATCAATACTCCGCCGGGAGTGGTTTTCGGCAACGATACCAACGTCTTCCTGTGTGAGCCCGAAGAAATCTGCGTCGGCTATGATGTTTACGACGCCGACGGCCTGGCGGGCGTGACAGAGCACATGATTTCCGGTTACGGCGTTATTGACACCGCCAACAACCGGGTCTGTTTCACCCCGACCGAAAGCGGCACCTATGAGATTATCGTCGGCGTGACCGACTCCTGCACGGCCCTGCCGAAGACCTGTGTGCCGCAGGTGGACACCATCTATGTCACGGTGACCTTAGGCAACTATGCCAAGATAGACTGCCCCGACCAGCCGCTTAACGTCAACCTGTGCAATCCCGATGAAGTTTGCCAGATGCTCTCTATTACCCCGAGCGGCGCCACTGTCAGCGCCTCGTTCGGCAGCTATTCGGGCGGCGAGCTCTGTTTCCAGGCGGATACCACCGGCACTTACAATATCCGCGTGATAGCCGAGGCTTCCTGCGGCGCCGATACTTGTGACCTGGTCTTCAACGTCACTATCGGCGAGGAACCGCAAATCGACTGCCCCGCCCCGCAGTCCAAATTCATCTGCGAGACGGGCGATGTCTGTATCCCGGTGGGGGTCATGGGCGCCGGCGCAACCGTCACCGTCAGCCCCATCGGTTCCTATAGCGGCGGCCATCTTTGCTTCCCGGCCGACACCAGCGGCCATTACGAGTTGGAAATGATCGCCGACACCGACTGCGGCGCCGACACCTGCCTGGTGGAAGTCGATATTACCATAAACAGCAATCCGGTCGCCGATAACCCGACCACTCCGGTCGATACTTTCATCTGCGAACCGACCCAGATATGTTACCAGTTCACCGCCACCGATATTGACGGCGGGCAGTTCAACTGGAACCGCCTCTCCGGCGTGGGGACGGTCGGCGGCGACGGCCTGTGGTGCTTCGATGCCAACGGCGACGGCACTTATGCGGTGGAAGTAGTGGTGACCGATTCCTGCGGCGCCAAAGACACCACCAGCCTGACCTATAATATCATGACCAACTCGGCCCCGGTGGTCACCCTCGCGGCCGACGAGACTTTCTTCCTCTGCGAGCTTGACAGCGTCTGTGTCAGCTACACCATCTCCGACGCCGACGACAACCTGGTCACGGTCGAGATAATCAGCGGCAATGGCGTATTGAAAACCGCCGAAAACCTGCTCTGTTTCGAGCCGACCGCTATCGGCAGCTACCAGTTTATTGTCGAGGCGACCGATGTCTGCGGCGCTTCCGATAAGGATACCATCACCATTACTATCGAGGAAAACCGGCCACCGCAAATTATTGCCGATGCCCCCGACCCGCTCTTCCTGTGTCAACCCCAACAGGTTTGCCACCCGGTGACGGTCATTGACGAGGATGGCAACCTTGATAGCGCGTATGTCTCCGACGGTATAGGCGTTTATCACGACGACCATATCTGTTTCACCCCCGATATTTCGGGCACCTATTATATAACCCTGACCGCCGTGGATGAGTGCGGTGTTGAAACACAATCGACACCGCTGGAGTTTGTCATCGACATCAACTTGCCGCCGGTTTGCGACGTGCCCAACGACACGACCTTCTTCCAGTGCACCCCGACCGGGGTCAGCCTGCCGGTCACGGCCAGCGACGTCGACGACAATTTCGACCACTGTGAAATAATCACCGGCCCGGGTTCGATCGCGGGCGGTTACTGGTCCTATGCGCCGTCCACCAACGAAAACATCATGGTGGTGGTGATGTGCCTTGACGCCTGCGGCGCTTACTGCAAAGATTCTTTCAACGTCAATTTCGAAATAAACGTTCCCCCGGTGGTTAACGCCGGCGCCGACACCGGCTATTTCCTCTGCAACACGCAGACCATCTGCCGCGATATCATAAGCTCCGACGCCAACGGCAACCTGATGTCGGTGGAGCTGGTCGACAGCGAGACAGGCACTTACGATTACAACACCGGCGAGCTGTGTTTCACCGCCGGCTACGGTGACGGCAACGATAAATATTACACTTTCATCTTCGAGGCCACCGATTCCTGCGGCGCGCAAGACTTCGACACGCTCAATATCGCTATCGATTTCAACGCCCCGCCGACAATCGAGGCGCCGCCCAATTTCGTGGCTTTCCTCGACCAGGTCGGCGAACTGTGTTTCGACGTCACCATCGAAGATGAAGACGGCAACCTCTCCGGCGTCGGAGTAAGCCCGAGCGGCGTGTATTTCAACGGCCAGATATGTTTCGACGCCGACACCACCGGCACCTACTGCCTGGAGATAACGGCCACCGACGCCTGCGGCCTGACCGCGGTCGATTCCGTCTGTATCGAGGTGCGGATTGACGAATGCATCCACGTGCAGATTGAAAAAGTACACAACACTATCCAGGGACAGTATGAGACAGTTGATATTTACCTCAACGGTTCCGGCAAGGAAGTCGGCGGGTACGACCTGCTGATCGCCTATGACGCCTCAGCCCTGGCCGCCACCCGCATCCTGCCCGGATCATTACTGGAAACCTGCGGCTGGGAATACTTCAACTACCGCTTCGGCCCCGACGGCAACTGCGACAACGGCTGCCCGACCGGCCTGCTCCGCATTGTCGCCATGGCCGAAACCAATAACGGCGCTTACCATCCCGGCTGCTTCTTCGGCGGCCTGGTCGGCACCCTGACCTCGATCGAGTTCCTGGTCTCGAACGACCGCAACCTGGAATGCCAGTTTGTCCCGATCAGATTCCTCTGGATAGACTGTGCCGACAATACTTTCTCCTCCAAAGCCGGTGACACTTTGTGGGTTGCCCGGGAGGTTTATAACTTTGAGTTGATAAACATTACCGACAAGACCTTCGGCTTCCCCGGCTATTTCGGGGTGCCCGACACCTGCCTTATCGGAGAGAAGCTCATGCCGATGCGCTGTATTGATTTCATTAACGGCGGCATCGACATCATCTGCGCCGATTCCATCGACCTGCGCGGCGACATCAACCTCAACGGCATTGCCTATGAAATTTCCGACGCCGTCATGTTCACCAACTACTTCGTGTACGGCCTGAGCGCTTTCGACGATTATATTGACGGCTCCATCGCCGCGACCGACGTCAACGCCGACGGCATGCCCCTGACGGTGGCCGACCTGGTTTACCTTATCCGGATTATCGTCAACGATGCCGTACCTTACCCGAAACCGATTTTCAACGACACCTACCGGGCCGACTTCACGTTTAACGACAACATCCTGTCCATCGCCGAAACCACGGCCCGCATCGGCGCCCTGCACCTGGTAATCGAGGGTGAGGTTGAAATCGCGCTGCATGAAGATGTTACCGACATGGAAATACAAGCCTACTTTAACGGTGAAAACACCAGTGTGATTATATATAATATGCAGGGACAGGCCTTCCTCGAGGAGGGGCCGGTTCTTGTCATCAACGGGCCGAACAAAATCCAGTCCGTTGAAGCGGGTAGTTTTGACGGTCAGGTTATGACTTCGATGATAGTTGACAACCTGCCGAGAGACTTCGCTCTGTCACAAAACTATCCCAATCCATTCAACCCGAATACAACGATCGAGTTTGCACTGCCCGAAGCGTGTGAATGGAAATTGACCGTTTTTAACATTCTTGGGCAGGTGGTCGAAACCTGGTCAGATCAAAGTAATCCCGGCTTTTACAAGCTGGAGTGGGATGCCTATCGATTCGCTTCAGGTGTTTATTTCTATCGTCTGACGGCTGGTAAATTCAGTGCCACCAAGAAGATGGTATTGCTTAAGTAGTTATACCTGACCTGTGATCCGAATAAAAAACCCTCTCCTGAGGGTTTTTTATTGGTCACAAAAAAAAATCTCTTACTTCTTCAAATCCGCCACGGTGGCCCCCCAGCCGCCGCCGCTGCCCCCCTCATGTCGGAACGACGCCACGCGCGGATGTGTTTCGAGAATTTTACGGACAATCTCCCGCTTGACTCCGATTCCCTTGCCGTGCACGATGCGGATTTGATAAATTTCTTGTTCAAGGCAGACCCGGATAAACTCCAGCACCGCCTCTTTGGTGTCTTTCGGCGCGAACAGGTGCAAATCGAGGGTGCCGTCGATCGGGTACTCAACCGGTTCCCGCTCATCGTTTTCCATATAACCTCGCCTTTCTATGCGAACAAATTAACACAACGCCGTTTCAACTTCAATCGTAAAAAAATATAAATCATCAATGTTGATTAAGGGTAAGCTGTTGCCCTCGCGGGAAAAATCGCTTATATATGAAATGCTCTGACTTGAAAGAACTTTAAAAATACGGAGATAATCATGACTACCTCAACGAAAATCCCCCCCGCCCCGACCTGGGACCTGGAATCCATTTTCCCTGGCGGCAGTAAATCGGCCGAATTCAAGAAATACCGCGAAAAAGTAAAAAAAGACGTCGAAAACACCACCGCCCTGCTAGACAACCTTCTGGAGACCCTGGACGAAACCAGCCGGAAAAAATGGGCGGAATTTGTCAATAAATTCCAGAATTTGGTAGCGGATATTTACACCGTGATGTCGTTCGCGAATTGCCTGGCCTCACAAAACGTCGAAGATACCGAGGCGCACAATATTGTCGGCGAGGGCGATATTTACAAATCGCAATGGGACAAACTGAACAGCCGCTTCGAAGCCTTGATTTTGAAACAAACCGACAAAGAATGGGACGCCTTTACGGCCCTGGATGAAATCCAGGACGTTAAATTTTACCTGGATGAAATGCGGGAGAAAGCCAAGCGCAAAATGCCGCTGGCGCTGGAAAACCTGGCGCTGGAGCTGGCCGTCAACGGCTATCACGCCTGGAACCGCCTGTACGACAAGATGGCCGCCGATATCCGGGTGGATTTCGGAGAAAACGGTGCGACCAAAAAGCTCTCGATGGGCCAGCTGGCGACCAAGTTTTCCGACCCCGACCGGGCGGTGCGCCGCCAGGCCTTCGAGAAAATGATCGAGGGCTGGAACACCCGGGCCGACCTGGCCGCCATGGCTTTAAACGCCCAGGCCGGGTTCCGCCTCTCGCTGTACAAGAACCGTAGCTGGGACTCGCCGCTTTATGAGCCGCTGACGATGGCCCGTCTGCAGCAGAAATCACTCGACGCCATGTGGCGCGTGGTCGCCCGCGAGACCCCCCGCCTGGCCCCTTTTATCGAGGCCAAGAAGAAAATCCTGAAGATTGACAAGTTCCGCTGGTACGATGAGTTCGCCCCGTGCGGCAAGGTGAATAAACTATACGCTTTTGACGAGGCCGGGGAATTTATTATAGACAACGTCAAGAACTTCTCGACCGACATGGCCGAATTCATGAAAATGGCCCTGGCCAACCGCTGGATCGAGGGTGAGGACCGCACCGGTAAAGCCGGCGGCGGCTGGTGCACCACCCTCAAGCCGTTCAAGCAAAGCCGCATTTTCATGACCTACGCCGGCTCGTTCGAGAACATGCTGACCCTGGCGCATGAACTGGGTCACGCCTATCACGGCTATATTTTAAAAGACCGGCCGCTGTTCGCCTCGCGCTACCCCATGCCCCTGGCTGAAACCGCCTCCATTTTCTCCGAGACGCTGGTTATCGACGCCGCCATGGGAATTTGCGACAACCCGCAGGAAAAGCTGATGCTTTTAGACCAGAAACTCCAGGCTGCCTATATCATGTTCACCGATATTCACAGCCGCTACCTGTTCGACAGTGAATTTTACAGGGAACGCCCCAACGGCCTGGTCGACAAGAACCGCCTGAACAGCATGATGGTCGAAGCGCAGAAAAAAGCGTTCGCCGGGCTGCTTGACGAGTCCGGGTACCACCCGCTCTTCTGGGCCAGCAAGCTGCATTTCTTCATCACCGACCAGCCCTTCTACAATTTCCCCTACACCTTCGGCTATCTTTTCGCCGGCGGAGTGTACGACCGGGCGAAAAAGGAGGGCGCCTCGTTTGCGGAAAAATATAAAGCCCTGCTGGCCGACACCGGCAGCATGACCTGCGAGCAGGTGGCCGAGAAACATTTGGGTATCGATTTGACGAAGGATGATTTCTGGGAGGCGGCCGTCAAACGGTCGCTGGCCGACATCGACGGCTTTGTCAAACTGGCCGAGAGTTTGTAAGCGTAAATACGACGCTGCAGTTTTTCAATAAAACCGGTCCGATCTTATTTATGACGGGCCGGTTTTCTATTATTTGAGAGAACTTATTTAATTTTTTCGATATCGTCTTCTTTGCCCAGCACGACCAGAATATCGCTTTGTTTGAAGCGGTACTCCCCGCCGGGAGCGAAAGTTACCTCGCCGCCAGCGCTGCCCTTGACGGCGATAACCTGGACATGGTACCGGCTGCGCAACTGGACCTCCAGCAGCTGTTTACCGACAAAATCCTTCGGCGGGGCGAGTTCGGCCACGTAGAAACCGCCGGTCAGGGGCAGGGAGTCAATCAGATTCGGTTGGGCCAGCGAGTGCGAAAGGCGTTTGGCCATCTGCTTTTCCGGGATGACCGCCTCGGTGGCGCCGACCTTGGTCAATATCCGGGCGTGGTCCGCGGAGTTGGCCTTGACGATAATCTTCTTTGCCCCCAGCTCCTTCAAATGCAAAGTAATCAAAATGGCCGCGTGCGAATCCTTCCCGGTGGAGACGACAAAACAATCGTAACTCTCAACCTCGAGATTCTCCAGGAAACTGCGGTCGGTGGCGTCGGCCAGAATCGCCAGGTGGGCGACATCGTTCAAAGGCTGCACCTTGGCCTTGTCGCTGTCGATAGCGGTGACGCGGCAATCCAGTTCGGACAATTCCCGCGCCACCGTGGCGCCGAAATTACCCAGGCCGATAATGGCGAAATTTTTCATATAAATACCTCTATCCTACCATAACCTGTTCGTCAAGATAAACCACCTCGCCGGGTCGGGGCGGACGCGCCAGGTTGAACACCAGCGTCAGCAAACCCACCCGGCCGATAAACATCAGTATGACTATAAGAATTTTCCCGAGGTCGTGCAAATGCGACGTCACCCCCAGCGACAGGCCGACCGTCCCGAATGCGGAGACGACCTCGAAAAGACTGTCCACGAACCAGCCGTGACTCAACGTGTGCGGCAGGGGCTTTTCCTCGGCGAACATCAGCAGCACGAATATCAGCATAATCACGGCGATAGCTATCAGCATCACCGTCACGGCCCGCTTGACGGAATCAGCGCTAATCGACCGACGAAAGGCCTTGACCGACTGGCGGCCCAGAAAGCGGTTATAAGCCATCAGCACTATTATTCCCAGGGTGGTGGTTTTCACACCGCCTCCGGTGGAGCCGGGACAGGCCCCGATGAACATCAAGATAATCGTCATCAGCAGGCTGACCTCGGTCAAGTTGCTCAGGGGTACGGCGTTGAAGCCGGCCGTGCGGCTGGTCACCGCCTGGAAAAAGGCGTTGGCCAGACAGCGCACGACCCCCATATTCTCGAAAACATTTTTATACTCCGCCGTCAGGAAAGCCAGCGTGCCGACCACCAACAGAACCGCCGTCACGCTCAAACAGAGTTTGGAATGTATCGACAGCTTGTTTTTTCTCGAACTTAAACGAAGCATCACCTCTCGTATGACGATAAAACCCAACCCGCCGCTGATAATAAGCAACGAAAAAACAGCCAGCATATAAAGGTCGCCGCCGTAATTTTCCAAACTGCTGGAGAACGGTGAAAAGCCGGCGTTGCAGAAAGCGGACACGGCGTGGAAGATTGCATAGTACACCGCCCGGCCGAGCGGGTACTCACCCTGGAACCTGAAGAATAACGCCAGCGCCCCCAGAAATTCGAAAGACAGGGTGGTCAACACCACCGCTTTTAGAAGCGATGCGGCCTTCACCCGCGAGCCGCCGCCAAGGGTTTGCGAAAGAACAAAGCGGTCCTGAAAGGGAAGCCAGGGCACCATGGTTATCAAAAGAACGGTGGTGAAAGTCATAATCCCCAGCCCGCCCAGTTGAATCAAAACGAGGATTACGATTTGGCCGAAAAGGGAAAAATCGCGTCCGGTATCCAGTACGGTCAGACCCGTCACACAGACCGCCGAGGTGGCGGTAAAGAGGGCGTCAACAAAAGTCACCGGCTGATTTCGAGAGCTGACCGGCAGCGACAGAAGCAAAGTACCGATTATTATAGCCAGCAAAAAATATATTATGACCTTGCGGTCGGGTTTGGCACCAATAAGTTCCATAACAGATTATTATACACTTTTTAATACATAATAAAAAAATTTAATTATTCCGGGAGATAGTTCATGTTCGAGCCGCTTCAGGTTAAAACCATCAATAAAACCTGTTACATATCAACAGCTTAACTGCGCGTATCGAACTTTTGAAAATATTTATCTGGAGAAGATTGAATTATTTTTCTAATTTTTGCAACATTAACAAAATATAAAAGACAAATTAATTAAAAGGCGCCTTAACGGCCCAAAGATTTGAAACAATATGGATATAACCTCGTAATTTATTCAGGTAGCTGCTGTTTTTATTTATGCTGGAGAAAGTGATATGGTTAAAAAAATTATATTTATTGTCGTGCCTTTAATCCTCATCGCCCTCGTTATTTTTTTCGCCTTTGATTCCAATGCCAAAAAAGAAGATGTCTTAAGAACCGTCACCGTCGAACGGGGCACGATTGTGGACCAGGCCCTGGCCATCGGAACTATCGACCCGGAAAAGGAAATCTCGATAAAATCCCCCATCGCCGGGATTGTCAAAAAGACCTTTGCCGACATCGGGGACAAGGTGGAAATCGGCGACCCCCTTTTCGATGTCGCGCCCGACCCGACTCCCGTGGAATACGCCGAGGCCAAACGGCAGGGGGAGTTGGCCGAGGTATCTTTCAACAACATCAAACGGGAGTATGAGCGGGTAAAAAGCTTGAACGAGAAGAAGCTTATTTCCAGCCAGGAGTACGAGTCCAAGCTGGCCCAGTATGAGGAATCGGAACTCCGATTTAACCTGGCCCGCGAGAAGCTGGCCCTGATAGAATCGGGACAGACCGAGGTGGCCGGCCGCAATATCGACAACATCATCAAGTCCACCATCAAGGGCACGGTTCTCTCGTTGCTGGTCGAGGAGGGCGACCCGGTAGTTCCCCTGACCTCGTACCAGGCCGGCACCGATTTGATGACCCTGGCCCGCATGGACGATTTGATTTTCAAGGGGTGGGTGGATGAAATCGATGTCGGCAAAATCGTGGTAGGGATGCCGGCCGAAATCGAAATCGGAGCCCTGCCTGGTTCCGAGGTAACCGGGGTGATAGACAAAATCTCCCCCAAGGCCCAGCAGCGGGAAGGTTCGACCATGTTTGAAATCGAGATTACCCTCAAAGAACAGGGGGAATCTTACCTTCGCGCCGGCTACAGCGCCAACGCCAACATCATCATCAACAAGCGGGTGGACATCCTGATGATTCCCGAAAGACTGGTGACCATGAGCGATTCCCTCTCGACCGTCGAGGTCCAGGACTCGGCCGGTATCATTACCACCAAGGAGGTTACGCTCGGCCTTTCCGACGGCATCAATATCGAGATAGCCGACGGCGTCACCGAGGGTGAATTGATAGTGGAGCGGCCGCCGCGGGAAATCAAACCCTGGGATTAAGAGACCGGACCTGATGATATTATGTTACCGTTAATTACCGTCAAACAGTTTCTCAACGACCTGCGCCGCCAGAAACTACGAAGTTTACTGACCATGTTCGGTATTTTCTGGGGCTGCTGCTCGATTGTTTTGCTCTTCGCTTTCAGCAAGGGCATCGGGGCCGCCCAGTTGAAATCGCAAAAAGGGATGGGCGATAATATCTGTATTTTCTGGCCCGGTCTGACCAGCAAGGAATATAAGGGACTTCCCAAGGGCCGCCGCATCTGGCCGGTGGAGGACGACATCGTCCTGCTTAAAGAAACAGCCCTGACAATCGGCCGCATCTCGCCCGAGTTCCGCCGCTTCAGCCAGACGGTAAAATACAATAGAAACTTAACCCGCAGCCCCGTTATCGGCGTCTGGCCCGAATTCGGCATTATGCGCAACCTGATTCCCGAACAAGGCTCGCGCTTCCTGAACGCTCTGGACATGAAAGAACGCCGCCGGGTAGTCTTTATCGGCAACATTCTTAAAAACGATATTTTCGGCGGTGAAAACGCCGTCGGCAAACAGATTCTCATAAAAGACGTCCCCTTCACCGTCATCGGCGTTATGAAAGAGAAAAAACAAAATTCCTCTTACGGGGGGCGGGACAGCCGCATCGCCTATATCCCCTCGTCCACCTTCGAAAGCATGTACTCCCAACGCTACCTTAGCAATTTCGTGCTCCAGGCAAACAAGCGGTACCGCATGGAGGACACCAAACAGGAAGTTTACAACATCCTCGGCAAGAAATACCGGTTCGACCCGACCGACCAACAGTCGCTGGGCACCTGGGACACCTCGCGCGGCTTTGAGTTTTTGAAAAATTTCTTTCAGGCGTTCAACATCTTCCTGGTCGGTATCGGCGTCACCACCCTGATCGCCGGGGCAATCGGCGTTTCCAATATAATGAACGTGGTCCTGGAGGAACGCACCAAGGAAATCGGCATCAAAATGGCCCTGGGGGCCAAAAAAAGCATGATCCTGATGCAGTTTGTCATGGAAACTTTTTTAATCACCGGCCTGGGCGGGGTGTTGGGTTTCCTCTTCGCCTGGCTCATTGTCTCCCTGGTGCCCTTTGCGGGGCTGGAAGATTTTATCGGCGTACCCGAAGTCAACGTCAACTCGGCCGTCCTGGTTATCATATTACTGGGGATAGTCGGCTTCATGGCGGGAATTTTCCCGGCTCGGAAAGCCGCCAACTTGCAACCAGTCCAGGCCTTGAAACTTTTTTAGAATATTATGTACCTGACCATCATAATAAACGTTTTCGTCCGAGATTTCAGGAAGCAGAAAAAGCGCATCACCCTGACGCTCCTGGCCCTGGCCTGGGGCACCATCTCCATCATGCTGCTTTTGGCATTCGGCGAGGGTCTGCACCGGCAGATGAACATCAACCAGAAGGGCATGGGCGAAAATATCGGGGTCATGTGGGCCGGCCAGACCACCAAGGCTTACCAGGGTATGGGTAAGGGCCGCCGCATCTGGCTCTACAAAGAAGACCCGGAGTTTCTGGCGGCGCAGATTCCCGAAATCGCCGTCATCGGAGGGGAGTATACGAGATGGGGACAGCAGGTCAAGTACAAAGACGAAATACTCGACGAGCATATAACCGGCATCCCCCCATGTTACAAGCAGATTCGCAACCACATCCCCCAGCGGGGCGGGCGCATGATCAACCAGATTGACATGGACGAAAAACGCCGCGTGACCTTCCTGGGCTCCGACATAAAAAACCGCCTGTTCATCGACGAGGACGCGGTCGGAAAACAGATTCTTATCAACAATATTCCCTTTACCGTGATAGGGGTCATGGTGGATAAAATGCAGATGAGCAATTACGAAGGTATGGATGAAGACGCCGTTGCCATCCCCGCCACCACCTTCAAAGCCATCTTCGGCGACCGTTATCTCGACTACATTGTTTACAAACCCCACGACCCGGAATCAATGCCCGCTATCGAGAAAAAAATATACCAGACCATGTCGGCCAAATACCGGTTCGACCCCACCGACGACCGGGCTATTTCCATCTGGGACACCGTGTCCGGGTCGAAAGAATTCGACAATATCATGATCGGGATAAAAATGTTTTTGGGCATTATCGGTTTCCTGACGCTTTTGACCGCCGGAGTCGGGGTGGCCAATATCATGTACGTGTCAATTAAAGAGCGAACCCGTGAAATCGGTATCAAGATGGCTGTCGGCGCCAAAAAATCGCTCATCCTCTACCAGTTCTTACTCGAGGCCCTGCTGATTACATTCGTCGGGGGGGGATTGGGCATGTCGGTCAGCTACATCTTAACCGAAGGGTTCAAGCGCGTGCCTTTGGATAATCCCATTATGGAATTAATGGGCCGCCCCACCATCTCTTTCGAAATCGGCCTGGTTGTAATCATCATTTTGGGGATAATGGGTTTACTGTCCGGCATATTCCCGGCTATGCGGGCGGCTTCGACCAACCCGGTCGAATCGCTGAGGTACGAATAATGCTTATACGGAGTTTTTGACCATGATAATAATGAAAGACATAGTTAAAACTTATCTCACCGGCCAGATAAAGTTCCAGGCTTTGAAAGGCATCGACCTGCACGTCAAAAAGGGTGAGTTCATCGCCATCGTCGGCCCCTCCGGTTCCGGCAAATCGACCCTGATGAATATCGCCGGCTGTCTCGATGTCCCGTCCGAAGGTGAATACCTGCTTGACGGCCGGCTGGTCAACGAACTCACCGCCAACCAACTGGCGGAAATCCGCAACCGCAAAGTCGGTTTTGTCTTTCAGGCTTTCAACCTTCTGCCCTACGCCACCGCCTATGAAAATATCGAGGTGCCGCTTCTGTTCGCCGGCATCAACCGCCGGGCGCGCAAAGAGCGAATAACCCAACTTCTGGGGCAGGTGGGACTGGCCGACAAAGCCGCCAACAAGCCGACCGAGATGTCGGGCGGGGAGATGCAGCGGGTGGCGATCGCCCGTGCCCTGGCCAACGAGCCGGATATCATCCTGGCCGACGAACCCACCGGTAACCTGGACAGCAAATCCGGCCAGCAGATTGTAAATATTTTTCAGGAATTGTGGAAGCTGGGAAAAACGGTGTTGATCATCACCCACGATATGAATATCGCCGAACGGGTGGAGCGCATCGTTAAATTAAAAGACGGGCTGATTGACAACAATCACAACCCGTTGTAAAAAACAAGCTATCTTTCTTCGTTTTCTTCCTTACCCGTCAGCAGGCTGAACACAATCACCGCCAGAAAAGCTAATATAAAAGCGGGGACTAGTTCGTAAACGGCGTTTTTCAAAAAGGCTACCTCTCGCCAAACCACCGCCACCACCGAGCCGGTGATAAGGCCGGCCAGAGCGCCGGCTTTATTGGCTCGCTTCCATAACAGCCCCAGGATGACCACCGGTCCGAACGCCGCCCCCATCACCCCCCAGGCGTAAAGCACGAGATGGAAAATCACCCGGTTTTCGGTCAGGGCGAAAAAGACAGCGATAACCGCCAGCGCCAGGAGCACCCAGCGGTCCAGCCATTGGTATCGGGCGCCGTCAAGGGTATTGTCGCCTCGCGAAGATTTACTTTTACGGCGGGCGAAAATATCCCGCGAGATAGTCGAGGATACGACAATCAACTGCGAGTCGGCCGTGGAGCAAATAGCGGCCACAATCGCCGCGATGACGAAACCGCCGATAACGGGTGGCAGCAGTTCACCGCAGGCTAAAGGCAGGGCCTGTTCAGGGTCGGCCAGGTTCGCGTAATGGACGCGCGAGAACAATCCGAAAAAAATCGCCCCCAGATAAACCAGCACCATCCAGATAAAAGCGATCCATCGGCCGAGCTTAATAGCGGCCCGGTCTTTGGCGGCCATGAAACGGGACAGTATGTGCGGCTGGCCGGGATAGCCCAGCCCGATTCCCAGCAGCCCGATAACAAAACCCAGCATGGCAAAACCTATCTTGCCCGAACTGAAAGTCAGCAAATCGGGCGAAATCGCTCCCAGCTCGGAGAGAAAATTATCATAACCGCCGATTGCGGAGAGCATGATAAAGGGCATTCCAATCAGGGCGATGACCATGAAAGTAGCCTGGATAATATCGGTCCAGCAGATGGCCCGGAAACCGCCCGTGAGAGTATAGGTCATAATAATAAAAGCGCCGGCCAGCACCCCCAGCCAGTACGGTAAGGCAAAGACGGCCTCAAAGGCTTTGCCGGCGGCGTTCATCTGGGCCGCCACGTAAGCCAGCATCGCCAGCGTGATAATTATGACCGGAATATATAAAAGGGCTTTCGAATTCTTGCCGAACCGATGGCAGATATATTGGGGCAAGGTTACGGCGCCATACTCTTTGGTTTTCTGTCGAAGTTTTTCGGCGACAACCAGCCAGTTGAACAGGTAACCGGCCGCGATACCCGGCACAATCCAGAAGGCGGCCATACCGAAAAGATACGCCTCCCCCACCAGGCCCAGCATGACCCAGCCGGACTCGGAACTGGCCAAGGCCGAGAGGGCCGAAGCCCAGGGGCCCAGCTCCCGGTTGGCCAGGACAAAATCATCGGTGGTTTTCTTGCGCCATTTGGCCGAATAAAGTCCGACAAATACTATCGCCGCAGAATATACGACAAAGGATGTAATGAGTAAAAAGTTATAATCCACATTTACTCTCCCGTTTTTTTATGAAAAATATTTTAAAAATATGCCTCGGAGCCAGTAAGTCAAATAAAATTAGCGAGTTAGGCAAGCCGTAACAACTCGCATTCTCGGGCAAAAAAAAATGAAAAAAAATGTTGACAAATTTTTTAAATGTGTTAATATACTATTGATTGTCCCCCTAAACCCTGCCTGTCATCCCTCCCTGTGTGCTCAATCCTCAGGCAGGGTTTTCCTTTGCCTAAAATTCAAGTTCAATTATTCGCTATTACTATTTAAGGCTTTATTGTTAGAGTAAAAACAGACATTAAATTCAGTGATTTCAAACCGTCATTTTCCGGTTCTTTTTTTAAGACAATCCCGCCGTCTTTGCCGTCTTAATAATCAGAACTTGCGCAAGCGCTTATTTTTATGTAAATTAAGAAATAATATCTACCTGTCGATATTACTATCCTATAAGGGGTTAATATGAAAATTTACAAGATTTCACTTATTTTATTGTTTCTTGCCGCGGTTCTCGGACCGGATTTTGGTTTCGCGGGAGAATTTGATAATTTAAAATACACCGCCGTCGTCAGGGAAAGACCGGAAAACGCGCTGACAGAAAAGGTCATAGCTTTTCTTGAAAAACAAGCCGACCCGACCGTCAAGGTATGGATCTTTTTCAACGACAAAGGGATATTCGATAAGGAATCTTTCAACCTCGCCGCCGCCGAGATAAAAATAAACGACCACGCCCGAGCGCGCCGCAACAAAATGGGCATCAAGGGCGTCGTGTTCGCCGACCTGCCCGTCAACCGTAATTACATCGACGATATCACCCGCCTCGGCGGTCAACACCGCCGGTCGTCTCGCTGGCTGAACGCCGCCAGTTTCGAAGTTAATCTGGAACTGCTCGACGATATCGCCGCTTTAACTTTCGTCAACCGCATCAAACCGGTGGCCGCTTTTAATCCCCGCCCGGAAATTGAAGATGAAACGGAACTACCGGCCCCCGATAAAAACCAGACCGACAATTATGCCCTTGATTACGGCATCTCCTACACCCAGGTGCAGATGATAAACATCCCGGCCGTGCATGACTCCGGCTATTACGGCCAGGGGGTAATCGTATGCCTGATGGACGGCGGTTTCAGAAAATCGCATATCGCCTTCGACTATGCTTACACCGAGAGCCGGGTGCTCGACGAATACGATTTTATTTTCGACGACGCCGAGGTTCAGAACGAAGCCGAGGACGACCCGGCCCAGCACAATCACGGCACTTATTGCTGGTCCACGCTGGGCGGGTACGACCCGGGCAACCTGATCGGCCCGGCCTACGGGGCGTCGTTTTTACTGGCCAAGACCGAGGATATGCGCAGCGAAACGCCCGTCGAAGAAGACAACTGGGTAGCCGCCCTGGAATGGGCGGATTCGCTGGGAGCCGACGTTACCTCGACCTCGCTGGGCTATTCCGACTGGTACACCTGGGATGATTTCGACGGCCAGACGGCGGTCATCACGCTGGCGGCCAATACCGCCGCCTCGCTGGGTATCGTGACCTGCAACTCGGCTGGTAACAGCGGTCCCTCGCCGAGCACCGTTACCGCCCCCGCCGATGCTTTCGATATTATGGCGGTCGGGGCGGTCAATGCCTATGAGGATATCGCCGGTTTTTCCTCGCGCGGACCGACTATCGACGGCCGGTTAAAACCGGAAGTTTGCGCTATGGGGGTGAATACCTATTGCGCTAACGGCACCGGCGACAATGATTTCACCTACAAAAACGGCACCTCGCTGTCCTGCCCGCTGGTGGGTGGCGCGGCGGCGGTGTTGCTTTCGGCCCGGCCGGAACTAACCCCCTGGCAGGTGCGCAAGGCCCTCATGAAATCCGGCGACCGCGCCGCAAACCCCGACAACACCTACGGCTACGGGATTATCGATGTCCTGGCGGCGCTTGATTTCGAAAACGTCTGCGGCGATGTCAACGACGACGGTTTGGTGGACATCGCCGACCTGTACTACCTGACAGCGTTTCTTTACGAAAACGGCCCGCGCCCACCGTTTAAGGAAGCCGCCGATATAGACTCGCTGTACGGGGTGACCAATAACGACGCCCAGTACCTGGCCGATTATCTCTTCTCCGGCGGGGCTTTGCCCAACTGCCTGCCTTACCCGGACAGCTCGCTGCCGGTCACGGACGATACCCTGAAGATAACCAACACGAAAATCGTTCCCGGCCAGAGCAGTGTGCGGGTAGATTTGACGCTGAAAGCCGTAAGCGATATCCCGGCCCTGGCCTTTCCCTTTTTCTACAGTTGCTCAACAGTATCCATATTTCTGGACTCGATAAATTTAACCGGCTCACCATACGCCGCCTATACTCATAAATACGCGTCGTTCGAGGCCGCAGTGAAAAAAGGTGTGATCGGTTTTATCAATACCGGCGAAAGCGTACCCTCACCGGGCGAGAACTTTCTGGCCTCGCTGTATTTTTCGCTTTCACCCTCGAGCGACACCCATTACGTGCTTATCGACACCATCGCTTTCGGGCCGGTCGGGAGCGCCGTCTTTTCCCGGACGACCGCCGGGCTGGAAGCGTTTTTGCCGGTTATCGAGGGGCTGGACGCCTATATCGACCCGATTATTCACGTCATGACCACCGGCAGCGATGAAACCGGTGACGGCAACGTTTTCAATCCTTTCGCCACTATCCAGAAAGCGGTCGATATCGCCGACGACGGCGACACTATTATGGTTTACGACGGAATTTACCAGGGTGCGGGCAACGCCCCGTTTATAATAAACGGCAAGCAGGTGGTGGTCATGTCCAAAAACGGCCCGGAAGCGACCGTCATCGACGGCCAGGGAACCACTCGGGCGATTGAGATAAGAAACATCAGCGACACCGCCATGGTGGTGGACGGCTTCACCATAAGAAACTGCTATCAACCGGTGGGCGGCGGCATGATTTGCGAGTTCGGGGTGGCCACCATAAAGAACTGTGTTTTCACCGGCAATAACGGCTGGGGCGGAGCGATTTTTTGCAACAATGCCTCACCTCGAATTATCAACTGTACCTTTGTCAAAAACGGTTCCGACCATGATAACCAGGGCGGGGCCATTTTCTGCCTGGGTAATACGGGACCGGTGATTGAAAATTGCATTTTCGCCTTCAACGCCCCGGGCGACGCCATCTATTGCCTTAGCGCCACCCCCGGCCCGCAGCTTACCTGCTGCAATGTTTACGGCAACGAGCACGGCGACTGGACCGGCTGTATCGCCGACCAGGGCGCGCTCAACGGTAATATTTCCATGGACCCGTTCTTCTGCGACACTGTCAATGATGATTTTAATATCCGAAGTTCCTCTCCCTGCGCCGCGGAAAATAACGGCTGCGGTTTCTTTATGGGGGCACTGCCGGTGGACACTTCCTGCCACAGTTGTTGTATAGACCTGACCGGAAACGCCGACTGTTCCGCCGAGGATGAGCCCGACATCACCGATATCATGCGGATTATTGACCATCTATACCTGAGCCATGAACCGCTGTGCTGCCCGGAAGAGACCGACACCGACGGAAGTTACGGGCCGCCGGACATAACGGATATTACCCGGCTTATCGATTATCTTTATCTTTCACATCGACTTCCCGAACCCTGCAAGTAATTGAAAAATCTACACATAAAAAAAAGACTGCCATTACCTGACAGTCTTTTTTTATGAAAATTATACTAATTTGATATTTTTAAAAAAAATTATTTGACAATAAATCTAAAAAAAATTTATCTTCTCAGAAATAAAAAGATAACCCCATACCCTGCCTGTTATCCCTCCCCTGTGTGCAAATATAAAAAACCGGGCAGGGTTTTTTATGTCAATTAAGCGGCGCTCCAACCGGCCAGGCGGGCCATCATCCACCAGAAAGCTTTCCCTTTGCGATAGCAGTTGAAACAGTGTGAATGAGCGCAGGCATCGCAATCGAGGCAGTCGTGCTCGGCGCACCAGTCGGAACACCAGTAACAGGCGTCGGTCTCGTCGGGATAATAGGTCCCATCGGGGTCATAGCTCTCGATATCCGCGAAATCAAAAAGCATCTTGCCGTTTTCTGAGCAGTACTGTCTTATCTGGTTGTTGCAGGCATAGAGGTTGCCGTCGACACCCGTACCGTCGAGGTGTCCCGTCATATAAATAAAAGTAACGCCGGGATAATCCTGCTCCAGGCCGTTCATGGCATTGAGATAGATATTGATACCCTCGACCGTGTTATCCGAGACGCCCCCGCACCAGGACCATATGACAGCATTGATATCGGGCTGCAGGTTCAGGCGGTTGCGGGTAATCGGCACCCAGGTAGTGTCGCTGTCAAACCCCAGGTCATCGCTGTATTCCGATATATAAAGGGTACTGTCGCCATTGTTGTAGTCACAGGCGATATTTTCCGAGCGGACCAGGGCCATCCCGGAAACAATCTGGCTGCCGTGGGAGGTATGGCCGTAGAAAATACGGAACTTGTTTTTAACCGAATTGATAAAGGCCGTCGGAATGTCCTCAAAAGCCGCCACCGTATTGTGGTCGGCCAGAATATCCTGAGAGACCGTGCCGGTGCCGCCGCCGGTACTGTTGTCATCACTGCACCCGGCCATGGTTAAAACAAAAGCCGCCAAAAGGCTATAAATTGCTATTTTCAAAATAACTCTCCTCATTTAAAATTTCAGGTATAATAACTAATTCGACCGTAAGCGGCTAAATATTTAGATATACTTCCAAAAGCACGAATCGGTTAAGTTGTTTTTTATCTGAGAGTTAGGAGCGCCTGAATTTACGAACCGCCATATAAGCGGTCACCGCCAGGTAAGTGATGCCCGCCAGGATAATAATGGTGGCCCCGGCCGGTAAATCCGGGCTGTAACTTATCGCCAGGCCGAAGGTCATAAAAAAGATACTGAGCAGGGTTGCCAACACCATCGTCTGCCAGAGTTTCCCGGTGAAAAAGCCAGCCACCGCCACCGGCAGGGTTAAGAAGGCGATGACCATCACGATGCCTACTACAGTGGTCAGGATAACGACTGTCAGGGCGGTCAGGCAGAGCAGCAAAAGATAAAAGAACTGGACATTGACGCCCCTGACGCGGGCGAATTCCTCGTCGAAACATACGGCCGCGATCTGCTTGTGGAACAGAAAGCCGACCACGAGAACCAGGGCGTCCAGGGCGGCGATGAGCCATAAATCCCCCAACGACACCATGAGGATATTACCGAACAGGTAACTCATCAGGTTTTCATTGTAACCGGGGGTCTTGGCGATAAAGATAATCCCCACCGCCATGCCGATAGCCCAGATGGCGCTGATGACGGTGTCCTCGCGTTCCTTGAAATAGAGACTGACCAGGGCAATCGTGACGGCGCTGGCCAGGGCCGCCACCACCGCCCCGTGCAGCGGCTGCAGCCAGGTGAGATTATGCGCCACTGATAGATAATAAGCCAGCCCCATGCCGCCGAGAACGCTGTGGGCGATGCCCCCGGCGATATAGGTTATGCGGCGGGCGACCACGTAGGTCCCCACCACCCCACAGGCGATACTGGCCAGCACCCCCGTCAGCAGAGCGTAGAACATGAAAGTATGGTTGAAAACGGCGTCTAAAAACTCGGTCATAATTATTTTTCTTCCCCGGCCGAATGACCGTGACGTACCATCCGCACCTGACCGTGATACAGCTCGCTTAAGATTTCATCGTCCACCGACGTAGTCGGGTGTACCGCCACTCTACGATTGACGCAGATGACGTTTTTGACCGTCTGGGAGACAAACGCCGGGTCATGGGATACCATCACGATGGTGAAATGTTTATTGAGCCGGTGCAGCAGTTCGTAGAGGTCCCTGACAATCAGCAAATCGAGATTGGCGGTGGGTTCGTCGAGAATGAGCAGTTCCGGCCGTGAGGCCAAAGCCCGGGCAATCAGCAACCGCCGCTGCTGGCCGCCGGAAAGAGAGGCGTAATGCCGGTCGGCGAACTCGGCCAGGCCCACTTCTTTGAGCACTCTCAGGGCGATATGCCGGTCGCTTCGGCCGAACGGTCCGAAAAACCGTCCCTCGCCCAACCGCCCCATCAGGGCGACATCGATAACGCTCACCGGGAAACTCGGGTCAAGTTGAGCGTATTGCGGCATGTAGCCGATTTGGGTCCGGGCCTGTCGCGGCGAGCCGCCGAACACCCGCACCGTCCCTTTAGTCGGTGAAAGCAAACCCAGGATCAGTTTCAGAAGCGTCGTCTTTCCCCCGCCGTTGGGACCGACTATCCAGACAAAATCCTTCTCGCCGATAGTGAGGTTGACATCCTCCAGGACGTTGGTTCCATCGTAGGAGAACGACAGGTTCTCGATTTCGATGACCGCTTTTTTTTTCATTTACTTTTTACTCTCCTGCAACCCCCAGGCGCGAACCAGTTCCTCGGCCATGTACATCAAATTATTGAGATAATCTTTGGACAGCGGGTCAAGCTCCACCACCCGACCGCCGACTGCCCGCGTGATAGTTTCGGCGGTCTTGACGGCGTACTGCGGCTGAACGAATATAACCCGCACCTGCTCGGCTCGGGCGCGCTCAATAAGCGTCGCCAGCTGCCGGGCGCTGGGTTCCTTCCCCTCGATTTCCACCGCCAGCTGCACCAACCCGTAGTCGTCGCCGAAATACCCGTACGAGGGATGAAAGGCGTAAAAGCGGCTGCCCCTGAAAGGAGCCAGCTTTTCCTTTATCGCGGCGTCGGTTGTATCCAGCCGGGCTTTAAATTTATCCAGGTTCTTATTATAAAAATCGGCGTGTGCGGAATCATATTCGGCCAGTGCCCGACAGATATTGGCCGCTTGTATTTTTACCAGCCGCGGCGACAGCCAGATATGTGGGTCCTTGCCGCCGGCGTGGTCATGGCCGTGACCGTTGGCGCCGTCGATTTCCCGAAGCGGCACCCCCTCGCGGGTGTCGATTATTTTCAAAGCGCGGAAAGTGTTTTCTATTTTGCCAACCAGATGCCGCTCAAACGGCACCCCGATACGAAAATACAGCGGGGTTTCGGCCAGGGCCGACATCTGCTTGGGCGACGGTTCATAAGTCGCCGGCGACTGCCCCGGACCTACCAGGACACGCACTGTTACGTACTCGCCGCCGATTTGCTCCACGAAATACGCCTGGGGCAGGATGCTGACAAAAACCTGTATCTTTTCCGCCGTCTCCGTAGCGTATATATCGCCGCTCACCATTACTGAATAAAAAAGCGCCAGGGTTATTATCATTCGCCGCAGGTTCATACCGCTAACCTTTCTTGGTGCAGACCAGGTAACTTTCATGGCATTCATCGCATTCCTCAATATGATGGTTCTTCGCCAGGGAATCCCAGTGTTTTTTTTGCTCCGGCGACAACAAGCCGCTGCCATTGCAGAGCGGGCAGGTGTTGTCCAGGGCGTTTAAAACCGCGGCGCGGATAAATTCCGAACGATTGGGCAGGTGCTTGATCAACTCGGCCAGCGATTCATCCACCTTGAAAGTTATTATTTCCGATTTCTGCTTTTTCATATAAGGCCTCAAAAAATTGGTCAAATTGTTGTCCGCACTAATTATTACTTTGTATTACCGGAAAAGTCAAGCTCTTTTTTTACTCTCGTACCGGTAAGCAAATGACAATCATGCTGTTAAGCTTGGAAAATATCTTTCTTTTACGTACCTTGACATAAACACCCCTGTTTCGTATTATGCCTCGCATTATGAGAACCTTTATCGTCAAACCGGCCCGCTGGTCGAAATACCTCTCCAGCCCGGCTGTTTATTTTCTTTTGACAGCGGTAACGCTGACTTTATTTTTCGAACTCTGGCGGCTGGTTTTACTGCTTCTATCCGGCAACCTGTCCCAGGGCGTGCCGGCCGGAACGCTTTTCAAGTCTTTTCTGGTCGGGGCGCGGTTTGACTTCGCCATCAGTTGCTACATAATCCTGCCTTTGTATCTGCTGGGTAACCTTCCCTGGCTGGATATATCCCGCAACAAAATATTAAGGAACGTCAATTTTTACCTGATGGCGGCGGTGGTCGCGCTGGTTTTCTTTTTACAGGTGGCGGACATAGAATTTTTTAAATTTTTCAACGCCCGTTTGAACGGCGTCGCCCTGGCCTGGTCGGACACGCCGGGGATTGTCCTTCCCATGATCTGGAACATGTACCCGGTGGTGCGATATTTTCTTTTATTCCTGGTATTTCTAACGGCTTTTCTTCTGGTTATGCGCTGGCTGCGAAAACGGGTTATCCTGAACCGAGCCCGGTCGCCGGTCTGGGTAAACCTGGTTTATATCCCGGTGGTGCTGGTGATATTCATTATCGGCGGTCGGGGCCGAATCGAGGAAAAATCCCCTCTGCGCTGGGGCTCGGCCTATTTCTCCCAGTATGATTTCGCCAACCAACTGGCCTTGAACCCCAACTATACTTTTTTTTACGACGCCGTCTACGACGCCGACAAGAAGAAACAGATTCACGACCAGATGGCCCAGCTCGAAATCCCCGACGCCGACCGGGTGGTGCGACAACTTTTGGGGCTGCCGGATTTACCGGCTGACAACGAAAACCCGCCGCGCATTTACCGTGAAATCACTTTCAACCCGGAAAACGACCGGCCACCCAACGTGATTTTGATAATCATGGAATCGTTCGGTTCCACCCGCATCGGGGTCCTGGACAACCGTTTCCCGTACGAAATCACGCCCCGTTTCGACTCCCTGGCGCAAGACGGCCTGCTGTTTACCAATTTCTATTCGGCCGGCCAGCACACTTATACGGGTATTTTCTCCACCCTGTACGGCTACCCGACCCTGTTCGGCAAATCGGTGATGAAGATGGTGACCGGCCAGAACAGTTTTCGGGGACTGCCGTCGATTTTGCGCGACCAAGGTTACGAGACGATGTTTTTCACCACCCACGACCCCCTGTTCGACAACATGCAGGGTTTTTTAAGCTCTAACGGGATGATGAAAATATATTCGCTGTTCGACTACGACCAGAAATACAAACTCAGCACGCTGGGCGTGCCCGACCATATCATGTTCGACAAGGCTTACGAGGTGCTGCGGGAGAAAAACGACAGCCGCTTTTTCGCCACCCTGTTGACCTCCTCCAACCACGGCCCGTGGGTGATTCCGGACGTGCCGTTCGAGCGCGTCCCCGAAAAGGACGAGGAATGGCGCGTCAAGCTGGACTGTTTCAAATATTCCGACTGGGCGCTGGGCGATTTTCTCGACAAGGTCAACAACGACCCGGCCTTCAAAAACACCCTCATCGTCGTCACCGCCGATAACGGCGTCACTCACGACCCGATAACCGACCATGACCTGACCCAGTTCCAGATACCCCTCCTGATTTATAACACCGACCGTTACGGCGAGGAGAGCCGACGCATCGACCGTCTCGGCTCGCAGATAGATATCGTCGCGACCGTCATGGGCCGGGTGCGGCTCAATTATCACGACTATACTTTCGGCCATGACCTGCTCGACAGCGCCGGGGCGGCGGCCGATTACGCCCACTTTTCGGAATGGTACAAGGTCGGCTATATCGAAGACGGCTATCATGTCATCGCCCGCCTGAACGGCCCGACCTCGTTTTACCGGGTCGACGACCGGCGTCACAACCTGGTCGACTCCCTGCCGGAACTGGCCCGCGCCTACGAAAAGAAAGCGTTGTCGCTTCTCAAAGACGCCTATGACAATATGCACCGACCGATGAACGAACCAAACCGTAACCACCACACCCTGACCGTCACCGATGATTAAAACCAGGTTCATTTCGGTCCCGGCGATTTACGCCCTGTTGACGGCCGCCGTTCTGCTTTTATTTTTGGGCCTGTGGCGCTTTATCCTTCTTGTCCTGTCCGGCGGGCTGGCTTCCGAGGTCCCGGGCGCGGTGCTTTGCAAAGCTTTCCTGGTCGGGATGCGGTTTGATTTCATCATCATCTCATATATCGGCACCGTACTTCTGATACTCGGTGTCATTCCATATCTCGATATCCAGCGCAGCAAAATAATCCGACGGATATGCTACTGGCTGCTGCTGGTTTTCACCGCCGTCATTTTTTTCATTCACCTGGCCGATATCGAATTTTTCAAGTTCTTCAACGCCCGCCTGAGCGGCATGGCCTTTATCTGGCACGACACACCAGAGTTTATCATCTCCATGGTCTGGGGTATGTACCCGGTTATCTGGTACCTGATCCTGTACGCGGTAATCCTGACGACCTTTATCCTGGTCATGCGCTGGCTGCAGCGTAAAGTTATCGTCAACAGCGTAAAATCCCACTGGCTGATAAACCTGATATTCGCGCCGGTGGTCTTGATTATTTTCATTTACGGCTCGGTGGGGCGGACCGGTTCCGACGCGCCCTTGCGGTGGGGCGCGGCTTATTTCTCGGAGTACGACTACGCCAACCTCCTGGCGCTCAACCCCACCTACACTCTCTGCCGCGACATTTTTTACGACGCCGGGAGCAAAAAGCAGGTTAAAAAACTGGTGGCGGATATGACCATCCCCGACGCGGAAGACGAAACCCGCCGACTCCTCGGCCTACCCCCGGATAGCTCTGTTTTCAATGAACGGATCATGCGGCCGGTACGTTTCGAGCCGCCCGATGACAACCCGCCCAACGTTATTTTCATCATCATGGAATCACTGTCTTCGAATAAAATCGACGTGTTGGACAACAAGTATCCCTGGCGCCTCTCACCCTGTTTCGATTCCCTGGCCGAGAAGAGTATTCTCTTTACCAATTTCTATGCCACCGGCATGCATACTTATTGCGGCTTGATATCGGCCATCTACGGCAGCCCGCATCTTTTCGGCAAAGTTATCATCAAGCAGGTAAGCGGGGAAAATCATTTTTGGGGGCTGCCCTCGATTCTCAAACCCCACGGCTACGAAACGCATTTCTTCTCCACCCAGGACCCTCATTTCGACAACATGATGGGTTTCATGAAAGCCAACGGTTTCATGTATTATTATTCGATATACGACTATGACCAGTCGCAAAAACTCAGCCACCTGGGGGTACCTGACCATATCATGTTCGACAGCGCTTATGCCAAACTGAGCCGTCTCGAAGGACGACCGTTTCTGGCTACCCTCCTGACGACCTCCAACCATGGCCCGTGGAAAATCCCCGGTGTCCCTTTTGAACACATTCCCGACACGGCCGATGAAGCCGAGCGTCAAAACGCTTTCAAATACGCCGACTGGGCACTGGGGCGCTTCATCGGTAATATCGAAAACGACCCGTACTTCGACAACACCCTGGTGGTCATCACCGGCGACCATGGTTTCTTTTACAACCCGACCTCGGACCTTGACCTGTCGTTTTTCGAGGTTCCGCTCTTGATTTACCGGGTCGGGTGGAATAAGGAGCACGGTAAACGTAATCCTCGCCTCGGCAGTCAACTCGATATCGTGGCCACCATCATGGGACAGATGCGGCTCGATTATGACAATTACACCTTCGGCCATGACCTCCTGGACACGACCGTGAACATCACCGATTTCGTGCATACCACCGAGTGGTACAAGGTCGGTTATATCGAGGGTGATTATTACCTGATAGCCCGTCTCGACGGTCCGGAATCACTCTTTAAGCTGCCCGACCGAACCACCGATCTCACCTCGCGATTTCCAGAGATTGTAGAGGAATACAAAAGAAAAGCGCTGTCGCTGTACCAGACGGCTTATTACAATATGAAACGGCCGCTTCGATAAGTTTTTTAAAATAACAACTTATATACTATTTCCAGACGCGTCGCGTCCTTATTTCATCAGCACCATCTTTTTGGTGGCGACAAATTTGTCGGTTTGGATTCTGTAAAAATACACACCGCTGGCCACCGTTTGGCCGTCTTCGTTGACACCGCGCCACACCGCCGTGTGTCTCCCCGCCGACATCGTTTGATTCACCAGCGTTTTCACTTTCTGTCCCCGGATATTGTAAACGGTCAGCTCGACCTCGCAGGCGTACGGCAGGTTGTACTCGAAAGTCGTCGCCGGGTTGAACGGGTTAGGGTAGTTGATACCCAGCGAGAAATCATCCGGAAGATCACCCGTAACCTTGTCGACATCGAGAAGGTAATCGAGCACAGTTGTCACTTTCGCGCCGTGATAAGTAGCCGTGGCGGCCTCGAAAATAGACTTGTCACCGATACCCGAAACCAGCGGCCCGCCGTGAATCGATTTACCCGCTTCGAAAGAATAGATAAATATATTGGTAAAGGCGCTGTCGTAATGGTAGCCCATCTCCATCCCGGCGGCTTCGAGCACGGGCGTTACCTCGCCCTGCACTTTCAGAAACACCGCCCCCAGCGAGTCGGCGCTGTCAAAATCGACTATTACCGTACCGTTGTTCTGTGAAAACTTAGCGTTATCGTCGCAGTTCAAAACGGAATCCGGCCTGGGCTCGGCATCCCCGAGCATCACACGAATCAAATATACAAAATCCTCGACCGTAAGAGGAATATCGTCAAAATTCACATCGGATTGGACGGAAGAAATCTCCGGGTATTCAAAAACGCTCAACCCCTTTATAAAATAATCCCGATAAAAAACCGCGTCAGCGACGGTATAGCCTACACCGTCAAGATTTAAATCCCCAGTTATATCAGGATCGCAACTACCCCCTATATCAATCCCCCCGTTATAGAAATCGATACAGCGCGATACCGGCGGTCTATTGTCCCCGCCCGGACTGACACAGTCATCCTCAGCGCCCAAGTAGGACGGGAAATGAATGATGCTCTTGTCATCCGGGGTGATCTTGATCCAGGTGTCTACCCCTTCTTCACCAAAGTAATCGAAGACGTCGTTAGCGATGTACAACTCGGTACCGAGGTCATTCGAAATGGTGTTATCCCCGCAATCATACCAGAAGAACTTAATCGGCAAGTAAGCACATTCGTACTTACTGTTATTGTTGACCAGGTATTTCATGGTGAACATGACTCCGTTTTCCTCAAGGTTGAAGCAGGTTGGGTGATAGTTGCCGTTGTTAGTTTCCGCCATCCCGATTACCCGTACCTGGCCGCTTGGCACCGTGCTATCAACCGTTCCGAACGGTCCGAACCGGTACTCAAAATATTCCCAACCGCATTCGGTAAACAATCTTGAATTGTCCGTACTCGCCCCCAGGAAAGTCAGGGCATCGGCATCATAGCCGAGCAGAAAATCAAACCCGGCTAATTCCTGTGAGGATTTTCCGTAAAGGTTGACGTTTATCAACTGACCCGTAACGGCGTGCGCCGTCCCGATTTTCATCGCGTAGTCAGCTTTATCGACGTTGAGTATAAAATCGCAATAGGCCGTGTCGGGGCCGTCGGTAACGCCGGCGGTTATCGAAAAAGATTTGCCCCGGTCGGATTCGGCAAAATTGATTAAAATATCGATTTTGTGCTGCAATCTTTCACCGAACTCTATCGTTCCCGCTGGCTGGGGTGATATCTCCTCGAAGAAATACTTATGAGGATCACATTCGTTCACATCGCTTACAAAAAGAGATATAGTATCCGTAAGAGTCTCAAGGTTAAGTTCCTTACCGCAGATGTCTCTGTTGGTTAATTCGGGGGGTTCATTGCCCGTCACAATTACCGTGAACCGGGCGTTATTGTGAGGTGAGGTAACGGAACCGGCATACAGCGCCGCAATCTCCACCTCGAAAGCTTTCCCGGCATCCACTTTGTCGGCGTAAAACCTCCAGATACCGTTTCTTTTATCGATAAATCCCGGACCGGACGCTAATTTATAGGTTATGCCGATGGAATCGTTGTATTCCGGGTCAAAAGCCTGAAATTTATAAAAATTGCTGTAACTGCAATAAGGTAGTTTCAAAGTATCGGGATACGGTCGGAACTGAGGTACCGGAATTCTCCGACGGGTATCAAGGACCAGAGTAAGTCTGCTTTCAAAACGTTGATTTTGAGACTTTAACTTCAGATAGAATCTCTTATCTGCGTCCTGTGATAAAGGTTTGAAGATTATATTTTCGTCATCATCCAGGTACAGTTCCCCGGCAGGAGAAGGCGATACCGAATCTATCTGAAGAGTATAACCGCAATTGTAAAAAACATAAACATAAAGCGGGATAGACCATTGGCCGGGAGCCTGGGTCAGGATTACTTTCGGTGAACCGGGGAGGTTGACCCTGATATCGGGGCTCGAGATGCCGACTCGCATCGAGAACCGGCAGTTTTCATCGCCTTCGGTACGGTGGCCGCTCTGGCCGATCGAGGCCGAGATTTCGACATCGAAAAATTGTTCATCGCCCGGTTCATAAAAATACGACCAGAGTCCGCTCTTTTCATCGACCTGTCCCTGCCCTTCCTCGAGGTGATAGCGGATACATTGGGCGCTGTCGGCATTGGGGTGCACCGCCTTCACCTGCAGATAGACGGTATCAGTTGAGCACGCCGAGATATAACTCCTTCCGCTGCCGGGGCATTCGACAAACACCGGCACCGGCGGGCAGTCGGAATCCGCCGGGGCGGACAAAACGGGCATACTTAACAGTATCACAAAAGCGAAAATTTTTTTAATCATTATTAGATCCCCTGATTGGAGTAACTTTGATAGTTAACATAATAATATACCCCAAAGACAGAAATTGTCAAGCGAAAATAGGGATTGCTTTCACCGGTATTTTTCCTGAAATACCCCTCAGAAAAGAGCTTGTCATCCCGTGTCTTATTTTGTACTCTTAGCCTGATACCCATCATGGTTTATGATGATAACTCGTTCACCACATATTACTTAAGGGGAATTCATCATGTTCGTTTCAAAGCAACATTATTTATCACCGGGAAAAATAGGCGTCCTTTTGATTGCGCTGGCGGTTCTGTTTGTTTTTTCGACCGTAACCGCCGAGGAGGCCGCCTCGGGCTATATGATGCCGCCCCAGGCGATCGCCGACCTGGTTGACGCCCCCTATTCGCCGCAGGTCTCGGTCAGCCCCGACGAGGAATGGATAGTCCTCATGCATTACCCGGGTCTGCCGCCGCTTGAAGAAGTCGCCCAGCCGGAACTTCGCCTGGCCGGGTTACGCATCAACCCCCACACCAGCGGCCCCAGCCGCGGCTGGTATTATAACAACCTCAGCTTGATGAAAATCTCCGACGGCAAGGAAATACAGATAACCGGTCTGCCGGAAAAGACCCATACCACCGATGTAGCCTGGTCGCCGGATGATAAATACCTGGCCTTCACCCAGACCAACCGCGACAATATCGAGCTGTGGCTGGTCGACATAAAGAAGGCCGCCGCCCGAAAATTATCGGTGCTCGCTGTCAACGATACCTACGCCTCGCCTTTTGACTGGCTCTCCGACAGCAAAACATTGATAGTGCTGACTATCCGCGACGGCCGCGGCGAGCCGCCGCAGGAGCCGCTGGTTCCCGCCGGGCCGATTATCCAGGAAAATTTGGGCCGCAAAGCCCCCGCCCGCACCTACCAGGATTTGCTCGAGAACGAATACGACGAACAGCTTTATGAATATTACTTCACCTCGCAGATTGTCAAAATGACGCTCGACGGCCGGACGACCAAACTCGGCAAGCCGGGTATCGTTCAAAGTATTTCCCCCTCACCGGACGGCCAATATCTCCTTACGCAAATCATCCACCGGCCGTTCTCGTACACCGTCCCGGCTTCGAGATTCCCGCTCAAAGTCGAGGTTTGGGACACCGACGGTAACGTCATCTACGAGGTAGTGGACCGGCCGCTGGCCGACATGATCCCGGTGGCGTTCGGCTCGGTGGTGACCGGGCGAAGGTCTTTCGGCTGGCGGGCCGACGTTGACGCCGTGCTGTCCTGGGTCGAGGCCCAGGACGGCGGTGACGCCGCCGCCGAGGCGGAGATTCGCGACAAGGTCTTTTTGCTGCCCGCCCCGTTTGACGCCGAGCCGACTGAGCTGGCCGGCCTGGAATTGCGCTACAGCGATATCGACTGGGGCAATGACGACCTGGCGATTGTTACCGAATGGTGGTGGCCAACCCGAAAAAACCGCGCCTGGCGGGTCAGACCGGCCAAACCGTCGAGCCAGCCGGAACTGTTGATGGATTATTCCTGGGAGGATCGTTACAACGACCCCGGCCAGCCGCTTTTCAAATACACCGACCGCGGCACCTCCGTGCTTTTAACCGCCGACAAGAGTCGGAGTCTTTTCTTATCCGGCAACGGCGCCTCGCCCGAGGGTGACCGGCCGTTTCTGGACAAGTTCGATTTGAAAACCAAAAAGACCGAGCGCCTGTTCCGCTCCGAAGCGCCGTACTACGAGTCCGTCGTCAAGGTTCTCGATGCCGGGAAAAGTCTGGTGATGACCAGCCGCCAGGCGGTGGACCAGCCGCCCAATTATTTCATCCGCGATTTGAAAAAAGACAAGATAAAGCAACTGACTTTCTTCCCGCACCCGACCCCGCAGCTGGCCAAGGCCCAGAAGGAACTGATTACTTACGAGCGCGCCGACGGTGTCCAGTTGACTGGCACGCTATATTTGCCCGAAGGTTACTCGGCTGATAAAGACGGCCCGCTGCCGGTTCTGATGTGGGCTTACCCGGAGGAGTTCAAGAGCGCCGACGCCGCCGGTCAGGTGAAGGACTCCCCCTATAAATTCATCCGGGTGCACCGTCACTCGCCGCTTCTGTGGCTGGTGCACGGCTACGCCATCCTCGACGACCCCTCGATGCCGATCATCGGCGAGGGCGACGAAGAGCCGAACGACACCTATATCGAGCAGCTGGTCGCCAGCGCGCAAGCGGCGGTGGACGAGCTCGTCCGCCGGGGCGTGGCCGACCCCGACAAGGTCGCTATCGGCGGCCATTCCTACGGCGCCTTCATGACCGCCAACCTGCTGGCCCATTCCGATATATTCCGCACTGGCATCGCCCGCAGCGGCGCCTACAACCGCACCCTCACCCCGTTTGGCTTCCAGTCCGAGGAACGTACCCTCTGGGAAACGCCGGAAGTTTATTTCGCCATGTCGCCGTTCATGCACGCCGATAAAATCAACGAACCGATACTGTTGATTCACGGCGAGGCCGACAACAACTCCGGCACCTTCCCGCTCCAGAGCGAACGCTTCTACGGCGCACTGAAGGGCCTCGGGGCGACCGCCCGGCTGGTCATGCTGCCGCACGAAAGCCACGGCTACATGGCCCGCGAGTCGGTCATGCACATGCTCTGGGAAATGACCGAGTGGCTCGACCGCTATGTCAAAAACGCCGAACCCCGCGATAAAAAAGAATAAAATATTATTTGTAGCTGAAATTATTGAATCGGCCAGCCGCCTTGTTTATCAATCGACTGGTCGATTTTTTGCATGAGTTCGATAGTGGCGTCCAGAGCGGACACGATATATTTGTAATGTTCGATATCGTCAAAGCTCAAAGTGCGGCCCTTGCGGTCTTTGAGCCATTTGTGACAAACCTGATACCCGCCAATGTAAAAATCCCACACCTTTTGAGGCACGTTGTCGAAATATTCGGTTTTGTTTATCCATACTTTACCGTCAGCGTTTTTATTTTTCGGTTCGGTATAGCGGACCTGGTCAACTATTCTTTCGGCTTCACCTTTAAACTTAACGGTTGAAGGTATTTTTTTCTCCATTAAATGCAAGGCAACCAGTTCTTCACCCAGTTTACATAATTCTCGGAAAAGAGTTTTTTTCGATGTAAGCGGCAGGCGGGGAAAATCTATTTTTAAAAACTCGGCGTAGCGTTTGCGGTAGGTTGGTGAATGAAAAACCGCGTACATATAAGAGAAGACATCTTCCGGCCCGAAAGTATTTTTCAAATCCCCCTTGCCGTCGGGTACGAAGGACATTTTTATTTTACAGGAGAGTTCGTCAATAAACTTCGGGGCCAGGTTGGGCCGCCTCCCGCCGGGAGCGTCGGTCTTTTCGTCGTTATCGAACAAGTCGCTTTTATCGGGGTTGGGGTAGAGATATAAGGGGAAAATATTAATACCACCTCTTCTGAATAAATTAGCATCGATAGGAGAATCAGCAACATGTATTAAAGACCACAAAGGATCGTGAACGGCAATACCTTGCCTACCTATTCCAATACATATATTTTCTTTTTTGAACACATGATCAATTAATTCACGTCTTGGATAATCCATAGCTATATCGCTAAAATAGCAATATCTTTTATCGAATAAACGATAATTACATTTAATTAAATAATCTTCCCAATTATTCTTCTTTTTTAGTGACAAACGAGCATTCTTTAGCTTCCAATCACGATTATCTTTAAGTGAAAACATATCATATAATTCTGTTTCTGATATGCTTTCGTCTTTTAGTTTCTTTATACGCTTCTTCAGTTCGATAAAATCAAAATCAATTGCAAAATGATCACGATGTGTTTGAAAACCCAGAACATTAATTGGTGATATTTTTGTGGGTTCGACAAACTCATCATATTCCTTTTTCAATTGTGTATTATATTCATTAAATAGATAAAAAGGCGACTTCGGTTTTATTTTTTTCCAACCGGTGCCGGTTATGTCATGCCCGCTCAGCCAGTGATATTTCCCGCCGGTAGTTGTCAACTCGCCGTTTTTATCCTTCTCTCTTACTTCACGCACCCCCCACAAATGCGCGTGTCTGACCTCCGCCGGTTTCTTTTGATGTTCTTGTTTGCGTACGAAAATTCCTATCGCCACCCCCTGCTGGATGTCAAAAACATTTTCGTCTTTGCTTCCGTCGGGACACTTTTCTTTCTTCTTGGAGTTGCCGTGCAAATCGAGAATATAAATATCGTCGAAAGTTTTCATCAGGCTTTGGCGCATGCCGCGAAAGGTCGGGTTGTCGAGGTAACCGTGGTTGGTGATAAACGCCAGAACGCCGTAACCGGTCTGCTCGATACGCCATTGGGCGAAGCGGATAAATTTTACATAATCGTCGTTCAGCCATTTGGGATTGCGCTCGCCGAGCGGCTTGCCGTCAACGGAAAAATATTCCTGAATCAGTTTGCCGATAAAGGTCTTTTCTTTTCTCGTAAACGTCTTTTTTACGATTCTATTTTCCGGGCCGCCCTTGGTTGTTACGATATATGACCGCCCCGCCTCGTAAGTGACCATTTTTTCGTTGGGTGTCAGAGAGTGCCCGGAGTACGGCGGATTGCCCAGTATAACCATCACCGGCAGGTTTTGCTTGACGCTCCCGGCTTTCTCCGCCTCCTCTTTAATCTTTTGCGCCAGAAGATATCGGCTCTTGTGCTCAAACGCTTCTTCGAGCGTATTGGTAAGATATATTTTCAACCGCTCATCGGTTTGGAAATCATACTTGAAATCTTTCAACTGCATCGCCAGCTTCATGTGCGCCATCGTGTAGGGCGCCATCAGCAGTTCAAACCCGAATATGCGGGGTAAAAGGTGCTCGCTGACATAAGAAGACCACAAGCCCGGTTCCACTTTGAAGGTATCGTGAATGAGATCGATGACCTTAAATAAAAACGTGCCCGTGCCGACCGCCGGGTCAAGTATCAGAACCTTGTGTATATTGTCTATCTTTTCTTTACTCTCTTTACCGTTTTCATTTTTTACAGTTTTGTAAACCGGGAGTGTGGAACTGTCGGCCAGCCCTTTGGGAATATCAAAATCGTTTTTCAGGATATGGTCAACGCTTCGGACAATATAGGATACCACCGGCTCCGGGGTGTAATAAACGCCGCGAGACTCCCGCATTTTGGGGTCGT
>Ga0210003_1000048_pt1 | contig 103751 bp, 101 predicted proteins | sample LantaG_FD_182804 | JGI IMG/M metagenome (GOLD analysis project Ga0210003, IMG submission 182804) | Deep subsurface microbial communities from Baltic Sea to uncover new lineages of life (NeLLi) - Landsort_02402 metaG (SPAdes) (version 2) | ecosystem: Environmental > Aquatic > Marine > Oceanic >... | reverse complement strand
TGTTCTTTTGACCCACGAATATCTCTTCTTAATTGACAATACTCCCTATGCCTGATACCTTCTTCCTTACACATATAACCCTCCTGGTAATTATTTTTAGTCTGGTCGACTTAATGTTATCAGGAGGCTTTTTTTATGTTATTGCAAGTAGATAATTATTTTTTTCTCCTCCATCATTGGGAGTATGTCCTCTTGATATTTTGGTATATAACGTTGTCACCCCAGTTAAATAGTTACACTCCGTGAAACTTGCTGCGCAATTTAACGGGGTAAACTTCGCTTCAACAGGCGCGAAGTCGGTGCCTTACTCAAGTCACGGCGTGTCAAAACCTGCCTGTCGGAAGTGATCATCGAAGGTTAATGCCTGTTTTATCCGCTTTTCTTTCATAACCACAAACGAAAAACAATCAACCAAGCCCCAAGTCTTATCCCCGCGACTCTTAAACATAGAGAATGCCTTTGACATTCCTTCGGATGAAAAGGGAACAACAGTGGTGTTGCTATCTGCTTGAATCTTTTCAATAACATTAACAACGGTCTTGCGGTAGGGTGGCTTCGATAGAGAATTAGCCAGTTCCATCAAGATGAGATCCGTGGTCAGAAAAGGGCCGGAATATAATTCAGCTGCTTCCAGGGCAGCGGGATGAAACTTATCTCTTTTTCTGATAAGCGCGATCAAGTAGCCTTAGTCGATAAAAATATTGAGACTCATTTCTTAGATATCCCATACAAATAATGGTCATACTGCTCCGCCAAATCGGCAGGAAGATCGTCCTCGATAGCATATCCTGCCAGGTAGGACAGGTGATAATTATGCTCCTTGGCGATCTTTTCTCCTCTGTTTACAGCATATCCCACTCCCGGCTGGCTTATTTCCAAATGCTTCGCTAAATCTGCGCAGCTTATTCCCAACTCCCGAACAGCCCAATAACATGTCCCTTGCATCAACTTGAACTTTGCGCCGGCCTTTTGAATACATTTCTTTTGTGTTAGAAAATTCGAGTGTCAAGTTCAAACCCCTTTACTCAATCAAACAATTCAGAATGCGTGCCAAGGCGAACCGGTCTAAGTTCGAAATCTGATATTGTATAAATGAGCAGCCAGTCCGGTTCAATATGGCATTCCCGAAAATCTATCCAATCTCCTTTCAGCTTGTGGTCTTTGTGCTTTGAAGGCAAGGGAGCAGGAATGGCCAACTGTTCAAGAACATGTTGTAGTTTTTTTATATTTCGCCTCTGCTTTGCGGCTCTTTTCAGGTCTTTTTCAAATCCGGATGTCGGACGAATAGGCAGCATCAGATTTTCAGATCTTTAAACATTTTTTCTGCACTGTCGTATCTTTTCCCCTTGCCATCTCTTGCGTCCTGCATTGCTTGGAGCGTATTTTTATTTGGAATATGCAAATCAAATGGAATGCCCTGATGAGCAATAATCTGCCGATAAAACATTTCATACGCAGCAGAAATGGAAATTCCCAGTTCTTTAAGAATAGCCTCAGCCTTTTCTTTTATTTCCGGCGTAAGTCTTGCGTGTGTCATTGCCGTTTTTGCCATTTGCTATTCCCCTCCTCTTTTTGCATTGTACTTTCTGTATACCAAAACGATACACATCGGCAATCGATTTGTCAAGATACTTTTTTCAAAGCAGAGGAGAAGGGGGGGCGGAGTAAAAGAGGGATGTCCATAAATAAGTAAATAACTTGTTAGGGCAACTGATATTTATGCTCTTTAGCAATCTTTTCTCCTCTATTTACAGCATATCCTACTCCCGGCTGGCTTATTTCCTCACGCAAAGGCGCCAAGCCGCTAAGAAGAGGTGCATGGGGGACGTCCATATTCCCGAACAGCCCAATAACATACCAGGTCCCTTGCCTCAACTTAAACTTTGCGCCGGCCTTTTGAATATATTTCTTCTGTTTCTATATCATATATCTTAGAGACCATCTGACTTATCTTTTTAAGATCATATCCCAAGGCCTTTAGTTTATAATGACGTTCAAATTTTTCATTTGCCTCTGATAATAAACTTTGGGGGCGTACATTAATTTATAAGTTTCTCCCTGTCTAATGAAGCTGAAAGCTCAAAGGTGAAATGTCCCCATTAAAATACGCTCCGCCTTCCACGCGACAGGCAAAGATTAAAGGGAGAAAAGATGCCCTTGCAATAAAAGTATGTGTTCCAAGACATCTTATTACAGATTCTCCATAAACTCCGTTACATTTAAGCCCGCCTGAGAAATAATCGCCCTCAAAAGTCCTGGCGCTAATTCTTCATGGTCAGGAATCGTTAGAGTAGGACGACTCTGATGCTTGAGAATGATATGACTGCCTGTTTGACGAGCGATACTGTATCCCAACCTCCGAAACGCCTTTACTGCTCTTTTCCCGGAGATATTTTCGAGCTTACCCAACGACAACCTCTCCTATCAAACTTTCTTCTGGTAAATGATACGATCTTTCTTCTACGGATTTTTCATCCTCAACCTCGATATAACACTTGATAGCATCCTTTATGTTCTGCTTAGCTTCCTCAAGCGTTTTACCCTGGCTGACACAACCAGGCAAATCCAGAGCGTCCGCGACATAGCCCTGATACTCAGAATCGTAATGAAAATAGACTCGATATTTCATATCTTGCCTCCCAAAAAAAGAAGTTTAAGACTTAAAGCGATCTCCTATCTTTATCATGCCTTTGTATTCCCATTCAACTATTTTGATAAAGCTGTCAAGCGTTTTGACCAGGAAAGGGAAAGGGGTCACCCATTAAAAGGTTCTGTCAATAAAAAAATACTACTCCATCGCAAAAAAGTTGTTTTTGCAGGGTTTACCATATTGCCAGCATAATCTGTCTTTAGCTCCATTTTCTGCATCCTTATTTTCACTTATTTATGGTGGGCGGTTATGATCCGCGCATATTCACCCATCAGGTTCAAGGTAATATCGAGGCAGTGGTGCTTGCGAAGCGGAGAGACCATCATGCATCTCGGAGCGGAGCAACCCTTCCTCTTTCTCTTACAACCCCTGGCAGCAAGCTGCCCCAGAAAATCGTCGGTTCCCTGCCATGTCCAATCGTTTAATCTCAAATCTTCTGGCTCCTTATGTCCAAACCCTCGTGGCTCATGCCAGAGGCAGATCAGGAAGCAAAAACATATCCCGCTGGATTTTTTAAAGGCAGAAAACGGTGAATCAATCAAGTCTCATGGTTATGAGCCAACCCCTTTGCCGTCTCACCGTTCCAGCCAACTCAGTAAAATAAAGCCTCCTCCTTGAAGGCAACCTGATCCCTCATGACGTAATAGCTTGCCCTGGCAAGCTTGTTGCTCAATGCCTTGGTCGCCACGATATTGTTCGTCTTCGCTGCCTTTCTCTGATAGTACCTATTTACTCTTACATTGTGCACCCTGGCAAAATGTGCAGCCTCGATAAATGCCCAGGCCAGATAACGATTGCCATTCTTTGTGTTGCCTTTGCCCTTGGTCTTGCCATTAGAAATCCTCTTGCTGGAAACACACCTGCAGTAAGAAGAAAAGTTGCCTACTTTTGCAAATCGCGAGATATCTCCTACCTCAAGCATAATGGTCAAGGCCAGGATGTCTCCAATACCCGAAAATATTTTGTAGATATACAAACGGCTTCCTTATCTTGATCTTGTCCTTTACTGCCTTCTCTATCTCCTTGATGTGAAAACTTAAATACTCGATGTTCCCTGTGCTCGCCTTTCCAGACAACACAGAATAATCATCTTTGAATATCAGCTCCATATCTTCTTGCTTAAACTTCTTTATTTCATTGGAACTCATCCTAACTGATATCCTGACGTTCAATCATCGATTGCAAAGAGAGGATATGTGAAGTACGTTGCCTTACTAGAAATGAACGCTTCCGTAATAAATCCCGTACCGGACGATCATCCTTGGGATAGATGTAGCCCTCAGGAAGTATCCCTAATGAAAGAACATGCGCCAACCAAAATGCGTCATGACGATCGTCTGTATGCTTTAGCCCCTCATATTGCTTGATTGCAGAAGGATTGGCAAGATGGACACAGTCATAACCAGCATCCATCAACCCATCCACAAGCCAGTACCAGTTGTAGGTACTCTCCAATACTATTCCTTGAAGCTCACCCCGAAATGGCTCCAATGCCCCCAGTATATCAGGAAGACTATTGTAAATCCTCTTTTGATATACCCTCTTCATTGTACCCTTCTCCATAATCCCAACATACGTATTCCTTGAATGTAAATCCATACCTGCGTATAATTCCCTCATACGCCACCTCCTTTTGTTTTATCCCTACAATGCCACAATATCTCTTACGATGGGAATGAGATGCCTTTTATATGGTTATCAAGTCTACGTTTGACTTATGTCCTATCTGGTTTGTTTGGTTAAAACTACCGCTTTATTTTTCTGACTCGAAACTTGTTGTTTTGAAATACACAAAAATGGTCCTTCATCCGATCTGAATGATTTCCCGATCTAACATCCGCGAGTCAATGGCTCTCACAGTTTTCGTATCATATCCTTGCTCCTGCAAATATTCTTCAACTTGCTTGCTAACGCCGACATCAACCAGAAATTTTAATTCGGACGAACTCATGCTGTTATCCCAACAGGAAATACTTGTTCTTCATCCACCAAATGAGTTGCATATGCAAATACTGCCTGGAAATCTTTTTTCTCAAGCTCCGGATATTCGTGGAGCAATTCCTGTTCTGATACGCCACCTGCAAGTGCCCGTAAGATTTGCTCCACAGTGATTCTCATACCCCGAATAGTCGGCTTACCTAACATGACTCTGGAATCAACTGTTATTCTTGAAAGTAATTCCTCAGTGTTTAACATGAGTTTACCCTCCTATCTGTCTATTCCTTTGTCTAATCGGATCGCAAACATGGCGTGCCTTCTTTCTTTGCTATACAATGTATAACGCTGCTGATAGAATATCAATATGGAAATTAATAGGCCATTAGGGGAAACTTTGGGGATGTACGTTAATTTATAAGTTTCTTATTCCTTCGTCGTTTAGCCTTGTTTCATCCACAAGTTTCGCAGATTACACGGATTACTCTAATCACTTGAAGAAAAAGGGGGCAGATATATTTTATTCTTGTCTCACGCAAAGGCGCTAATAATTAAAAGTAGTCAAGGTTCAAGGACTGTGCGTTTTATGGTTAAGGTGTATGCTTCTGCTTCTGAACTGGGGATTGCATCATAGCCCCATTTTATGAGTTTGAGGCTGGGGGCGCCGGCTTCCATTGTTATTTCAATGCCTGTGATGCATCTTGGGTGCACGCAGGAGCCTGTGTTGTAATAAACCGGCTTGGGTTTGAGCTTTTTCCTTGATCCTGGGGGGTCGTATGTCGCAACCCCCTGAAAAGCGGCTGCTGCCTTTGTTTCAATGGATCTGCGCTCGGTAAGGGAGAGATTTTCGTACACCGGGCGATGGGTGTGCCCTGCTATGATTATGTCAATATTCCTGTCGTTGTTTATGGCCAGATGGTAGAGCTTTTCGTCTATTTCGTTGGATAGACCCGGATTGGCGGCTGCCCTTGTGGGGTCTTTTATGCCGTATCTCTGAAGGCGTGGCCAGAAGTTTTGCACAAAGAATTTGCTGACTGACGCCCCGTGACCACTGCATTTGGGGTCTGCCTGGTGGCCGTGCCAGAGGAGGATACGCTTTTCCGGCGGGGAGGGGCAGTTAAGTATCGCGGCTTCGTAGATCCTAATGCCGGGGAAGATATCACGTAGAATATCCGCGTTGTCTTTCCACTGGATATCGTGATTGCCCCAGATCTTGATGTAGCGGGTCTCTTTCTGATCAAGGTCGTAAAATTCTCTGATCTTGTCATAGATGGAGGTGTGGGTGATGTATATCTGCTCAAAGGCCTTGTTTTCCCAGAGTTCTTCGGCGTCGCCAAGTTCTACGTAGGTGAATCCCTCTTTGAGATAGTGATCGAGCGCGCATTTGTAGATGAGGGAGTTGTGGGCGAAGTCATCGGAGCCGGTCCCATCACCACGATGCATGTCAGACATAACGATAAGTTTTGTGTCCTGCTGAAGGTCTATGGATTTAATTCTTGCGGGGTTTATTGGGGTCATGGGTTTGTTTCTTTGCCTCACGCAAAGGCCTCCCCTCTTTTGCTAAAGCTCCGCCAATTGGGGTGAATGGCGTATTCATCCCAACGGGTATTTAATCTTATTAGCTCCCTCAAAAAAACCACAACAATTGCGCATAATAAATATTACCAGAATGATATAACTGTCAAGCTTTCTTTGATGAAAGAAGGGGGGGGGAAGGGAATGTTTCCCTTTCATTAACAACCCCCTAACCCCCTATTTATCCCCCCCTTGAGGAGGGGCGGGGGGTGTGTTACGTTTCAATAACAACCCCCTAACCCCCTTCAAAGGGGGAATCCGTGCTGCTCCCTTCAAAGGGGGACTTCCTGCTAGCCCCTCTTCATTCCCCCCTCGAGGGGGGACCTGTCCGGGTCCGCTTAAAAAGGGTAAAAAAGGGGGCAGGCTGCTTTTTTTGTTTAAATTGACTAATGATGGTGTTTTTGGCATTATGAAAAAAAGGAGGGTTTAATGGAGATCAGTCCAAGCTTTGTGGGTTCCAAATTAAAGGATTATACCGCAGAGGCAACCTGGCGGGATACAATGAATTATGCAGCATCCATCGGTGATAATAATCCTTATTATTTCGATGATGAGCGCGAGCATGGGGTCATCGCTCCCCCAATGTTTAGCGTTGCCCTCACATGGCCGATATCCGAGAGGATCTGGGATTATATTGAAGCCCCGGATTTCCCCAAAGAGATCCTAGCTACCCAGGTACATTATACAGAGCACCTGATATTTCACCGCCCTGTAAGGCCAGGCGACAGGCTAAAGATCATGGGTAAGATTGCAGCCATCCTGCCTCATAAGGCAGGGACACACGTTGTTATACGCTTTGATGCTATCGACAAGGAAGGATGTCCTGTTTTCACAGAGCATATCGGCGCCATGATGCGGGGGGTCAAGTGCTCAGACGAAGGAAGGGGAGGAGATGATCTTCCAAAGGTCCCCAGGCCTTCGGGAGATAGCCCTCCCCTCTGGGAGTCGGCTATACCCATAGATCTTTTAGAACCGTTTGTTTATGATGGTTGTACCAATATCTTTTTCCCTATCCATACATCTGTTAAGTTTGCCCATGAAGTAGGGCTTCCCGGAAGGATCTTACAGGGCACAGCCACCCTGGCATATGCCCTTAGCGAGCTTATAAATAAGGAAGCAGGAGGAAATCCATTCGAATTAAAGTCCGCCTATTGTCGTTTTACGGGCATGGTGCTTCCTGGTACAACCATAAGGGTTCGGCTCATCAAAAAGGACAGCAGCAGTGGCGGTACAGATCTGTTTTTTGCTGTCCTGAACGCTGAGGAGAAGAGGGCCATAAGTGGCGGATATGCGCGGTTGGAAAAATAAATAAAAAAAGGAGGGTGTTATGAGCTGGGAGACGTTGAATCTGACATGGCATTATGTAGAGAAATGGGCAGATAAAAAGCCAGAGGTTGAGGCTATGGTGTTTGAGGATGAGAGGCTTTCATGGAAGGATTTTAAGAAAGATATGGACTCCATAGCCAAGGCATATCTTGAAGCAGGGGTCAAAAAGGGAGATCGAATCGCCATGCTTTCCATGGCACGCAATGAATTTTTGACAACATATATGGCAGCCGGCAAGGTTGGGGCGATATGGCTGGGCCTTTCCCCCAAATTCACCCTGGATGAACTCCGGTATCAGGTCGGGGACAGCAAGCCAACTGTGCTGATATCCCTTCGAGAGTATCTCGACATCGACCTGGCTGAAAACATAAAGACCCTTATGAAGGGATTCCCTTGTATAAAGAAGGTCCTGGTGATCGGCAAGGCCGTTGAAGGAACTGAAGACTTTAAGGAATTTGTCCAAAGGCCAAGGCCGGATCTGGATGAAGCCCTCGAAAAGCGGGCTTCAATGGTCACGGAAGAAGATGAGGCCCTTTTATTGTATACCTCTGGTTCCACAGGCAAGCCCAAAGGGGTTGTTCATACCCACAAGAGTATTATCCGGAATATAGAGATTGAGGTGGGAAAGTTTTATTTTAAAGAGACAACCAGAGGACTGCTGCATTTCCCGATCAATCATGTAGCTGCCGATACCGAGATAGGTTTTGCTGCAATAATGGGAGGGGGCTTTTTGGTTTTCATGGATAAATTCGACCCGGCCGGGGTTTTAAAGGTAATAGAAAAGGAGCGTATAACAGTGATAGGGCAGGTGCCTGTGATGTATCTTTTGGAATTCAAGCAGCCTGACTTTTTTAAAACCGATTTCAGCAGCATTGAGGGGTTTATGTGGGCCGGGGCTGCTGCACCAAAGATCATGATCGATGTGCTCTCTGGCATCTGTGAAAAGACAGGGGCAGTATTGATTACAGGCTATGGAAGCACTGAGGTGGCAGGCTTTGTCACCTACACTGAAAAGGGGGACGATTCAGAGACGGTTATGAAGACTGCAGGAAAGATTGCGCCGCCCTTCGAACTAAAGATTGTGGATGAGGGGCATGAGGAGCTTCCAGATGGCAAGCTAGGGGAAATCGCTGTGAAGGGCCCCTTTCTTATGAAAGGTTATTTTAATAAACCAGAGGCCACAGCCGAGGTGATTGATGAAGGGGGCTGGTATTATACAACAGACCTCGCGTACAAGGATGAAAGAGGGTACATCTATATCACCGGGAGAAAATCTGAAATGTTTAAGACCGGGGGGGAGAATGTCTATCCCCGCGAGATAGAGGAAACTCTCGAATTACATGACAGTGTGCTCTTTGCCGCTGTAATGGGAGTGAATGATGAAATCTATCAGGAAGTGGGATGGGCCTTTGTCATGCTCATTCCTGGTAAAACCGCAACCGAGGAGGAATTGCTGTCCCTTTGCAAATCCAAGCTGGCCAACTTTAAGGTCCCAAAGAAATTCTTCATCCGGGAACTGCTGCCTCTTTTATCAAACGGGAAGGTAGATAAACTTGCCCTGGAAAAAGAGATCTCAGAGATGTTGAAGGGTTCGTAAAAAGTCGTCACTCCGGTAGATCCCGGATCGAGTCCGGGGGGAGTCCAGATGATCTGCAACTACTTGAAAAGACTGGATTCCGGCTTTCGCCGGAATGACGGTTACGGGGGATGATGGACTTTTTACGAAATTGGCACTGTTGAAGGGTTAAAAGGGGGAATTTCTGACACCCCCTTTTCTAAGGTCTTTTATCTGCCCACGGATATGCCCTTTCAAAAGAAGCAGATGCCCTGATGATGGTAGCCTCATCAAACCGTCTCCCTATGATCTGCAGGCCTACAGGCAACCCCTCTCGCGTGAAACCACAGGGTATCGTTGCAGCAGGCTGGCCGCTAAAGTTAAACGGGATTGTAAATGCAGCTAAGGCTGTTGGCGCAACGTCTTTGCCATCAATCTTTTCTGGCCCCATGATGCCAATATCAAATGCAGCCACAGGGGTTGTGGGGGTCAAAAGGAGATCATATGTCTCAAAGACCTTCCTTAATCCTGCCCAGTGATCCTCTCTATGAAACTGCGTCAAGACCATATCCTTTGCCTTTAGGGCATCAGCTAAAGACATAAAGGGCTTGTAGCCAGGATACATGACCCTTTCCCATTCTTGTCTTTTTTCCTCCACAGCTGTTGCTGTTTCGCTTGCAACGATCACAAGCCAGTCGGATTCGATATTCAGTAGGCTTGGGGTAATCTCCTCTACCTCACATCCAAGCCCCTGAAATCCAAGGGCTGCCTTTTCCGTGATCTCCAAGACCTCAGGGTCAACAGTGGCATAGCCAAGGTCCGGGCTCCAGGCAATCTTGAGACCTCTTGCGTCTTCTTTAACGGCCTTCATAAGCCCCATGTCTTGATCCGGCAGCGATGAACGATCCCGATCATCAGGGCCGGCCATAATTGTGAGCAACAATGCTGCGTCCTCTACTGTCCGTGTAATCGGCCCTTCACAAGATAATGTCTCCCATCCGTGGAGGGAAGGGAGCCTGGGGACCCTGCCAATTTGAGGCTTCAGCCCGTAGACCCCGCATAAGCTGGCTGGAATACGGATAGAACCTCCCCCGTCGTTTCCCTGATGAAGCGGGCCCAGACATGCAGCAGCGCTAGCAGCAGCCCCGCCACTGGAACCACCCGGAGATCTGGTCATATCCCATGGGTTTTTAGTGGGGCCAAAGACAGGGTTGTCTGTCGTTCCTATCAATCCGAATTCAGGGAGATTGGTCTTCCCCAGGATGATAGCCCCCGCCTTTTTTAATCTCTCCACAAAGGCACAGTCCTCATCAGGGATGAAATTCTCATAGAGCCTCGAGCCAAAGGTAGTCCTCACGCCCTTTGTGAAAATGTTGTCCTTAATGGAGACAGGTATCCCGTGAAGAGGGCCTAAGTCTTTGCCCCCATATATTTCCTTTTCCGCCTTCTTTGCCGCATCACGTGCCTCGTCAGCCAGTAGGGTAACAAAGGCATTGATCTTTGGGTTAATCCTCTCAATACGCTCCAAAAGGGCATCTATTACCTCCACAGGAGAAAGCCTTTTTGCCTTAATGGCTGCAGACAGCTTAGTGGCCGACATGTAACATATCTCTTCACCACCCATCATGACACCTCCTTTTCTGACATGAAATAAAAATTTGTCTAAATTCCATATTCTATAAGGGCACTGACTTTGATCTTTAGGCTAACAACCCTTGCCCTGTACTATGCCTTTCTTAAGCCATTTTCTCCCCTTGCCCCTATCTATTTTTGTTATCATAAATTTGCACTTATCTCAAGCTGGAGAAAAAGGAGTCGGGAAAAAGTCCCCCTTTTCTATATCTATTCCTTTATTGTAACTTGGGAAAGATTTCTATATAGATTTTTTCATGGAGACAAACACTGTGGATATAACCATTGTGGGTGCGGGTGTAATAGGGCTGGCTGTTGCACACTATGTCACTTCTCTTGCTGCGGACTTAGTGGTGATAGAAAAAGAGCCCGGGCCCGGCCAAGGGATAAGTTCCAGAAATAGCGAGGTGATACATACAGGGATATACTATCCTCCTAACTTCCTAAAGACGACGCTGTGTGTTCAGGGAAGCACGCTGCTGTATGAATTTTGCGATAAGTATCACATCCCCTGCAAAAGGATTGGCAAGGTCGTTGTCGGGACGAATAAGAAAGAAGCGAAAGAAATAGAAGGGCTACTAGAGAGGGGGAAACAAAATGGAGTGCGCGATCTGTATCTGATTGAAAGACAAGAATTAAAAAAGATCGAGCCCCATATAAAAGGCACCCTTGCGCTTCATTGCCCTAATGCAGGTATTATTGATTCCCACCGGCTTACAAAAACCTTAGAAGCCCTCTGCCTGGATGAGGGATCTCATATCATATACAATACCATGCTCACCGGCTTGGAAAAGACCCCTAAGGGATTCTTATGCGAGATAAAAACCCCGGATGATTCCATGCATACATTTATGTCCGGGATTGTTATAAATTGCGCAGGGTTGAGCTCAGATCAGATTGCAAAAACGGCAGGGATAGACATCGAGGATGCAGGTTACAAGATCTATCCGTGCAAAGGGGAATACTTTCGCGTAAGAGGAGGCAAACAACTGTTAGTAAACAGCCTTGTCTACCCTAGCCCTTTGGCAAGGCTAACCGGTCTTGGTATACACACCACAAAGGATCTGGCTGGGACATTAAAGCTGGGCCCAAATAATCTCTATACAGATAAGATCGAATACAACATAGACCCTTTACATGCGAAAGATTTCCTGTTGTCTATAAACCCGATCTTGCCCTTTATTGAAGAGGAAGACATTGTTCCGGATATGGCAGGTATTCGCCCCAAGATCCAGGGGCCTCATGATCCTCTAAAGGATTTTGTGATCACCCTTGAGACAAAAGCCGGGCTTGAGGGGATGATAAATCTTATAGGCATAGAATCTCCCGGGCTGACCGCCTGCCTGGCCATAGGACAAATGGTAAAGGCTCTAATAAAAGATTCCGGCCTTTTGATGTAGGATAAGGAATGCGACCCTACGGGCTCGATAACATCCCCCTTGCCCCCTTCAAAGGGGGGGTTGGGGGGTATTACGTTCAAAGGGGGAATTAAAGGGTGTTGCCCCCTTCAAAGGGGGGGTTGGGGGGTATTACGTTCAAAGGGGGATTGGCGCCAGAGAGAAAAGGGGCTAGCTCCCATCTTTATAGACCTTACGCCCTCTTGCTATAGTGTATACGACCTTACCCTTAAAGGTGCTCCCTATAAATGGCGAGTTTTTGGACTTTGATTTTATCATATCCTCAGTGAGAGTCCACACAGCATTGGGGTCGACTACGGTGATATCTGCCCTTGCGCCAGGGCAAATTGTGCCACCATCTATACCTAATATCCTGGCAGGATTTATAGTAACACAGGAAATGGCCTTCATTAAATCAAGGCCTTGCTCAAGATGGAGGTTTATAACAGCAGGGAGCAGGGTCTGCAGGCCTATAACGCCAAAAGGGGCCAAATCAAAATCTCTATCCTTTTCATCCCTTGCATGCGGCGCGTGGTCTGTGGCTATGACATCTATAACAGATGTCTTTATCCCCTCTATCAAAGCGCTCCTGTCCTGATCTTCCCTTAAGGGAGGGTACATCTTTGTATTGGTGTCATAGCTGCTCACCCTCTCTTGCGTAAGAAGTAAATGGTGTGGTGTGGCATCACAAGAAACGGGTATCCCCTTTCCCTTTGCCCTCTTTACAATATCCATGCTTCCTTTAGTCGATATATGGGTAATATGTACAGGGATACCTGTAAACTCAGAGACTATCACATCGCGGGCAACCATCACTTCTTCAGCTGCCTTCGGTATACCCGAAAGGCCCAGTCTGGTTGACAGCTCCCCCTCATTCATAACGCCTGAGGCGCTAAGGCTCTTGTCCTCGGGATGGGATATCACTCTTAAGCCAAAAGTAGCTGCATATTCCAAAACCTTTCTTAACATAAAGGCGTCTTCTATAGGAGCGCCATCATCAGAGATGCCTGCTATCCCTTTTGCCTTCATTAGCCCCATCTCTGCAAGCTCTTTACCCTTTTGCCCCTTTGTTGCAGCGCCCACTGGCAAAATCCGCACTAAGCCTACATCTTTTGCCTTCCCAATAATATATTCAGTTACGGCAGGGCTGTCATTTACAGGGTCTGTGTTGGCCATAGCGATGACAGTGGTAATCCCGCCTGCCGCCGCTGCAAGGCTTCCTGTGTATATATCTTCTTTATACTCAAACCCGGGGTCCCTTAGGTGTGCATGCATATCTATAAGCCCGGGCATTACCCAAAGCCCTGTCGCGTCAATTACATCGTTAGTTTCCGCATCCTTTCCCCCCGGGTATATGCCTGCAATTTCCGCCCCTTCTATACATACATCCCCTATTGCATCCGTATTTGTTGCAGGATCCAGTATTCTTCCCCCTTTAATCCACACGTTTCCCCCCTCCTAAAAACAGATACAGCAGCGCCATCCTTATTGCCAGCCCGTTTTCCACCTGATTTAATATGACAGATCTGGCGCTTTCTGTAGCATCATAAGTTATCTCAACCCCTCTGTTAACAGGGCCCGGATGCATAATGATAGCCCCTTCCTTCATCTGCTCCACCCGGGATTTATCCAGCCCATAAAAAAGTGCATATTCTCTTTCCCCTGAAAAAAATTGTTGCTCTATCCTCTCCTTCTGAATCCGCAACATCATGACTACATCTGCATCAGGCAGCGCTGAATCAAAGTCTGTACACACATCTGCCCCCCATTTGTCTATGCCAGGAGGCAAAAGGGTCTTTGGCGCAACCAAGGTTACATTTGCGCCAAATTTCTTTAGTCCATATACATTCGACTTGGCCACCCTGGAATGCATAATATCCCCTGCTATCAAGACATTAAGCCCTTCTGTATAACCAAAATGATCCCTTATGGAATATATGTCTAACAGGGCCTGGGTTGGGTGCTCATGAAACCCATCCCCGGCGTTAATGATTGAACAAGGCAAAGTCTGAGCCAATAATTCGGGTATGCCTGCGTGTGGATATCGTATTACTATGCAATCAGGCGCCATCGTCATAATATTTCTTGCCACATCTAATATGGTCTCCCCTTTTTCAAAGGAAGACCCAGAGGCAGACAGACTCACCGTATCTGCACTCAATCTTTTTGCTGCTATCTCGAAAGACATCCTTGTTCGTGTGCTTGGTTCGTAAAAAAGCAGCACTACGGTCTTGCCCCTTAAAGTGGGGATCTTCTTTATCTCCCTTGTAGAAATCTCCTTAAAAGAGGTGGCTATATCGAATATGTTTTCAATATCATCCCTGCCTAGGGCATCCATTCCTATCAAATCTTTATGCGCCCAGATCATCTTTTACCCCTGTGATGATGGCCTTCCCCACAGAGCCATCGCCTGCTCCTTCTATCTTTACTATCTTGTCAGGAGGCAGCTCTATGTCTTTGCCCACAAAATCCGGCTGTATAGGCAGCTCTCTGCCCCCTCTGTCAAACAAAACCAAAAGATATATCCTTTGGGGTCTGCCAAGATCTACAATTTGTTCAATAGCTGCCCTCACAGAACGCCCTGTATTCAGTACATCATCTACAAGCACAATCTGTTTGTCATCCACATCAAAGGGTATATTAGTACTTTTTATTTCCGGGTAAATCGACCTTTTAGAGATATCGTCTCTGTAGAAAGAGATGTCTAAAAGACCCAAGGGCAAGGAAAACCCCTTCTCTTCCTTTAGCATGCCCTTGAGGGCTCTTGCTACATATTCACCCCCTTCCCTTATCCCTATGAAGGCCACATCATCTAAGGGCCTTATACGCTCTTGTAATTTACGAACAAGCTCGTTCAAGATGCCCTTGATCTCGTCTGGCCCCATCAATATGTCTGCCTTTAACATAAAGACCTCCTACCTTATTAAATGGCCTGTTCTTGAAAATCGAACCATGTGTATTTTGCTATTCCATGAAAAATATATAATAAGCACCTTGCCCTTTATATACTCTACAGGCACCTGGCCCCAAAACCGGCTATCATAGCTCTCATCCCGGTTATCACCCATAACAAACACATGCCCCTGCTCCACCTTTACAGGCTCAAGATTGTCACGGGCCACTCCAGCACCATGGGTAATAATATTTGAATCTGTATGCTTCTCGTGTCCTGTCATAAAGGCCTTTCCATTAATATACACTGTTTTGTCCCTTACGCATATCTCATCCCCGGGAAGACCAATTACTCTCTTTACAAAATCCTTGGTGTGGTCAAGGGGAAATGTAAATATCACCACATCTCCTCTCTTTGGAACCCTGTCTGCCCCCCAGATTTTGTGGGTGGAAAACGGCACGGTCATGCCATAGTTATACTTGGTAGCCAATATGTGATCCCCCCTCAAGAGGGTGTCTTCCATAGAGGCAGTGGGTATCCGATATGCCTGCAAAAGAAAGGCCCTTATAATCATAGCCAGGATAAAGGCTACGATCAGGGCATCTACCCACTCTCTTCCTGTACTCTTGTTCTTTAATCTTTTCTCCAAAATCTACCTCCCCCCTTTGGTATTGCCAGAAATGCATCCTGGGGGATATTTGCCTTGCCAAGATGTTTCATGCGCTTCTTCCCTTCTTTTTATTTTCTAAATGCTTATCCTGCCTGTGTTATATTCTCTCTGTAATAGGCTATTGTTTTCTCCATGCCTTGATAAAGGTCTACCTTGGGCATGTAGCCTAAATATCTCTTTGCCAAGGTAATATCAGCATATGAATACCTTATATCCCCCTGACGGGGGGGGGCAAATTCCGGCTTAACTTTCGCCCCTGTAACCTTAGTAATATTATCGATAAGGGTTAAAAGGCTTACAGGCGTCCCACATCCAATATTAAATGCCTTTCCTGCTGCATCTTTAGATGCTCTTTTGCTTGCAAGGATAACGGCATCTACTACATTGGAGACATATGTAAAATCCCTGGTTTGCTTCCCATCCCCCTCTACACATGGGGGAAGGCCTCTTAACATCCTTGTAACAAACTTAGATATAACACCTGAATATTGCGAGTTGGGGTCCTGTCTGGGCCCGAATATATTAAAACACCTAAATGATATAGTCTCTAGCCCATAATTCTCGTAAAAATTCTTTAGGTAATATTCCCCTGCCGCCTTTTGTGTGGCATATGGAGATAGGGGATTAACCGGCATCTCCTCTTTTTTTGCCATCTGGGGAAATTGATCACCATATACTGCAGAACTAGAGGCATACATAACGCGGCGCACGCCACCCTCTCTGGCGGCTATCAAGACATTCAATGTGCCTGTTATATTTACCTCATTAGTAAGAGCAGGCTCCGAGATAGAGAGAGGGACAGATGGAATCGCTGCAAGATGGATGATATAATCACAACCCTTTGATGCCTCTATCAATGCATCTATATCCCTGATATCCTTTTCAATAAAGGATACAGACCCAAGAACATCCTTTATATTTGAGATCTTGCCGGTAAGGAGGTTGTCATAGACTGCTACTTCTTCTCCCGCTTCAACCAATCTCTGTGTCATATGAGAGCCAATAAACCCTGCTCCTCCTGTGATCAGGCATCTTGACATGCCGCTACCTCTCCTCTCCGGTGGCCCAGCATGTACTCCTTTAAGGCAATCTGCCAGGGCGATAAGACCTTTTCTGTATACATCCTGAATTTTTCAGTGGATAATATGCTATTCATTGGCCTCTTTGCAGGCCTCGGGAATTTATCTGTTCCAACCGGTATTATCTCTGTGGCAACCTCTGCATACTCTGCCGCCTTTTTTGCGAGCTCATACCATGAAGCAGAACCTCTATTACAAACATGATATATGCCTCTCGCATCCATTTTTACCAGCAGGGCTATGCCCTTTGCCAGATCACAAGTATATGTTGGGCGACCCCTCTGGTCATCTACAACCTTTATTTCCTTGTTTTGCCTCGCCATATCTAAAATATTAGAAACAAAATTGGGGCCGGCCGGGCCAAACAGCCACTGAGTCCTTATGATTAGATAGTTGTTTGCTTTTTCCCGGATCGATCTTTCTCCTGCAAGTTTACTCTGCCCGTATACATTTATCGGATGTGTTACATCTTCTTCTATATACGGGGCATCCTTTGTGCCATCAAAGACATAGTCCGAACTTATATGGCATAGATTAATCCCAAGGTTTTTACATATTCCGGCCATTTTCCCGGGGGCCTGGCCATTTACCTTAAAGGCCATCTCTCTATTCCCCTCACAGGCGTCTACCTTTGTATATCCGGCACAATTTATCACCCACTCAGGGGTTGTGTCTTCCAAGATGGCCTCTACCTTTCTCGAATCTGTTATATCAAGCGCATTGTGATCATAGGCTATAACTTCATGAAGGCTGATCCTAAAGGTATGTGCAACTTCGACCCCGACAAGCCCATTAGCCCCTGTTATCAAGACCTTCATCTGCCCCCGTACATCCTCTCATAATAATTCATGTACTCACCAGTGCGCACGCGTTCACACCACCCCTTGTTTTCAAGATACCATTCAATAGTAGCCTTGATTCCTTCCTCAAACCTCACATTCGGAACCCACCCGATTTCCGTTTCTATCTTGGCGTAATCCATGGCATAACGAAAATCATGCCCAGGCCTGTCCTTGACAAACCTTACCAGGCTATGTGGCTTATGCATATAATCAAGTATCATGCGTACAATCTCAATATTCTCCCTTTGGGCATCCCCTCCCATATTATAGACTTCGCCGCCTACGCCTTTTTGGGCAACCATAATTATCCCTCTGCAATGATCCTCCACATATATCCAATCTCTCACGTTTTTCCCGTCGCCATACACTGGAAGCTCTTTGTCCTCATAGGCATTTACTACCATTAAAGGTATCAGCTTTTCAGGAAACTGATATGGGCCATAGTTGTTCGAACATCGGGTAATTACCGCATCCATTCCATACGTCTTTATATATGCCCTTACCATCAAATCAGCAGCAGCCTTTGATGCAGAATACGGACTGTTTGGGGACAAAGGCATATCCTCGGTAAACATGCCCTGTCTTCCAAGGCTTCCATATACCTCATCTGTAGATATCTGAACAAATCTTTTCGCCTTATGCCTTAGAGCTGCATCTAATAAAATTTGTGTTCCTAATATGTTGGTCCTTAGAAAAACCCCGGGGGATTCTATGCTCCTGTCTACATGAGACTCTGCTGCGAGGTTCAAAACCATATCAAATTTTTCCTTATCAAACAGATCATCTATAAGCCCCGCATCTGCGATATCGCCCCTGACAAAGGCATACCTGCCTGGATATGCCTCCTCGAGGCCTTGAGTGTTCTCTATGTTGCCTGCATATGTCAGGAGATCAAGGTTTACCACCTCCCAGCCATCAAAGGCAGCCAGCACATACCTTACCAGATTGGCTCCGATAAAACCGCACCCTCCTGTTATTAAGACCTTTATCATCTAGCTCTCCTGCTTTTTAATCAACCTTGTTTGCGCCTGTTTTTGCTACCAGATTTCCAGCCCTCAAAAGGCTTTCAATGGTGCCGGCATCTGTCCACCAGCCATCTAATATAGACCACCTCATGGATCCCTTTTCTATATACGCATTATTCACATCCGTAATCTCCAACTCCCCTCTGCCTGAAGGCTTTAATCTTTTAATCATATCAAAAACCCTTGAATCATACATGTATATACCTGTAACCGCATATCTGCTTTTTGGCTGAACCGGCTTCTCCTCTATGCCGGTTATCCTGTCCCCTTCAAAGGTCGCAACCCCAAACCGCTGGGGATCATGAACCTCTTTAAGGAGTATCCTCGCTCCCCCACCATAAGATTCATACTCGCCTGCCGCTGCCATAATGTTTTTCTCAATAATGTTGTCTCCTAACACAACGCACACGGGCTCCCCTTCTGCAAACGCCTCAGCCAAACCCAATGCCTCTGCTATCCCCCCCTCTCCCTCCTGATAGGCATAGTGTATACGCTTTAGACCAAACTCCTTGCCGTTTCCCAGCAACCTCAAAAATTCTCCTGCATTATTCCCTCCTGTTACTACCAAGATCTCTGTTATCCCAGCGTTTGTCAGGGTCTCAATGGGATAAAAGATCATAGGCTTGTTGTAGACAGGAAGTAAATGTTTGTTTGTTACCTTGGTCAGGGGATACAGCCTCGTCCCAAGCCCCCCTGCCAGCACTACACCTCTCATATATCACCCCCTAACACGCCCAATAACGCGTGGAAAATCCTGCGCTAAAAGGCTGTCCACAGAGGGGCGTCAGAAAGCTGACGCCTCCCCTCTAAAATCAACACCGAATCTGGTGTTTATAAGACGCCTGTCTGTTAAGTAAATACATCCCCCTAATATTTTACCCCCGCCAGATAAAGACCTTGTGGCGGGGCGGTAGGGCCTGCCTGAGCCCTATCCCTGGCATCCAGTATCCCTTTCATATCGCCTGGCAACAGCTCTCCTTTTCCTACCATTAGAAGCGTTCCTGCGATATTTCTCACCATACGCCTCAAAAAACCACTGCCTTCTATAACAAAATAGATCTTACATCCCCTTTTTATTACAAATGAATTTTTTATCGTCCTTTTTGTGTCTTTTACCAAAGACCCTGCTGCCATAAAGGACGTAAAATCATACTCTCCTATAATAACCCTGGCCGCTTCGCCCATGGCAGGAATATCAAGCTTATGCCTCATATGCAAGGCATACCTTCTCAGAAAAGGCATTGGGGTGTCAAAAGTGTCAACAATATAGACATATATCTTTGACTTTGCCATATACCTTGCATGAAACTCAAGGTCTGCGTCTTCCACCAACCGCACCGAGATATCGCCTGGCAAGATGGAATTCAGGCCCATTAACATGCCATGGGCAGGAATAGATGCCCTTATCTGCACATTTACCACCTGCCCAAGGGCATGAACCCCTGCATCTGTGCGTCCCGAGGCAATAACCCTTGGCCTACACCCCAGCATTTTCCCAAGGGCATCTTCAACAACGCCCTGAACAGTCCTGGCCCCGGGCTGTAGCTGCCACCCGTTAAACCCAGACCCGTCATAAGCTAAAATGAGTTTTATATTCCTAAGCATTGGTATCTTTCTTGCTTATCAATATATTAAAATATTAAAAAGAGATCAAGGGCTATCAACTATGTTAGAAAGACGGACATTAAAAAGAAACACCGTTCCTTTTCCCATTGTGCTCTCAAACGATTCGCTGCAGCTGGCTGGAATTACAAAAAACACATCTAAAAAGGGGCTGTGTATAGAAATCCTGGCTCCTTATGTGACTGCAAGCATTCTAAATCTCCTTAACAAAAATGTAACCATAGGGGTTAAAGATGTGACGCTAGAAGGTACCATTAAATGGTATACTGTAAATAACGCAAGATATTTAATAGGCGTCCTCATAGACAAAAAAGATACTCCCGCATGGAAACAACTCATAGGAGATAAAAAACACAGCGAGGCGCAACCTGAAGGCCTATAAATATAGCCTGATGTAAGTAAGCTTGCCGGAATGTTAGCATTCAGCGAAGACAAAAATTGTTTTTTTGCTGATAAGCTGAGACTTACAGGGCCAGACAACCTTTGAGTTGAAAATCTTCGACCTTTCCTAAAGCAACCAATGTCATATTATCCTCAACAAATATTTCTTCTGCCAGCTCGACCAGGTCTTGGGCCCTCACAGAATTTATCTTTTCTATCACTTCATCAACCGGCACATCTCTTCCATAATAAATCACATTTTTGGCCAGAGTTGCCATTCTGCTTTCAGTGCTTTCCCTGGCAAGCAACAAGTGCCCCTTGATCTGCTCCCTTACATCCTCCAGCTTTAGCCCTGCAAAATCTCCCTGTTTTAGCCTCCTGGCCTGCGCCCCGATAACCTCAATTGTCTGACTTACATGGTCATCGGATGTCCCTGCATACACTGCCAAAACGCCACAATCCTCATAGGCGGATAAATAAGAATATATAGAATAAACAATACCCAGCTTCTCTCTGGCTTCCTGAAACAACATAGAGCTCATGCCGCCTCCTAAAACCGTATTGAGCACTACATACGCCCACCTTTTATTATCAGTTACCTTAGGCCCCTGCGTCCCCAAGGCTATATGAACCTGTTCCAGATCTTTATGCCGGGCCAAACACCCCCCTCCCATGGGCGGCGTTGTTAACTCTCTATTATGGTTATGTGCTCTATTGTAAGACTTGAAACGAGACCTTAGTAAATCCACCACCCTGGCATGATCAAGGTTTCCCACCCCTGCTATTACAATAGCATTTGGGCTGTATGCCTGGTCTATAAAACTTATGACATGGTCCCTTGTGAAGCCCTTTACTGTAGGAGGGCTTCCTAAAATCGAAACACCAAGGGGGGTATTATGGAAAAATGCCATGGAAAAAAGCTCTGCTACATAATCATCAGGGGTATCTTCTGTCATCCTTATCTCCTGAAGGACAACATTCTTCTCTTTTTCTATCTCTTCGGGCTTAAATTCAGAGTTCAAAAATATATCGCTCAGGACATCAATGGCCTTTCCCAAATGCTCATCCAAGACCTTTATGTAATACGCGCTATGCTCTTTTGCTGTGTGCGCATTCAATATGCCACCAAGCGCATCTATCTCTTTGGCAATCTGAAGGGCAGTCCTTCTCTTCGTGCCCTTAAACATCACATGCTCGGTAAAATGAGCAATCCCTTCGCTTCCTGAAGGGTCATGCCTGGATCCCGCCTTCACCCATATACCAAGGGATACAGACCTTACATTGGGATTGCTCTCCGTTACAATCCGAATCCCATTGTCTAATACGGTTGTCTGAGGGCCCATCCCTACGCTTTGGCCTGAGGTAAGGCTTCCTTGCGGCTTAACTTGATTCTCCCGTTTTTATCTATATCTATTACCTTTACTAAAACCTCTTCACCCTCTTTAACAACATCCCTAACGTCCTTTACTCTTTCATTGGCTAGCTGTGATATGTGCACCAAACCAGAGACACCAGGAAGGATGTCAACAAATGCTCCGTAGTTAGTGATAGTTACAACCTTGCCTACATAAACTTTCCCCACCTGAGCCTCTTCTATAAGACCGTTTATTATCTCTATTGCCATATTCGCATGCTCTTCATCTAAAGAAAAGATGCTCACCTTGCCTGTATCTTCAATCTCTATCTTTGTCTCCGTTTTGGCTATAATCTCTCTTATTACCTTTCCACCGGGGCCTATAACATCCCGAATCTTTTCAGGATTAATGTTTAGGGTATATATTCTCGGGGCATATGGAGAAATATTATCATTAGGCTTTTCTACGGCGGCATTCATCTTTTCCAGGATGTGTAGCCTTGCAGTGCGTGCCTTGTTTAAGGCTTCGGCTAAAATCGCCTCTGAAATCCCTGCCACCTTTATATCCATCTGGATGGCTGTAATCCCGTCTTTTGTCCCTGCCGCCTTAAAGTCCATATCCCCCAGATGGTCTTCATCCCCCAAAATATCCGTAAGGATAATAAATTCATCCCCCTCTTTAACCATACCCATAGCAACGCCTGCTACCGGCTTTTTCACAGGCACTCCAGCGTCCATAAGGGCCATAGAGCCGCTACACACGGTGGCCATGGACGATGACCCATTGGATTCCAATATCTCAGAGACCAGCCTTATAGTATAAGGAAACGAATCTTTCTCAGGTAATACCTGCTCCAATGCCCTTTCCGCCAGGCGTCCATGCCCTATCTCTCGCCTGTTAGGCCCCCTTAATGGCCTTACCTCTCCCACACAAAAAGGAAGGAAGCGATATTGTACCATAAATGCCTTGGATGTCTCCCCTAACAGAGACTCTACTCTTTGTTCATCACTTGAGGTGCCTAACGTTGTTATAACAATGGCCTGTGTCTCGCCCCTTGTGAAAAGAGCAGATCCGTGTGCCCTTGGCAGCAGCCCCACCTTACACTCTATAGGCCTTACATCGTCCAGGCCCCTGCCATCAACCCGAAGCCCATCCTCCTTTATCATTTTGCGCACAATTCCCTTTTCAATGGTAGAAAAACAAGCCTTTACCAAAGCCGCCTTCTCGCCATTTTCTCCTCCAAGCTGTGCTATTGCCTCATCTCGCAGGTCATCTGTCTTGGCATGCCTTTCTATCTTCGTATATCCTGCTCGCATTATCTCTTCTATTCTGGAACCAGCAAACTCCTTTACGCCTTCATAAAGCTTAGGATCTTCATCTTTAACAAAAGGAATGATTTTGGCCTTCCCTATTGCCCCTCTTAGCTCTTCTTGTGCCTCTATTCCATCCTTTATCTTTGAATGCGCAAAAAATATGCCCTTGCTTATCTGCTCTTCTGACAATTCCATGGCATCGCCTTCCACCATAACCACCGCTTCTTTTGTCCCGACTACCACCATGTCCATTGTGCTGCCGGCAAGCTGTGCTACTGATGGGTTTATGACAAAATCTCCATTTACAAGGCCAACCCGAACCCCGCCAATAGGCCCGGCAAACGGCACCGCTGACATATGAAGGGCTGCTGACGCCCCATTTATAGCCAAAACATCAGGGTTATACTCAGGATCCGCAGACAACACTGTTGCTATTATCTGGATATCTCGGCCAAAATCAGCCTGTATAAGCGGTCGGAGGGACCTGTCTGTAAACCTTGCCGTGAGGATCTCTTGGTCACCGGGCCTGCCTTCTCTTTTTATAAAGCCTCCCGGTATCCTCCCCCCTGCGTAAGCCATCTCCTGATAGTCCACTGTAAGCGGTAAAAAATCTATTCCTGCCCTCACCTCTTTGGAAATAGCCACGGTAACAAGCACAATGCTATCCCCTTGACGGACTAAAACAGCTCCATTTGCCTGCTTTGCTAGCTCCCCTGCCTCAAAAATAAGTGGTTGAGCGCTGCCTTCTACTTTTACCTGCATAAATTTTTATCTCCTTAACCCTAGAGTCTTTATAATCTCTCTATAGCTTTTTATGTCGTTCTTTTTAATATCGTCTAGCAACCTTCTTCTCTGACCAACAAGCATCAAAAGCCCGCGTCTTGAATGGTGATCCTTTTTATGCACCTTAAAATGCTCTGTAAGGTCACTAATTCTCTTTGTTAAAAGGGCCACCTGAACCTCTGGCGATCCAGTATCTCCCTCATGCCGCCCAAATTTATCCATGATCTTCCTCTTTTCCTCCGTACCTGAAACCACGATTTCCCCTCCTATCCCTATGGTCTACTCTCCAAGCTAACATAGCAATCAATCCAATGTAAACACTTAAAATTGGAGTTGCCCTAATGAGCCCAGCTCAAAGACAGCTAAACCCCCGTTCTATATACCCAAAAATCCCATCTTTCCTCTGAACTCGGGCTACGCACAAAAGATTAAGCCCTTCATTTAGGACAGCAACCCTCTCTCCCTCTTCTGCAAAAACATCGTCTATCAACCAAGAGATCTGGATAGGCCTCCCCTCCCTGATCCCTGTTTCGCCTGCATGAACCACCCTTGCCTTTGGCAAGCTCAGGGCATCTGTCAGAGGGATAACCACCTTTTCTTTATGCGCCCACTTTCCGTCCAACCCCTCAAGGGTATGTGCATCATCTACCGAAAACCCCTCGCTCCTTAACCTTCTTAGCTCCTTTAAATACCCGCCAATCCCCAGAGATGCCCCTATATCCCGAGCAATAGCCCGTATATATGTGCCCCTAGAGCATACTACCCTGATGTTTAACCAGTCCTTCCCAAAAGATCCTATCTGCGTATCTTCTATCAATACCTTTTTGGCCCGTGGGGTAACGTCCACATTTGCCCGTTTGAGTTTATATATTGGTATGCCCTGATGCTTTTGTGCGCAATAAGCTGGTGGCTGTTGCGTAATCCATCCCCTGTGATCCTTAAGCCACTGCCGGATCATATCTACATCTATAGTTACGTTTGTATAGTGCTTTAAAGGCTTGCCTGTAATATCGTCGGTATCTATACTCATGTCAAAACCAATAACAGCAATATACTCTTTGGGGTTGTCTTCTATAAACGGAAGCAGTTTTGTGCCTTGCCCAACCCCTACACACAATAATCCGGTAGCAAATGAATCCAATGTCCCAAAGTGTCCAGCCTTTTTCACCTTTAAGACCCGCTTTACATAATCCACCGCCTCCCTGGACGTAATGCCTCGATGTTTATCTATTAATACTACCCCATGCGAGCCCATTTTAAACCTTCCTTAATAACTTCCCCCACCAACGCCTTGGCCCTGCCCTCTAAAGTAAAGCCTGCCGCTCTGTCATGCCCCCCGCCACCAAAGGCCTGGGCTGTCAGTCTGGCAGATGCCCCATTTCTGCTCCTTATTGAGCAATGGACATGGTTGGCGTTTATGTCTCTCAAAAAAATGGAAATCTCTACCCCATCCAAAGAAGAGATCTCTTCTATTATCCCAGAGGCATCCTGGGGGCCAGCCCCCAATTTGGCCAAATCCTCTATAGTAATATAGCTTGCGCACACTCTGCCCTGTATTAAAATCCTTTCCATGGCAAGGCAGAGGACATTATAATAGGTACGGTTCCTGCTCTTCTTGAGACGGGTAGCTACATAACTAGGGACTGCCCCCTTGCGGACTAACCTGGTTGCTATCTCAAAGACCCTTGCCGTGGTATTTGCATGCATAAATCCACCTGTATCGCCAAATATGCCCATATATATATTTGTTGCAATAGTGTCGGTTATCTCTACCCCTAGCTCCACTAAAAGCTCGTATACCATTTCTGACGCAGAGGATTTGTCTGGCTCTACCCAGGATACAGACCCAATCCCTTCATTGGTTTTATGATGATCTATCTCCACTACCTTTCCTTCAGGGTGTATATCCCCTATCATCCCCATATCCGACACATCCACCAGCAGAGAGATCTCTGGCACAGAAAAAAGGGTTTGCTTAGGGGGTTCGGTGAGGAATAGATGCTCGGGAATCGGCGTTGGACACACCAGCCTGCACTCCTTATGCATAGCATTTAGGCCTAAGGAAAGTGCGTAACTGGATCCTACAGCGTCTGCATCAGGCCAGCTATGAGTAATGATCTCAAAACGCTTTTTTTTTCTTATAATATCAGCAATTGCTGTTTTCATCTCTTTTTATCCGATCTAAAATGGTATCGATCCTTGTGGCGTAATCAAAAGATCTATCATAAACAAAAAGGAGCTCTGGGACATGCCTTAGCCTGAGAACCCTTTTTAGTTCATGCCTTAAAAACCCCTGGGCACTCTGCAATCCCTTAAGCGCGTCTTCTGCCCTTAAGGCATCCATCATACAATAGAATACATGAGCTATTCTTAAATCAGGGCTTACCTCAACATCGGTGATAGTAACAGATTCTACCCTTGGATCCTTTACTTTTCTTACTAGTAGTTCTGCCAGGGTTTCTTTCAAGAGAACCCCAACCCTTGTTTGCCGCAAACTTACCTTTTTCATATGTGCACAATTTCGATATAACTCTCTATTACTTCAGCATCTAGGCGTTGGCCGATATATTCCCTAACCTTATCCAACTGAGACTTCACATGTCTGGAATCATTGCTTACTATAGCTATGCCCAGGGTAGATGCCTGCCAAATATCTTGATCGCCTACCTCTGCAATAGAGACATTCATGTGCCCTATGCGATCCTTAAGCGGTTTCAAGACCTTGCGCTTTGCCTTCAGAGACCTGGCTCCCCTTATCCTGAGCCTCGTCTTTAATGCCCCTATAACCATTATTAAAACTCACCTTCCTGTTCCTGCCTTGTGTAAACCTCTATAATATCCCCTGGCTTTATATCACTATACCGATCTAGTCCCACCCCACACTCATAGCTAGAGGCCACCTCTTTCACATCATCCTTAAACCTCCTGAGCGAGTCTATCTTTCCCTCATATATTACCATATTATCCCTTAGGAGCCTGGCAAGCTCTCCTCGGGCAATCTTTCCTTCCGTTACTATGCCCCCAGCTACAGTGCCTATCTTGGGGATATTAAAGATATCTCTTACCTCTGCCTTACCCAAAACAATCTCTCGATAGACCGGCTCCAGCAACCCCTTGAGGGCCAGCTTAATGTCATCTGTAAGATCATAAATAACAGTATAGAGCCTTACATCTACAGCGTCTCGCTTTGCTAGGCTCTTGGCCTTGGAGTCTTCCCTGATATTAAACCCTACCACAATTGCCTTGGCTGTGGCGGCCAAGAGAATATCGTTTTCGGTAATACCCCCCACGCCAGAGTGAAGCACCTTAATCGCTATCTTGCCCCCGGTATCAATCCCTTCCAAAGCGCCTTCTACGGCCTCAACCGAACCGTGAGTGTCTCCCTTAACTATCAGGTTGAGTTGCTGAATTTGCCCCTCCTGAATCTGGTCATACAGAGCGTCCAGGGATACGGCCTCCTTGACCTCTTTTGCCTTCGCATGTTCCTTCTCTTCTAACAGATAGGTTATAATCTCTTTTGCCTTTTTCTCGTTTGGCACTACCATAAAATCATCCCCGGCTGCTGGGAGTTCATTTAAACCAAAGACCCCCACAGGCATCGCTGGCCCTGCGTTTTGCACAGCCTCTCCCTTGGAATTAAACATCGTCCTCACCTTGCCCCACTGCAGACCAGCCACAAAGGCATCCCCTCGTTTTAATCGCCCTTCTTTAATCAAGACTGTGCACATTGGCCCCCTGGTTCTATCCATACTTGCTTCCAAAACCACGCCTCTCGCTCTGCCTTCAAAACATGCCTTAAGCTCTAACACCTCGGCTTCGATCAAAATCATCTCTAACAAGTCTTCTATCCCTGTCTCCTTTTTTGCAGATACCTCCACAAATATAGTGTCTCCTCCCCAATCCTCAGAAACAAGACCGGCTTCGGCAAGTTGCTGTCTGGCACGCTTAGGATTCGCATTTGCTTTATCCATCTTATTTATGGCTACCAAGATGGGAGTTTCTGCCACCCTTGCGTGATTTATCGCTTCTTTTGTCTGATCCATAACCCCATCATCGGCTGCCACAACCAACACAACAAAGTCTGTTACCTTGGCTCCTCGTGCCCTCATAGAAGTAAAGGCCTCGTGCCCGGGGGTATCTATAAACGTAATAAGCTTATCTTTCCATTGTGCCTGATAAGCCCCTATATGCTGAGTAATGCCTCCTGATTCTCTCTCTACGACATGGGCTGATCGTATAACATCTAATAAAGATGTCTTCCCGTGATCTACGTGCCCCATTACAGTAACCACCGGGGGCCTTGGCTTTAAGTCCTCAGGTTTATATTTTTGAGGAGTAAAAAACTCTTCTTTTATCTTGTCCCTTGATACATCTACCTCGTACCCCATCTCCGTGGCAACAAGCGTTGCCTCGTCTCCCCCTATATATTGATTTTGGGTGGCGCTAACGCCCAAATCCATTAATATCTTTATTACATCGGAAACCTTTGCCCCCATTTCTTTGGCAAGGCTCGCCACGGCAATACTATTGCCTATCTTTATCTTTCTCTTCCTGACAGGCACGCTAGTGACAACGCCCCTCTTCTTTTTTGTCTTTTTCGCCCTTCTCCCGTATGGAATTCTTTCCTCATCATAGATGTCTTTCTGGGTAAAAACCTGTTTGCCCTTGGCCCTAAAGCCCTTTTTCTGCCCTGGGGCGACTATGCCCTCCTTTGCTGCTAATTCCCCAAAGAGTTCTCCTTCTTTAGGCCTTTTCTTTCCCTTTTTCTTCTCTTTCTTTTTTTCCTTTTCTTCTTTGGTCTCTTTTTCTTCTTTGGTCTCTTTTTCTTCTCCTTTTCCCTCAGGGAGCATCTCCTCTTGCTGCAAAGGTAAGCCCTCTTTTGCTGCTTTACCTTCCTCAGGCGCTACCTCTTCTATTTCCTTCTTCTCTACTATCTCTTCCTCTTTGGCTGCCTTCTCTTTAAGCCCTGCGGCCTCTTTCTCGGGCTTTTTTTTGGTCTTTTTAATCTTATCGGGCGCCTTTTGAGCCTGGGCATCTGGTTGTTCTATGGCCTTTTCGCCCTTCGCAACATCAACAGACGTTTCTCCCTTCCCTGCTTCCTCTATGCCCTCTTTCTCTGCCTTTGCTTTTTCTGGTACGCCCTGGGCTTCTTCGAGAGCAGCCTCTATAGGCGCCGCACTTTCTGGGGGCGCTTTTGCTCTTCTTCTGATTACATTGGGGCCTACACGCTTTTCTACATACACATCTTCTTTTTCCGGGCGGGCCTCTTGATCCTCTTCTTTGAGTCGGCCCACCCTTTTCTTTATCCTCTCTATATCATGGGCGTCTACCATGCTCATGCTGTTTTCTGCAGAAATGGCCAGATCTTTTACGATTTTTATTAATTCTTTAGAATCTATGTCCATCTCTTTTGACAGCTCAAAAATTCTCATTTTTTTCATGCGCTATCCCTTCCTGACGTAAGCCTGCTAAAGAAGCGAAGAGCCTCTAGGACCCCGTCCTTCTTAGGATAGCTATTAAGAACCAGAACCCCCGAACACGGCCTGCCGTATTCTTGCAATGGAAGCTGATACACCTCGGATTTCAAGGCGTTTGCCTTCTTTATAATGGGCTCAAGGCTCTTTTCTGAGATATCCTCGGATAAGATTACAATATCACCCTCTTTAATGATTATCTTTTGCCCCCAATCCATCTTTAAATAGCCCCTTTTGTCGCAAAGATGTAACAAATCCAAGATCTCACCCATCAATTCCTTCTTTGTCTGCGCTCCCAAATCCTCACCCCACCGGGGCACATCCAAGACCTTTTGAATTCGTTTCCCCTTTATGGCCCTCCCAAAACAAGAGACGTCAGGACACAGATATACCCCTCGTCCCGGAAGGCGGCCATTCTTATCAAATAAAATTTTGCTTGCTCCTGTCCTCACAAACCTCAACAACTCCTTCTTTGGGAAAACCTTCTTACACCCAATACATTGTCTATGCGGTTCCCTTTTATGTGTCATTCTCCTTTTCATTCACCATTGATGCAGCCTTAGAAATAATCTCCTTGGCCAACGTTTCATCTATACCCTCTATCTCTACCAAGTTGCCAGCCTGCGCCCCTGCCAGGGCCTCCACGCTCTTATGCCCTGCATCATATAATCTCTCCGCCAGAGCATGATCTAAACAATCAATACTAAAAAGGGGGTTAATGTCAACAGAAGAGACCACCTTTTCCGCTTCTTCTGCCCTTACATCTATCCTCCACCCTGTAAGTTTGGCAACCAGCCTCACGTTTTGCCCTTTTCGTCCTATTGCAAGGCTCAGCTGATCATCCGGGACAACCACATCCATACATCGAGTAGCATTGTCTACTATTACCTTGTTTACCCTCGCTGGGGATAGGGCATTACACGCAAACTTCACAGGGTCCTCCGACCACGGGATAATATCCAGCCGCTCCCCTCTTAGCTCCTGTATAACGTTTTGTACCCTCGCTCCTTTTACCCCGACACATGTCCCAACAGGATCTATGCCTGTATCATGCGAGCGGACAGCAACCTTTGCCCTTATCCCTGGCTCTCTTGCTACTATAACAACCTCCACTACCCCTTCTGCTACCTCTGGAACCTCCATTTCAAACAACTTTACCAGGAAGCGGGGGTGAGACCTTGATAACTCTATCTGTGGTGTCCTTAATGATTTGGTCACATCAAGGATATAAACCTGTATTCTATCGCCCCGCCTGAACGTCTCCCCTGGAATCTGTTCTTTTTCTCTAAGTATCCCCTCTGCTTTACCCAAATTCACAATAATATCTCTTCTCTCAAATCTATGCACAAATCCAGACATCACCTCAAATTTGCTCCCTATAAATTCATCATATATAGCATCCCTTTCTGCCTCCTTTACCTTCTGAATAATTACCTGTTTAGCGCTTTGTGCTGCTATCCTCCCTAACCTTGAAGAATCTAATTTTTCGCCAAGCTCGTCGCCTTCCTGACAATCAGGGTCCAGCCTCCTTCTGGCTTCTTGCAATAACATCTGCGTGTTGGGGTCTTCAACGTGCTCTGTAGCTACCTTAAACTGAAAGATTTCCACCTCGTCAATGTCCGGATTGTACTGCGCCTCCAAAATCAGGCCCTCGCCATATACCTTCTTGGCGGCACTAAGCATTGCTGCCTCTATTGCGCCTATCAAATCTTCTTTTTTAAGACCCTTTTCCTTGACTATTTGCTCTACTACCTTTGAAATATTCAAAACCATGCATTCCTCCTAAAAATCAAAGTCAAGTTTGGCCTTTATAACGTCTTGTGCCTTCACCGAGACCTGAATGCCTTCTACATCTAATAATATTACATCCTCGCCCAATAAGCCCTTTAATACTCCTCGATATGTCTTATCGCTGGTGTTAATCTTCACTACTCTCCCTGCAAAGTGTTCAAAGTCCTGGGGGCTTGTCAGTCTCCGCTTCAGCCCCGGAGAAGACACCTCCAGCTTATAGCGCCCTGGTATTGGGTCTTCCGCATCTAGAAGGATGCCCACCCGCCTGCTCACGGCCACACAATCATCTAAAGTAACTCCTGCCGGCTTATCAATGGTAAGCCTTAGGACGCCCCTTCCAAGTTTTACCTCTACCAATTCCAACCCCATTATAGAGACCTCTTTTGTAACTAGGGTCTTTACCCTTTTTATCATCTCCGTCTCTGTCATAGTAACAAAAAAGCGGGTTAACCCCACTTTTCGTTCCTCCTCGCCGCAATTTCCTGGAGCGGGCAACGGGACTCGAACCCGCGACATTCAGCTTGGGAAGCTGACACTCTACCAGCTGAGCTACGCCCGCTCACTGGGTCCTAAATAGAATACCCCGTGCCTGTTTGTCAACTAGTGTTTGGTTGCTGAAAGTAGAATGGGTTTAACTCTCATAACCCGCATGAGCGATCCACGCTCACAACCAAGGATGAAAATGGCAATCAGATTCAAAAAACAAGACTTCTTTACCACAGAGATCACAGAGGACAAAAGGGTTTGCTTTTTTTTATCCAATCAAAAAAGATTGATTCCTATAGGGGGTTCATGGTTTTGATTTACCGGTATCTCCCGGCAAATCAAAAAGAAGATAAACGCTCTGTGCCCTCTGTGGTGAATAACAAGACTAAGCAAATGCCTGTACCCATTTTCATATAAACTGCTATGGCCTACCGGCCACAACTAACGATGAAAATAGAAATTATGATAATGGAAATTTAGTTCATCAGCTCTCATCAATGTAGGGCCCGTTCCCTTAAACGGGCCGATGAGGGCATCGGCCCCTACAAAGCTTTGTACCTGTTTTCATATAAATAACACTGTTCCCTTCATTTAAACCAATCCAACCAACAAAACCATATAAATATCTTTTTCATATAAAATACACCCCGGACATTACCCAGGAATAAATCTGTTCGCTATTCACTGTTTACTGTTTGGGTTTCGTAACGGATGGGCTACATAGGCATCTGGCGCACACCAGGGCTAACAGGGCACCATCTTTATCAGCACCGAACGCTTTCTCGGGCCATCAAATTCTGCTAAGAATATCCCCTGCCATGTCCCCAAAACCAGGGTTGCGCTTTCTACAAGGACCTCCACGCTAGACCCTACCAAACATGTCTTTATATGGGCATCCGCATTGCCCTCAATATGTGTGTATCCCTGGCTGTCCGGGATAAGTTTAGCCAGGGTATTTATTATATCATCCTTAAGATTGGGATCTGCATTTTCATTTATGGTGATCCCGCATGTGGTGTGCGGCACATAAACTATAACAAAGCCGGCCACCATATTCTCTTCCCTGACCATGTCCTTGATTTGAGAGGTGATATCCACAAGCTGGGCCCGAAGGTTTGTCTTTACTTCCAATCTCTTTATCATACTCTCTCCCCCATGTACTCTCCATAACACAAACCATTCTATATATAAACCCTTATGCCTGTCAGTAGTCCGTTGTCCGTGGTTTGTGGGATATTGGAAGGTGATCATCCTATCCGAAGGTTTTACAACTGACAACTGACCACGGACAACTGACAACTATTTTCATATAAATCAGGGGGGGCTTCGCCCAAAGCTCCCGTTAGCAACCAATCCGCCTGTGATGAAACTAAAGCGTCCTTCTTTTTAAAAACAGCTTGGAAAAATTGCTTGTTGTAATGGCTGCCATTTCATAAAAAGAGACCCCTTTTATCTCTGCCAAGGCCTTCACGGTTTCTATCATAAAGCATGGCTCATTTCTTTTGCCTCTATAAGGGACAGGGGCAAGAAAAGGGGCATCTGTCTCTACCAAAAGAAACTCAAGAGGGACCTTAGATATTATATCCCGCAGTTTGGATGCTCCCTCAAACGTTATAACGCCTGGCACGGATATAAAAAATCCCTTTTTGGTGGCATACTTCGCCATGTCTAGGCCACCGGAAAAACAATGTATAACCCCGCCTAAGTCCCAGCCTCTCTCCTCGTCTAGCACCTTCAATACAATATCATGAGCCTTTCTGTCGTGAATAATGATGGGAAGGCCTAAAGATCGGGCAAGCTCGATATGTGCCCTAAACATATCCCTTTGTAACTCTAAGGTGTCGGGCGCCCTGTACAGATCAATGCCTGTCTCGCCTACTGCAATAATATGTTCGTCTGTTGCACACTCCCCCAGCTTAAATACATCATCGGGGGTGTATTCGCCCGCCCCATGTGGATGAATCCCAATGGAAGAAAAAATCCCCTGATGGCCCTTCGCCACCTTTAAGGCATTGAGCGAATCATCAGGATCAAGCCCTACAAGGAGCATATTGCCTATCCCTTTTTCCTTAGCCCTAGCGATAACCTGGGCTCTGTCCTCTGAAAATGCATTGAGGTGGAGATGCGAGTGGGAGTCTATTATATTATATGCTTGTAGCATCGCCTTCCTTCAAACCTCTTGCCAAATCCACAAATTTCAGGTAGCGTAACGAATATGAACGATACTTACAAGGTAAAAAAATCGTTTAGGATTCCCATGGTGATCTCTGTTATTATATCTCTACCCATATTTGCAGATGTAATCTTGAATGAGGCTCAAATGCCCCATTTGGTCATAGCAATATTCCTCTTGTTAATATTTTATATATTGACCATAAACAGCCTTATAAGAAAGGTAACCTTATCGGACGATGGTATAAGGATCAGGGGGTTGCTGGGATCAAGGACCATTAAATTAGAGGATATCTCTTTTATAGATGGGGTTTCTATTGGCTCCAAACAGTATATCACCATATCTGTGCCAAAAAAAACCTGCATCATCCCAAACAGTTACGCAGGGTTTGATAAAATAACAAATTTTTTCTGCTCTCACCTTAAAGAAGATAAAACAGGGGAAGGTATACAGCTCATAAGAAAAAATCCTGTAAACCGCAATAAGGATTCCATCGTTGCATGGATAACAGCGGGTGTCCTTGTCTTGGTATTATTTATTAGGTTTCATTTTCTGTCCCTTAATTAAGTTGGAATATTCAATGGTTACGTCCAATGTTTCACGTGAAACATTGAATTTTTTCCTTTATATTTTTCTCTGGATATGCTAATCTTCTTCTATGTTCACAAAGATAGTAAGCGTGGTAAACCAAAAGGGCGGCGTAGGGAAGACCACGACGGCCGTAAACCTTGGTTCATCTCTTGCTATTATGGGAAGGCGGGCATTGCTGATCGATTTAGACCCCCAGGCCAACGCCACCTCAGGATTGGGAATAACCCCTTATAAATTAAAGCGCCACATATACCATGTAATGCTGGGTAGTATCGCCCTTGATGACATTATATTAAATACAAAGGTTAATGGGCTTGCTCTTGCTCCAAGTAACACAGATCTTTTCGGCCTGGAGGTAGAGCTTGCAGGGTATCCGTCTCGCGAGAGGATTATAGCAAGAGCTATATCAAGACTTAAGAGGGAGTTTGATTATATTATTATTGACTGTCCCCCCTCCCTTGGAATCCTTACGATAAATGCGCTTACAGCAGCCACTAACCTTCTTATCCCTGTTCAATGTGAATATTATGCGCTTGAAGGGTTGGGCAGCCTTCTCAATACATTCTCAAAGATTAAAAAAAGGCTGAACCCGGGCTTAACCATAGAAGGATTTCTCCTTACCATGTTTGACCCAAGAACAAGATTAAGCCGGGATATTGCCAAAGATGTGAGATTGCATTTTAATTCTAAAGTGTTACATACAATTATACCCCGTAATGTAACGTTGGGCGAGGCCCCAAGCTATGGGCTGCCGGCATGTCTATATGATATATCCTCAAAAGGCGCCCAGCATTACCTCATGCTGGCCAAAGAAATCATAAAAAAGGAGAGCGTATGGCAAAATCCAGGTCAAAGGTAAGGCTTGGAAGGGGATTGGACGCCATCTTTAATGACCTGCCCGCAGATGAAGGGCGGGCAGGTATAATAGAGATATTGGTTGATGAAATATATCCAAGCCCTACTCAACCAAGGAAAAATATAGACGGAAAAAAGATAAAAGAGCTTGCGGATTCTATAAAACAAAATGGTCTTTTATCCCCTATTCTCGTAAGGAAGGTGAATACAAAATATGAAATAGTAGCAGGAGAAAGAAGGTATCATGCATCTATCATGGCGGGCCTGGACGCAATTCCTTCTATTGTTAAGGTTATATCTGATGAAGAGGCGTTTAAGCTGTCTTTAATAGAAAATCTCCAGCGTGAAGATTTAAATCCAATGGAAGAGGCCGAGGCCTATCATATGTTGACAACACAGTTTGCTCTCGCTCATCAGGATATAGCAATAAGCGTATGCAAGGATAGATCTACAATCACAAATGCCTTAAGGCTATTGGGCCTGCCAGAAGAAGCAAAACAAGCCTTAAGAGATGGGGTTATAACCACCGGTCATGCAAGGACAATATTGATGTTAGATAAGATAAGCGAAAAAATCGCATTGTTGAATATGATTATATCTAAGGGGTTAACCGTAAGAGAAGCTGAAGGTGCTGTATCAAAAATAAGAAGATTAAATCCTAAGAAAAGGATAAAGGCTGACCCGTATCTTGATGAGATAGCGACCTTATTATCAGAAGGACTATCCACACATGTGGTATGCTTATGGGGAAAAGCAAAGGGGAAGATTGTTATAAACGTAGCATCAAAAGCAGAGATGGGAAGGATTACTGAAAAATTGCTGAAGACAGCTATACCGATTTAGTTATCGACATAATTTCTACATATATACATATTTGTATAGCTTTTATTTTATGTGGGTGGTTTATTAAATAGTTTTGGATATACATAACCGAATGTTTTTAGATAATTACAGGGGTTATAGACATTTAGCAGTGGTTTATATATTACTTAAGTATATAAAGGAGTAAGATAAAATGAAAATAGGCATCAAAAAAACTGTTTTCCAAAAAATGATCTCAAAGGTTAGTGGTTTTACGGAAAAAAAATCGACCTTACCTATACTTAGTCATATTTTAATAGAGGCATATGATGAAGGTATTAAAGTAAAGGCAACTGATCTGCACATATCAATACAAGTAAAAGCCAAATGCAATGTTACGGAAAAAGGGGCCTGTGCTTTAAGTATAAGGAACTTAGTTGATATGATACGTGAATTACCAGATACTGAGTTACGTATGCAAACCGAAGAAGGCACAAGAGCCAAGATCACCGTAGGTGATTATAAGTTTAACTTAAACATTATGGACCCCGAAGAATATCCAATGTTAGAAATTTCAGATTCTGTTTCAGCGGGAAAAGATGGGTCTTCACCATGGCGAATTGATTCTTTGATAGTAAAATCCATGATAGATCAAACTCTCTTTTCTGTAGCAACGCCATCAGAAGAAGATTCCAGATATACATTAGGAGGGGCTCAACTTGTGCCACGGATGGATGAGAAAGAAGGGGTGAATTATATAGAGATGGTTACTACCGATGGCCGAAGGTTATCTATGGCAGGGCAGGTAATACCAGAAGGGATTGATATGGAAAATGGTTTAATCATCCCAAGGAAAGGACTGCAGGAGTTGAGAAGGCTTATAGATACAGCGTATTCTGCTCCAATAGCCGAAGACGGGATAAAAGAAGCTGGAGAGCCTTTACCTCAGGCGGATATATTACTCACAAAGGACTCTATCTTTTTCAAATCTTTTGATACCCTAGCAACAGTGAGGCTTATCGATGGTAAATTTCCTGATTATGCCAGCGTAGTTGATTTAGAAGGATATTCGTTTTATACTAGAATGCATGCATCGGAATTGTTAAATGCACTCAAGGTATGCTCAGCAATCGTATCTGATGTGTCAAATAGCGTTAAATTTCAGTTTAAAGGGGATACCACAACAATATATGCAAACAATCCCGAACAAGGAGATGTTAAAATTCCCATAGAATCGGAGCAGCATGGCAGTGATATAGAGGTAAACTTTAACCCGAAATATTTAATTGATTGCTTGTCTATGATTGAAGGCGATGTTATCATAAGGCTGATCGATGAAGAGGGGCCTTGTTTAATAACACCTTATTCGCCTGAAGCGAAGACCAATAGTAAATGGGTGATAATGCCTATGAGATTTTGATTTCTGCTAAAAGGAGAAATTAGGGTAAAGCACATCCGGAAACGAAATTATGGGAGAGGGAGAGTTTTTAGATAGGAACTAGGTTAAGAGAAAGGGATTAAAGAATATGCATAAATACACAGCTGAAGATATAAAGGTTTTAGATGGGTTTGAGGCAGTAAGGTTACGGCCGGCTATGTACATAGGGTCTACCTCCACCCAGGGGTTGCATCACCTGGTCTTTGAGGTGGTGGATAACAGCGTGGATGAGGCTGTAGCAGGGTTTTGCCATAATATAAAAACTATTATTCACATGGATGAGAGCATCACAGTGGAAGATGATGGCCGCGGGATTCCCGTAGGTATACAAAAACAAACAGGAAGGCCGGCAGTAGAGGTTGTGCTGACTACCCTTCATGCAGGTGGTAAGTTTGATAGCTCCATATATAAGGTTTCAGGGGGATTGCATGGCGTTGGGGTGTCGGTAGTTAATGCCCTGTCCGAGCACTTAGAGGCAGAGATCCACAGGAACGGCCACGTTTATTATCAGCAATATGAAAGAGGCGTGCCGACAAGCTCTTTAGAGACAATGGGAGAATCTTCCAAGGAAGGCACAAAGATACATTTTAAACCAGACCCTGAGATATTTGAGGTCACCACATATCAATTTGATATTATTGCGACTCGGTTAAGAGAGCTTGCCTTTTTAAATAAAGGGTTAAAGATTACCCTTGAGGATGAAAGAACAGAGACGCTAAATGCCTTTCATTATAAAGAAGGTCTTAGGGATTTCGTTTTATACCTTAATTCAAAAAAGAAACCTATCCATCCCCCGGTATACTTTAAAGGGGAACGGGGGGCTATAGTTGTGGAGGGGGTATTCCAGTATAATTCCGGATATAGCGAAACCCTGTTTTCATTTGCTAACAATATAAACACCCATGACGGAGGCACCCATGTGGTTGGATTCAGAAAGTCTCTTACAAGGAGTATAAATGCATATGGCAAAGAGATGGGGCTATTAAAAAATTCTAACGTGGGGATCTCCGGGGATGATACAAGGGAAGGGCTTTGTGCTGTTATTAGCGTTATGTTGCCAAATCCGCAGTTTGAAGGACAGACAAAGGGCAAGTTAGGCAATTCTGATATATCGGGTATAGTAGAAAGCGTTACTAATGAGGCCATAGGCGATTATTTAAAGGAAAATCCAAGTGAGGCAAATGTTATAATAAAGAAGATCTTAGATAGCGCAAGGGCAAGAGAAGCAGCAAGGAAGGCAAGGGAGATTACAAGGAGGAAGAGCGCGTTGGACTCCACCTTGTTGCCAGGAAAACTAGCAGATTGTCAGGAGAAGGATCCGCGGGTAAGTGAAGTATTTATTGTAGAGGGGGACTCTGCAGGAGGCAGTGCAAAACAGGGGAGGGATCGTAAAAATCAGGCCATCTTGCCATTAAAAGGGAAGATCTTAAATGTGGAGAAGGCAAGATTTGACAAGATGTTATCAAACGAAGAGATAAAAACCCTTGTTACAGCCATAGGTACAGGGATTGGGAAGGACAATTTTGATATATCAAGGCTTAGATATCACAAGATCATAATCATGACAGATGCAGACATTGATGGAGCGCATATAAGGACACTGCTTCTCACCTTTTTTTACAGGCAAATGCCGGAGATAATAGAGAGGGGATATTTGTATATAGCCCAGCCACCGCTATTTAAGGTAGCTAAAGGGAAAAAAACTCACTACATACTGAATGAGGAGGGACTAGAGGATTTTCTGCTCAAGAGTATAGCCAGCGACGTTATATTGAAAGGGGAGGTGGAGATAAAAGGCAGTGAGGCGGTGAAATTTATAAAATTGATAAACAGGCGAGGCAGCATATTGAAAAACTATGAAAAGAAGCATATGGATGATCGGATTGTGCAGGCGGTATCACACATCCCAAAAGAAAAGATTGATCCGGTCTTTGATCCGGGCGTTGTCTGTGAGCAGACCAAGAATATAGCAAAGGACTGGTTTTCTAATATAGGGACTATCAGCACTGAAATTGGCGATTCTACTGTTATATTTAACACTGTAAAAAATGGAATTGGCCTGCGGACTATAATTGATCACTCTCTGATTAAATCGCCAGGATTTTATGAGTTAGTGAAGATGAATAAGCAGCTCCTGAAGATAGGCAGGCCACCCTTTAAGGTGGGAAAAGGTAAAGAGATTTTCACATGTGAAAATCTTAGGGAAGTGGCGGTAAAGATTATGGAGGAGGCCAAGAAGGGGCTCGCCCTTCAGAGATACAAGGGGCTTGGGGAGATGAACCCATCCCAGTTATGGGAGACGACTATGGACCCCAAAGAAAGAGCGCTCCTTAATATAGTGATTGAAGATGCAGTGGAGACAGATAATATATTCAGTATACTTATGGGAGACGATGCTGCCCCGCGCAGGGAATTTATACAGAATAATGCCTTGCGTGTGACAACTCTTGACATTTAGCCCGATGTGGGTGGAGTAGAAAGCAGAGGAAAAAGATGGAAACCAACGTTGTTTCAATAAACCAGGAGATGAGGGAGTCATACCTCGCTTACGCAATGAGCGTAATTATAGGCAGGGCCATCCCTGATGTAAGGGACGGGCTCAAGCCAGTGCACAGAAGAATTTTATATGCAATGCAGGATCTTGGCAATGTTCACAACAGGGCTTATAAAAAGTCTGCAAGGATAGTTGGGGACGTTATAGGCAAATATCATCCCCATGGGGACACAGCCGTATATGATGCCACAGTGAGGATGGCACAGCCTTTTTCATTGAGATATCCTTTAGTTGACGGCCAGGGCAACTTCGGCTCTATAGATGGGGATCCGCCTGCTGCAATGAGATACACAGAGGTTAGAATGACGAGAATCGCGGAGGATATGCTCCTGGATATAGACAAGGACACCGTGAACTTTTCTCCCAACTATGATGAATCTCTTGAGGAGCCCGTGGTGTTGCCTGCACGGATTCCAGCATTACTGGTTAATGGCTCGTCGGGTATAGCTGTGGGCATGGCCACAAATATTCCCTCACATAACATGGGGGAAATAATAGATGCTATTATCAAGGTGATAGAGAACCCTTCAATTGGTTTGGAAGAGATGATGGACATTATTCCGGGCCCGGATTTCCCAACTGGCGGGATTGTGTTTACAGGCAAAGAGATGGTGAAGGCCTATGCTACAGGGAAGGGAATTATTACTATAAGGGGGAGGGTTCGGGTAGAGGAAGAAAAGAAAAGGGAGAGTCTTATTATTACAGAGATTCCTTATGGCGTAAACAAGGCAAGACTAATAGAACGTATCGCAATGCTCGTTCAAGACAAGAAGGCAGAAGGGATATCTAACATAAGGGATGAGTCTGATAAAGATGGCATGAGGATAGTCCTAGAGCTTAAAAGGGATGCCCAGCCAAAGATAGTGGAAAACCAGTTATATAAGATGACGAGCCTGCAGACATCGTTTGGCATTAACATGCTTGCTATACATAACGGGAGCCCCAGGCTTATGGGGCTTATTGCGTTGATCTCGGCATTTATTAGCTTTAGGGAGGAGGTCGTTACCAGGCGGTCTATCTTTGAGTTGAAGAAGGCCAGGGCCAGGATGCATATCCTAGAGGGACTAAAGAAGGCCCTGGGGTTAATAGACGAGGTGATAGCTGTAATAAAGGGATCTGCCACGCCACCTGTCGCAAGAGAGGCCCTTGTATCAAGATTTAGTTTTTCTGAGATACAGGCCCAGGCAATATTAGACATGAGGCTGCAGAGGCTGACAGGCCTTGAGAGGGAAAAGATTGAGGATGAATATACTGCGTTACAAAAGGACATAGCGAGATTAGAGCGAATATTGGCCGACAGATCTGTACTCCTTGATGTAATAAAGAAAGAGTTATTAGAGATAAAAGACAAGTATAACGACAAAAGAAGGACACTTCTTACACGCTCAGAGATTGAAGAGTTTGAAGATGAGGATCTGATCCCTGACGAAAAGATGGTGGTTACCATCTCCAGGAAAGGTTATATTAAGCGCACGGAAATAGGCAACTATCGAGTTCAAAGGCGTGGAGGCCTGGGGACTAAAGGGGGCTTTACCAGAGAAGGCGATTTTTTAGAGCATATATTTATTGCATCCACCCATGCATCTATACTTTATGTTACCAACACAGGGCGAGTATATCGCACCAAGGTTTATGAGGCGCCTGAGGGGAGCAGGACGCACAGGGGGATACCCATTTCAAATCTAAGGCCCATGCAGCCCCTTGAGAGGATATGTGCAATATTGATAGTGCCTGATCTTGATCTAGACATAAAGGTTGTTATGGCAACAAAAAACGGGGCTATAAAACGGGTAGGGCTGAAGGCTTTTAGCAATGTTCTGAAATCAGGCATTATTGCCTGTTCTTTAGACCAGGGAGACGAGGTGATTGCAGCCAGGCTTATTGCTGACGGTTCAAATATTATAGTAGCAACAAAATTTGGCAAGGCCATTGTATTTGAAGGCAAGGCAGTAAGGGTAATGGGCAGGCAGGCAAGGGGGGTAAGGGCTATAAGGCTGGACCAGGGAGATGAGGTTGTGGCAATGGATGTCATAAGCGATACGGATAGCTATGTTATAAATCTTACGGAATATGGTTATGGCAAGCGCACGCGTGTAAAAAAATACCATGTCCAGGGCAGAGGAGGGAAAGGGGTATATACTGTTCGGATTACAAAAAAGACAGGAAACATGGTAGGGCTAAGGATAGTAGACCGGGCTAATGATATTATGATAATATCCAGCTCCGGGCAGATTATAAGGATGTCTGTCTCTCAGATCAGGATTACAGGCAGATCTGCTCAGGGAGTTAGGGCTATACGGCTAAGGGAAGACGAGAAGATAATAGATTTTGCAAAATATGTCAGTGAAGAGCCAATAGAGCAGGAAGGATAGGCAAGGGTTTTATATGGAAATAGCTAGTGCGAAAATGAATCCTGAATAATATTGAGGGCATTACTTAATAGTGGGGGTATAAATACTAAACTCTAAATCCGAAATGCTAAACAAATCCAAATGACCGGAATAGGAAATCTAAAGCAAATGGAGGCTACTGAACTTATGAGAATAAAAATTGGTGAAATAAGTTTTGATATTGTGGTTTTGAGATTTGATATTGTTTAGGATTTAGAATTTTCTACATTTAGATTGAAAATAATGTATATTTCCACCCTTAGCCGATCCGCCTGGGGAGATAACTGTTTGCAGCTTGATTAAACGAAGGAGATGTTAGGATGTGGAGAAAGATATCATTTTTGGCCGGCTTCCTGGGATTATTTTTGGGGCTGAGTATATGTGCGTATGGGCAAGAGATTGGGAAGGCAGATATAACATTAGATGAAGCGAAGCTTAAGGCAGGGAAACTCCAGATTTTTGTTAAGGAGTATAGTATACAAGGCAAGGGAGTAAAAAAAAGGGCAGTTGGGGTAATACTCATAGATGCGCCCCCAACCAAGGTATGGGAAGTCCTTGAAGATTGGGATAGCATGGGAGAATTTGTGCCAAGCCTGGAGTATTACAGGACACTGCAGGTTATCGAATCTAGCGGGGAAGGCCTCTCAAAAAGGGCGCTTATAGCGGGAAGATTAAGCGTGCCGCTATTTGGGGTTAGCTATACTCTAGATGTTAAATTCAACAAGGCCAGCCTTCGGCAGGACTGGCAGTTGGTTACGAAGGAAAAGGCAGATGTCTATAAAAAAAAGGGAGTCGACATTAAATATCCAAGTGCTGGCCTTAAAAATATAGAAGGCTTTGAATACATCGAGCCATACGATGGGGGAGGAAAGACCATATATTATTATGCACCTATTGTGGAAAGTTCGATACCTCTGCCAGGGTTTGCAGAGAGAGCTATAGTAAAGAGCACCTTGCCAGGTTATATAGGGGCTATAAAAAAGAGGGTTGAATCAGGGGGGACATACAAAAAACAGTAGCCATGGGCAAGCCATGGCGTGAGTTTTATCCTATACCCTTTAGAAATTTGGTCGCATTATCAAATATAGCCATGCCCTGCCCCCGTTCCGGGAGGGGAATCCTTGTCCATAAAGGGTGGTTTGTTGCATGGGTGTAGGCCTCTGGGTGGGGCATAAGCCCGAATATACGCCCTGTTGAATCACATAACCCTGCTACTGCCTTTACAGACCCATTGGGGTTGTCCGGGTATGTCATGGTTGGAGTCCCGTTTTTATCAGCATAAAACAGGGCGGCCAGTCTCCCCTCCATGATTTCTTTTAGCGTATCTGGTGTATCTGTTACAAATTTCCCCTCTCCGTGTCTTACTGGCAGATCTAAATGATCCAGCCCCCTGGTGAATATACAAGGGCTTTTTTTGTTTATCACCAATCTGACCCATCTGTCCTCAAAACGAACAGAGTCATTAAAGGTTATAGATACGCGCCTTTTGCCTATCGGGTTACCTGGAAGCAGGCCAGTCTTTACCAGCGTTTGGAAACCATTACACACCCCTAGAAGCAGGCCGCCGTTATTTATAAAGGCTATTATCTCCTCTAATAAAGCAGGGCCGCTTCCTTTTATTCTGGCATATTTCAGGCGTATACTTTCTATCTGGGCCGAGCCCAGGTCGTCGCCGTCTAAGAACCCGCCAGCAAGGCATAAGAACTGATAATCAGTTATCTTATAGTCCCCGTTTAAGATGTCACTTAAGTGGACGATATCTGTGTTTGCACCAGCATACCTGCATGCATATGCCGTCTCCATTTCGCAGTTTGTACCGTTACCTGATATAACAAGCGCCTTTATGTCCATATTTAAAAATCCAGTGTAGCCTTCCAGGCCTTTTTTAGAGTTGATATATCAGCATCTATCAAGGGTTTCTGGTCAAGGCCTTTTACCTTAAAATTTGTATCTTTATTTGATTTTCCTATACAAACGGCATCGCCACCAAAAATCTTTTTGATGTGATCTTTATTGTTTTGCGCCACAGCAATCAGGATCCTGCTGGGGGTCTCTGAGTAGAGGACCTCTGTGTCAGTAAGGGCATTTTCTACAGGGACCATTGACAGGTCTATTTCAAGGCCAAATCCACCGGCAAAGGCCATTTCGCTAGCAGCAATAGCCAGGCCTCCATCTGATATATCATGTGCTGAGGCAATCAAACCCGCTTGTATTGCTGTATAAAGGTTTTTATAGCGCCTATTGGCGGTTACAGCGTCTACCTTTGGCACAGAGCCCCCCACCGTATCGCAGGACGCAATGTATTCAGAGCCGCCCAACTCTTTTTTTGTAATACCGAGTATGTATACCAAGTCTTCAGGGTGCTTTATATCCATAGTAACGGCCTTTTTAACATCTTGGATTTTCCCTATTACAGAAAACAGAATAGTTGGCGGTATGGATATCTTTGTATCTCCTATGATGTAATCGTTTTTCATACTATCCTTACCAGAGATGCAGGGGCAGCTAAATGCAGTTGTGTAATCAAAAAGCGCCTTGTTTGCTCTTACCAGCTGGGCAAGCTTATATGGCCCGTCAGGGTTTTTCTCGCCCTGGATTGGGTCGCACCAGCAAAAATTGTCCAGGCAGGCCCAGTGATTGGGGTCACCTCCAACACATATATAATTACGCAAGGCTTCATCCAGGGCGCATGCTGTCATGTGATATGTATCAAGGGCTGAATACCTGGGGACAATGCCATTTGATACCACAACCCCTTCCATGGCTTCAAGGACAGGCCTTATTATTGCAGCATCAGAAGGGCCATCAAAAGCGCGGCCTACCAGGGGTTTTATCACAGAGCCGCCCTGGACTTCATGGTCATATTGGCGGACAATATATTCCTTTGAGCAGATATTCAATCGGGATAGCATCTCTAATAATTTTTCGTTATGGTCTTCCGGCTCGGGGGTGGGGGTGTCCTTGGGTTCCCTTTCTTCCCACTTGGCTATGAGGTTCATTCTCGGGAGGCCTTTGTGTAAAAAATTTAAGGACAGATAGGCTACGGTCCGGCCTTCATATGTACAGTGAAAGAATCCGGTATCAGTGAAAGAGCCTATCACGGTTGATTTGACGCCCATTTGTTCAGACAGGGACAGAAAAGCCGCGATCTTGTCTTGTTGTACAGCTAAAGTCATCCTCTCTTGGGCCTCTGATAATAATATTTCCCACGGGCGTAACCCCTGATATTTCAAAGGGGGCTTGTCAAGGGCTATCCTGCAGCCGTTACTTAGCAAGGCCATTTCCCCAACAGAGGAAGATAGGCCCCCTGCTCCGTTATCTGTAATGGCCCGGTACAACCCCAGATCCCTTGCTCTAAGTAAAAAGTCTGTGAGCCGTTTTTGGGTGATAGGATCTCCTATTTGCACTGCGGATGTAGGGGAATCTTCATGCAATTCCTCGGAAGAAAACGTTGCCCCATGAATGCCGTCCTTTCCTATCCGGCCTCCGGACATCACGACCAAATCGCCCGGTTTGATCTCCTTTTTGTGAGACGGCTTACCATTTATCTCTACAGGCATTAACCCACCCGTGCCGCAATATACCAAGGGTTTTCCCAAGTATTGCTCGTCAAATACAACGCAGCCATTTATGGTAGGGATTCCTGATTTGTTTCCCCCATGTTCCACCCCTTCTCTGACGCCTTCGAAGATTCGTCTTGGGTGCAGAACTCTTTTTGGAAGCCTTTTGTTGTAAAAAGGAGAGGCAAAACAGAACACATCTGTATTGAAGATGAGTTTTGCACCGATCCCGGTACCAAATGGATCCCTGTTTACACCAACTATGCCTGTAAGTGCGCCACCATAAGGGTCTAAGGCAGAAGGTGAGTTGTGTGTCTCCACCTTAAAAACAAGGTTATAATCCTTATTGAAGCGTAGGACCCCAGCGTTATCTGTAAAGACACTAACGCAGATATCTTGATCCTTTTTTTTCTTTCTAATCTCAGTTGTTGCTCCTTGGATATATGTTCTGAACAAGGAGTCAATGTTCTCCTTTTTCCCTGATGCTTCATAGGTTATGTGTGCATTAAAGATCTTATGCTTACAGTGTTCAGACCATGTTTGGGCCAGTGCCTCTAATTCTACATCTGTAATCTTAGGACCTAAAGAGAGGGCTCTTCTTTCGTCTAAGACGTTTGGATTCCGCAGGGATTTTTGTATGGTCTTCATCTCTTCAAGGGTTAAGGCCAGAACCCTATCTTTAGAGATATCCACCAGTTCTTTATCAGATATTTCAAGGGAGATCTCTTCTACAGATGCTCCTTCTTTTGCGGATAGAGATTCTACCCTTGGGATATATGGAGGAAGACCATTAGTAGAGATATCCCTTAAATGAAAGATTCGAAAGGTTTGAATAAGGGAGTTTCCAAGAGATTCATGGGCAATCCTTTCAACCGTACCCTTATTTAAGTGTCCCTTAAGGAGGTATGCCTTGGCAGAATATACATCTATAACATGGCCGGATATCAATTTTAAGGCATGGGTAGCGCTACGGCCTATATTATCTGTTACCCCAGGCCTGTACCCTACCTCTATGTACCAGTCGAAATTCTTAACAAGGGGGAGGTCTATAGCGATGTCCTGGATTACCGGGTCACAAAAGGCCTCCTTGAGCCAAGACTCATCGATGTCAGATGCGTCGATGTTGTATACATCTAAACATACAACATCTGTTATCTCTATTTCATGAGAGAATGCACGCTTTATTTGTTTTTTGGTCCTTTTGCCGCGCGCATCTAAGAGGCCTGTCTTTAAGCCGACCTCTACCCGGTGAGCCATTAATTCACCCGGTTCTTTCTGTGGAAACAATAGATGGGCCCTCTGTGCTTTCTTGTTTAGACTTGCATTTAACGCATAAGGTAGCAAAAGGCAGAGCCTTTAAGCGGCCAATAGGGATTTCTTCACCACATTCCTCGCAAAGGCCGTAATTTCCAGTACCCATTTTTTGTAAAGCTGCCTCTATTTGTTGCACTTTTTGCTTTTCTCGAGCAGTAAGGAGGATATTAAATTCTCTCGATTGCTCAAGGTCGGCGTCATCAAACACATCGCCTATTTCTCTTTGTTCATTTATATTGCTGGAGTTAACCCTTTCTTGCAGGGCTTCCAAGATCTCCTTTTTCATTTCAACGAGGATGTCCTTGATGCGCTGTATTTCTTTTGTCCTTAACATTTTACCTCCTCAAAAGATATTTAAAGAATGGGAATTTATACTGATAAAAAATCTAAAGTCAAGGTTCAATTTTAGAGGTGTTGGAACTCGGAACGAACATAGTACCCCCCTTGAGAGGATCAAGGTGATTGGCAAGAAGGGGAGGAAGGAGCTGAGGTATTGGCTGAGGGTTCACAAACCAGGCAAAGGAAGGGCGCTTGACAGGGAGGGTGCCAAATGATAAAAAAAGGTTTATTTTTGATAAGATAGGCTATGGCTAATAATAAATGCATGAACTTCCCATAACAGAGAGCATCCTTAATATTGTTTTAAAACATGCAAAGGCAAACAACGTTAACAAGGTGCTGAGTGTCAGCCTTAAGATAGGGGAGCTGAGTGATCTGATAAACGAATGGGTTCAGCGCTACTTTGATTACTTGAGCAAAGACACCATAGCAGAAGGGGCAAGGCTTAATATAGAAAGAACGCCTGTAGTTGTTCAGTGCAAGGAGTGCGGTCATTCTTTTCAGGTTAATATAAAAGAAAGCGAAAAGCCAAGGTGCCCTGAATGTGGGGGAGATGAAGTTACGCTCGTTTCGGGACGAGAGTTTTACATTAATAGCATAGAGGTTATATGATGGAAGAGATAAAGCTTATAGAGATAAAGGAAGAGATACTTTCTGACAACAAGAATTTTGCAGATGATCTAAGAAAGACATTGTGCAAAGACAAGACATTCATGTTAAATCTCATGGCTTCTCCCGGGGGGGGGAAGACAAGTTTGATATTGCACACAGTCCGCAGGCTCAAAGGTGAATTTAAGATTGGGGTGATAGAGGGAGACATAGACTCCATGGTAGATTCAGAAAAGGTGATAAAAGAGGGAATCCCCGCTGTTCAACTAAGGACAGGGGGCTTTTGCCATCTGGACGCCCCGATGATAGATACGGCCCTAAAAGAGATGGACCTGAAAGAACTTGACCTTATCATTATAGAAAATGTGGGCAATCTTGTGTGCCCTGCGGAATTTGATACAGGGGCAGTAAAGAATGCCATGATCTTAAGTGTGCCGGAAGGAGATGATAAGCCTTTAAAATATCCGCTTATGTTCACAGTATGTGATGTGCTGGTAGTAAATAAGATAGACTTTATGGAGTATACAGACTTTGATGTGGCAGCTATGAAAGAAAGGGTCTATAGGCTTAACCCTGAGATAAAGATCTTCGAGGTTTCATGTAAGACCGGAGAAGAAATTGAGGCCTGGGTCCAGTGGCTTAAAGAAGAGATAGAGGCCTTTAGGCGCCAGGCTCTCAGCCTCTAGCAATCAGCACTCAGCTTAAAGAGGGCTTCATTTTCCTTTCACTCTTATTTTTCTGCTTGTCCTTGGGCATGAACCCGTCTAAAATTTGTTCTTTACTGAATGCTGAGAGTTATTTTCATATAAACGCGCATGAGCGCTTCGCGCTCACAACGAAGAATGAAAATATGTGCTATTTCCTCCCCAAATATAGAAAAATCCTAAATCCTAATTTCTAAGCCCTAAACAATATCAAAATTCAAAATCGCAATATCTAAACTTATTTAGCCTTTTCCAATATGCCCCTAAAGATTTTCATAAATTTCAGTTGGTTTCATATGTTTTGAATTTTCTATTTCGGTCATTTGGATTTGTTTAGTATTTCGGATTTAGAGTTTAGTATTTATAATCCCCCCTGTAGGGCATATTTCCCTTTGGCGGGCCGATGAGGGCAAAAGGCCCCTACAAAGCTTGTCAGCAGTTCGTTGTCCGTTGCAAAACCTTCAGATAGGATAGGACCTTTGCGTAATATCCAATTTGTCATTGCGAGCTTTAGCGAAGCAATCTCAAAGTGCCTGCAACCGATGGGATTGCCACGTCGGCCTACGGTCTCCTCGCAATGACAGGCTCTTCAATTATGCAAAGGTCTCAAGAATTGAATCTATTCTATCTTTCTTTTTAAACCGACCCCTGGCCCCTGATCCATGGTTTCATATAAGCTAATCTTTTTTAGAGCGTATCTTTATAATGATCCAAACGACAAGGGCGATACCCCAAAAAACAATGGCGCTAATAGGTGCATCGTGTCTGAATTCTAACATTATTCCCCCAGCACGGTATTATCTATCAATCTGGTAGACCCTATCTTTACCGCCAGGGCAACAAGGGCTTTATCTACTATGGTCATTATAGGGGAGAGACGTTTCTGGTCCATCACCTCGACGTAGTCTATATCACAGCCTTCTTCAGAGGATATCATTTTTATGACAGAGTCTCTTATCTTGGAGGCATCTCGCACGCCTTCTGCAAACAACGTTCTTGCAAGATGTAGCGATTTATTAAGTATGAGGGCCTTTTTTCTTTCATCAGCCTTCAGGTATGCATTTCTTGAGCTCATGGCCAGCCCGTCTGGTTCTCTGATGGTAGGGTGGCCCACAACCCGTACATTCATGTTGAGATCCTTTACGATTTGTTTTATCACAACCAGCTGTTGGAAATCCTTTTCTCCAAACACAGCTATGTCTGGCTCTATTATATTAAACAGTTTTGTAACTATTGTGGCAACCCCCCTGAAATGATGAGGCCTTGAAATGCCGCATAGAACTGTTGTTATATTTTCCACGTTTACATACGTGGAGTAGCCTGCATGGTACATCTCCTCCGCGCTCGGGGCAAATATGCATTCCACCCCTACGGCTTTAGCCAGGGTTTTGTCTCTCTCCATATCTTTGGGATATTTATCCAGGTCCTCGCCCTGGCTAAATTGGGTAGGGTTAACAAATAAACTTATAATCAGGTGATCAGACATCTCTTTTGCCATGCGCATCAACATTAGATGTCCTTCATGGAAGTATCCCATAGTAGGGACAAGCCCGATGGTCTTGCCCTTGGATTTGATATCTGAGACGTATGTCTTCATGCCAGCTATGTCTTCTATAACTACCATGAGTAAAGTCCTTATCCTTTAAAGGAATGTTCCTCATCCGGGAAGATACCGCTCTTTACCTCGCTTGAATAGGTATCGAGGGCATCTTTTATGTCTTCGAATAAGGATGCATATCTTTTGACAAACCTGGGTTTAAACTCTTTAAACATACCCAAGAGATCCTGGATTACCAGCACCTGGCCGTCGCAGTATGGACCGGCGCCGATACCTATTGTGGGGATATCGAGGGCATCTGTTATCTCTTTGGCTGTATTTACAGGCACGCATTCTAAAACCAGAGAAAATATCCCTGCATCCTGAAGGGCAAGGGCATTTTCTAAAAGGGCCTTTGTTGCCCTTTCCCCCCTACCTTGCACCTTATGACCGCCAAAGGCATGAATAGACTGGGGGGTAAGCCCAAGGTGGCCCATTACAGGGATATCTGCTGCAACAATGGCCTTTACCTGATCAAATACCCGCTTTCCCCCCTCAAGCTTTACTGCCTGGGCCATGCCCTCCTGAAGGAACCTTCCTGCGTTTGCTACAGCATGTTCCGTGCTTATCTGGTAAGACATAAAAGGCATATCTCCTACCACAAGAGAATCAGGCTTGGCCTTTGTTACACATTTGGTGTGATATATCATCTGATCCATAGTAACACCCAGGGTGGTCTCCCCCCCTGCCATTACCACACCGGCAGAATCACCCACGAGGATGATATCGATATCAGAGGCGTTAATAATACGGGTCATGGTAAAGTCATAGGATGTTACCATGACTATCTGCTCTTTACCCTTTTTGCTCATGATATCCTGAACAGTTATAGGCTTGTTCATGCAAAGTCCTCCTTTACGCAACATAATATCTGGCAGCAAAACTATCAAGTGAAAAATTGCAAGTATACCCCAAATATGGGGGCAAAGCGAGCGCTCTATCCGCATACACACCATAAAAATTTATAACCAGCTCTTGACATCTCTTCCCTATATGGGTATCTTTTTATTTTTATTAATGTGGAGACATAAGTATGAAACGGAACCCTGTAACACGAGAAGGTTATAATGCCCTTAAAGCAGAGCTTGATTATTTAAAGAAGAATGAGAGACCCAAAATAATCGCGGATATTGAGGAGGCCAGGGGGCATGGAGATCTCACGGAAAATGCTGAATACATATATGCAAAGGAGCACCAGTCTTTTATTGAGACCAGAATTCAGGAATTAGAGACAAAACTGGCCACCTCGGATATTATAGACACGACTAACCTTCCTGATGACAGGGTGGTTTTTGGGGCAAAGGTCCTGCTTTGCAATGTTGATACAGCAGAAGAGGTGGCATACCAAATAGTAGGGGCAGATGAGTCTGATATAAACCAGGGCAAAATATCCATAGATTCTCCTATTGCAAAGGCGTTGATCGGCAAATGCCCGGATGATGCAGTTGTGGTTGACACCCCAAACGGGAAGAGGGAATACGAGATTCTAGAAATCCTTCAGGGACAACGGGACTAGTGCTCTTCTTATGAGGGGCTCAGGTAGCATCTTTCGGTTTTAAGGCATCTCCTGGCACCAAAAATATGTGTGGTCTTGACAGAACAGGGTCTTTTTCCACCACAACGGCTGTATCATACACATATTCTATATTTTTATAGGTAAGGACATCATGGATGGTCCCTGATTTAAAGATTTCTCCATCTTTTAGCAGCACTACGGTATCACAATAAGCACTGGCCAGATTCAGATCATGAAGAATGACAATCACAGTAAGGTATTTATCTTCTCTTAAATACTTTATCAAATCCAGTATTTTTATTTGGTGTCCTATATCCAGATGAGAAGTGGGCTCGTCCAGCAACAGCAATTCCGGCTCCTGTGCAATGCCCTGGGCCAAAACCACCCTTTGCATTTCACCGCCTGACAGGGAAGACACCTTTTTTTTCCTATAGCGACTAATATTCAGCAGATCAATGACATCTTCGAATATTTTATAATCGTTTGGCCCTAAGGCCTCAAGTCTGTTTCTATGAGGATACCTTCCCATTAAGATAAAATCCTCCACAGTAAAGGAGAAGGGCATTAGCTGGAATTGCGAGAGTATGGAAATTTCTTTAGCAAATTCTCGCCGCGGTATGAATTTAATATCTTTCCCTTTATATAAAATTTTGCCCTGCCAGGGGGGTAGCACCTTAGCGACAGCCTTAAAAAGAGTAGATTTGCCTGCTCCGTTTGGGCCAATTATCCCAAGGAATGACCCATAAGGCACCTCAAGGCAGATGTCCTTTATGATGGGGTCCTTATCGTAACCTGTGGTAAGGTTTTCTATCTTTAGAATAGCCACATTACATAATCTCCCAGTCTTTTGAGTTTATCAGGAAACCTATAAAAAACAAGGCACCAGCTATGCCTGTAATCACACCCACTGGCAACTCCAGGGGGCGGATTATAACCTGGGCAAAGATATCGCATAGGAGAAGGAAGATCGCCCCTGCAAGCATAGAGGCAGGCAGCACCACCTGGTGATTTGGGCCAATAGCCCTGCGAACAAAGTGAGGGATAATAAGGCCGACAAAGCTTATTATCCCAGATACAGCCACACATGCCCCTGTTATAATGGATGCAATAATGAAAAAAAACACCTTTGCCTTTTGTGCATCAAGGCCAAGGTGCATGGCCTTTTCTTCTCCCAGGCTGAGTAAGTTCAGGTCTCTACCAAAAGGGATAAGGAGAACCAGCAAAGGGACTACAATCAAGGCAGTAATATTTATCAAGGTTGTATTTATGGGAGAGAGGTTCCCCATCAACCACATTATGGTATTATGAACATCCCTTGTGCGGGCCAGTGCAAATATGAGCATCACTGTAGAGGAAAATAGAAAGCTTAAGATAACACCACTTAAGATCAAGACAGTATTAGAAAAGTTTTTTATGGAAGAGATGCCATAGACCAAAATCATGCTTGAGCAACACCCGGCAAAACACATCCCAACCATTGGAAACCCGCTTATGCCGAGGCAAATGGAGATGGCAGCACCGAGCGCGCCACCCCCGGAGACCCCTAATGTATAGGGCTCTGCCAGGGGATTTCTCAAGATAGCCTGGAAGATTACTCCACAGCCGGCAAGCCCTGCCCCCACAGTAATACCCATGATAGCCCTTGGGATACGCAATCTCCAAAGGATGGTATGGCCGATCCCTGCTTTTTGCGGATGGATTAAGGCATCTATGACCATACTTAAGGATATGGTGGCCCCGCCTGTGATTAAGGCAAGAAACACGGCCATTAGAAGGCCCAGCCCGAGTATTATAAAGATAAGAAAGACTTTATTGCGGTTCATATAACCCCCGGATATAGTAGGGTTATAATGGTTTTATACCCCTCTAAAAACATCAAAGGGGTTGGCTGACAGACATTATCAGGATGGATTATAAACACACTTGCCTTCTTAACCGCTTCTATATGGGCAAACCCCCTCCACAGGTTTGCCGGCGAGGACGATACGCCCTCCATATCTGCAACGATTACGATTACATCCGGATTTCTGGAGATCACCTCCTCTATGTTTACATGAGGATATCCGTTAGGCATGTTTCCAAATATGTTAGTACAACCAGCAAGGCGAATAAATTCGGAGGCAAATGTATTATTATTAATTGTAATAATAGGGTTTGAACTTACCTGCCAAAATATGCGCTTCCCAGCCCTGGATTTAATAGAGTTCTGTATTAGGTTCACCTGTTTAACCACATTATCTACTAACTTTTTTGCCCGTTGCTCTTTGCCAAGGAGAACGCCTAACTCGATAAAGGAATTGCAGATTCCCTCGAAGGTTTCACCTTCATCAAAGACCTTAACATGCATGCCAAGGGATTTAAGCTTATACACGTCTTTTTCTTGGTTGCAACCCTTGCTTGCAAGCACCAGGGTTGGTTTTAACATAACAATCTTTTCTATATTTAACTCGGTTAAAGTGCCTACGATCTCTTTTGAGAGTGCATACTTGGGGCGATAGTATGTGACCCCAACGAGGAGGGCATCTGACCCAAGGGCATAGACTTCTCTGGTTATAGACGGGGCAAGAGAGATTATCCTTTGTGGCAAAATTTCTTCAGACAGGCATGGATATGGCCCGATGAAAAAAAGAAGGATAAAAAAGCAGCATATCTTTTTCAATATTTGCAAAGGGAAACGCCCCTAGATTAAATTATCCGCATACTCACATAAGGGATGCTTTTATGTCAAGGAAAGGCTTAATTCTTTGCAGTGCCAATCCGACTCCGCTTCCCTTCTCCGTTTTCAGCTACGCCAGGACAAGACGACGGACAAGACGTATGGGATTGATTCCCCTTAAGCTTGTGCGGATAAGAGGCAAAAGTTTGCTTAAGGGGTTCATATCATTGATCAATATATGATATCAAGGGCAATCAGGGGAAAGGGTTGCCCTTTCAGAAAATATAAAGAGAGATAAAGGGCGCATTATTTTGCAGCAGACCATTAACAGAACATGCGCCTTCTTAATGCAAGAGGAGCAGAGTTCGGACAGACTCCCCAGGTAAAGATAAAGATTATGGGTTTATTCTTTTAGATATACCTTATCGCCTACCCTTACTCTATCTTTCACCTTGATTCCAATGAGGTCTCCCACTGCGGCCTCGCTTACAGTGTTGTTGTCTATCTGCATGGAATCTACTGTCTGCTCGATGTTGGTAGTGGCCCCCTCAATAGAGATGATGTCCCCTGCCTTGATGGGTGCTGAGAGATCAATGCCGGCAACGCTGATCTTGCCAAAGTAGTGAGTTACCTTTCCGATAAGCTTTTTTTCTGCCAGTTCCTCGGTCATTTGAAACACCTCCATTTAAAAATTAAAGATAAGCCATATTCCAGGCTGAAAGCCCAGAGGGGAAGGGAGCTTGTTTCAAGGATATAAGCCCCTTGATGCCGAATTGTCCTGTTCCCCCTTGTTTTTTCCATATCTTTTATATACTAGCTTTCCTAGTTAAAATCAAAGGAAAGATGAGACCTTCCGGGCATACATCGCTAAAAGGCATTGACATCCTGTTAATATCTCTATATATGAAGGCAGCAAAATTTTGATTTGGGGAAAACAGTGCCTAAGACAGAAAAATTGGAGGCAGGGGTCCGCTCTGTAAGGAAGAAAAAGGTTGGTCGGCTTCGTAGAGAAGGGATCATTCCTGCAGTTATATACGGTAAAGATGTGGAGACTATCCCTATACAGGTAAGGTGTAAGGATTTTGAAGACGTGTATAAAAATATTGGAGGCACATCTGTACTGAATCTGCATATAGATGGCGAGGGCAAACCGAGGAGCACATTAATACATGCAATTCAGAGGCACATGTTGTCTCAAAAGGTTTTGCATATAGATTTCTTGCAGGTGGATGTTAAAAAACCCGTGGTGGTAGAGGTGCCGATAGTGTTTACAGGGAAGTCTCTTGTTGAAGAAGAAGGCAAGGGGCAGATAACGCAAGAGGCAATTCATATATCTGTTAGGGCCTTGCCTAAAGATATACCCTCTGAGATAGAGGTTGATATATCGATAATAGAAACCCCTGATCAGGTAATACGTGGCTTGGATCTCAATCTTCCCAAAGGGGTTGAGCTTGCAAGCGACTCTGAAAAGGATACAGTGATAGCTACAGTAGTCTCGGGCAGGATGGCAGCTGAAGTTGAGGAACTTGCTGCAGTTGAAGAGATAGAGGGAGAGGAAGAAGAAGCAGCAGCAGGGGAGGAAGCCCCAGAGGAATAAAAATTCAGCCTTTTATCATCCCTACAGGGCTTAATTTTGCTACCACTTTTGTAATGCCTGCTCCAGATATAGTGTCTACCACGTCAGAGACATCCTTATAGGCTGCTGGCATCTCTTCTGCAAGGGTTGCCTTTGATGCGGCTAAGGCATAGATACCTTTTTTGGCTAACTCATCCGGAATAGATCTGTTTTTTGCCTGTCTTTTTGCCTCGCGTCTTGAGAGCAGTCGCCCTGCGCCATGGCAGGCAGAAAAAAATGTCTCTTTTGCATTTTCTCCTGCCACCAGTATAAACGATGCCCTGCCCATGTCTCCAGGCACTAGCACAGGTTGCCCTGTATCTTTAAATCTTTGGGCAAGCCTTGGATCCCCTGGAGGAAGAGCCCTTGTTGCCCCTTTTCTATGGATGCAGGCCTCAATATTTTTTCCTTTCCATGGTATGGTTTCTATCTTTGCGATATTGTGGCAACAATCGTATAAAAGCCGCAATCCTAATGCTTCCCAGCTCTTTCCAAAGACGGGCGCAATGGTTTCTCTGATAAACCAGGTGAGCATCTCTCTATTGGCAAAGGCAAAGTTTGCCGCTGCCGCCATGGCACCAAGGTAGGCCCGTGCCTCTTTGCTATCTATTGGGGCGCAGGCAAGTTGTCGATCCGGCAGGGAGATGTTATGACGCTGCCCATAAGAGAGCATGGTATGTATATAATCGTCGCATATCTGGTGGCCAAAGCCTCTGGACCCAGTGTGCACCAAGATAAGGACCTGATCTTTGAACAAAGAAAATTTTCGGGCTGTCTTTTTGTCCACAATATTGTCTACCACATCGAGCTCTAGAAAGTGGTTCCCCGAACCCAGTGTCCCCAATTCGGGGAGCCCCCTCTCGCAGGCTCTGCCAGAGACCGTGTCAGGATTTGCGCCGGGGATTGACCCAAAATCTTCATGTGCCTCTAGGTCTTCATATGTGCCGAAACCTTTCTTTACAGCCCATAGCGCCCCTTTTATCATAACGTCTTCTAACTCTTTTTGAGAGAGCTTGAACGTTTTGTGTCTCGACCCCAAGCCTGCAGGCACTCTATGGAAGAGCGCATCCAGAAGTTTTTCCTTTCTTGGAAGAAGTTCCTTTTTTGATAGATTCGTGCAGATGCAACGTATCCCACAATTTATGTCATAGCCAACCCCTCCGGGAGAGATAACGCCATCTTTTACAGAAAATGCTGCCACTCCCCCAATGGGGAAACCATATCCCCAGTGTATATCAGGCATGGCCATTGAAGGGCCGACGATTCCAGGCAAACATGCTACATTTGCCACCTGTTTTATGGCCTCATCCTTTTTTAATGCAGCCTCTATCGCCTTATTTGCATATACTATCCCCCATGTACGCATGGGAGGGGTCTTAATTATCTTCAATCTGTATGGATCAATGCGTTCAATTTTTAATGTTTCCATATAAACCTCCATCCCTTAATTTGCACGGACAGATTCCCCCTTTGTCCCCCGTAATTCCCCCTTTGAAGGGGGCCAGGGGGATGTTATTGGGGTAACGCCCCCCCCTCAAGGGGGGACTTTCTCAGACAGGCGCTAAAATATGCATTTCAATCCCCTGATCCCCGACCCCTGTTTTTATATAAAGGAGTTACTTTAATAAAAGACCAACAGCGGCTATAAACATAACCACTGCAAAAACCTTTGTGAGATTTTTGTGCCTTATATGACGAACCTTTTTTGCAGCCCATCTTGCTGCTATAATACCTGAAAATGCTATTGCCAAGCCCGCAGTATAGTTTACATAACCGATAGAATAAGGAAGAAGGTCGCTTTTTCCCAAACCATTATAAACCTGAACCAGACACCCTATTAAGGCTGTTATGGCCATCAAACATGTTGAATGGGACACAGCTTCTAAGGCAGTGAATTTGAGTATGAAAAGCGCCGAAGGCACCATAATTATTCCCCCGCCTATCCCAAAGAATGCAGAGGCCAGACCAGAAATAAAACCGCAAATCCCAGAGAGATAAATAGACCTTAAAGAATCCCTGGTATTTACGCCTTTTCCTCTATTATCAGTTTTATCTGTCTTGCCATCTGCTATCTTTTCCCCGCGGTAAAGTCGAATTGCTACGAGTATTACTATAAATGCAAACAACCTTTTGACTAAACCCCCAGAGGCCTGTGCGGACAGCATCCCCCCGGCAAATGCGCCCAATACGCCGCAAATGGCCATTGATAAAAGAATTTTTATATAGATTATACCGCGGCTTAAGTGAATAATAGAACCTGATGAGGCTGATAATGTAATAACAAAAAGGCTTGTGCCCACAGCTGTGTGAACCAGAGTTTTATCCGAATAACCCAAAAAAGTGAAGGAGTAGATAAGGATGGTAGTGGTTATTATACCGGCCCCCCCGCCAAAGAATCCTGCTGTAAGGCCCACAACAGCCCCTACGGCAAGATATAAAACCAAAAATGCCAGAATTGTAATATCTATCATATACAAAATCCAAGAATTTGACTCTAAACCTGATTTTTCCAGGAACGAATCGTTTCCTTACAAAAATATGGGCGGATAAACCATCTTATGCCAATTGTTTATTGATGTTATGTATCACAATCTAGCAAAAAACCGTTATGAAGAAAAGCGGGGGTTATTATTGATCACCAAGTAATAGCTCTTCTGGTATTGTATCCTGCCGGCTATAATCCTTCCTTCTCACCATTGACCTTGCCTTGCCTGAGCATGTACTGACGCAAAGGCCACATCCCATACATCTCTTCAAATCTACATCCACCTTATCACCTGTTATAATATTGGCATCAAATATACATCTCTCAATACAATGACCACATTTCTCTACCCCAATGCATAGCTTGGGGTCCTGGCTTACGATCTCAGGGCCGGGGTAAAGGAACTCCCCTGTCAACAAAAATACGCGGGTGAGCACGCAAATCTTACTCTCACAATTACATATGACAAATGTCCATCTGCCTGACTGCATACAGAAATCAAGCTCATGTACAAGCCCTGCCTCATTAAAGGCCCGCAACATCTTTTTTGCCTCATCAGCGGTGATAAGCCTGTAGCCTAATTTTAGATGTGTATATATCTCTGCCCCATACAAAACCACCATATCCTTACAGGACGGTTCCTCCCATTGGTGAAGTGCCTTTTGACATACACATGGGCCGACCGCAAGACGGGCGCCATTTGGCCCCTCGGTCTTTGTGATGAAATCCACCACCCTTTCTGCAGCCTCTGTAGTAACCACTATACCATGGGGGAAAAGCCAGCTTAATAAAGCTATAAGACGTAAAATCCTGCGCCCTGTAGTGGTCTCTGTCATCAATCTTATAGATAGGATATAATCCACCACCCTTAAAATCGTGGGTTCTAAGATGGCATACCCCTTGTGTAAAAGATATTGAATCCATCCAACCTTAGCAATGCCCTTACCTGAGAGGCCTACGTGCCCTGCAAAGAAGATTAGGAGATAAAATAATGAAGAATCCATATAACCCTCCCTTAATATATTCATATTTATATCAGCCAACAGGGACAAAAAGGCCCTTGGCCGTTGTCTTTACTAGAAGATAGTATCATCTTTCAGATGACACTGCCCAAGCTAATAACAAAGGCAATCTGGCAATCTACCCGATCTCAAACACAATCTTGATCACATGCCCGGCCTTGTCCCTGAAAAGACTGAATGCCTCCTTGTATTCTTCCAGGGGAAACCTGTGAGTGATGAACCCTCCCAGATTTACCTTTCCCTCCTGTATCATCTGCATCGCCAGATCAAAGCTGCTCACCCTTTTCCCCTTATAGTCCTCGCACCCATGTGCATTGATCCCGATGATGGTAAGCTCCTGCTGCCAGACAGGGGTCTGGTCAAAGGTAACAGGCTCCAGCTGGTTGCCTATCATGACATATACGCCTCTTGCCTTAAGCCAGCGCAGGGCATCATGAATGGTATTAGAGTGTCCCACGCAGTCATAGATCAGGTCAAACCCGCCCAGGATATTGTTATTTCCAAGAAGCCCTCTGTATAGTTTCCCGCCTGTCACCTTGGAGACAGCCTCATACGGGTCCCCGTCAAGCACATGGTCTGCGCCAAGCTTACGCCCAAGCTCTTTTTTGAAGTCAATCTTCTCTAAGAGGTAAATAGTGCTTTTTGGATTGATGATCTTTGCAAACTGGATGACATTAAGCCCTATGGTGCCCGCCCCTATTACGAGCACCTTCTCGCCATCTTTTGGAGGCCGTTTGAGCACGGCATGGAGCGACACCGATGTCGGCTCGATCAAGACGGCCTTCTCATCGGGAATCTCATCCGGAACCTTTATAAGCTGGGAGCGGTGTGCAATAAAGTGATCGCCAAAACCTGCGCCGAGATTAGCGGGCATCTCTCCCTCAGAAAAGTTCTCACACAGGGTGTAATTTCCCTCCTTACATGGCTTACACTCAGGATCGATTTCCTTCATGGAACAACACGGGAGATAACGCTGCAGGGTTACTCTCTCACCCAAATCAAGGTCAGTCACCCCTGAGCCAACTTCAATCACCTTTCCGATCACCTCATGCCCCATGAATGCCCTTGGAACCCCTGGGAGCGCAGCTATGGAAATCTTGGGGCTGGCCTTGACAAAGAACATTGAGAGATCCGCACCACAAATGCCGGTGAGCACATTTTTTACCCTCACCCAGTGAGGACCTGGAAGCCCTTTGTCGGGGATCTGCCCATAGCGCACAGGAGAGATACGAGAAAAATACACAGACGGGAAAAGCCTTGACAGGGCCTTGGTAGCAAGTATCTTAGGGACACTCACATCAAAATAGATTGACCTCATTCTAATACCTCCAGATAGGAAATGATGCATTCAATACTGATGCAAAAAAACCTAGTACTTCAAAGGTGCTAAGTCAAAACAAATTTTCATTTTATCGCCTTGTGCAAACCCTGGATGTACCAAAAAATGTTTTTGACAAGCGGAAAAAGTTTTGGACAACAGCCTGTAAAAAACTACAGGATGCGGACATTGCTCACAGCGGTGGATACCACAAACACCCTTATATTATTGCTCTTTTGATCTACTGGAAAGAGAAAGAAACCAAGGCGCTCCAGATCGTAACTCGTAGTGGTGCCCACCAGCCTTTCGCCATCTGCAAACGTCACCTCCACCTTCTGACCATAAGTCTGGTCTCCTTCGGTAAAGTCCTTTCGCTCTTTGTAAGATGGGTTACCCTCAAAATCCTTTACAAAAAAGACAGCCTTCAGCTCTCTCATGGTTACCTCAATCGGATCGTCTGATGAATTGATAGGGCCAAAATGAAAGCGTTGCCTGACCGGGGAAAAATCATACGTGCTACCCTTTAATATCCTGCCATCAGTATATCGTAGCACTATCTTAATATTCATAACCTTACCCTCTCATGACCATATAAGTAGCTTGCCTAATATCTTATTACTTTACGGCGATACCGAGCCCTAACTTAAATTATCCTTTGACTAAAATCAGAGGGAGTATAACTCTCCCTGGCCATCCGAAGCACAACCCTGAGTATACAGAAAAATCTTAAAGGTGAAGCCCCCACGGGCGGGGACTCCTGAATATTCTTCGTAAAGTTATTGCCAGCTTAAATTCTGATTGCCATGCCTTAATTGAGAGAACCTTTATAGGTAGCAAGCATCCTGCTTATGGTTGCTGCCTTCTTGGTCTCCATATATGAAAGGATTGCGCCTGCTGCATCACCTTTCATATTTATGAACACCTCTACTGCCACGTTGATATCGAGTCTGTCCATAAGGCTTGCTGCAGCCTTTGGCTTTATGGATGAATATATCTTCACTAAATGTCGTACCCTTGCGTCGCTTTCTATCTTATATGCCTCAACTTCCTTTTTTATTGAGGCCTCCAGCTCCTCCAGCCTCTTAATCTTTTCATCTACCTGCATCTCCAATTCCTTTAGCTGCACTTCCTTTGCGTTAAGTTCTTCTTGCCTTTTCTGAATCATCTCCCATTGTTCATTCGGGGCAAGCGTTTCCTGTTTGTTTTGTATATCTGCAGGTTCATCTGGCGCAGCAAGCGTTGGATTTATATGGATATATAAGACTATAAAACTTAAATTTACAATAATCGCTATGATAAGAATCCTTGCTGTCTTCTTGCTCACCACCTCTCCTCCTTATGCCTGGTGACTGCCACCTCGTCTATAAATTGCATCTCATCTAATTTTTCCTGCTGCCTGTATTTCATAAAATCAATTTCCTTAAGTCTCCCCATGGCCTTGTACTTGGTTTTTGCGTCTACATAGGCCTGCCTCTTGTTCTCCATGTCCTGGCCGGCCACATGTATATCTTCCTCAAGATTTTTTATCGCCTCTGTTATAAAAGCACCATATTCCTTGATCATCCTAAACTTGGCTGCAGAGATGCCCTTATCTAAATCTATCTCTACCCGCGCATCCAAAGCCAGCTTTGAGTCGATATATTGTTGCTGCCTATCCTTCAACTCCTTATGGTGTCTTTGGCTCGTTGCAAAGGCCTGAAGGGCCGTTTGCTCTCTTATCTTCCTTACTCTCAAAAGGGTAGCAAACCTGAATTGAAACATCTGTCTCACCCTACCTGCTTAGAGTCACTGAAGATTTGGCGCATCCCGAATATCGCATCCTCTATGCCAAACCTTTCCTCTATATCCTGATTTAAAAAATCATTTATGGCATCTATGTACTTGATAGCATTATCAATCCTCGGATTACTACCAGACACATATGCCCCTATATTTATAAGGTCTTCCGCATCTTTGTATACAGCCATAATCTCTAAAATCTGTTTTGCGAGCTTTAGATGTGAGCTACTCACTATATCCCTCATTATCCTACTCACGCTTTCTAACACATCTACAGCAGGATAATGATTCCTTGCTGCGAGATTCCTTGACAGTACTATGTGACCATCAACAATGGATCTTACTGTATCTGCCACGGGTTCTGTAAAATCATCCCCCTCCACCAAGACGTTATATAATCCGGTAATACTCCCACCAGACGAGGAATTTCCTGCCCTTTCTAAGAGCTTAGGCATGCTTGCAAAACATGACGGGGTATAACCCTTTGTGGTTGGCGGTTCACCTATAGACAGGCCGATCTCCCTTTTAGCTAAGGCAAAGCGGGTTACCGAGTCCATCATGAGGATGACATCTTTGCCCTGGTCACGGAAGAATTCTGCAATCGTGGTAGCCAGATACGCACCCCTTATACGGATAAGCGCCGGCTGATCAGATGTCGCGGCCACTACAACAGATCTTTTTAATCCTTCCTCTCCCAAGTCCTTCTCTATAAACTCTCTGACCTCTCTGCCCCTCTCTCCTATCAGGGCAATTACATTCACATCTGCCTTTGTGTAGCGTGCTATCATACCCAAAAGCACACTTTTGCCTACGCCAGAGCCCGACATAATCGCCATCCTTTGACCTTTGCCTATGGTAATGAGTGCATTTATTGCCCTTACGCCTAAATCTAAAGGTTCGACTATGCGAGCCCTTTCCAGAGGATTTATCGGGGTTCCATATAAAGACATCTCCCTATTGGCATCTATAAACCCCTTTTCATCCAAAGGCCTGCCTAATCCGTCAATGACCCTACCCAGTAAAGCATTCCCCAACTTTACACTAGGGCTGGATCGCCTGGCCACAATAGAACTTCCAGGGCCTATCCCATCAAGCATCCCTAAAGGCATCAGTAGTACACGTTTGTCTCTAAAACCGACTACCTCTGCCATAATAGATTTCTTCATATCCCGTGAATAAATCTCACACATACCCCCCATAGCACTCCCAGGACCATGACCTTCTACTACAAGACCTACAATATTCGTTACCTTGCCTCTTACCTGGATAGGATCCAGGTCTTTTACACGCTTTATACAAACCCCAACATCAGCGCTTTTCAAGGATGATCTCCTTTATGTGTTCTATCTGAGACCTGATAGTTGCATCTATCTCGCCAAAAGCGGTCTCTATAACCACGCCACCCCGATCTATAGTATTGTCTTCCACAATAGAAAGCCGATCTTTTGTTTGTATATATGTCCCAAGAATTTTTTCTATCTCTTTTATGTACTCATAATCTGACGGGTGTAGCCTTAGACGAATCTCATCTGTTTTCATCAGGTGTGTGCTTGCAGATTTCACTGTTTTTAATACGATATCAGGGGCCAGGTGGATCTCTCTATGGACAACCTTTTCTGCAATCAGGCAAACCAAGTTCAATAGCTGATCTATGTGCTGCTCTGTAAGCAGTTCTCTTTGACGGGTAAGTTGCTCGATGGCATCCTTGAAGGTTGTAAAGAGAGGCTGTAGTCTTTTGACCATAACCTTTTGCCCTTCACTTTGACCCTGTTCCATTCCCTTTTCATAGGCCTCCATCTCTATTGCTTCTCTTCTCATCTTTGCCTGTTTAACGATCTTTTCTGCCTCCTGATCTACCGACTGCCTTCCTTCTTCCTTAATCATGTCCTGCAAATCATACATGGTTACAGGGGTCTTTAGGGCTTGAGCATCCTTTAGTATCTTAGACGAGTTCATCGCCTCCCCCTTTGCCCCCTATGACAATCTTGCCAGCTGCATCCAGTTTTCTTACCACCCTTACAATATTTTGCTGGGCCTTCTCTACATCAGAAAGCCTTACCGGCCCCATAGCCTCCATATCCTCCAACAGCATCTCAGATGCCCTTGATGACATATTGGAGAGGATCTTTTCTTTTAAAGGTTCGCTGGCTGTCTTTAGTGCAAGCATAAGGTCTTCATTGGTAATCTCCTTAAGGATAGCCTGCATGCCACGATTGTCTATGCCTGCTATATCTTCAAACACAAACATCTTTTGCCTTATATCTTCAGCCAGCTCTGCGTCCTTTTCCTCCAGAGATGCAAAGATATTACTCTCTGTAGTATTATCTAAGTGATTCATAATTTCTGCCACAGCTTCTACCCCACCCACCTTTTCGCTCTCTATAGAGCCCATGGCCTGTATTTCTTCTTGTAGAACCTTACCCACATCCTCTACAACACTAGCTGGGACTATATCTAAATTCGTTATCCTGTATACAATCTCCGAGTGCATGACCTCAGGCAGTTTTGCCAGGATCTGCGCTGCCTTTTCATAATCAAGATGCGCAAGTATAAGGGCAATGGTTTGAGGGTGCTCTCCCTTAAGATAGTCTACCAAAAGCGATAAATCTGCCTGCTTAAGGCTGGAAAAGGCAGATCTGTCCCTGGCCTGATCTATGGCTTTTAAAATAGGCCTGGCCTCTTCCTCCCCCAGGGCCTCCGTTATTGTCCTCTGAATAAATTCCACCCCCTGTTTTCCTGAAATACCGCTCACATCAAGACATTCCTGCCTGAATTTATTCAGGACATCCTTTACAGCACCTACAGGTATTATGGTATCCTCCAAACTACTCATGCATTTACCTATCAGCTCTATCTCATGAGGACTTAGTGATTTCAATACATCCTTCGCAAAAGTATCACCCATAGTCATAAACAATATAGCAGCCCTTTGAGGGCCGTCAAATTTTTTAGATACAGCCATCAGCTTCCCTCATATAACCAATTCTTTATCACAGCGACAGCACTTCCTACATCATCTTTTGCAAGCCCCTCTATATCCTTCCGCCACCCCTGTACTGCCTGCTTCATTTCTTTACTCTTTGCCTTAGCGCCTTCTATCAGAACCTCATCCTCAGTCGCCTCTAGTGCCTTTTTTTCCTCGCCTTCAAGAATTCTTTCCTCTTTAGGGATCTCCTTTATAACCCTTACAGGTCCTGACAGCCACTTCATAATGGGCCTAAGAACAAAGAGGAAAAGCAAAAGCACAACCAAGAGAAATACCCCTGGCTTTATCAGAGATGTCAGAAACTCTGTCTTCTTAGCAGAGGAGGCTAACCCTTCTATATCTACACCTTCTGTTACAAATGGCATACATGATACCGATATGGTATCATCACGATCCGGATTAAACCCGATAGCATGTTTTACAGCTTCTTCTATCTGTTTTAACTCTGTCTCACTCCTTGCAACAAATACCTTCTTCCCCTCGTCATTAGCTTTATACACGCCATCTACTACCACTGATACGGTAAGCCTATCTATTTCTCCAGGGGATTTTACAAGTTCTGTCAGGTTTTTGGTTAGTTCATAATTTCTGACTATGCCTGAGCTCCCACCGGTGGCACTACCTGACAAAACCATCGGGCCTCCCCTGCCTGTAGGGAGGTTCGATGGGGTACCTGCTATGCCTCCGGGAGCTCCTCCAACTCCCTTAGTCTCGCTCTTTAGCTCTTCACTCCTTATAACACTGCCTTCAGGATCGAAGGACTCCTTAGTACTTTTGATCATATCCATATTCACATCTGCACTTACCTTCACAACGGCCTTCCCAGGACCAAGAATTTTTTCCATCATTCCCTGAGCCCTTGCCTCCAGCATGTTTTCTAGTGCATGTTTCATCTCTAAATGATTTTTAGCAAAGGATACCGTACCATCTTCTTTTCCCCCATATAGTACTTTACCCCCAACATCTACTATACTGACGTTCTCTGGCTCCAAACCACGTACGCTTTTTGCTGCCAGATAAACTATGCCCTGGACATGAGAGGGCTTGATCCTGTATCCCGGTTTAGACCGTACTATAATAGATGCCTTTGCCGGCTTCTCATCTTCAATAAACACGCTCTCTTTGGGTAGTACTATATGCACCCTTGCAAAATCTATCTCATCCAAGGCCATAATAGTCTTAGCAATCTCATTTTGTAAGGCCCTTTGATAGTTTATCTTCTGCACAAACTCTGATGTAGAGAAACTGGTTTCATCAAAAAGCGCAAACCCCTCACCAGCGCCTCCCTTTGGCAGACCTTCCCCTGCCAGGGTCAATCTGGTTTCATAGACCTTTTCCCCCGGGATCATAATGGCAGTCCCACCCTTGGTAATCTTGTAAGGTATGCGCTCCTCTTTTAGCCTCTGTACAATAGTAGATGCATCTGCATCACCCAAGTCTGTAAATAGATATTGATATTTCGGTGCGCCTACCCACATCAAGGTCACTATAAAGATAGCCACTGCAAGTCCTATCAGGGCCAAAACACCAACTCGCTGGCCCATACCCATGCTTCCAAATTTCGTTCGTACCCTGCTAAAAAATTTTGCTGGCGTCATCTCAATCTCGTAAGTTCATTATACCCTTCGATAAGCTTGTTAGCAGATGTAATTAAAAGGCGAAGTGCAATATCTGCCTTTTGCATCTTAATCATGGCCTCATGGATATTTATGGTCTTACCTGAAGCCAAGTCAAGAGATGCCTTGTTGGCATCCGATATAATATCGTTTGTTGAATAAATCGCCTCTTTAAGGGTATCTACAAAGTTTATCTGCCCTTTTTGATTCCCTGCCGGCTCCTTAGCCTTTTTGTTCGCACCTAGGAGTACTTCATTTGGAAAAAAATTTATTCGCATTATTGCCTCCCAATATTAAGCGCCTTTACTGCCATATCCAATTGGGCCTTTACTGCAGTTGTACCAGCCTCAAACGCCCTGGTTGCATCTATCATATTTACAAGCTCTTCCATTATATTTACATTGGGCATGATGACATAACCATCTTCATCCGCATCCGGATGAGAAGGATTATAAATACGTCTGCCAGGGGAGGGGTCTTCTGTAACAGCCTCCACATCCACAATAGAGAGCACTTCCTCAAATGGTTTGGCGCGTACTACAACATCTCTGCGCTTATACGGGCCGCCCCCTTCTACCCTGGTTGTCTGGGCATTGGCCAGATTTGATGAGATAACATTCATCCTTGTCCTTTGAGCGCGTAGCCCACTTGCACTGATATCCATTGCAGTAAATAAATCCATTATCTAATCCCCCCTATCGTACTCTTGATCCATTGCAGTTTTTGCTGCACTATCTGTGCTGATGCATTATAAAGTAAATGATTCTGAGTGAGTTTCATCATCTCCCTGTCTATATCTACTGTATTAGAATCATTGCCTATTCTTGAATAAGGATCTTCTTCTGTCTTATACTTGAGTCCTTTTGAAGGAGATCCTTGTATGTGCCCGGGATGTGTGACCTTTAGTCGGACATGGGCCTTTTGCTGGGCACCCTCCAGGGCATTCTCAAAACTCACGTCTTTGGCCTTATAGCCGGGTGTATCTATATTGGCAATATTGCTTGATACTACCCCTTGCCGAAAGATGCGATAATCCATTAAAGCCTTTATCTTAGATAAATCCTTGCCAAATATATCTGCCATGACATGTGTCTCCCGTTGTTATCTGAAGCAATAGTTGTACCAACAAAAAAGACGGCCTCTATTCAGGGATAGACTGTATTATTGTTTGAAATTTTGACCCCATTAGTGTCGAATTTTTGACCTTTTTCCTTATACTCATTCAGTTTATTCCGTAGAGTCCTTATGCTAATGCCTAATAAGGAAGCTGCCTTTGTCCTATTCCATCCCTCAGATTCCAAGGTAGATAATATAAGATGCCTTTCCATCTCGCTAATAGTCAAACCTACGCCCGGAGAGATATCCGGCAAAGAAGATGCTGTCGTGTCCACCATAATGCAGTCTTCTGTTATCTCTTTCCCATCAGTCAGAATCATGGCCCTTTCAAGGGTATTCTCCAGTTCCCTTACATTGCCTGGCCATGAATAATCAAGTAAGGCCTTTTTTGCCCCCTCGCTGAGGGATTTTTCCTCGATGCCTTCCCTTTTTGCAACCTTTTCTATAAAGTGTACAGCTAGTGGCACGATATCAAGCTTTCTGCACCTCAAAGGCGGAACCTTTACAGGGATAACATTCAATCTGAAGTATAGATCCCTGCGAAATTTGTTCTCTTTTATATATTTATCTATATCCCTGTTTGTAGTAGAAACGATCCTGAAATCTATATCGATAGATCCCTTTCCGCCAACACGGTCTATCTGCCTTTCTTGCAAGACCCTTAAAAGCTTTGCCTGGAGGGCAGGGCTTATCTCTGTAATTTCATCCAAGAGAATCGTCCCTTTATGGGCCTGCTCAAACTTTCCTATTCGGGTAGCATATGCGCCGGTAAAGGCACCCTTTTCATAGCCAAAGAGTTCACTCTCAATAAGATTATCCGGTATAGCAGCCAGATTTATCCCTATGTATGATCCACTTGCCCTTTTGCTGTTATTGTGGATATAGCGGGCAATGACCTCTTTCCCTGTCCCGGATTCGCCCTGTATGAATACAGGGGCTTGAGTAGGAGCCACCTTTTTTATCAACTTCAAGATGTGCATCATCTTAGGGTCTGCTATTACAAAGCCCCCCCCTGGCTGGGCTTTCCCGCCAGCAGGGCCTTTAAGCAATACTGTTATAATCTGCTGAAAATCCTCTACCTTAAAAGGCTTTTTTAGATAATAGGTTGCCCCTATTTCTACAAGACCCTTGCCATCGCCCTGGCCTATTGCGACTATCTCTATCTCGGGATATACCTCTTTAACCCCTTCGATCACATCTCCAAATTCATCACATATTATTGCTACCTTATGTGTCTTCGGGTTTATTATATCTAGAAACTTACTCTTAGAGCTAAACCCTAAAGGGCTTTGTCCTATATCCTCGATGACCTGAGACAGGATACTTACCATCTCCTTATCTGAATCTAAGATGGCTATGGCCATAAAGATTAATCTCCTTTAAACCTGCTACGCAATTTATTGAATTCGCTAACGCTTGTTTTCATTTCTATACTGGATACATAAGTCCTCGCTGCAGCTAACCACAACAGATCGTCACATTGAGCCGTAATCTTGTTTAATATATCCACAGCTCCATCTACATCCCCTTCCATAAGTGCTATATCCGCAAGGTTATACATTGCCCCCCATCTAAGGCTTGATTTATCATACCCTTTTATTAGATTATTATATAATCTTTCTGCCTCTTTAATCTCCCCTCCACCTTTTAGCTGCCCTGCTCGAATATAAAGGGCATGTTCTATACTAGGGGAGTCTACCTTGCCATATAATGCGATAATCTTATCAAGGACTCTCGCTTCCTTATCTGCCATTGAAAGCCGATGATACGCATCTGCCAGAAGGGAAAGGGTTTTAGTGTCCGGCTCTTTTTGCATGCTGACTGTCATTTCTAGAAACGTCACTGCTTCATCTAATCTATCCAGACGATAAAGTAATTCCCCACGGATTCGCTTCATCCTTTGGACATCCTTCCCTTTCGGGTATGCATGCAAATACATTGTATTCCACTCAAGGGCAGACGTATACCTCCCTTGCCTATAATCAATATCAAACAGGAGATCGAGCACCTCATCTTCAATGATGTTACGGCCTTTCACACATGCAAGCAATAAAGGCCTCGCCTCAATAAAGTCGTCAAGCATATATAAAGACTTTCCTATAATAAATAGCACTTCAGGATCATTCACCCCCTTTAAAAAACTAGTCTGATATTGAGTATAAAGGTCAAAGATATCATTATACCTGGACTGCGCAGCCAAAGATCTCAGGAGTGCTAAGATGCCAGATTGTGCGGCAGTATAGGCATAAGCATGAACAGGATTATCCTTCTTAGTATCTACCCATGCCGTATGGTAAACTCTCAGCGCATCATCCCAGTCGTCATGTTTTGCATAGACCTGGGCTTGCCTTATTTTTACAATGTTCCTTAACGGGCTCGGGATGTCTTCATCCAATACAGTGCTGTATATGTCTATAAGTTTATAGAATGTCTTATCAGACAATTTTTGGTCTTGCTCTAGATCCTCCTCCATCATAAATCTGGCCCGACGGAGTCTAGCTATCACACCACTTTCTCCGCTTGGGGAAAAATTTTCTACCTCGCTAAAGATCTTTATAGCCCCTTGTATGTCTCCTAACTGATACAGGCAATCACCTTGTTTTAAAAGATACTTTAGCCTTTGGCTTTGATCCCCTAAGTTTATTGCCATAAGTAAATAGTAGCTTGCCTTTTTAAGATCACCTTTATTAAAGGCTGCCTCAGCTACCCTGCCATACAGGGAAGGGTCTTTCTGAAACAGGCCTGCGTCCTTTTTCATAGCCTCTTTATAATAAAGAAGAGCCTTTGAATATGAATTTAAGCCTAAATAGGTATCCCCTAGCATAGAGAGATAATGGCCCTTTAGTTTATCAGGTATTGCAGAAGGATCAAATTGTTTAAGCATCCGTTTATTTGCTACAAAGGCATCATCAGAAAGCCCTTGCTCGTTTAGGCTTTCCATCTCCAGGATACGGGCCTCTATTGCTATATCATCAGATATCGAATCCTTTAAAAAACTGATATATTTCATGGCATCAGCAGATAATGATTCTTTTATGAACATCTTTGAATACTCTGCTAAATACAGTTCTCTCTCTATTCCAGGTGTTAACCCCTCTATCCCCCTTCCCATTAAGCTCAGTGCCTTTTGTCTCAAATCCTTCTTGCCATATGGATATGAGATCTTCCAATACGCCCTGCTAAGTAACACACATGCCTTAGGGCTAAGATAAGGCTCCGTTTTCTTTAACATGTCTATGCATGTAGCAATATCCCCCTTTAGATAGGCCTTATTGGCCAAGTCATATCTCTCCTCTGCGGTGATCTCGCCACTCAAGAAAATGTTTAAGATAACCTCTTGAGAATCCGGCGCAAATCTGGCTGTAAATCTTTTATTTTCTCCGGGGATGGCAAAGCCTATTGCGCTACCGCCTTCCATTTCAAATGCACCCATGTATTTCAGATATGGTATAGGAGAAATATCCTTATCAATCTCCCTACAAAGACACGCTCTATCGAAGAAGAGATATAGCCTGTTATGGTCTTTGGACAACAAGACTTGTGGCCTTGTATTATGATCAATCTTAAATACTATCCTGGCCTTATCACCTGCTGTAGAAAAACCTACCGATTCTATGGGGCAAGATGGCTTCTTAATTTCTTCAGCAGATATATCTATTACAAATCGTGGGGGTTTCTGCAAAGAAGACACCGCATACGTAAATGGCCTTTTTACATAGATCTGACCATCCTTCCCATCAAATAGTATCTTATCTACGATTAAAATGTCCTTTATGTAGGATTTTTCACCTACTGTGTCTGGAAAATTGACGATGAGTGTCTGATCTTTTTGTGTTATTTTAGGCGTTGAATGGTACTTTAAGTCAAATACCACCCTTACTTTATTTGCCCCTCCGCCGACCTTTATCCCCGCTGCAATGGCCGCAGGGCACACTACATAGCACATCAGCAACAACGCAAGACCCATTATGAAAAGGCCTTTCTTAATAGATACAATCTTTCTTATGTAGCTCACCTAATGTCTAGATACAACTTCTGTGCCATTCTATGACCATTTTCATGTTACAAACCATAGTTACGGCTTATTACTACGGCAATTAAACATATCAAATGTCATGCCGGACTTGATCCGGCATCCAGGCCAATTCCGGATTCCCGCTTTCGCGGGAATGACGGCTTTGACATATATTGTTGCCGGAGTAATAGTAATATCAGGAGGATTATGCCCCAGCGTCAAGGAAAAATCAGGACCGGATTAGCCTGAGACATTATTTTTAGTCTAACAACCCCTTTTATGAAAACATCTCAAAAATGCTTAGCGATCATTCAGAAATGTCATTGTATGTCGTAAGGTTCATAATCAGGGGTATGCGTTTCCGGAAATATGGGGGGTATGGTCGGTAACCCTTCTTCGATCACCCTCATAGACTTCCATTTTCCTCCATAAAAGCGGACAAAAAAGGCAAAGCCCAATGTGATAATATAGGTAGAAGCAATGGCCCAAGCCGCATAAATACCATAATGGAGAACCTCCAGTGCAATATAGCAAGGAACGATAAGTACTAAAGAAGAGATCACTATGATCATGTACATGACATACCGGGTATCGCCAGCCCCTTTGATCGCAGAGGCAAAGATGATGTTCGTAGCATCAAACAAGGAGTAGATGGCTACAAAACGAAGAAGAACCACGGTTATATCCCGGATTGGCGCAAGACTGGCCGGGTCAGCATGGATAGTAAAGGGCTTCAGGAAGAGATCCGGCACAAATATAAATGCAGCAGCTATACTTGCCATATAGATAAAAGTGAGGTGAAAGCTAGAGTATGCACTGTGTTCTGCCATGTCAGGCCTTTCTTTCCCAAGGTGTTGCCCTACCAGAACTGACGTTGCTATCCCGAACCCGATCATTGGCATAAATGCCAACGTATTGATATTTAAGGCAATGTTGGTGGCAGCCAAAAAGACAGTACCCAGCCGGCCCACTAAAAGGATAAAGACTGTAAATCCAGCAATATCAAGAAAAAACTGCACGCCACTAGGGAGACCGAAGCGCACCAGACGCGCAAAGAGAAACTTCTCAAATGGCCATCCCCTAATGGTGTGGTAACGCCTATCATGAGATCGCAAAAAAAACAAAGTCAGGTATGCAAGAAAAGAAAAACATACAGCACCCACCGTGGCTATACCAGCGCCTTTTATCCCGAGTTCAGGGAATCCCCACTTGCCAAATATCAGGGCGTAATCCGCAGCCAGGTTTACAGCAGTTGCCGAGATATTCACCCACATAACAGGCCAGGGCCTGCCAAGCCCGGAGAAAAAGCCAGCCATGGCAGAAGATGCCACCATAGGAAAAGCCCCGAGACAAAGTATCTGAAAGTATACCACCTCGTAAGCTCGAACTACAGGCCCATGGCCAACAAAACCAAAAATAGGCCCTGCCAAATGAATTAATAACAGATGCACAACACCAGCTATAATAGCTATGTACACCCCTTGCCATATAGCTGGGCCGATTCTATCGAAACGACCCGCACCGTAGTATTGGGCTACAAATACGCTTACATAGCTGGCAGTCCCTATAAACAGACTCATTATGGTGAAATTAAGGATCCCAGCCGGCAACGCGGCAGCGATGGCCTCTGGTGAGTACCATGTGAGGAACATCCGGTCTACAAAATGCTGGACAGACCACGACCCTGTGCTCAAGATTAATGGAATAGCCAATGTCAATACATCGCGGTATCCACCATCACAATGCCAACGCCTGGTAAAAGATCGTATAATGCGTTTAGATATCAATATATTGTCCTTTATAATCGACAGCTGATAAAGATGTAAAATGCCAGCCAATCTTAATATAACATATCTTTATATCCTAAATACCTACCATCTGTATATAAGCTTTATATGAAAACAGTGAATAGTAAACAGTGAACAGTTAAAGAGTATTATTTATATGGGTTTGTTGGTTTCGTTATTATATTGACGCTATGTCCTTCGGGCTGATAATAAGTTATGTTCCTTGGAGGTAAGGACTATGGCTAAGATGAAGTTCTGCCCGCAATGTGGGGGTTCGCTTGTCCCAAGAGAGATTGATGGTACTACGCGTCTTGGTTGTTCATCTATATCTTGTGATTATGTGTTCTGGGATAACCCCACGCCTGTTGTTGCTGCCCTTGTGGAACATGATAACGTAGTAGTGCTTATCCGCAATAAAGGCTGGCCTGAAAAGTGGTATGGTCTTGTCTCTGGCTTTCTGGAAAAGGGGGAAACACCTGAAGCAGCAACACTTCGAGAGATAAAAGAAGAGCTTGGTCTGGATGGTGAGATAATGAGTTTGATAGGGATCTACTCGTTTTTCGAAATGAACCAATTAATCCTGGCATATCATGTGTGTGCTGCAGGTAAGATCAAGGTCGGTGAAGAGCTTGCCGAGGTGAAGCAAGTCTCTCCTGAAGAGTTAAAACCATGGTCTTTTGGGACAGGGTTTGCCGTGCGTGACTGGTTGGAAGCGCGTGGAATGAACCGCTGATTGTTGGATTAATGTATCTTTTGGGAAAAACATCAACTATTCTTTTGCGGGCTAAACCCATTACGGGCATTACAAAAAGGCAAGAGTGTGAGTAAAAAGGAAATTCCTGAATAAAACAAGGGATAAATATCTTGAGCTTACGGGAAAGATTGATCGATATCTTCTATAAGGCAGCAATGCGCAGCAGACAGATTCGAATTCTTCTTACACCCCCAGGGGCAGGTCGCGATCCGGTCGCATTATGGTACGGGCTAGAAACATCGCGCAAGATTATTTAGACGAAGGGTAGGCCATGATAGGTGATAAGTTAAATATCAAAAAGGAGTATGTCGATGCGGCACAGGGTATAATGGAGTTGCTCTTGCCCAGGGTTAAAAAATCCGAAGGGAAATTTATCCTCACTATTGCCGGTGAATCCGGTGCAGGAAAATCAGAAATTGCATTTGTACTTTCTGAAGAATTTCTTAAAAAAGGGATAAAAAGTATTATCCTTCAACAGGATGATTATTTTGTTTATCCACCAAAAACAAACGCCAAGATGCGCAAGAAGGATATCGGCCATGTTGGGCTATCTGAAGTTCGGCTCGCACTTCTGGATCAGAACCTTCGGGATGTTTTGGATGGGAAGAGAGAGATGGAGAAACCTTTGGTAATTTATGAAGAAGATCGGATTACCAGTGAGGTGATTAAAGTTGAAGACGTTGCAGTGGTTATTGCAGAGGGCACCTATACGACACTTTTGGGGAATGTCCACAATCGGGTCTTTATTGATCGGACTTATCTGGACACAAAAAAACTGCGCAGGGAAAGGGCGCGTGAAGAACAGGATGAATATCTTGAAAGGATACTCCAGATTGAACATGAGATTATATCGACACATAAAATCAGGGCTGATATTATTGTGACCCGTAACTATAAAGTTGAGGTGAATGATGAGATCGGAAAATAGCAAAATCAGAAATATTTGTATGCTCAGCACACATGGATATTTTGACCCTGTTCCGGAGTTAGGCAAGACAGACACAGGAGGTCAAGTGCTTTATGTCCTTCAGTTGGCCCGGTCGCTTGCTCATTTTGGTATCAATGTGGATATCTATACACGCTGGTTTGACCACCTAAAGAAGCAGATCGATCCTCTTCCTGATTGTCCGAATGTTCGGGTGATACGTATTCCGGCGGGGGGGTGGGAATTCATTCCAAAGGAATCGATTTATGATGTGTTACCTGAGTTGGCCCGGAACATGATTAAATTTATACAGGAACAGAATATCGAATATGACCTTTTCCATGGGCATTATGTGGATGCAGGCATCGTTGCTTTGAAGGTAGCTAAGGCCTTTTCCAAGCCCGCCTTTTTTACCGCCCATTCTTTAGGTGCATGGAAAAAGCAAAGGGCTTCAGGAGACCCAAAAGAAATGGATAGGGTCTTCAATTTTAGCCTTAGAATCGACGAGGAGCTTAGGATTTTTCAGTCAGTAAATGCCCAGACAGTTACAAGCAAGGAGGAGCAGGAGAAGATCGAAGAATTATATCATTTTCACCCCCCAAGGATAGAATTCATTCCTCCAGGGGTGGATGTGCACAAGTTTCGTCCGCTTGAAGACGGAGATAAAGAGGAAAAGACAGAGATCGTTCTGCCAGGCAGATACATTTTTGTGGTAAGTCGGATGTCAAAGGCCAAGGGACACGATTTGCTTTTGCCTGCGTATATGCAAGTGCTCAAAGAGTTTCCGGATATTCACCTGGTTATAGGGGGGGGGAGTGATAGGCCTGATAAAGAGGAAACGGATGTTTTATTGAATATGAAGCGCTTTATCGAGAAAAATCGAATTGAGAAGAATGTGCATATCGTAGGAGGCATCCCCCACGATGACCTGCCGCCATACTACCGACAAGCCAGGTTATTTATCTTGCCTGCCAGGTATGAACCGTTTGGTATGACCGCGCTGGAGGCAATGGCTTGCCAGGTGCCGGCCGTAATCTCAAGATCAGCCGGAATCCAGGAGAACCTCATCTCTGACAAGGATTGCCTGCTCATCGATCCCTTAGAAACCCAGAAGTACGCTGAGGCCGTCAGTTTGTTGTTGAAGGATAAGATGTTGGCTAAAAGATTGGCCAAGCAAGGGAGTGAGACTGTCCGGAATACATTCAGTTGGGAGGCTATTGCTCGAAGATTTATCTCGTTTTATGAGCGGTTTATATGAAAAAGAAGTCAGGAGTCAGAATTCAGAATCCAGAAGTTAAGATACATACGATAATCCAATCGGAAGCATTCTGGCTGCTGGATTCTGGATACTTTTTCATGCTTGGTTGTGTCCGAAAAGGACATGCAGGTTTATATGAAAATGGTTGCTGGCATTTGTTTAGTCTTATTATTCACCACAGAGGCCACAGAGCGCTTATCTTCTTTTTGATTTGCCAGGAGATACCGGCAAATCAAAACCATGAACTTTTTATAGGGGTTGCAAGTGTTGGTAATAGGCATAAAAATTTTGCATAAGGCAACTTCCGCACCTCCTTTAGGGATCAATCTTTTTATCCAATCGATATTTTTTTCGATTGGATAAAAAAGGCAAACTCTTTTGCTCTCTGTGCTCTCTGTGGTGAATAAGGGCTTATTTTTTGGATCTAACTCCCATTTTCATCAACTCAGATGCTCCAGGCTGCTTTGGCCCCTTCTTCGGTTGCCTCTATAATCCGACGCGGTTCAAGTGCATCCCCTATAATGAAATGTCTGATGCCTGTTTCTTTCAGGGTCTTTTTGAGGTTATCCAGCGGCCTCATTCCAACAGCTACAACAACCTGATCAATAGGAGACAATGTCTGTTCATCTCCTTCACAGACAGTGGTTATTGAATCTCTGTCAATTTCCTTTAGGGTGGTGTTAAAAAGGAGCCTGCTCCCTGCCTTCCTGAGCCTTGTGTGGAGCATATAGCCATGTGATGTGAGTTTGGAGACCGGTGAGCGTTTTAAGGCCTCAACCAGTATTAGCGTGCACCCTTTCTCACGCAAAAAGTCTGCTGTCTCCATACCAATCAGACCTCCACCAAGGACAGCCACGTGTTCTTTAGGTGGGACTTTCCCACTTAGAATTTGCCATGCATCACACACATGCCCCATGCCAACACCAGGGATGTCCGGGATGATCTTATCTCCTCCAGTGGCCAGGATTACTACCTCTGGTTTTTCATCCATTATCATATCATCTGTGACACAGGTGTTTGTGAGGATTTTTACCCCCATCTTTTCAACCTGCGAGGAAAGCCAGGCGATCCACTCGCCATATTCCTTTTTATTCGGTGGCAGGCAGGCAAAACGTAATTGACCACCGGAAACGCCTTCCTTCTCGAATAATTTAACCTTATGCCCGAGCCGTTTAGCCTCATATGCGGCTGTCAATCCACCAGGGCCTGCGCCAATCACCCATACACTGCGGCTTACATCTGCCGGGCCCTTTGGGTAAATCGTTTCCTGGCCGGTTTCCGGATTGATGGCACAACGTATATTCCCTTCACCAAGCATCAGGCGCTCGATGCAGCCCTGATTGCAGGCAAGGCATTTGCAGATATCCTCCAGTCGGCCTTCTTTGGCCTTGGTTAGAAAATCGGGGTCTGCTAAAAACTGACGTCCAAAGGCTACGAGATCGGCATCCCCCCTGCCAATCACCTCATCAGCCAGGGTTGGATCGGTAAATCGTCCTACAGCGATAGCCGGTATGTCCACCACGTCTTTAACCTTTCTGGCAAGCCAGGCATTAAAGCCGGGTTCATATTCAATCGGGGCGCTGGTGATGCCGGCCGGGCTTCCATGAGTACCGAAGGAGGCATGGATGATATCTGCCCCTGCATTGACGAAGTCCGGAAGGATCGGCTGGATATCATCTGCCGTATACCCGCCTTTTATAAATTCCTCAACAGACAGGCGAAGCGATATGGGGAAGTCAGCACCTACATTTTTGCGCACTTCTCTTAACACCTCAGTAGTAAATCGGCCGCGATTTTTAATGCTTCCACCATATTCATCCTCCCTATGGTTGGAAAGGGCGGACAGAAACTGGGTCAAGAGATACCCGTGTGCACAGTGAACCTCTACTGCATCAAATCCGGCCTCACGCGCACGAAGTGCAGCAGCACCGAATGCCGCAATTATTTCTTTGATGTCTTCCAAGGTCATCTCTCTAGGCGCCATTTTGTAAACAAGGCTTGGGATGGCAGATGGGCCGATGGCCTTTCCCTGGCTCAGCATATAAAGGCTCTCACGCCCTGTATGATGGAGTTGCATGGCAATCTTGCTGCCTGCGCCGTGAGCCACATCAACCAGTTTTCTCAGTCCCGGGATGAACCGGTCTTCAAAGGCGCTAAGCTGGCTGTTTATCGCCAGACCACTTGGATGAACACCGACGATCTCTGTGATGATAAGACCCTGGCCTCCTTTTGCCCGCCGCTTTAAGTACGCTATTGTGGCTTCGCTTACCGTGCCATCTTCATTCCCCAGGTTGGTACCCATAGGTGGCATAACAACCCGGTTAGAAAGCTCCATGTTCTTTATCTTTATGGGGGAAAGTAAATAATCTAGCATATCTGTTCACCTCTCCTTCTGAAAAAGTTTATCTGTAAAAAGGGATAGTCTATCCATCTATTCCAATCAATAATTGCTTCATATATACAAACATGGGACACAGGTCAATGGCAAGGGGGAATAAAGAGCCAAAGGAAGGTGTTGCCGGAACAATAAAGAATTATACTTATCAGGCCATGATCTCACTAAAATTACCCAGCACTATTTATATCTGATAATTATGTTGATTTTTACATAAAAAATTGATAGGGATGCTCCTCATATAAACTTATATGAGGGAGGTCTCACAAATGAGAAGAGGTAGAGATTTGAGTTTGAGATTGGCTGTAGTTAGCTTGCTTGGTATCATGCTGGCGTTTAGTCCAACCCAAAGCCTTGCCGAGCCCAAGGGTATACTTACCATATTCCATGCGGGGAGCTTATCTGTCCCAATGGCTGTTATGGAGAAGGCCTTTGAGGCCAAGTACCCAGGGGTTGACGTCCAGCGCGAGGCCGCTGGAAGCCAGAAATGCGCCAGAAAGATTACTGATGTTAAAAAACCGTGTGATATCATGGCGTCAGCGGATTACAAGGTGATCGATAAACTTCTTATTCCCGAATATGCCTCTTTAAATATCCGCTTTGCCACCAATCAGCTTGTACTTTGCTATACAGATAAAAGCAAATATGCCAAAAAGGTTAATTCCGGTAACTGGGATGAGATCCTTTTAAAAAAGGGTGTTGTCTGGGGACATTCAGATCCGAATATTGACCCGTGTGGCTACCGGTCGCTTATGGTCCTGCAGCTGGCCGAGAAGTATTACAAGAAACCTGGGCTCTATGACAAACTTATCAATAGCCGTCCCAAGGAAAATATCCGGCCAAAATCGGTTGAGCTCATCTCGCTTTTGCAGACAGGAAATATGGACTATGCCTGGGAATACCTATCGGTGGCTGTTCAGCACGGGCTAAACTACATTATCCTCCCAGACGAGATAAACTTAGGCAATTATAAGTATGATGATCTTTATTCACAGGCTATCGTGAGGGTAACCGGTAAAAAACCCGGAACCTTCATGGATATCAAGGGAAAATCATGCACCTATGGAATTACCTTGATAAAAAACGCACCCAACAGAGAAGCCGCTATCTGCTTCCTGAAGTATATGCTTGATCCTCAAGGGGGGCTGAAGATCCTTAAAGACATGGGACAACCCCCATTCATACCATGCAGGGTTCCTACAGAAGAAGTTAAGGCAATACTTCCTATAGGATTAAAAACCCTGGTGGAAGTGAAGGATTAAAAAGGAGAGGGAGACCGGTGAAAAGAGAGCCGTTTTTCTGGGTTACCATATCCTGTGGGGTGATTATCTTAGCCTTTATCCTTCTGCCCTTGATCGAGATGATGAGGGCACCTTCTGTTTCCATGCTGGGCCAGACAATAAAGGATAAAGATGTTTTGCGCTCGATCTGGCTGAGTATCTACACAGCGGGTTCTGCAGCCTTAATCTCCTTTGTCTTCGGGACTCCCCTTGCCTATCTGCTCGCTCGAACTCATTTCAAGGGCAAGCAACTTATCGAAAGCATTGTTGATCTTCCCATTGTTATTCCACACCCTGTAGTAGGGATCGCAATCTTAAGTGTCGCCGGTAAAAATCACTGGGTCGGGCAATTGATGGCAGAGCTTGGGTTGCGTGTGATGGGAAGCGTGACAGGTATTATTACAGTTCTCACCTTCGTAGGGATGCCATTCTATATCAATTCCGTAAAAGAGGGGTTTGAAGGCATTTCTCCAAGACTGGAAAATGTCTCCAGGAGCCTGGGGGCCTCCATGTTCAGCACCTTTTTCAGGATTACATTCCCCCTTGCATGGCGCAGCATGCTTGCAGGTATTATCATGTGCGCTGCGAGGGCAGTCAGTGAATTCGGGGCGGTGGTAATCGTTGCATACCATCCAATGATTGCGCCGGTCCTGATCTATGAACGCTTTGAGGCATATGGACTTAAATATTCACAGCCTGTGGCAGTCTGGTTAGTTGCCCTTTGTCTGACCCTATTTCTGATTTTAAGGCTTGTTGCTTTGCCCAGGAAGGCACAGGTATGATCAAGATAAAAGACCTTAACATACACCTCGGTGAGTTTAATCTGCATGATATCAATCTAAGCATAGAAAAAAACCAGTTTTTCGTACTCATGGGGCCGACAGGGGCGGGTAAGACTGTCCTTTTAGAGGCCATAGTCGGCCTGGTTTCTGTAAAAAGCGGAAGGATTATTATCGGAGATAGGGATGTCACAAGATTGCCTCCTGAAAAACGGGGGGTGAGCATTGTGTATCAGGACTATGCCCTTTTTCCACATCTCAATGTTGAAAGAAATGTCACATATGGTGTGGGCTTTCACAGGATAGATAAAGATCAAGCGGCAAAGAGGTTTGATCGGCTTACCCGTCAATTAAATCTTTCCCGCCTTCTCAGACGTCACCCTATAACCTTGAGCGGTGGAGAGTTGCAGAGGGTTGCCCTTGCAAGGGCTTTGATGGTGGATCCCAAGGTCATTCTCCTTGATGAGCCGCTCTCCGCACTTGATCCTACCTTCAGGGGGGAGGTGCGGCATTTGCTAAAGAAGCTTCATGATTCTTCTGATGTGACGTTTTTGATGGTGACCCATGACTTTGCCGAAGCATTGTCGTTGGCAACTCAAGCTGCAATAATGGATGATGGTAAGATAGAGCAGGCAGGAAACATTCAAGATATTTTCCTAAGGCCATGTTCAAGCCTTGTAGCCGATTTTGTCGGGATGAAGAATATCTTTTCCGCAACATTTAAGGGGACAAGAGCCCTTGCAGGCAATCTGGAATTTGAGATAGCAAGAAAACCGACAAACAGCCACGGGTACATAGCTATCAGACCAGAGGATATCGTGATTAGTAACAAAAGACTTGATTCAAGTATGAGGAATTCATTCAAAGGGGTTGTTACCGCGATGTCTGACCAGGGTTTTTCTTATGAGGTTCACATAAATGTAGGAGACATCACCTTTAAATCACTGATCACCAAAGGATCCCTTTTTGAATTGGGTATCCATGAAGGCGTTGAGGTCTTCCTTTCCTTTAAGGCAACTGCCGTACATAATTTTTAGTTTTTATGACTTTAAGGTCGCAGATTTCTTCCGAAGTCTCTTTAATCTAATAAACCCCCATGTCTGCAAGGCAGACACAACCAAGGATGAAAACCGACCCCTGATCCCTAACCCCTATTTTCATATAAACTGAGCACTAAAATGCCGGCACCTTTTCGAATCTGACAACTGGCCAGTTATATTTGATGGCAGCAATCCTAAGTTTGATGTCGGGATTTGTGGCAATGGGTTTTCCTACAGACTTCATGAGTTCCATATCGAAGTAGGAATCCGTATAAAACCAACTCCTGCTTAAGTCTATGTTGTTATCCTCAGCCCACTTTATTGCATAATTCCTTTTCCCCTTGCCATAACATAAGGGTTTTATGATCTTGCCTGTGAGTATTCCATCTCTGGTCTCAAGACGGGTGCATATAACATCAGATACCCCAAGGGTATTTGCCAGGGGATATACGATAAATGAGATCGCATTGGATACGATCACGACCCTGTGGTTTTTATCCATGTGGTCATGAATAAGGGCCACTGCCTCCTTGTACATGGTCTTCTTTACCATGGTCTCGAACCACTGGTTTGAAAATCTTTCCATATCTTCTATAGCAAGTCCTGCCATGCTTCTTATGCTTTTTTCATACCATGACTCGATATCGAGCAAAGTGAGCCTGTAGAGGATCATCTTGAAGGCCGTCTTGAAAAGATGGGGAAAAGACACCAAACCCTGCTCTCTTGCAAACCTGGCAGATGACAGCCCAGTGTTCTCCCAGATAATGGTCTTGTCCATGTCAAAAAATGCTGCAATATCCCCCATGTTACCCCTTATATCCGCATATCTTGTCAACTTTATCGGTAAGTTCGTTAAGGATGTCCTCTGTTTGTTGGCGCAGGTCTTCCATTTTTTCCTCTGAGAGGTTTTGAGGGACCTTGAATGGGGGATGAAAAGCAATTGCCACTTTGCTGAAAGGGAGGGGAAGAATGGTCTTGTCCCAGGCCTTGGAGAAGGTGTGGACGCGGGTACCCGAGCAAGCCATGGGGACGAAAAAGGCCCCGGTTTCCTTAGTCAGGGCAAGCATTCCCTTTTTTAACTTGCGGGCCGGACCCCTTGGGCCGTCCACCGCGGTGCCGCAAAATCTTCTTTCTTTTCCTTCGCTTATATAATTTATCATGGCTTGCAGTGCATCTTCCCCTCCCCTGGAGGAGGAACCGCGGACAGGTGTATATCCGAAGCGCTTTGCAATACGGGAGGTAATCTCTCCGTCTTTGCTTTTGCTGATCATGATTGCCCCATTGTCAAGTTTGCGGAAAAAGTAAAAAAAGAAGATAGCGTGCCGATGCCAGGATGCGGCTACAACACCTTCTTTTCCCTTATTCCCCAGGAAATATTCGTCATAGATCTCTTTGTTTAAAATTTTTACCCGCACGGTGCCGAACCACAGGCGTGTCAACCAGGTTATTACCCGGGGAAGCACGGCGAATCGAAACTTTTCCTTTAAGGTAAATTCTGCCATTTCATCCTCCGCATCGCTTGTCAGGCCACCTTTTTACAGTGGGTGCAAGTTCTAAAACTCTGGCCTTTATATTATCTTCCACCGTGTATCCTTCCTGTATCTATCTTAGAAGGGCACTGACTAGTCAAGGGGTTTTCTCTCTGAGAAGATTTTTAACAGTATATCATAAACCCATTGGCGGTAGTTGAACTCGGTTCCATAGATTATGTTTAAATAGAATAAGTTTATATGAAAACAGTGAACAGTGAACAGTAAAAGAAGTGTTGGGTTCTTTATCAAATGTTCTAAGTTAAAAAATATTTCAAAGTTCAAGGTTCCAGGCGAATGAAATAGTCGTGAGTCGAAAAGACAAAAGATAAAAAAATAGTTTTATGGGAAATGTAGGGCATGCCTCATCGGCCCGTTCGGGGAACGGGCTCTACAGGGATAGAATTTGTATGAAAACAGTTGTCAGTGGATTGAAATGCATATTCTAGCGCCTGTCAGAGAAAGTCCGCCCTTGACGGATGATTTGCTAATACATCCTTTAGGTAGAGGTTGAAGGGAATTGCAAATTTGGGAAACATCAATCTGATTTTGTACAGTGCTGGGTATTAGCCATCCTCATATATTTAGAGCAAAAGTCTTTTATTTGCCGGTATCTCCCGGCAAATAAAAATTGTTTTTCTCTGCGATCTTTGTGATCTCTGCGGTGAGATTCTTTTCTTTGGTTCCGGCTCGAAGTGAGTGCGTCTGACCATTCGACCATTTTCATCTTTCGTTGTGCTTGATGTGTAGGCATGAATGTTTGTCCAAAATTATAGATATCTGCTATAATGACTAGCCAGCATATGTAAGGACGGGAAGTGATGTTTCTTTTCAAAAAGATTATTGCGCCTTTATTCTCCCCGCTACCGTTGTGTCTTGGGATCTTAATATTAGGGTTATCCTTGCTGTGGTTCTCACGTTTAAGACGGGCCGGGAAGTGTATAGTTCTAGCAGGCGTGGTTTTGCTTGCCCTATTAAGTTATGATACCACCTCCGATATCTTTTTGAGACCACTGGAGTATAGATATCCTTGCCAAGTAAGTGACACTATCACCAAACTTTTAGCCAATGATGTGAAGGCCTCCCTCAGATGGATCGTAGTTTTAGGGGGAGGGCACATATCTGATCCTCAGATTCCTATCACCGCTCAGATTTCAGATGAATCTCTGGTTCGTCTCATAGAAGCTATCCGCTTATACAGGCAAGTGCCGGGAGGCAAGCTTGTTTTGTCAGGGGGGAAGGGTTTTGGTCCGGTATCTGATGCCGAGGTTATGGCAAGGGTTGCAAGCGGGCTCGGTGTGAATAAGCAGGATATAATCTTAGAGGAGGAATCCAAAGACACAAAAGATCAGGCCAGGCAAATAAAGAAAATCGTTGGAGGTGATAGATTTGTTTTAGTCACTTCGGCATCACACATACCGCGGGCAATGGCCCTTTTCGAGAAACAGGGCATGAACCCTATCCCTGCCCCTACCGGACATTTGGTCAGGAAACCTCAAGGGTTTGACCCGATGTCTTTTTATCCGAGTTCCAGGGGATTGCATAAGATAGAAAGGGCCATGCATGAATATCTGGGCATTGCTTGGGCATGGTTGAGGGGGCAGATTTAAAGGTGATCTATATGAAAAATCCCATTGGGCCCGGCCAAAATCTCTTTGAGCTTTATTTGACAGCAATGCAGTCGAACATTAGGCATCTTATAGATGAGATCTTATAAGGAGGGTATGTAATGAGAGTTTTAATAACCGGGGCTTCAGGTTTCCTTGGGACCAATATTGTATTGGCCTGCCTGGAAAAGGGCTGGAAGGTCAAGGCATTTGGGCTGCCGGGTTCAAATGTTAAATACATTGAAAGGCCTGGAGTAGAGATGGTATTTGGTGATGTGGCTGATCCGGATGTCGTAAGAAAGGCCATGGTCGGCGTAGATGCAGTGATCCATACCGCAGGGGATACCAGTTTCTGGAAAAGGCTTTTTGAGAGGCAGAGAAGAACCAATGTAGATGGTGTACGCACTGTAATGCAGGCATGTCTTGACTGCGGTGTGAAGCGTGTTGTCCATACAAGCACTGTAGATGTATTGGGCTATGACCCAAATGGATTAGCAAACGAGGATTGGAAAGATTACAATTATGCAAACACTGGGTATAATTATGCAGATACAAAACGCGAGGGAGAACGCATCGCCCTTTCGTTTGTTAAAAAGGGGCTTGAAGTAGTGGTTATAAACCCTGGCAGCATGATTGGGCCATATGACCATACACTTCAATTTGGAAGGCTCTTTAAGGATATTCGTGACGGAAAGGTCCCGGCAGTGCTTCCTGGTGGCGCACCTTGGGCACATGTTGAAGAGGTAGCAAGGGCACACATCACTGCCATGGAAAAGGGACGGACAGGCGAAAGGTATATTTGCGGTGGTGTAAATGAGACATACAAGGCCGTGTTTTCCCTTATTGCTAAGGCAGTAGGGGTAAGACCACCCGGATTTACCATGACACCCTGGATGACTGTGGGCTATGGATACTTGATGGAATTTATATCCTCATTTACCGATACACCGCCTGATCTCAATCCCGGGCAGGCGCGATACATGTCTGTATTCCCCAAATATGACTCATCAAAGGCAAAAACCGGGCTTGATTTCAAGTGTATTCCGCTACATAAAATGATAGATGATGCCCATAGGTGGTATGTTGAGAATGGATTTCTGTAACTGAATCCCAAGAGGATTTTCAGGAAAGGAGTGAGAATATGTTAAGAACCAAAGAGCAATATCATGAAGATTTGTTCAAGATGAGACCCAACATCTACATAGGTGGCGAAAAGGTTGGCAGGGATGATCACAGGATCAGGCCCGGGATTAATGTCCTCGATCTGACATTTGACGTAGCGCAGGATCAAGAATGGAAGGGATTGGCTACGGCAAAATCATCCATAACAGGTGAAGAAATCAATCGATGGGCCCATCTCCCCCAGAGTCCGTATGACTTGATGCAAAAACAGAAGTTGATTCGTTTAACTGCCCGCAGGGTTGGTGGCTGTATACAAAGATGTATGGGTCACGATGCAATAAATGCCCTTGCGATCTGTACTAAAGAGATTGATGAGGCAAAGGATACTGATTATCACAAAAGGTTTATGGATTATCTTAAGGTCTACCAGGGAAACGACCTAGACGGTTGCTGCGCTCAAACAGATAGCAAAGGCGACAGGCTGAAACGGCCTTCTCAGCAGGAAAATCCTGATGCATATGTCCACATAGTTGAAGAAAGAGCAGACGGGATTGTGGTAAGCGGATTCAAGATGTCCATTACCCAGGCGGCCTATGCTGATGAAATAATAGTTATTCCAACACGCGCCTTGATGGAGGATGACAGGGACTATGCGGTTGCATTTGCACTTCCAGGTGACTGGGAGGGTATGAGTTTGATCACGCGGCCTGTCTGGCTAAGGGAGAAGGATGAAAAGGATGCGGCGCCTTTCTGCAGATATGGTGTCTCGGATTCTGTTATTGTGTTTGACAATTGCTTTGTCCCCAAGGAGAGGGTATTTATGTGCGGGGAGTGGGAGTTTGGCAGGAGGCTTGCCTTGCTTTTTGCTGATTCTCACAGACACAGCTACAGCGGATGTAAACCAGGCGTATCAGATGTTCTTTGTGGCGCAACAGCCTTGGCGGCAGAGGCCAACAATATTCAGAGGGTGTCCCATGTCCGGGAAAAGTTGTCTGAGTATGCAGGGGCTGCAGAGCTGGCATATGCTGCCGGTGTAGCCGCCGCTGTCTACGGAGAAAAGACATCAAGTGGGGTCTTTTTCCCTAACGAGATCTATGCAAACGTGGGAAGGAGAATGACAGGGGAGTCAATCTATCACGAGTACAATCTCTTAACAGAGATAGCTGGCGGCATCGGCGTAACACTGCCTTTTGGTGAGGATTTCGAAAGCGAATCATGCAAGAACCACCTGGAGAGATTTATTGTCAGGAATCCAAATATCTCACCAGAGGATTCACTGAAGATTTGGAAACTGGTGGAGAATGTGGGGGCATCCCCCATGACTGCCTGGTACATGATTGCAGGGGTCCATGGAGGCGGTTCCCCTGTTATGGAGACCATCGCGTTGAACCTTGGCTTTGACTATGACGAAAGAAAAAGGCTTGCAAGATATCTCGCCGGCATTGATAGAGAATTTGACGATTCAAAGTCTTTGGCAATAGAACCTACCTTTGGGGAGAGTTTGATAGAGGGAAGGTAGAATTTGAAAAAAGGAGTTTACTTTTGATCAAGGGAAGAGGGCATGTCGATTGGGTAGGAGGGTTTAACCAGACCGAAGGGAGGTTGAGATGGCAGAAAAATTTTTGCATTGCATAATGTCTCCGGGTTCTATTGCTATAGTAGGGGCAAGCGCCAACCCCATGAAGATGGGGACTATCCAGTATTTAAATCTGGTAGGCAGTGGATTTCAAGGGGATATATTACTGGTACATCCTACGCAGGATGTGATCTTCGGGAGGAAGGCTTATTCTTCTATCAAGGAGTTGCCTTATGCCCCTGAGTTGGCAATTCTGGTGGTACCAACCAAGCTGGTTTCATCCATGATGGAAGACTTCGGAAGGTTGGGTACCAGATATGCGGTGGTTATCACTGCTGGTTTTAAAGAGATTGGTGAGAAGGGTGAAAGGCTAGAGCACGAGATTGTGGATATTGCCAGGCGTTATGGCATGCGTTTTTTGGGCCCAAATTGTATGGGGATCGTGAATTCCCAGCTTCCTTTAAACGCAACAGTATTACCCCTTCAGGGCTATAATGGCAAGCTGGGCCTTGCCTCCCAGAGCGGTACTTATGTAACGCAAACCCTGCCGTATCTGCACAAACATGGTATATGCCTTAGCAAGGCCATAAGCGTCGGAAATGAGGCAAATATTGATATAACAGATTGTCTGGAGTATCTGGGAGAAGATAAAGATACAAAGGTTATAGCCCTGTATATAGAGAGCATAAGACGGGCAGGACGTTTTCTTGAGCTGGCAAGAGAGATAAGCAGAAAAAAACCCATTGTTGCCCAGTATGTCGGGGGGACCGAGGCCGGTGCACGCGCCGGATCCAGCCATACAGGAGCCATGGCAGGACCTGATTATATATACGATGGTCTGTTTGAGCAGGCCGGGATCATTCGCGTGAATACCATAGAGGAACTTTATACCATAGGGTGGGCGCTTGCATCCCAGCCACCCATAAAAGGGAATCGCATTGCCATACTGACAAATTCGGGTGGGCCAGGCACTGCTATTGCCAATACCTGTAATAAACATGGGCTAACTGTCCCGGAGTTCCCAACAGATCTGCAGGAAAGGATCCGGGCGTTTATTCCTGGGCATGCAATCCCAAGAAATCCTGTTGATCTTACCTTTCATACTGACGCGGAAGCAATTACACAGAAGATCCCGGAAGTGCTTTTTTCATCTGATGAGATAGATGGTATTATAATTCACGGGATAATGGATACAGGTTTTTCTGAGGTGGTATACCCCATGTTTAAGGATATACTTAAGTGTTCAAAAGATGAATTTTGTAAGATGGGCATGATTGATCTTAGCGAGCTTGTAAAGATGCCCTGGCAATACAATAAACCCCTGGTGGTATCTTCCTTTTTTGACCATGAAGATCATTGTGTAAGGTCATTTCATGAAAATGGAATCCCCACATTTGATTCCCCTGAAAAGACAGCTTCTGCCATGGCAGCATTGTACAAGCACTACCTCATAAGGACCAGGGCCTGCGATACACCAGAGAATCTCCCACCAGTGCCAGAAAATGCAAGGCAGATCATAGATAGAATAGAGACAAGGGCTGTAGATGAATATAAGGCAAAGCAAATATTGAGGGCTTATGGGATACCAACAACCAATGAAGCCCTTGTGCATACGTATGAAGATGCCCTGAAGGGAGCCCATGCAATAGGATATCCTGTGGCCTTAAAGGCATGTTCTCCTGATATCTTACACAAGACAGAACAAGGCCTGGTATATTTAAATATAAAGGATGACGAGGGCCTGAAAAATGCCTATGAATCTATTAAGCAAAAAGAAAGGGATATCCCTTTACTGGTTTGCGAGATGTTGAAAGGGGATAGAGAATTGATGGCAGGGATGTCATATTTTCCAGGGTTTCCTCCATGCATAATGTTTGGGCTTGGAGGGATATTTACAGAGGCGCTAAAGGATAGGGTAATACGGCTAGCGCCTTTGAGCCATATGGATGCCATATCACAGATGATGTCCATATCTTCAAGCCCTTTACTTGGGCCATATAGGGGGATGAAGTCTGTGGACAGGGATGCTTTTTCTTCCATACTCATAAACCTGGGGTATCTGTCTCTGCACTTTCCACAGATCAAAGAAATAGATCTAAACCCTATTATGGTGGTAGATGGATATCCTAAGGTGGCAGATGCCTTGTTTATAATGGAGGGTTGAATAATGGATATTTCTAGGATTAAAGAGATGATGGAGGTCTATCCTGAAGATGGGAGGATACCCTGTCCTGTAGCCCATTATATTGCAGCCTGGCTTTCTATCCCTCCCATTGGGGTGGGCAGAGCTGCTACCAAATCAGGCATAGGCATCTATCAATGTCAGCTTGGCCTGTTTGGTTATGGCAGAAAGGGGATATCGAGCTACAAGGTTATCGGCAAAAAGGTTGAGGTCCCGGAGGAATTCAAGACCATTGTGGAAAAAGAGGCGATCCGCCAGGGGGGAAGGGTTAAGATTTCCTGTATCCAACTCTGGCAGATCGCAGATGAGATAGGGATAACCCGTTTTGAGGCAGGTAATGCAGCAGATGCACTTGGATACAAGATAACACCCTGCCAATTAGGATGTTTCTGATTGTTTATGGGGCATTAATTGATAGACCATAAAGACAGGGTTATTGGCTCTCTCTTAGGGGTCTGCATCGGTGATATCCTGGGGGCACCCGTAGAAGGTTATTCAGGGGATGAAATCTCTGCCATCTTTGGACAGGTAGATAGCTTTATGGCCTCCCCAAGGGGTTATGGCTGCTATACAGATGATACCCAAATGACCATTGCGCTTGCTTTATCTATCATTAGATGCTCCGGGGTAGACCCTGAAGACTGTGCAAGGAGCTATGCCGATTTGTATGATCCGGGTAGAGGCTATGGCTACGGCGCCGGTTTAATACTTAAGTCCTTGAAGCAAGGTGCGGATTACAGGGCCACAGGCAGGTCTCAATTCAAACAGGGCTCTTTTGCAAATGGTGGCGCCATGAGGATAGCCCCTGTAGGGCTTGTATACAGGCACAAGGATGATGATGCCTTGAGGCGTGCCGTATATGATGCCATTATGTGTACCCATGTACATCCGGAAGGGGTAGATGGCGCTGTTTTGCAGGCAAAGGCAGTTTCTTTAATGACAAAGATTGGGGACATACATCAGTTTGATCCTGAAGTGTTTCTGGATATCCTGTTAAATATTGCAAACACAGGAGACTTCAAGGCCAAGATAAAGGAGCTCGGGGAAATATTACGCACCTCCATCCCGGACAGGGATGCCGTGTCAATCCTTGGTTGCGGTGTAAGGGCATCTCAATCAGTGACATGCGCGCTCTTGGCTACCCTTAGATATTATAACAGTCCTGAAAATGCCCTTATAAAGGCGGTTGGCTTTGGCGGTGATACAGACACAATAGGTGCAATGACTGGCGCACAGATCGGGGCCGTACACGGTAGCGGCTGGATACCTTCGCACTGGTTTGAGAATATAGAGAATAACAAGTATGGAAGGGATGCTATAATAAACATAGCAGAAAGCATTTCCGATATAGTTGTATGATGACTACTATGAAAGATCTTTATTCCGAGCAAGAGATAGAGAAGGCCTATAAGGATGTAGATGAGCATATAAAGACAAAACATATCATTACTAAATATTCTACGAACACTTTAGATATAAGGGATGTTGCACTTGGCGGCATAGACCTTTCAGGTATAAGAAGAGTATTGGACATTGGCTGTGGTTATGGCTTCTTCATTGAGAAGCTGAAGGGCTTACTTGATAGCAGGGCCGTTGTCACCGGGCTAGATATCCTGGAGAGTAATAAAGGCCCGTTTCTAAATAGTGTCGCTAAGGTGGGCTATAAAGGCAGATTTGCAAGAGGCATGGCAGAGATTATTAAGGATATGGAGGATAATGCATTTGATCTGGTAATTACAAGTTACTCCCTGTATTTCTTTCCCCACCTTATAAAAGAGATATCGAGGGTAATTCGCCCGGACGGATTATTTATTGCACTTACTCATTCTAAGTTCTCTATTAATGAGGTTATAAGTCTGATGTATTCTGCAATGGAAAAGAAAGACGTATCTCCCCCGGAGACAACCAGCATTCTCAGGCTATTTATGGCATTTTCCTCAGAGGATGGCTCTCTACAGTTAGAGCCTTATTTTGGGAGGGTAGAAAAGGTCATATTCAAAAACGCCCTAATATTCCCTTTAGACAACATAGATGAGTGCATATCCTATGTGAAGACAAAACAGCATCTTTTGTTTAAGGAGCTATTCCGTGATTTTCCTAAAAAGGCTGAGGATGTGATAGATTGTATCTATCAGGAGATCTATAGTCATGCACAGCAAAAAGGTGTCTTTAAGATATCAAAGGATGATGCTGTATTCAGGTGTCTTAATCCAAGGAAGTTTATATGAAAACAGTGAACAGTGAATAGTAAATAGTGAATAGACTTGTTCCTAGATAATGTTCGGAGTACATTTATATGAAGAAGATATTTATATAGTTTCATTGGTTTATACCAAGTTGCAATCAATGTCATTGCGAGGAGCTTTAGCGACGTGGCAATCTCAGCCTTTAGATTGCTTCGCTAAAGCTCGCAATGACAAAATGGATATTATGCAATGCAAAGCTCGCTGGTTTAAATGAAGGAAAGAGAGAAGATGCCAAGGCAGAGAAAGTATTGTCCCTATTGCGGGTCAGATGTTGCGCGCAAAAACATAGGAGGCAAGCTTAGAGAGCATTGCCCTAATTGCGATACAATATTTTATGAGAATCCCCTGCCGGTTGCAAGCAGTATCCTGGTAAATGAAGATAGAGAAGTGCTGTTGGTCAAGAGAAGAAATGAGCCATATAAGGGTATGTGGTGCCTGCCTATTGGTTTCGCAGAGACAGGCGAGGATATCCATGATGCTGCGCTTCGAGAACTAAAGGAAGAGACAGGCGTAGTTGGCGAGATAGTTCGGCTCACAGATGTAGATACCATAGATAACTATTTCTATGGGAGTCTTGCCATAGTCACTTATGAGGTTAAGAAAGAGAGGGGAGAGATCATTCCCGGGGATGATGCCATAGATGCAAGATATTTCCCAATTATGGATCACCCTTCGCTTGCGTGGTCATCCAATGAAAAGGCTATTCAGATATACATTGATTATTATAAGGACATATGGTCCATGCTTGACTCGTTTAAACAACTTTTCCCTGAGATCAGTGCAAAAGGGAAGGTTTATGCCCCTAAGGGCAGCGCCCAAAAGACATTTTTGTCCGATATCCTCATAAAGATTATAGACAGGGACATTGATATGATATCTGGAAGATGGGCAAAGGAGATAAAGACAGGCATACCAAATTTAAAACCCCATCTAGATACACTTGCCGGGGTAAATAAAGAGATCCTTAAAGGTGTTCAGATATGGGTGGGGGGGCATAGGCAAAAGGTCTACTTTGAGGAATTCATACATACAGGCAGAACCCTCAAAGATCTTCAAATCCCATTGCCGGATGTGCTTAATGCCATGGCATTGAGCAGAAAGGCTATCTGGATTCATGTATTGAGGCAAAAGATACTAGGCTCACCTCTGGAGATATACACTACACTGGAATTGAATAACAGGATCATACTCTTTTATGATAAGATTACACACTATATATCTTTAGGCTATTTTGAGTAGGGCTCTCTCCGGATGTGGGGAAGGTTCATTTTTGGGACGATGAGAGCAAGGATTATACATTTTAATATGTCTCCCGGTAGAAATATTACTAACCCTGTCTTGATGGCCAGAATGATTGCCTCTGGCTTATCTAATATATACCGCATATAGATAGCCAGGTAGGGGACTCCTGCCACATATATAACCAGCATGCCAAGGATGGAGGCAACGAAGATATTAATAGGCTTGTATCCGCTGTTTTTCATAAATGACCCGACTACAAGGGGGGCAAGTATAAAGCCTATAAGATAGCCAAACGACGGCCTCAATACATACGACAGGCCGCCCCCACCGGAAAATACAGGCAGACCCAGGATGCCCACCAGGAGATATACGACCTGGCTTAATGCCCCACCCCTTGGGCCAAGGACAAGGCCTGCCATTATCACAAAGAATGATTGCAGGGTTATAGGCACCGGAGGGATGGGAATCCTTATAAATGAACCTGATGCAGTAAGTGCTGCAAATATGGCTATCAATGCTATCTTATGGGGAAAGGAAGGCTTATCCATGCAAGTTTTTTATCATTGACGCATAGTTGCTGCAAGATTATTATACTGAAAGCATCATTATTGAACTATGGTAATATATATTGTATAATATGGATTTCATATCTTTTGAAAAATCTTTCGGGGGGTGTTATGGCTATAAAAATCACATGGTTAGGCCATGCAGGCATAATGGTAAGAGGTGAATCGAAGACCATATACATTGATCCATGGAAGGTGAAAGGAGACTATCCAAAGGCAGATATAATCCTTATCACCCATGATCATTTTGATCATTATTCAGAAGATGACATAAGGGCTCTTTCTTCAGATACCACCGTCATTGTTGGGCCAAAGTGTGTTCCTATGGCTCAAAACATGATTGAGCCAGGTGGCTCCCTGACAGTTAAAGGGGTTAGTATAGAGGCTATTCCTGCCTATAATATTGACAAGGAGTTTCACCCCAGGGAGAATAACTGGGTGGGATATATCTTTACCCTGGATAACAAACGCATATACCATGCAGGCGATGCCGACAGGATACCAGAGATGAAGGGGCTTGATGTAGATGTAGCAATGCTACCTGTAGGCGGGACATTTACAATGGACGCTCCATCTGCTATAGATGCCATTAATGACATAGGGCCTAAGCATGTGATACCTATACATTTTGGCGACATTGTAGGTAGTAGAGAAGATGCAGAAGAGCTCTTGAAGGTAACAACATGCAATATCCATATCTTAGATCCGGGAGAAACAATAGATTTGGAGTAGATCTATGGAAGATATCCTTTCCCATGTAAGATATACATTCCAGAATGCGCCGTTTGGGATAGTGGCCCTGGATGCTAAAGGCACTATCATATATACAAATCCCCAATTTGATTCCACTATTGAAGCAACCGAGATGCCCTTTGCAGGCAGATCCGCGTACGAGGTGATCTCAGAATTGATATGGGATGAACGTGTTAATAGAAATATAAAAAGTCTCATCAAGACAGGTAAGCCCTTTTACATAATGATAGAGACCTTGAGTTCAGCCAAGATTAAAGGTGCGGAGTTTGCAAGTATAAACGGATATAAGCTAAGTAACATATATATACTTATGATAGCGCTCGAGAGCGGAAGTTTTAAGAGAGAAAGCAGGTATAAAAAGGTGATCCAGAGTGCATCTGATGCTGTCATTATTATGAGGAATGGAAGAATAACTTCCTGCAATCCTGCATTTTCAAATATACTTAAGATGCCGGATCAAGAGATAGTAAATCACAGCCTGGCTGAGTTCGTAGATAAGAGCGATGAAGATACGCTCTTGCCATTGAAACAAGACCGGATAAAGGAATTTGTTGCAAGGGTTAGTATTGCTGCAAAGGGTGGAGATCGGATATTAGAAGGGAAATTCCATCCCATAGAAGATCGCCCTGGCACAGCCATGGCCATCTTGAGGGATGTAACAGAAAAGGTATCTTTGGAAGATAGGCTCCTGAGGCAGAATCAAGACCTGGCTATTATAAATCTTATGTCAGAAACCCTAAGTTCGTCTTTGAATCTGGAAGAAATATTGCGAGAGACTCTGGGCAGAGTCTTGGAGATCATGGATATAGAGACCGGGTGGATATACCTTTTAGATGAGAAGAAAAATAGATTAAGATGTGTATATTATCATGGAATACCCAAAGAGGTTATATCACAAATAGATGAATTGGAGCTTGGGCAGGGTAATGCAGGTAATGTGGCAGCAACAGGGGAACCTGTTATTATAGAAAATGTATCTGATGATCTGAGGGACACAAGGTCTATTATAAAGGAGGTAGGTTTGCAGACTTTTGTCTCGATCCCTTTAATGTCCAGGACCGGATTGATAGGTGTAATGGACATCGCATCTTATAGACCGAGGAGGTTTTCTCCGGAAGATAAGAGGCTTCTGGCCACCATAGGCGTTCACATAGGCATAGCGGCTGAAAATGCACTTCTGTTTAAGGAAGTAGCGAGCACTTCAAAGAAGCTCAAGAGTGCACTGGAGATAATATGGGATCGTAACAAAGAGCTGAAAAACATTGTGTACACGGTTTCTCATGACCTTAAAAGCCCGATTATAGCGATTAACGGGTTTTGTAACCGTCTTATGAAGGCTGCTGCTGGCAAGCTGGACAAGAATGAGTTGGAATATCTCAATACAATAAAGCAAAGCGGTGAACATATAGAAAAATTTGTATCGAATCTTTTAAGCCTGTCTGCTGTGGATATGCTAAAGATAAAAAACGAGAGGGTTTGCGTGGGTGACATTGTTGGTGATGTTATTGCGCAGGTTGCCTCACAGTTGGACAAGAAACGAGGAAGAGTGGTTATAGAAGGTGACCTTCCAATAATTGAAAGCGATAAGACTAGAATAACGCAGGTATTCTTAAATTTGATATCAAACGCGATAAAATATTCTCATCCGGATAGGGATCTTCTTATCCATATAGGGTGTGAGCCTTATGGCGATATGCATGTGTTTCATGTGAAGGATAACGGGATAGGCATACCTGTTAAATATGCGGACTCTGTATTTGACATCTTTTTCAGGACGTATGAAGATGTAGCAGAAGGGACAGGGCTTGGCCTGGCTATAGCAAAAAAGGCTGTAAACGCCATGGGTGGTGAGATCTGGTTAGAATCTCAAGAGGGTCTGGGTTCTGTGTTTTACTTTTCTATACCAACTGATGGCTCTATGCCTACAGAGGGTGAGTAAAGGATATCGGCGATAAGTATTCAGCTATCAGCAAGTCAACTACTATCGGCCAGAGCCGATAGCTTGAGGCACTTAACACCCTGGATTTTTGTGCTTCATTGAAAGGTTATATCCCCTGATATTATTCTTGACTCTGATTTTGGTGAATTGTATAGGTGTTAAATCATAGGGGCCGCTAGCTCAGGGGGAGAGCGCTACCTTCACACGGTAGAAGTCACAGGTTCAAATCCTGTGCGGCCCACCAGAAATTTCAAGGACGTATAATAAAAGCGCTGACAAGAATCGAGGACAGGTTCACATTTCTGTATCCAATCCTTTGATAATTTCAGTAAGAACTCTTTTTTGTGACAACGATGTGTAATATGCCAGGCACAACCGGGAATGTAATGACGATTAGCTCGGGCCATGAGTTTCCAAATACTCCCTTGAAAAGTCTAGGACCACTTTTTCAGGCCTAAAATGGTGGTTCTAAGGGCAAAAAAAGGCCTATTTTCGATTGATATCATCGTTATATCAATCACTTATCTTGGTCCGACCCCATTTTATCTTAATTATTCAAGTTTTTCTGAACGAGGCAATAACGGGATCAATACAAAAACCAAAAGTGCTAAAGGAACGGCCAAGCTCATACCTGCGGAAAAACTGAACCTATCAGCTAGTACTCCTACCATCCTGCCAACTATGGATGCTCCCAGCATACCCGAGGCCATGACCATGAGAAACATAGTGCCTGCTGATGCCGGAGGAAGCTGTCCGCTGTAGGAAATAATAATAGGAAACATGCCAGAAAGAAAAAGCCCGGAGGATACAAACAGAATTTCCGCTGCAACACGGTTGCCGGTCCAGGCGGCCGGTAGCAGACAAGCGGCAGAGAGAACTGCAAGGGCAGCAAGGGTTAGTTTGGGGGGAACACCCCTGTTAAGTAAAGCCGCGCAAGCAAAACGTCCCAGGGTGATGGCCCCCCAAAACAATGAAAGCATCAAGGCACCGCGAAAGGCCGTTGTGCTGGTAAAAGTGTCATGGAGATATTTTGGGACATAAGCATTGGGTACGGTTTCAGCTCCCACATAGCAAAGGTTCATCATAGCCAACACGATAAAAAGTGTCCGGTGATTGGAAAACAGTTTCCTGATGGAGCTTAGCGCGAGACCCGCTCCCAGGTCTGGACAAGGCAGATGAGCTGCTGCAGTGAAGATTGTGCTCAAGCAAACCAGGATACCATACCCTACGAACACTCCTCGATATGATATCTGCCAGGAAAGTAGCGCTCCTCCGATCAGGGGCGTGGCCATGACTCCGGCGGAGAAGAAGGCGTAAAGCAGGTTCATGGAGCGGGCGGCTCGTTCGGGACTGAGTCGGGAAGCGATCATACCTGGCAGAGTGGCGAGGACTCCGGTTCCTATACCAAATACGAAGAAGCACACTTTGATGGCCAAAGAGAAGGAGGTTAAAACCCCAATCGCCAATGATCCCGCAGCAAGCGCCAAGGTTCCCGCTATCAAGATCATGCGCGGGCGAGAAAGCAGAAACCCAATTAAAAAAAGGCTGCAGAAATCTCCAATAAACAGGGCGAGCGGCAGGGAGGACGCTTGTGACGTAGTAAGATTAAAGGCCTCGGCTATCTCCGGCAGCACGGTTCCGAGCAGGGAGAAACTCATCCCTGCCAGGGTGATGTTGAGAAACAGGATCGGATTGGTCGAGAGATCCATTGTTTTACAACTCTTATCCCTCGACGAAAAAAGAAAATGTCTTGTCATCCGATGATGACCCGTTAGTCCTCTCACTTCATCAAATGACGATCTGTCTTCACTATCTTGTTATTCCGTTGACAGTTGGTCACAATCTCTGATGTGAACCTGTTTCGAGGGTTGTCCACTCGGTGATCCCAATGCCTCTATGAGTTTGACCGCATCTATGCCGTCGGTCACCGTTCCAAAGACCACATGCTTGCCGTCAAGCCAGGCAGTTTTGGTCGTGGTGATAAAGAATTGCGAGCCATTCGTGTTAGGACCCGCATTTGCCATTGACACAATCCCCGGTTTCGTGTGGCTGAGCGTGAAATTCTCATCGTCAAATTTGCTGCCGTAAATCGACTTGCCGCCTGTCCCGTTATGATTGGTAAAATCGCCACCCTGAAGCATGAAGTTCGGGATGATCCTGTGAAACGTACTGCCCTTGAACCCAAAGCCCTTTTCACCTGTACACAAGGCACGAAAACTCTCGCTTGTTTTGGGAACAATATCTGTGCGTAATTCAATCACTATTCGCCCTAATAATTCGTCATCAGCCTCAACGTCGAGAAAGACGTTCACACATTTCATGATGTTCTCCTTTTTTCTTCAGTGTTGATAAAGAAATTCAAGCCCGTATTTTTCAAGCAATTCCTGCGTGTTCATGTGTATTGTTTGACGGGCATGTTGTCAATCTATTTCCTGTTTTCAGCAAACACCCCTTTTTGTCAAATTGTCCGTTAAGGCAGTTAGGGGCCGTTCGTGAAATAATAGGTTGGCCAGTTAATATATGCAGGCATCTAATATGGGAAGCACGTCTGACAGTAACTTATCATTACCACGTTTTATACGTTTAACCCGCCGAGAACGGAAGTCGACTGATTTAACTTGCTCAACCATAATGAAGCCCGTCAGCTTACTGCCTTTTGGAATAGGCACGTGAAACGGAAAGCCATGCTCTGTATTTGTAACTGGGCATACAATGGCCAAGCCCGTGCTACGGTTGAACAAGTCCTTGCTAATAACAAAGGCAGGGCGGAGCCCTTTCTGTCCTATTTGATCCTTAATTTAACTATAAGTTGCCTTACTTAATGCGATGGCGCTCAAGGAAATCAAGAATGGCGGCAGAAATAATTTCTGGTTGCTCGGGTAAGAGAGCATGGCCAGCATTTTTAACCAAAACAACTTCGAGTCGATCTCCAAATTGTTCTTTCAAAAGGTCCGCTGTATCAGCTTTTGGAGCAATAACATCGTCAAGGGCTTGCACAATCAATATGGGCAGCCCACCTGCATCCTGCCATTGTTTGTCTTCTGTGTGTTCCAGAGTCGTTGCTTGCAGCAAAGCGGTTTTTAGATGCCACCCGCGTAACCAGAAATCCGGTACTTTATTGCCATCAGCGAAAAAAGCAAAGCTTATTGCTTTCTCCCTACGTGAAGCCGGCAGGTAGGGCAATAGCGAATTTCGCAACTCCTCTCTTACTTTTGCAGCAATTGGACGCTGCCCGCCTGCAGCGACTAGGATAACTGACTTAGCAAGATGAGGGTATTTTGTTGCAGTAGCTCGCATGACACGATTACCGAAAGCGTGACCAATAAGTGCAACAGTTTCCCTATTGCCCGTCTTGGCAATATCTTGATCAGCAACTGATTTAATATCTTTTGCGATCTTGTAAAGACTTGTTGGTTTTTCAAGGATATCTGTATCACCAATACCGGGCGCTGCGACACTGACTGTTCGAAATCCTGCGGTATTCAGATCCCGAACAAGTTCATTAAAGTCGCTTGCTTCGCGACCAAGACTTGCTGCAAGAAGAACGCGTGGACCGTTTCCTCTAACGTAGTAGGCAACCTTTCTACTTTCTATATCTACCAATTCTTTTTCGCCAATTGCAGAACGAGCATCCAATAAGGAAAAGGGATAAAGAATCCAGATATATTCTCCTAAGGGCAATAATAAAATACAACCAATGATAACGAGAGTTTTCTTCATAAATCCTCCTCAACAATTCATTTGTTATTAAATTTAAATTCCCAAATTAGGAATTTAGTTTGATTTTCAATATCCACAGAGAATACCATGATTTATAAATAGTGTTTTTGTTCTAACACCCCGCATAACCGGCTGGCAATGAAGCGCAGCGAAATTGCCAGTCCGAGTTGATGCGCTTGTTCAAGTAAGCCGCTGACGCGGCAGGGTTAACAGATCCCTGCTCCTTTTCTTTTTCAAGGACTAACGGGTCAAGTCTACGTTTGACTGTTACGATTGTTTGACAAAGGCCTCTATTCCCAGCCGTAGATCTTTGCCGCAGCCCCGCCCAGGAAGATCTCGATCTCCTCATTCGAGAACTCTATCCCGGAGGGAGATTCATGGGTCTTTATTGCCTTGACCCAATCCTTATTATTCATAATAAAGGTGTATGCAGGGCCATCTGTCCCGAACAGGACCCTCCACGGGCTCAAAAAATCAAGGGCATAACGCAGGGGGGCAAAGAAATAATCAGGGTTCGCAAGGTATTCCACCTGCCATCCGCAAAAATCACAGTACATGTTTGGTTTTGTCGATGCCAGGTCAACAACCTCCTTGTACCACCCATGCCCGCAGTGAGCGACTATGAATGTCACGTCAGGAAAATCTGCTGCCACCGCATCGATATACTTGGGCTGTGAATACATGCATTTCAGTGGTACAGGCTCATTTCCCGAGTGTATGATCACCGGTACCCCCAGATCCTGTGCAGTTTCGTACATGGGGTAGCATACAGGGTCATTAGGATAGTATCCTGCGGTAGGATGAAGCTTCAGGCCCAGCATACCCCACTCTTCAACCCCTTTTCTGAAAAGATCTGCCGCGCCCTTGCGCCTGGGGTCCATCCCTGCATAAGAAAAGATTCGGCCCTTATGCCTCTGGGTGGCCTCAAAGTATGTCCTGTTTTTCTGCTCAATGGTAGGGTATGTAATATCGAATGCAGACGGCTCGTCGGTAAGCAGCCGAAGGTCAATCGGAAGGATTATCGCCCTTTCGATATTTGCTTCATCCATCCACCCAAGAAGCTTGTCACCCTCCTTATCAAATAATAGCGGCGCGGTCTGTGTATAAAATTCCTCTGCATCGCCCTTTTCCCCTGTCTCCCTGTTTAACATTGCAACACCCACCCTTGCAGTGCCTATAAACCAGGATTTGGGATCTGAATCCTCATAAAAAAGATGAACATGACTATCGACAATCATCTATGGCCTCCTTTTAATGATTTAACCTATTTCACTACGGACTAACTAAGGTGGACCCCATTGTCAAGACAATATTTAGAGATATTTAAGTTACACTTTGGGGTCTGAAGTTACTTGTTTTGGAAGAGAGATGTTAGCATTCTTCTCTTCCCCCCTTCACCAGCTTTTTTAAAATAGACCTCCGCGGGGGTCATATAATTGAGAGACTGGTGGGGCCTCTCATGATTGTAGAAATTGAAGTAATAATCAGTTCCCCGTCGTCCTTCAGAGACACATTGATAATCCCTGATGTAAACCTCCTCATACTTGAGAGAGCGCCATAGTCGTTCGGTAAAGATGTTGTCCATACACCGTCCCCGACCGTCCATGCTGATGTTAATCATCTTTTCTTTGAGCATGTCCGTGAAGGCGGAGCTGGTAAACTGGGCGCCCTGGTCGGTATTGAAGATTCCGGGAACGCTGGCCACAAAAGCATTCTCCAGGGCCGCCAGGCAGAAACCCGTCTCCATCGTGATCGAGGTCTCCCAGGCGAGGACATAACGGCTGAACCAGTCCATGATTGCCACCAGGTAGAGCCAGCCGTGGTGAAGCCGGATGTATGTGATATCTGCCGCCAAAACCTGATCCGGTTGCGTTATGATCAATCCTCGGAGCAGATAGGGGTAAATGGAATGATCTGCACCGGGCCGACTCAAATGAGGCTTCGGATAAATCGCCTCCAGGCCCATCTCCCGCATAAGTCTCTGCACATGTTTCCGGTTCACCGGATAACCTTTCCTTCTTAGAAGCGCTTCTATCTTCCTTGAGCCATAGAAGGGCGTCTGAGTATATTGTTCGTCGATCATGCGCATGAGAAGCAGATCGTATTCATCCACCACCGGTTTATAGTAAAGGCTGGAGCGGGAAATGCCCAGAAGCTCCGCTTGGTGGCTGATCGAAATCTCTCTATTCGTATTGTCAATGAGCAACACCTTATCCC
>Ga0210003_1000047_pt1 | contig 109449 bp, 104 predicted proteins | sample LantaG_FD_182804 | JGI IMG/M metagenome (GOLD analysis project Ga0210003, IMG submission 182804) | Deep subsurface microbial communities from Baltic Sea to uncover new lineages of life (NeLLi) - Landsort_02402 metaG (SPAdes) (version 2) | ecosystem: Environmental > Aquatic > Marine > Oceanic >... | reverse complement strand
TCTACATTTAAGTATATCAAACTGGTTATACCAAGGATCTTTAGGTGAGTAATGCCAGGTATCCATTTCTACAAAAATCTTTGGAACTTTAATAGAAGTTATATCAGGTAACCAATCCTCATAACGCCTTCGAATCGTAGCATATATATAATCTGGTTTAAATACGTCTACTACCTTTTTCAAAGATAACATAGACAATTCTTGACTGATATTCTTGCCCCAGAAGCGGATAGACATATTAGGCATACAATCGTACACCCAATTTGTATGTTGTCTATTACTTCTAAAGGTGTGAAACTTTTTATTCAATAAATATAATATCTTTTTCTTTTTCATATTGCTAAATTAAAAATTCCCTAGTTTTTTCTGTTGCTCAAATCTACAAACCAAATCATTTACATTACCAGTTAAGTTTTTATTCCTGCGAGAAATCATTTTAAAGTATTTATCTTCGAAAAACTTAATTTTATCTATCAAAGCATCGCAACTAAATTTAACACCCTTTTTAACTAACATGCCAGTATAGCTAGGCACAGTTTTGTAGACATATAAATCGTGCTGATTATGCTTAAGTATATCGTTTACCACATCATATCCAAACCTTTTAATATGTTGACAGTCATGAAATAATATAACATTAGCCTTGTCATAAAACTTTTCTATTGTAATGCCTCTACCATACTTAATTTGATCTATAAACAATAAATCTATATCATTGCATTTTCTGTACACTTTCCTATAATATTTTAATATTTTCGCTTTCTGTTCTGGCGACAGTTCAGAGAATGTAAATTCTTTACTTCTATTACCTCTTTTAAAAATGAAACCTGGGCCATTCACCTTAAATCCTTCTTTCGAAGGAAATTCTTCAAGAACAAATTCTAACCATTTTTGGTTATCTTCTACAGTTACAAAACTCTTAATATAATTATCATAAAAGATCGGAGTACTAAATAGCCCAGCCCCAAATTCCAAGATAGAATCATGTTTAAAAATATCCATAAATGAGAATAATAACGGGATATGCGTTGAATACTTTAATAATTTTTCCTCGGGATAGTTAGGGGGAAAATTTGACATTCCTTTCCATATTCTATCCCACGTACCGTTCTCAAACATTTTATAATCCTTTACTTAAAATATTTCCTATATAAATCAAATGCTTTTTGCGTTTTTTCTGGTATATGCTTATAAAAATTCTCAGGATCTTTTTTAAGATCTTGTAACAATTTTAAATTATTAGAATTTCCTATATATTCTTTTTCCATATTAGCGGTTATATCCTGAGCGTTTCTATCCTGCCTCACCGTAGCTTCTGAATACACTACATTATAACCCTTAGCTTCGACATAATATGATGCCCAAATATCATCCATCCTACCAACATGAGGCATTACAAAATAGTCCTTCAAAACATCTCTAGACAAAAAAGTATTTTGAGAGTTAAATGGGGAAAAAGCGCTTGTAGTGAATGGAAAACACTCTCTATCAAAAGAACAAACCGGATCATGCTCAAATCTACAAATAGCATCGATATCAGGATCTCCATCCCAGAAACCGGCTTGAATATCTACAGTTATCTTTTTAACTGATTTTGTGCAGTTTCTCAAGGCCAAAAGCTGTACTGGAAAACCTCTATGCCACAGATGCTTATAATTAGTAACGAAAAGAGGATCGAAGCAAATCAGATCAGTATCATAACAATCTATTTCTATCTCTTTTCCGACTAATATATCTTTACCCCAATTATCATACGGAATATTATCATCGTCTATTGTGGCAATAATTTCCGCCCCCATTCTATACGCCTCTATAAAACCGATATTCCTTCTCATTATACAGTTCCAGCCTATAGCTTCACTAAGTTCTGGATATCGTTTTTTCTGATCATCTGGGCTAATATATATAACATTAGATAACTCTTCGTATTCACTATGAGGAGTTTTCAAGTCGCCTATAACAATGACGGTCCAATCTTTCATTTTCGCAAACTTTAATAGAGCCTCGCTTGGGCTATATATGCTAGTTGTGACGATAACCTTATCTGTCATTATTCAGACCTTTCAAAAAACTCTTCACTCAATTCATATTCTTTAAGACCCCAATTTACCTTATTAACATTTAAATTTTTTCCGGTTAGCTCCATTCTTTTTAAGCTATTTTCAAACCAATGCTTTGTGTCACGTTTTCCAAAAGTAGCATGAGCAGAAGAATATTCCATGTTAACAGATTCTGGAGATACTTTCTTCTGATAAACTTCGCATCTTTTGGCATGAGGCTGGTGAAATATACGCATCGGAGGATCTAATATGATTTGTTTACCCACAGTGCTCGCACAGTAGACTCCAAATCGATCCAATGCTCCACCCCCTGTGCGGATCTCTAAATAGCCTTTCATTTTTCTAAAAAGGTCTGTGGACATTAAAAGAAAATCACCGGACGCTTTTGTGTGCACAAATCTTTTACGACAAATCGCATTTTTGGCTTGGCTTTTAGAATCTAAATCGGCTTCACAGCGTTTTAATATCTTTCCTACTTTTCCATGCATAGCAACATCATGAATTAAATTATCTCTATCAATTCTATAAAAATGTTTAGAGGATAACTGCTTTTTCGATAAGTATTCCATCAAACTATCATTTAAGATAATATCTGGATTGCTACACAACATAAACGGTGTTGTGGCTCTCCTCATAGCGACATTTTTGCCTATAAATTCATAAAAAGGAATAGAGTTAGCGTTATCGGCGTCATATAAGGTCGCAGGTACTTTCTTATGGATTCCATTAGGAACTTCTATAATTCTAACATCTATATTTTTCGGCAAAGATAAAACATCCTTTAGTCTTTTTTCTTTAGGAAGAGGGTTCCATTCTACAATAATTATTTCTATATCTTTATCAAAATTGTGTTTCTTTGACAAATACGATAAGAAGAATAAAGAATTTTGGAATCTGGAAATAAATCCCTTAGCGTAATTGTCATTTCTGCCAGTATAAACTATACTTAAATATTTTTTATTATCCATATTCTTAACCTATTACCCTAACACCTAATTTTTTCTTATTTAATCCATAAAATCCAACGTTATTAAAAGTCTCTATCTCTGCTCCCTGTCCTGACATAAATGGAAATAATTTATGTTTAAGAAATTCTATAACAGAAGCGTGTTTTTCCTCTGAAGCGTAACTTACTATGCTCCCATAAAACATCCTTTTTTTAGATATATCCCCTGGAACATTACCATCTAACCCGACAACCAGTATTTTTTTAGGCTTAAAAACCAAACTCAATAAAATACAACCCTGGCCTGCCGAGCCCAATCTTCTATAGGGGAATTCTCCGTTTAGGCTCATAAGTATTTTATCTTTTTCCTTATAAATAGATGTTTTTTTCTTGTCTCCTATCATATAAGTATTAATTCTAAATGGTTTTCTTCTCTCTATATACAGACGAACATCGCCACGATATCTTGTCAACGCTCTTTGTAGTCTTGAAGCATTTCTAAGCTCTGTTTTCATTTTAACTGGGACAATTAAATTAGAATTTAACAAAGACATATTCTCAAATAATTTCATTTGATCTGTAATATAGGTATAATCACTTTTAATGCCTATCGTCTTGAAAAAATTATAATTAGCGGACAATACTACACTAGATTCTTTTTTGATATACTGCTTGAGCCTACCAGCATTGACTGTGGTAGATGGTCCACCACATAGAACAACAATGGAATCTCTTTGCTTTACAGTATTAAAATTGAATCTTAAGAAACTCATAATACGCTAAATCCCAATTTATTTTTATCCAGTCCATATATTCCAACATTACTAAAAGTTTCCAACCGTATTCCAAACCTTTTCATCGATGGCAAGATAACTTTTATAAAATGATTTTTGAAGTTCTCATTTTTTTGCGGCTTATTATAAGGTTGAACGCGACCGTCAAACATAATTTTCTCTTTACAGCTAGCGTCAGTCGGTCCGTCTAACCCCACAATCAACATCTTTTTAGGACGACAAACCGCCCCCATAACCATCGAACCATGACCGGCAGAACTAAATCTGCTATATGGTAGAAATCCATCTTTTTCCATATTTACAAAATCTCTAACCGTATACGTCGTTGGATACTTACGACCACCGGCCATAAAAACGTTAAAACCTCTTTTTATATGATTTAACAATCGTTTTGATGTCTCATCTGGGGTTTTTTCTCCTGAGAATATCTTGCCAGGAACAATAATGTCATTATTAATTAATTTCTCATTATCCGCCAATTTAAAATCATTAGCAACATAAGTATAATCGGATTTAATTCCCAAAGTCTCGTAATTATAATTAGATCCTATAATCACGCTCTGCTCTTTACGAGCATATTCTATGATTCTAGATGCATTTTTAGCGGTAGATGGGCCAGCGAATGAAACGATAACACTATTAGACTGTTTTACGGTGGCAAACTTGTATGGCTTTAGTAATTTTAAAATTTTCATTGTATTATATTGAATTTTAATCCCTTCTTGCTTAGCCCGAAAAAATTAACATCTGCAAAAGTGTCCACGGCTATTTTTTTAGCTCTTAACGTAGGCACGACTCTAGATGAAAAATAATTAACAACTTTAATACATTTTTTTCGCTTCGTATAATTGACTTTTGAGCCATCATACATAATCTTAAAATCTTTTCCTGGAGTCGGATCGTCTATTCCTACAATCAACATCCGTTTTGGTTTAAAAACAATTGAAGAAACAATAGCCCCAAGTCCGGCAATACCCAAACTCTTATTTACAAAAGCTCCGCTGGCATCTGTAAAAACCACACCTTTCCCATCGTAAACATGAGGCCCACCGTGTCTCCCCATTTTATAGACAGGTAGACTTGTTCTTTTACGAAAAGCCCTTAAAAATCTTAACGTTTTATAGTTGATTATCGCAGCAGCGACGATAAGCGGAGTGTTAATTTTGCTGGCATTAACTATTAGTTTTTCTTCATCCGTTACATAAGTGTAATGAGCTATTAGACCCAATTCTTCAAAATTATAATTAGAAGATATGACCGTGCTATTATTTTTAATAATGTATCTTTTGATATTTTCGATATTGGTAGTCAAAGAAGGACCGGCCCCGAGAATGACTATACTATTCACTCTTTTAACTGATTTATAATTAAGCTCTACTACGCCAGGTCTAATCTGTGGCGTCCTAGGCTTAACATCTTTTCTCTTGAGTCTAGTTTTAAGAGTTTTTGTTCTTAATCTTCTCTTTGAGTCTTTGGATGGTATAGTTACACGCTTTTTCATAAGATTGATAAGTTGACCCTGCCAAATGCGGAGTTATAATTAAATTATCATTATTTTTTAAATAATCTTTAAATATATTTATATCCCTTACAACATCGAGAGCCGCTCCTTTTATTTTTTTAGTGATTAACGCTTCTAACAAAGCTTGTTCATTAACGACAAACCCCCTAGTCATGTTTATAAAATATGGACTCTTTTCCATATTCAAAAAATCTAAACTGCTTATATAATCGGTATTTTCTTTGATACATGATACTAGAATAATAATAATATCAGATTTTTCTAAAACGTCCTCTTTAGAAAATCCACTTCTATAGGCGGTATCATAATAAATAACATTAGCCCCCATAGCCTCAAAAACAGGGCGAATATTTTTACCTATTCTTCCATATCCTAACAATCCTACTGTTTTTCCGTATAATTCTTCACCTATAATTAAATTTCTATTTTTAAATATAGAATTAGATTTTCTAAGAATAGACAAGACAAGGAAGATAGTAAATTCAGATGAGCCTCGGATTTCCCCTACATCTTTGGGAATAAGACTTATTATCTCATACTTCTTTTTAACATTTTCGGAAATATGATCCAAACCAGTGGCTGGAGATATAATATATTTAATATTATCACACCCAAGTAAATAATCTTCATCTATGTGTTTTTTAATTCCAACGCACAAAATGTCAGCATCGGCGGAACTAGAAAAGTTGTACTTCAATGGAGATAAAATCGACCAATCAGCATAAGAAAATACCGTAGGGTCGTCTATATATATGTTATATACCATTAGAAGTTCTTTCTAAATATGACAGTATATCCTTAGATATCTGCGAAGAACAATCCTTTTTGTAATATATATTATCTATATTATATCTTCCTATTAATAGCGACTTGTCTATAGATTCTCTTATGCTTTCATAAGAAGATCCGGAATCGATAGTATTAAGATTACGCTCCCTATTTATCTGCCGCTGTCCTACATTTACCACTGGAGTCCCGAAACTTGCTGCCTCACGTATTCCGGAACTAGAATTTCCAACCATACAAGAGGCATGAGCCATTAGTTTCACAAAATCTCCTATAGGCATATGCCTAACTCGTATAACCATCTCATTATAATCTTTAATTCCTTTTAGTATATTAGAGTTGAAAGGATCGATATTAGGATACATAACAACAGTTTTTAAACCGAAAGACAGTACGGAAGACAATAAGGCATCCATATCTACATCGTGTTCGTTAGAGGTGTTTGGGTGAACCATAACCAAAATATATTTTTCGTATGGAGCGATACCGAAAGAATTTTTATAATTCTTTTTAAATGTAGCAACATCAAGATACATCCCGACATTTGTAGCCGAGATCGCCTCAACTGCGGGGCATCCATAATTAAAGATATGTTTAGTTTTTGCTATTTTTTGAACATTATCATATGCGGACTGAGTGCTAACGTAGTGCCTGTCGGCACAGATTGTTATCATATCTCTAACCGTATCGTCAATACTACCAGAGCGCTCTCCCCCTTGTATGTGGAGTATAGGAATATTTGACAATTTAGCAGATAAAACCGATGGAAGGATATCGAACCTATCACCGACTACTAAAATAGCATTAGGTTTTACATTAGTATATATTGAGCTATGCTCAATAAGAGATAGTCCCATAGTTTTAGACATTGAATCTAAAGTGTCATTGAACATCAAACAATCTATATGGTGAGATATGTTTAAACCATCAGATATAATATCAGATACAGCATTAGCCCGATGACCTATAGCCATATCAGAACTGGTAACTATGTCGATGTCCACCTTACCAGTTTCTTTTAATTTATTTACTACTGGTCTTAATTTAGAATAATTAGTCCTATTACAAATAGGAACTATAATTTTATACATTTTATTTCCAATCGGATATATCTATTGTTTTGCCAAAAGATTGATATAATTTCTCAGCGATGATAAAATCTAAAGGTTCATCAATGTCTATTGATTCAATTTTGCTTATTTCAAAAAGACCAGGATTATTTTCGGTATAATCCCAAAAGTTACCCGTCTTCATAAAATATTCTTTATCAAATATATGAAAAGCATGAGCCATCTCGTAAATTTTAGTATTTTCAACTGTTCTTACAGAGCCGTCTAATGGGGCATTCATTATTTTATTACCGTAAAAAAAGAGATTTTCGCTAGATTTAACAGAAGTTAGCGTTTTTAAGTGCGAATTATCTAAAAAATATTGTATAGCGTTTATATATGTAGACGGTTTAGTGAACGGAAGGCAAGGGTTCATACACAGTATATGAGAGCCCTTAACCCGAGTATAATGCTCCCACGCTACGGAATAATCATTAAAGCCCCTTGTGACCGCCTCTGGGCTCCTTAACAGCAACTGTATATGGGTATCTGAGTACTTTTCTTTATACAAGTCTATTAAAGGCTGATCCGCCACGGCTAAATAACAATTATATTCTTTTAATTGGGACAGCCTATCCAGAGCTATACTAATCAAGTTAGTGTCGCAAAAATTGCGCAACAATTTGTTCGCAATTCTGGTGGATGCGGTTCTCGCATTAATCACTATATCAACAGTTCTATTCATTTATTCTCCTAGATGAAGAACAGATCTTATAACTTCATTAATTATTGTCGGAGCTTTTTTTGATTTTTTATTGTAAATAATATTAATTTTTGCTGGCACATATCCTAATTTATCTACAATCTTTAAATGCTTATCTTTTATAAGCATCTTTTTCTTACGCGAGGTTATTGTAGAACCAAATCCTATAAAATTAAAGACATCTCTATACCTTTGATAATAGTAAAACATAGCCATCGCAGAGGAATCAACTAATATGATTGTATCTTCATGTAAACAATCTTTTATATAATCTAATATAAAAATTCTTCCTCCCCCCATAAATAACCTATCAGGTTTTAGCCAAATGTTTTTAAGAGATAAATGTTTTTTTATTTTTTTGCTACCCATTTTGATGTTGCCCTGTGAATCAATATATGTAGCATTCCCTGGCCCGTCTAAATATATAAAATCATATTTTTCAATCAGTTTAAAATCATATACCAAACCAGAAGAATTGTTATAAACCAAATTACTAAATTGAACACGCCCAAAGGCATCATCTGGCCATTTTTCACTGACACTTTTATAATAATCTATATTATTCTCTAAAGATAGACAGTGACCAAAGCCTTTATTTTGTAACGCCCCCCTTATAATCTTTGTTGAACGATTTCCTGAACCTATCTCTAAAATCTTGTTAGAGAATTCGTGTTGAGTAAACCTGCTTACAAATCTATTGTTTAAAACTATTTTTCCCATATTCTCCAACTGTCTGATATATATTTTTTTCATATTTAATTAACTTTCTTGTTTTGCGGACAATGAAAAAGACCATCTCCTAGCGTATAACTCTCTCGTACCTTTTTCTAACTCTTGCATATCTGTTCCTTTATAAATAGACATTTTCTCGAAAATATTTCTAAATCTTCTAATTTCAGAAAATTGGCTTGGAACAATTGAAATTTTATTATCTTTAAACGGCAAAGAGCGATCCGTCGTAAAATGCTTCTCGATTACCTTCGCCCCCATTGCAATTGCTGCAAGTGCGTCCTCAATGCCGTCACAATGACCGCTATAACCGACTTGAGAAGTATATAATTGCAAATCACGAATCCTCGGTAAATTTGCACATTCGTATGGACAAGGATAAATAGATACGCAATGTAGTAGATATACATTATCAAATTTCGAATAATTTATAAATTCTTCTTTTTTAGAAGCACCTACACTGATATAAACAGTATCAAACATTTTAATGGCATTATATACTAACTCGGTGTTGGTACACTCGGTACTAGGAATTTTGACAATATTAGAATATCGTCTAATCATATCTAAATCATTATTATTAAAACATGATGTCAAAAAACCGATTCCCGCATCGTCACATATTGCCTTAGCAAGAGCGTGTCTTTCTTCCGTCATCTCCGATTTTATATAGTCCTCCCTACGCCCATCAGAGTCCCACGGACCAGGGGCTAGATTCTCTACCTTCCATGTTTGGAATTTGGCGTAATCAGCTCCGCTATCTTTCGCAGACTGAACCATCTCTCTAATTAAATCATAATTCCCTAAATGGTTCATACTCAATTCAGCAATTAACTTTATTTCAGACATTTAATTTTCCTATCTCGCTAATCCATAGATCAACAGCTTTATCCATATCTAAGTATTTCTGGTAATATTTATACGGATTCCAGTTCCCCCGTAAACACTTATCAATTCCCTCTGATAATTTCTTATCGGAAATACATAGACCTGTGTGTTTAGTAATATATTTTTCTCTCCAAAAATTAACATTTGATGTCACGACAACGGGAATATTACATGCAAGATATTCTGGAATTACTCTAGGGCAGGAATCATAATTAGAAGAACAGCATACGCCAACACGACATGAAGAAATCAAGGCTGGCAAATTTTTACGAAGATGCCAACCTGCCCAATGAATATGTTTATACTTCCGCATCAAATCTTTATTCGTATTACCAATAATCATTGTCTTTAAATTTATTTTACTTACAGATTGAATTAATAATTCATGTCGTTTAATAGATTGTTGAGTAGAATTAGCCGTAAAACAAACATCGTACTTTTTATTGCACTTAACAGGAGAGAATAAGGTTGCTGCCGGTTTAATAAATAACGACACATTTTTCTTTTGTTTTAAAATATAATCTCTTTGACTAGGAGAGTCAACAAAAAATAAATCATAATTATTATAAGTGTCGGGGTAAAACCTCTTACCAGCACCATAATATATTTTTTTAGCAGATTTAAATCTTTTAATAAATTTCAGATAATAAGGAAAACCTCCACGACAAACAATAATATCTGGCTTAAATGGTGGAGAGTATTTTTTAAGATTAACCCATTTTTCTGTAAAATTACCATCAATAAAAGCTATTTTGTTGCTTCCCTCATATAATATTTCTGCTTTAGCGTCTAATTTTTTAGCGACATAATAAAATAATTGAGTCCACATATCCTCGCACTGTTGAATAGTGTCATACTTCAATTTCTCGGGATGTTCATTAGGTGGGGGAACAGAGCCTCTTAAAAATACTATATTCACTTATTTCCCCCCGATATGTTTAATTAAATGCAGCATATTGTCTTTTCTCGACCCTATTTTAGTATTTAAAACCGATCTGAGATTCGCATTTAATTCTCTCCTTAATTGTTCATTACTTAACAATTCAGATATGTATGACTGAGCTACCTTTAAATTTCTTGCGGGATAAACTAATGCTGTTTTATTATGAATCGCAAAATCAGAGACTCCAGACATATAGTGATCTGTACAAACTAATGAACAACCACAAAGACCGGCTTCCATTGGGGGATTGTGCAATCCTTCAAGCTCGCTAGGCGAAAACCATATTTTAATTTTATTATACCACAGCCTCAATTCTTTTTCTGAAGCATCCACTATATTTTTATTCAGCATTCTAAATTTTTTGTGCATTGAGGTTGCTAAAATTTCTGCATCACAATGTCTTTTCGTCACATGTCTTTTGCTATATAATGCTCCAACATCTTTAGTCCGCGAAATGTCCATCATATTAAATTTGTCGAAATCAAGACCTGGATATATTAATCTAGACGGTATCCCATGTTTTAAAAAATAATCTTTTAACCATTCAGAATTGACAATACAATTTATCTTTTTGTACATGCCAAATAACTCTTTTTCAGGAGCTACCCATCTCTCTAATCCACGAATATAGCAGTACTTTTTAGCGGCTGGAGCTTTTATTGTCGATTTTATACTTTTAAAGCCAGTTGCGATAGAGACATCACAGTGCGGATGCGTATTACCATATAATATTTTTGATTTAATCTTACTCCATGTGAATTTATTTGGCTGGTTTGTAAATAGAACAACATCCTGTCCAAGAGTAGACAACGTATCTGCACACTTTATAAGTGTTCGGCTTCCTCCGTTATTGCCCAATCCGACATTTAATAAATTAAATACTATTTTCATTTTATTTGGTTTAAAAAATTATCTATATATCTTTTATATGTTATGTAAGCTCCATTTTTACATACTGCGTGAGATATTTTTGGACAAGTAGATCTACTTCTTACATGATCAGTTTTCTTCCAAAGGACGAGTCCTGTCATATTTAAAGCACCAGAGACATGGTACAGTCCCGTATCGTTAGATATAAAGTAGTCACACTGGCCAAGTAAACTAACAGAGTCTTTTAAAGATAATACTCCCATATAATTCAGACATCCATGCAGTTTGTTTCTGCTCCAATAAATTTTAAGATCTCGCTTCGAGCCTAATATGACTGGAATATGGTTTTTAGAAAGAATAGAGTTTATAATATATTGTCTAGTTTTACTCCCTAAGTCTTTCGCAGCCTTGTAAATATCGCCCAAACAACCGTGAAAAACTGCTATATATTTTTTCCCTTTTATTTTATCTAATTTTTTAGTGACATCATAATCGACATATGTATTCTCCATTTTTTTTATATCACGGTTAGCGACTACTCGGAACAAAGATTCGCTATCAGACTCCCTAGTTCTTCTATATTTCTTGCCTGTGGAGGTTGTAGCAAAAGCTTTAGTTTTAGGAGCGATATCTAATATATTTATAAAGGGACATTTTCGATATAGTGTCTCTATCTTTTTGTCAGAAAAATAAACATTGACAGGCTTTTTGGAGCCCAAGTATCTCAAGGCTGGCGTAGCCATTACAAAATTACCTAACCCGAAACCCTCTTCCTGTTTAAACCATTTAATTTCTTTACTCATGTTAGAATATCTTTATTTGCGTTTTATTTTAAGCTTCATTTTAGATCTGGGTATCGGTTTAATGACTGGTTTTGCTTTAATCCTAGGTTTAGCCTTAGATCTTTCTCTGGTTTGTATTTTAGGTCTTGGTTTCGAAGATGACTTATTATTCGGTTTGTTCTTCTTCCAGTTTATAAATGTGAAAGCCCCCTGGCCGCCAGGTCTATGCCATCCATTTTTTGCCATCCAATCTCGACCTGTATCTATAACCATAACAGCACGCGTTAGTGGCGGATGTTGAAGCCCAGTATAGTTTGTTCTGTTTTTTCCAACCGTGTTTTGTACTGTCCAAGGGCGGCATTGTTTCTCAGGATTTTTTGTTATATCCATCCTCTCAGCCATATATTTAGCCCATCGCGTCATGACCATTCCGGGAGACAAACACACTCTAGTATCTTTAATAGTAGAATAAGCCCTTAATGTTACTATGACGGTTCTATTTTTTTTACTTTCAAAGTCGCCATTTAGGTTTAATTTACCATATAATGCTCGAATACCAAAAGGTATCTTTAAAACCCAATCCTCCTGCAAGGTAAAGAAAAACTCGCCGGTAGGTTGCTGCCATGTCCACTTATGACCGGCACAGAAATTACAAGTCTTTGGTAGATTATAAACAACATTGCCAAAGTAATTTTGGCAGATTTTAATAATCTCGCCGGGTTCGCATTCACCACCAATAGGGTCTATATTAACATATAGAGTAGATTTTTTCCAATCTACGCCTGTCATGTTCTTATGAAAAGAATTATAAGTTCTATCTATTAAACTAGAACGGCAGGTCGCTGTAGTTGTAAACTCTAATGGGATATCCTCCATTTTTAAACTCCTATATTTAACATTATATCGTCTATTCATAATCTAAATAAAATGAGAAATATATTTTTCTCTTCTAATAATCATTTTTTTAGTTATTGGGTCGTAAGTATTTCTAGCCATTCCTTCTCTAGAAAATATATTTGAGATATATACGTAATAATATCCACTGTCTATTAAATATTCTCTCAAATCAAACAAAGAGTCCTCTTCTGTTGATACCCCCGAATATTTATTCGCAGGAAAAACTTTCAGTAGATGTATCGGTATCTTTTTAATGTCTAGAGGAGAAAGAACCTCATCTATCCACTTTTGATAATGCTCGATATCTGGGTATACAGGTATGCTAATCTCTACGTTTTTTACGATTTTTAATGCATATGTAATATTGTTTAATATTTGGTCAGAGCCTAGACAGTCACATCTAGTTTCATAATCCGCTTTAGCCCCTTTTAAATCTATATTCATAACGTCACAACTATGGCACACGTTCCTCCAATATCGAGAAGTTAGATATGCATTTGTTTTTATTCCAAAAAATAAATTATTTTCGCGAGACAATCTTGATAATGAAGACAATCTCTTGTAATAAATGGTCGGTTCAGTGTAAGAAAAGAATATTCCAGAAGCTTCATACTGCATAGCCAGATCCACAAGCTCTATGTCAGTAAAACTAGAAACTTGTTGAGGAATTGATGTAGAGATTTTATAATTTTGGCAACAGACACATCTCAGAGAGCAGCCACAACCACCCAAACTTAGTATTTTAGAGTTATGTTTAAAGTGAAAAATAGGTTTCTTTTCTATAACATCTAGATTAATAGAAGTAATGCGTAAAGGCTCTTCTACAATAGACCCATTACGCATTCTCCAAGCAAAACATTTGCCTAACTCTTCTTCCGCCAAGTCACAGTAATTGGGACAAATTCTGCAAGGTATTTTATTCATTTTCCGCGATAACTGATAAGTCTTCCTGTTTAACTCTACTTCGTTGAGTCAGCTTCTTCATCTTTTCCTGTTTATTTTTCCACGCGTCTCCTACCTTGCAAATACCAAAAGTGTGATCTATCTCATGCTGTATCAGAACAGATTGAAACTTTTCAAATTCTTCTACGTGCAATTTCATATCCTCGTCATAATATCTAACTTCAATTTTTCTTGGACGAGATATTTTGACATAAAAGCCAGGATAAGATAGGCAACCCTCTTCTGTTTCATACGCTCTAACGCGCGGCTCAGCTTGAGGATTATTTAAACTTTTTTCTTTTACGGGAGTATAGTCCGCATTTAGCATAACTATATAATTCTTATTTTTAAGAGGGTCTACAATAATAGCTCTTTTCAAAATGCCAATTTGACTTGCCGCAAGACCGACACCTTTATTAGATGTTTTTAATACTTCTTTCATTTCTTTGATAAAAGACAAATCGTCAGCAAGAGAGACATCGCCACACAATCTGTTCAGCGCTGGATCGTTATATTTAAGTATTCTATCCTTATTAGCTTTAGCAATAAGTAGCTTGCGCATACTGTTTTTGCGTTTTTCTAGCTTTCTCTTATTATCTCTGACTTTTCCTCTTGGCTTTTTATTTGACATATTTGATATTAAACTCCTATTCTAACTTTAATAGCGATAGATCCATCTTTTCTAACTTCTGATGATTTAACAGACAGTTTTCTTGTCTTTTTTATATATCTAGTTATCTTTGCTTTTTGATAAATTTGTTTTAATTTATTTGTCTGGAATCCATGTTGGTCAAATTCCGATAAATGCATAATATATTTCCCCTTGACCTTCTCAAAACCGACATCATTACTCGCTGATCCGACCTGAGATCTGGGAATTATAACGTGAGCTTTTTGATCTCTTAAATCGCCCCGATATCCATGAAGCCGTTGAGCAGTTTCATTAACTGTCGGTTTATATCCCATTTCGCCTAAAGCCTCAAGAAGACAGTCTATATCATCGAAATCAAGATCAAAAATATGAAACTCGCTGATGTCGCTACCCTACCTTTCTTTATTTAATCTAGAAATATAACTGGGCCTCGTGCTACAGCCAAAATAAATTCTTCAACAATACTAGGAATACCAGATGCTCTATCCACGACTACAAGAGATTTAGCTGAAATACGTTTCTTAAGAGAATCTGTATCGCTCAATAATATAGACGGAGGGTTAACTAAAGTTGAATTATGAATAGCATAAAAAAGTTCGAATACAGAAACAATTGTAGAGTTCGCTTCTGTATCTGCATCGTAGCAGTCTTTTCTATATGAAGATATCTCTTCCCAATGTTCAATATCTCTATTTATCACAACAACATCTCTAACCATTGAGAGATAAGCGGTTAAAAAAGTGTGACCAGAGCCTTTTGGTAATTTTATTTTAATTTGACTGGATTTATTTAAATCGTAATCAGAAAATGATTGATTTTCTTCTTTATCCCGGTATTCCAGGCTCTTGCCAATTTCTTTCATAACCCAGCTTTGCCAATCACGCAATACAATTTTTTTCGCAAAATCACCCATTATCTGTCTCCAATAAATAATTTATAAAATCAGCTACAGCCCCATGACCACCTTTATATGGGCTTATGTAGTCTGCTATCTCTATTATCGGTTTTTCTGCGTCACATGGGCAAGCAGATATTGCAGCTTTTTTCATAACTTCTAAATCATTTTCGGCATCGCCCATATATGCAATGTTTTTCCAACCATCCTCTACTTCCACTTCTATTCCACGGCCTTTAGCAAAAATAGATATACCGCCTTTTTCTATAAAGTTTTTCTTATCGCAACACTTATTAACAATAAAAAAGTTATTATATTTCGTTAAGAATCCATTGGTTGAGCATTTATTATAAAAACAATTGTCCTCAGAACTCGTAATAGCAGGAACTATATATCCTCTTTTGAGTAGCTTTTCAATCGCGGCGAAATCTCGCGTATAGAAAGATTTAGAAATAATGCCGTCAGATGAGACTTGATATATTCCATCTGTTAATGTGCCATCGATATCAAATGCCACGATTTTTATATTTTTAAGCATAATTATTTCTTAATCTATTTTGATTTCACTTGCCGATAAAATAGTGAAAGGTTAATATAAAAAAATGCTACCGACAAACTATAAACCTGCAATTATTATAGCCGAAGTAGGCTGCACTCATATAGGAAAAATGGACAGGGCTAAATATCTCATCGATTTGGCAAAACAGTCTGGAGCTCATGTCGTAAAATTTCAAAAAAGAAATCCCAAAGAATGTGTGCCTAAGCACCTATGGAATAAACCGCACCCAAACGAGATATTCTCTTACGGAAAAACGTATTTAGAGCACAGAATTAATATAGAACTGAATCTAGAACAACACAAAGAATTAAAAGATTATTGTGAAACAATTGGCATAGAGTATTCTTCATCTGTCTGGGATATGACATCCGCAAAAGAAATCATTAGTTTACGTCCTAAATTTATAAAAATACCAAGTGCCTGCAATATGAATACATCTTTAATAAATTTTATTAAAGATAGTTATAATGGAGAAATTCACATCTCATTAGGAATGCTATCCCCATTAGAAGTTTTTAAGGTTTTTAATTATTTTGAAGATATCCGAGATAGAGTGGTAATTTATCATTGCACCTCTATTTATCCATGCCCTTTTGAGAAATTATATTTAAAAGAAATTTCAAATATTCTACTTTCATGGAACAGGGTTGGATTTAGCAATCATGGATACGGAATAGCCGCCGATGTCGCCGCCTATATACTAGGAGCAACTTATATAGAGAGACATTTTACAAATGATAGGTCTTTTAGGCACACAGACAGTGCAGCCTCTTTAGAACCTACTGGATTATCGAAATTATGTAGAGACTTAAAAGCTGTACACGCCGCATTGAAAAATAAACCAAATGAACTGTCACAAGAAGAAGAAAAAGAAAAAAATAAATTAAGAAATGTTTAATATGGAGGAAAATCTCCAGAGTCATCCAGATAATCATCATAATCATCGCTATCGAAGCTCTCGTCTGAGCCTATTGATTCGCCATACTCCCCGTCCTGGTCCATCTTCATTAGATAAATACTGTCTTCGCCAAACCATAAATTGATACCAACCTCTTCCCCATCATCGTCAAGTATACGCTCTATCGAATCCATCTCTGTTTTAGTCTTATCGCCATCACCCCAAATCGCGTATAAAAAGTGGTCATCAAATTCAAAAGTTTTAATTTCAGGGTTTCCGGGGCTAGGATTATAAAACCCCATAATGAAGGAAATTCCGTCTATTAATCTATACTCTTTATCTACTATCATACTATACCATAAACTTTTCCGATACTCTCTACTATCTCAAAATCTTCTCTAGTATCTATTTGGTAACTCTGGTATTTATCAGTTTTATATACTGATATTTTACCCCCTAGCCTATTATTATTTTGTATTAGTATATTATATTTAGTTATATATATATTCCCATTATCTATTAGCGAAAAAGAGCTGTCTTTAATATCTTCCCTCATTGGACGGTCAAGATAATACATATTAGGACAAACGACCTCACTACCATAATCATTCCAAATAAAAGGATAATTAGGAGTAACCGTAACTAAACTGTCAGAGTCCTCCTGCTCCATCTTCTCTATACATCTATCAAGAAGATTATCATATCTTATTGGAGAAGTTGGTTGCAGCGTGACTATTAAATCAGCAGTAAAATTTAGACTATCTTGACACTCGACAATAGCGTGTCTCAAAACATCTTCATTTTTTATAGATGGACCATTTAGCTCTTCTGGCCTATTAATGAATGTAGAGAAACTACTTTTATCATATTCTTTCCAGCTTTTTTTGACATAAGGACAACAACTAGACACGACTATCCGATCTACATATTTACTTTTTTCTGCCGCCTTTACTGACCATAAGAAACAGGGCAAACCCATTAATGGCTTGTAATTTTTTCCCGGAAATCCAATCGAATTCTTCCTAGCAATTACAATTGCCAATACTGTTTTATAATTAATCATTATCCAGTCTCTTCAAAAGATCTTCGTACTTTTCTTTTTTAAAACACTCTAAAATTCCACCAGAAGCGTTAATTATATTTATATTCTGGTCATTAGCGTGTCTCGCTAAATTCTTAAAATAATTTAAAAACGCCATGCTATGATGATCTACAGGTTTTCCTCCAATACGCCCACAATTAGGAGCACAAAAATTAGTTTTTCTATCTAGCCTGTAAGGCTTTTTTTCTCCCTCAAATTGCCAAAAATATCTTTTATTTCCTGCATAACAGCAATCTGCTCCTAATAATATAATCGGGTCACACCCCATTATATAAGCAAGGTGTATAGCAGAACCAGTAGAAGTCCTTGCTCCTATAATCGGCTTTTTAGGATCTTTTGTAAAAACTAATCCGTCATCGTAATATTTATTTTCCTTCGGGACGTACCAAAACTTATGATCATACCAAACTTTATTTTTTATATGATTAGAGCATTTTTTCATTTTAGCCTTGTATAGCAAAGAAATACAAGATTTTAATTTGGGCAGATCTATTCTGTAATAGCTCCAATTACTTACATCAGTATCATCCGTCACAAAGTAATTAGCAAAATTCACCTTGCAGATTCCCGAGTTGACCGCTATCGTGATATGTTTTTTAAGCGGAGTTAAATCCTGAAAATGCAGGGACGGGCCTGCCCCTACGATAAAACAAGGCTTACCTGTGTGCTTATCCGCCAGATCCGACATTTTCATTAAATATCCCTTCAAAATTAATTTTATCGAAAACTTTAATTTGTCCCCTCAAGCTACAATCGAAAATATCGCACTTTTTATACTCTGCAAATTTTTTAAGAGCGACATATGCTTCTTGATTTTGCGAGAAAACAAATTGTTGCATAGTCACAGGAGCAATGTGCCCCTTTGTAGTCGGTTGATCTTCTTTTGCGTATCTTTGCCAAAAATGACTTTTATTATTTATTGTATAATGATCGCAACCTAATAAAAATATTTTTTTACAACCCATTTGAATCGCCAAATCTATTGCAGTTGGAACAGAGCTTACAAAAGATAATTTATCTTCTTTAAAATCTATTTTACTACTTGAAAGTCTAGGAGAAAATACTAAAAAATCTTTAGGAATTTCATTATAATATTTTTTCCAAGAGTCTCGAATAATCCTAGTAGATTTACATCTCTTAACCTGCTCCCAATATGTCCACAATCTAACGGCAGAATCATTAGATATCCAATATCTATTCTCAACGCTACCGTCATTCCAGGGCATAGCTATAATACTCGAATTTACTGATACGACGACGTTATCGAATATATTATTAAAATATTTCGAGTTTATTATATCAAAAAAACTCAAACCGGCACCGCAAATAAAACAAGAACCGCCAATATGTTTATCTTTTAATATATTATAGTATTTTAACATGTTATTCTAAATCTATGATTTCTCCCAAATCCGACTCATTTAATTTTTTAGCTTTTTCGTTAATAATAGCGTTAGTGCAGATCTTTAAGTCCAAAGGATTAAACTTAATAAAAAAAAGATATTTATGTTCATTCTTATTATAAACTATTCTTTTTATTTTGCAATCTATAGTATCTTCATTTATATGTAATTTACCTTTTAGTTCACACTCCATTGGAGACAACTCTATTGCTGTTTTATAATTAAAAATAGATAAATATTGTTGTATAGTTAGTGGGACATATATAGCAATTAAAGCAGAACGAGGTAATGATATATTTATATAAGATATATCATCAATCAAAATTGTATGACCTTCAATAGAGACATAATCTTTGTTGGACGGGATACAGCACCTTAATATGTTATTACTATCTAACATATGAAAATCCAGTCTTAAACACTGCATCTTCTTTAGCCTTAAGTAGCCCAGATTCAAAAAGAAACTGACTAGGATATGCCGGCTTATGTCTTAACTCTCGCTGTTTGTCTCTATACTTCCTATTTTGGCAATACGATAAATGAAGATGCTTTTTGGCCCTTGTCATCCCGACATAGCATAGTCTAGTTTCCTCTTCCAGTGCTTCTTTCGCCGCCGATGGGTTTGCGGCCCCTGTAATCGGCCACACATGAGGTAAAATCCCATGTTCTACCCCAACCATAAAGACAATAGGGAATTCCAAACCCTTACTTGCGTGCAAAGTCATTAATGTCGCACTATTTTTATCATTCTCTTTATCGCTAGAAGCTATTAAAGATATATTTTGTAAATAGGCGTCTATACTCTTGTTCCCTTTACTGAACTCTGTCGCATTTATGATAAGCTCGCTAACATTATTTTTCCTGTCGAACAATTCACTTTCTTTTTTACAAAATGTATCGAGATGACCCATATAGTCAAATTCGTTAACGAGATAAGATAGGCAGTCACCGGCATTTAGTTTTTCTAATTTCTTAGAAAATGTATTAAATATTTTCATAGAACCGTTCTTTACAGCAGCCCTATTGCTATAATCATCTATATTAGAACAAATATCCAATATAGAAGTGTTATGCTCCTTGCTTTTATTCTCTATCATTCCAATATTTATACTGCCCAAACCGGGTATTATTTCAGCGACTCTGTGAAATGCCAAGATATCTTTTTTATTAGTTGCGAATTTTAAAAGAGCCAGGCAGTCTTTAATCTCTTTCCTATCAAAAAAGTTTTGACCACCTATAACAGTGTATGGGACTCCTGCGTTAGATAATGCTGTTTGTAAATCAAGAGACATTCTATTTAGTCTATAGAAAATAGCGATATCGGAGAAGTCCCAGCCGTAATTATTAACGTATTCTTTGATTTTAGAAGCTATCTGTTGGGCCTCATATGATGAATCAAAGAACGAAGAGCAATGAACGGGATCACCACTAGCGTTATCTGTTAAAAACTCATTCTTTAAATGCGTAGTATTATACTTTATAAGATTACTAGCCTTTTCTATTATCTGAGGAGTAGATCTATAATTTTTGGACAGCATAATCTGCCGACAATTATACTCTTCAATAAAATCTAATATATTTTTATATCTAGCACCACGAAAGCTATATATGCTCTGCTCTACGTCCCCGATTAAGACTATATTAGCGTCTTTGCCGCCAAGAAGCTTGACCATCTTAAATTGTGCATAATTGGTGTCTTGAACTTCATCTACCTGGATATATTTAAAATACCCTCTCAACTGATCTAATACTTTTTCATTACTTTCAAGCAGTTCAACGGTGTTATATAATAACCCTGTAAAATCGCAGGAATTATTTTCTGATAGTTGTTTTAAATACTCCTCCTCTATCTCTCTATATATAGAGTTCTCCGTATCGTCTAATATCTCTTCTGTGGTCATCAGAAGCTCCCTGGAGCGATTAAGATGGTCCACAATGCGAGATACGTCAATACTATTTTTTGTTTTGCTGTATGCTAGTTGTTTAATAATTTTTGAAATGTAGTCTTTCTGGTCAGAGTCATCCAGTATAGACATAGAATGATTATAACCTAATGTTCCTCCGAATACGCGTAACAAATTAGCACATAATGCGTGAAATGTCCCCACAAACATTTTAGTATTATCATTACCGAGTCTACTAAATATTCTATTTCGCATTTCCTTAGCAGCCTTATTCGTGAATGTTATACTAAGAATACTACTAGGGGCGACACCGGATTCTATTAATTTAATAGTTCTTTCTACTAGCATAGTAGTCTTACCGGAGCCAGGAACGGAAGTTACAAGACATGGACCGTCAAGATGATTAACGGCTTCGATTTGCTGCTCATTTAATTGCATTTTTTCTCCATCGTTTAATTGTGTAGGTATTCTTCAATATCTTCGAGAAAAAATACGCCACATCGTTCAAAAATTAGAGTATTACTATCATCATAAATTTTGATATGAGGAATCTCATCGATATTATGTTTATCGCAAAAATCTTGAGTGTCATCTTCTAGGGCATCAATATAAATAAAATTATGTTTGTGCAAAAACCTAGATTTATTTAATTCATTATAGGAGATGGCACAATTCACACAATCTGGACTTGCAAAAAATAAAATTTCCATTATTTAGACCATTTGACGTAAACTAAAAAATCCACTTTCAAAATCATCTGGACGTTCAGCAATCAATCCGTAAGTATGGGAGATACTCGATATTGTATTAAAAATCTCATTTATGTCTTCTTCTGAAAAAGATTCAGCATTCTGACTTTTCCACACACCAACAAAATAAAATTTTTCGGCCAAAGATGTGTCATTTCTTTTGATGATTTGTATACGGCAATTATTAGCTTCTAATTGACGATTGACATGTTCAACCAGTTTCATCCTTAGACTATCGATATTTCCATCATATATATTTTGAGCAACCCTACTAAATGGATAATCATTAATTTTATTATTGATAGAGGACAGCACATCTTCTTGACCTTCGGCCTTTTTAATATCATCAGGGATATTGTTCTCGTCACCACATATTAATAAAAACTTCTCTTTTCCCTTAAAGGCTTCACAAGCCTGCAATATAAGATCGTCATTAAAGATAAAATCAAATCCTAGAAGATATCCTAACTCTTCGCCGGGGATAGCTAGGACTAGCTGCTTCCCAGTATCGAATTCTACTTTCCACTCTACTAAATTATTTACTTTAGTATAGTTAGTATCTAAAATTTTTACCTTCTTAGGTATTGCCTTGGGGATTGCATTTGCAGTTAGGGTTTTCTCCTCCGGGACATTCTCCTCCGCATGAGCATTTGTGTTTTGATTTTCCATGATCTGTATCCTTCATTTTATTTACTATATGCTGTTTAAGCTCTTTCATTAAAAATTGTATAGCCTCTTCTTTATCTTTACTATCTCCATTGAGTCTAACTTGTGTCAAATCCATTAATGTCTGAGGATGAAAAACATGTAATAGAATATGATCATGATATGTCCTGTATGACCCGTCTGGACCATCATTTATGCTATCCTCGGGAACGAATTCGGCCTCTATTTTTGATAGCATACCCCACCATCGGCCGGTGTCTTTTGTTGTTATTGGCTCTCCATCTTCTATTTTTACCAAAGAACACTGGTCTCGCAAGACAACTAAAGGATCGTTTTTATAATGCTGTCTTAATGCGTGTATTTTAGGATTAAATTCTTCTGGTGGGACGATCCCATATGTCCTACAGTTATAGGGTCTAGTAAGATGCTGACCGCATGTCCTTTTTTCTCGATCAAAGAAGACACAACCTTTAGTAACACTAGATGTTAAATAATTTTGCAACGACTTTTCTACTACAGATAGGACATCATTCGTGTCCCAGAATCGCAGAACGTATCTCCAAGTATTCAAAAACTCACAATATAGAACCTGCGGGGTTTGAAATCTACAGCACCAGGCGGCACACCCATTTTCCTTATTTATATTGTCTAAACATCCTGTTGTCTTTGGGATTTTGCTATAGACACTAACTATCTTGTTGACAACCTTTCCGATACGAATATCGGTCAAGACATCTCTAATTAGTTGATAACCTTTAGGTCGTTTTTTAATATTTTCTTTTTTATTTTTATGTCTCACTAAATATCTACTTCCTTATTTTCAAGACTATCATAATTGTCCAAATCTTCTGGGGTATCATCGTATTCATATTCTTCTATCTTATTAGTACTCTTTTTATCAAACGTTATCATCAAACTGGTATCTTCTTTTTCTTTATTAACCAGTTTAGAGATAGCGTCTGAAGATGACAAAGAGTCTAATATTCTATTTAACGCCTTTTTCACGATAGACTGTTTTTGCACGACTACTTCTGAAAACTCATCAGCACTTAATTCTTCCTTTAGAACTTCAATTAAAGAACCCTCATCCAAAATATTCCATTTACCGCTATTTGTTTTGGAAGTCACTTTCCCAACACCTGGAAAATTTAGAGCCTTATGGTCGAATGCTTCTAAAGTTTTTGATATAACGCCTTTGAATTTATCTTTTTTAGATAAAAGCTTCTCTATCTCTTCAGATATCGCTTTAGTTCTTTCTTTTTTAAGCCTTTCTAAAAAAGAAATCTTGCCGTCTATATCTTTTATAACTAATATAAGATCTTCTATTTCTATATCCGATTCCAGAGGTTCTACGTCTTCCGATTGAAGAATATCAAATATCTTTTTCTTATTTATAATCATTTCTATCTCCAACTACGTCTATAATAAGAATTATTCACTTTCTTCGGGAGCCAAACACATTACATTTAAAACGATAGCTGTCCTATCTAAATCCCCATCAAATGAAACAGAAGTAAAACTAGGAGAGATAACAAGATCTAACCCGCTTTCGCTCCTGGCTACAGCTACAGATTTAATCCCATTATTGATAGATGCTGCACCGACACAACGCAAATTCGCCTTATTATGCTTCTGATAAACAACCAACACTGCCTTGGCTAAATTTTTTACATAGTTTTTAGCGGCAAGCTTGTCATCGAAATAGCCCTTTACAGCTAAAAATGTTGGGTCGTCTGAATCAACAAAACTCTTCTTCTTATTCCCGTCGTTTGTTTCTAACATATTCTTTCTCCTAAATAATTAAAACTACAACTTATTACAACTTCTATCGGAAATTTTTATAATAAAGTTCCATAAAAGTTTTTTCTTTTCGTGTGCAAATTCTGGTCGTCCCATATTTTAGAGCTATGGCAGATATCTTTGAATGGACAATGAGAACACTCATAATCATCTTTTTCCGCCGGTCGTGGCGGTGGCAATAGCTTTAAATCGGTCATATTATTCATCGTCTCAACTTGCTGTTTAATTTGGCTGAATATTAGATCAGTATCTTTATCTATTTTATAAGCAGCGAGAGCGGAAGTATTTTTATTTTCATATATTAAAACACCATAATCTAAATCTAGTATATTAGCATAAATAACCAATTGTATTCTATAATCAAGACCTGGGCCTTTTCTCATTAACTGCTGAAATCTGTAATCATTTGCTGTTTTCATATCAACGACAACTGGAGTCGCTGGAAGATGATCGATATTAAAAGCTAAAGATGTTCCTCCAAATCGTTCTTTATTAAAATTAGAAAAATCTAATATCATATCAGCGTGACCGTATAAGTTTAGATCTACATCTCTAACGGCTACCTCTTGGTATTTAAAATCTTTATTCCCACAATGGCAAACCTTTGGCTTAAAACAACCGATCTTATCATCTATTCCATACCTCCGAGGTTTGTCTATTTTCGAAATATCAAAATCATGGGCTGTGTTAGATTTTAAAGCCGGGGATGAAGAAGATATGTCACGGTCTAGAAAGAGTTCGCACATTGGATTTGTGCATTCCCAGATGCCCCTTAAGACGCCTATCTCTTCGAAATAGACAGTCCAACGCTCATGCATATTATGTCCCTTGTCAAATAGCCGTACAAGCTTACTCTCTATTTCTGTAGATTTAGATTTTAGAAAACCTCTTTCCTCATACCTTAGATACTGCATAAGCCTAAGACATTTACCGAAAGCCGATGGGTGATATTTTTCGTATCCTCTTGGTCCACCATTAGTGTGTTTCCATCTAGCATAAGTATCTACAACACCCGTTATCGCACTTATTTCTGGGGGAACAACAAAAAAACTATCATTAGAAGCCACTGTACGTCTCCTTTATTTTATCTTCATTATCTTTTCTACTCTTACGCAACAAATCAATAAACGAATCAGTTCCATTTTTATAGATGAACACATCAGGATCTGTTTTCTCCGGCAAATAAACTGGAATTATAGAAATATTATAATATGGTAAAGCATTAATCTTTTTAGCCAAACCATTATCAATCATTTTTTTAGTTGCTGTCGAACCAGCGACATCTCCGTCTAAAACTATAAAAATTTCTCTGCAATAACGACACAACATAGCAATATGACTTAAACCCAAAGCACTTCCTAAAACTCCTACTGTAAAATTAAAACCTTTAAAATGTAGATATTGAACATCAAATTCGCCTTCCACAATTATAGCCATTCTATGCTTAATTATATTCTTTTTAGCAACATTCAAGCCATATAATATGTTCCTTTTTATAAAGCTCTCATGAAAAAATTTAATTTTCGCATTTGGTCTAAAATCTCTAGAGGATAGAGCCACCAATTCATTATACGCATCATAGACTGGCATAATAAGCCTACCAGCAAATTCGTGGACATCGCCATTAACGTTAAGAACATTATGAGGGATATATCCAATTTTAAACTGATCTATTGACATTTTTACGAACATGTCATCAAAATGTCGTTGATCAGATTTTAAGTACTCAATAGCATCTCTACCATCATCCGATAAGATGCATTGATTAGCAAGCTCGACAAGCTTACTCCTCTCGATCTCCGGAATCTTCATCCTCATGTTCGTCATAGTTTTCCTCTAAATTTGTTATTTCATCTTCTGCAGCGTTATAGCATTTTGTTATTTCGGGCGGAAGAAAACTGTTAGTCTCTGCTGCCTTTTTAACTAAGTCTTTATAAAGAGATTCTCCCAAGCCTCCATTTTTAATCATATCTGTAAATGCTTTTTTACCTTCAGCATTATGCCCTTCCCATTTAAAAACTCCCTTATAAACAGAAATAACTTTAAGTTGTCTTCCGCAATCGAATAATAAATCCTCTATATCTGGGAAATAAGGCTCATAATAGATCGGGACATCTATTGAGTCGAATAAAGGCTTTGCAAATCTGTTTTTAATAATTCGTACTATAGAATTACGTCCTACGATAATAGACCTACCTTCGCTATCTAATACCTCTATATTAGCCTCTTTAGTATTACGTTTTGTCATCTGTAATCTTAGAGAACAATTATGTTTTAAGGATCTGCCACCTGGGCTTGTCTCGGGGCTTCCCCAGAGTACTCCTATTTTTTCTCGAAGTTGGTTAATGAATATGACGCTAGCACCATACTTTGCTGTCGCATTAGCGATTTTACCCAGATTCTGACTTAATAATCTAGCCATTACCCCAATTGTCTGTTTTTCTGCACTATTTTCGAAAACAACCTTCGGGACCATATTCGCAACAGAGTCTAGAACTATTATTTTAATACCAGATTTGCAAAGGTTAGTAATGGCATCTAGAATATCTTCGGCATAATATGTTATCTCTTCATTATCCTTATTGGTCATGTCTGCATAATAAATATTATCTTCGTCAGCTCCATTAATCTTTGCTAATCCGCTAGAGAAACTATTCTCAGTGTCTATCCAAGCGACTTTGTGGCCCATTTTCTGGGCATAGCCAACAATCCGGTATGCTAAAGAAGATTTTCCGCCGCCCTCTTCTCCAAAAATTTCTATTAGTTTTCCAAGTGGGACACCCAAAGGAATTGCAGGGTCATACCCTTCAAGATTAGAAAGGTCGGCGTCTTGCGGAAGCATTCCATAATGTATCGCAAAATCCAAATTAAAATGTCCAGTCGGGATACTTCCAGGCGAATTCGTCAATGCTCCCAACCTTACAAATCCTTTTAAGTTTTCTAAAACAATATCTTTTTTCTCTTTTTTAGCCATTTTATATCTCCTAAATGCCAAAAGCCACGCTGTCTAGTTTTACGCCTTCTGCTTTATTCGGGCAGTTATCATGAAGAATGTCTCCGAATAAAACATCTTCGATTTTAGATGGGTCTGTTGCCTTATATATCTTTTGTAAATTATGTAGCCCCTGTTTTTTAATCAGAGCAACATCCTCGTCCGATAAAGAATGTGGACCCGAGAAAGAAGCGGAGTATGCCCATCTGCCATTATTTTCGAGAAAAGACATGTTATATTGAGCCCCATTTACAGCCCCAGGATCTTTTCCTGTTTTTTCAAAGAAAATTCTAAGTTCTCTTGCCACTTTAATTGATGTTTCTAAAATTTTAATTATATTATCTCTACGATCTATAATATTTATCGCATACCTAACTGATGGTAGTATATTATGTTTCATAGCCACTGGGCAGGAATCTTCGTCTAGACAAACAGCTATTCTCCACCTACCTGCATGATTAAACATATACTTCTTAAATGTATATAGATCACCTATTGGCCTAAATTTAGCCTTAGACTCTCCTTTTTGTAATTTAAAGTAGATATTATTGCTAAAAGATGAAGATTTTTGGTCTATATCTGACCATCCTATGAGTCCCATTGTTTTTCTTTCTAGATAAAGTCATCCCAACTTGTTTTTTTTGCAGCATCTTCAAGGTTTATGTTTTTTTCTAAGATTTCGGTTGGTTCATGGTCATCTTCTTCCTTGACTGATAATAACTCATCAAAACCCTTTAGCTCTTCTGGTATCTGTTTTACTATTGTCTCTACTTCTACTTCTGTCTTTACTTCTGGCTCAGAAACTATTATAGCCGGATTTCTATATGCTGGTTGAGATGGCGAAGCAGAAGCGTAATCCGCAGGCTGTGCTGAACCATATATCACTCTATCTTTTTGTGGCATAGCCAGCGTCAATTGTCTTGATAAACAGTCATTAGCGCTTTCCAAACATTTATCAATTGCCTCGGCGGCTTTGTAAATATCTTTTAGTTCTGCACAGTATAATTCTAAATCTCCCAAATGCTCATAAATAACTCCAGCTTGTTTTTGTGCTGGTTTCGCGTACTCGACGCGGGCCAAGAGGCCAATCAGGAGTTCCACCGCTTTTTCGCACTTAAGATATCGACATTCCATCTGTATCTCTTTGACTCTATTTCTCCAGCCTTGAACTTCTTGCATTTTAGCATGTATTCCAGGTAAGTCATATAAAGATAAAGAGACATCAACCTTCGCAGAAATTAATTCTTTTATATACTTTTTAAAATTCTGCCTGCCATCTGAACCCATTAATTCTTGCAGAACATTTCTCTTTTCTCTATAAAAACTATCGAATTTTGGAGACGGAGACTCTATATTCCAATCATCTAATCTAATGACATCTTTAATATATAAACTATCTTCCTCTGGTACTGACGGGGAAACTGACGGGGAAACTGACGGGGAAACTGACGGGGAAACTGTTGGAGCTGGAGCTGGAGCTGGAGCTGGAGCTGGAGCTGGAGCTGGAGCTGGAGCTGGAGCTGGAGCTGGAGCTGGAGCTGGTCTCTCTGGCTCGTTCTGAACTAAAGTATCGGTTTTTTCAGGTTCACTAGATAATGTGTCCATATTTTTTTCTACAGCTGTGTTCTGTTCTTGTATAATATCATTAACTTCTACAACCTCATTACTAAAAGTCTCTGAACTTTTAAGATTTGTATATATCTCCTCATCTTCGTTATCTATAGACTTGGGTTTTATATCAAATAAATCTGCAATTTCATCAAAAGTTGGTGTTGCCATTTTTTATCCTTTATTAGATACTATCAAAAAGTTCGTCATTAATTTTTTTATTATCTATTCTCTTATCCACTGGCTCCGGTTCGTTATCCGCTGACGACCAAGCTGAAACATGCGTCAGTCCTAATTCTGCGAGAACGGCAGTAGAAGTTTTTTTAAAGTCATCGATAACGTGTTGAGATACAGCATCTAATTTTTGTTGCCTCTCCTTTAGCGTCCTCCATTCTATAACCTCTTCCACATGAGAACATATTTCTATGCCCTCATATTTAGCTGTCCATATCCTTCTGTTGATACCTTTCGTAACTTTAGAAGTTCTAGGATTATCAAGAACTATACCATCAACGTTAGATTTTTGTTCGTTTTCTACCATTATTCTACTCCTTAATCAAATAAACTTTCATCCCCAATTCCCTTTTTGCCAGATCTTTTTTTATCTTTTCTCAACTTGTCAAATTTATCAGCCATAGTAAGACCGAATGCCTCTAACTCAATTTTATTCTCTCTATTTCTTCCCCTATTTACTGATTTAAATTCGTCCTCAAAAAATCTGTCTTCAACCAAGCATTTTAAAGAGTCTCTTGTAAAAGTATTACCCGTTTTATATGCCAATTCTCGTAAATTTTTAAAAGGACGGTTATCAACAATTTCCTGAGCAGTTTCAGCACTAACCCCCTTACACATAAGGGAAGGCAAAATCTGCGTCTTGGATGAACCAGACCCCTTTTTAACAATTTCATAATCCACATTGCACTTATTAATATCTCTACCTAAAAGATCTATATTAAACTTTTTAAGATCTTTCTCTAAAATCTTAACTTTTTTGTGACTATTTTGTTGTTTTCTATAATTCTCCACATTTAAATAACAACACATGAATTCATCAGTATAATTTGCTTTTAAATAGGCTGTAACGTAAGAAGTGTAGGCGTACGAACAGGAATTTTTACTTATAACATATTTATTATCATCTTTTTTATCATATATTGCATAATTGTGTTGGCTAGAAGCCATAGTTAAATTATAAGTTTTTTCTTTTCTAACTTTTTTAACCGAAACAACTTTGCATTTCTTCAAATCTTGCATATTTTCGCTATATATTATTTCTAGATCGTCCCGTAAAATTTCACTAACAGTATATTCTTTTCCGTCTGAACAATAAAATTTATGCTCTAATGTGCATTCTAAAGTCATACCATTATTTAAATTTATTTGGTATATATCTTTTTCTCCAGTTTCAAAAACATCTATTATAGTGTCATCAATGATAGTTCCGTCAATATAAGAATCAATAACCAGATTTGATCTTTTATTTTTATCTAATTCTATTAGCTCATCAATTGTATACAAATTACCAGTTATTTTATCTTTTACTCTCATTTTTCCAGAGATACAATGCGCCCTGTTAAATCCATAAGCGGCGAAAGGCGTGATAAACCTTTCCCAGTATTGCTCGGATAAATTTTCTGGAAGATCGTTTTCATTAGCCCCCTTAATAAATTGCTTTTTATATTTTTCAATTAATTCTACTTTTTTCTTACCTATACCCTTGATTACGATATAACCGTCTGTTACAGAAAAACCAGCCAAAGCATTACAAATCTGCATAATTTGTTCTTGGTATACTAATAACCCATAAGTATCCTTTAGATATGGTTTTACATGTTTTTCTATTGATGGGTGAAAATATTCTACGTTTTTATGCCCTTTTTTTCTGGCACAATATTCAGGAATTGAGGCCATCGGGCCTGGGCGGTATAGCGATATTGCCGCCATAATATCATTAAAAGATGTCGGCTCTATCTCTTGCATCGTCTCTTGCATCCCATGCCCCTCGCATTGAAAAACACCCACAAGTTTGCCCGTCTTATATAGATCATAAGTTTTTTCGTCAGTCAATTTTAAATTCTTGATATCGACAGAAATGCCATAATTATTTTTTATCATCTCTGCGGTTTTTTGGATAACGGTTAAAGTACTAATGGCGAGAATGTCAAATTTTATTAGACCCATATCCTCTAAATCTTCATAGGGATATTGCGTTGCAAAACCGGCCTTAGATGTTCTTAATGGGGCGAGATCACATAGCGGACTATTAGAGATTACAATTCCGGCGGCATGAATTCCATAATTAGATATTGTCCCCTCTATGTCTTTAGCGTAATTTAAAAAATTAGGTATCTTATCTATATGTTTTCTAAAATCTGGACAATGATCATAGGCGTCCTGTATCGTTTTAATCGCATGATCGTTGCCATCTTCATCCGTCATTTTCAGAATTGCCCCACGAGCATCTGGGAGAGTGTCTATTATCTCTTTTACTTTAGCCTCATTCAGTGTTTTATTGTCCTTGTCCCCTTTATGAAAAGCATTTGCAACATCTAAAGCTTTTCCTATTCTGCGAATGGCAGACTTTAGTTTTAATGAAGAATAAGTTCCGATATTCCCCACGTTTTCTCTTCCATATTTATCAATTATATAGTCATAAACTTCTTGACGACGAAAATAATCAAAATCTGAGTCGATATCAGGGAATCCCGCTCTAGCAAAAGCTCTTCTAAGTGGTAAAAACTCACCCTGTGGACGAGCCTCTGTCATCCCCAAGCCATAAGCTGTCCAACTATTTATATCGTTTTTATGCCCCTTCTTATCTATGTTCTTCTTCCATAAATTATAAAAATTATCAAGATTATTTATAGAGTTTATCCCGTCTGTCACCTCTAAGATATCCAACTCCTTATCTATCTTTTGTAGAATAGACGGATCGGAAATTTTAAGACTACCGATTATATCATTCCTTTTTTCTACCGATGTCATCTTATAACCTCTATATCCTAATTTTACTATAAAAGTCTGAAGGCTTTTTTATAACATAATCCACAATTCCATATTTCAAAGCCTGATCCGATCTAAGGTATGAGTTTTTTAACATTAAGCCCTTTATTTCTTTCTTACTAATCTTCGTATACCGCAATATAAAAGATTCAAAATCAGCCTGAATTTTTTTCCATTCTTCCATCTCAGTATCTAACTCATGTATTTTTCCATACATCCCGGAAGATATAGAATGAATCATAACACGAGAATTCGGAGTTATAAATCTTTTTCCGGGCGTACCACTCATAAGAAGCATTTGCCCAACACTCATAGCCTTACCGACACAGATAGTAGCAATATCACATCTAGACATTTTCATCATGTCATGAATCGATAAAAAACTATCGCAATAACCGCCATAAGAATCTATAAACATAAGGATATCAGAAAATGGATCAGAAGATTCATATTTTATAATATCAGATATAACTTTTTGAGCACAAATCTCATTAACCTGGCCGCTAATATAAATAATTCTATTAGATGAATCACTTTTAGATTGAGCCGTATTACAGTATGGAGGTTCTACTTGAGATATAATTCCTAAATCCTCATCAAAAGGAGCTACATTAGGGATTTCATTATTTTTCCATGACATTTTGTGGGACTCCTATAAAAATAAATAGCGTTAATACCGATCAACCCCTCCCAGATCATCATCCAAACTGCGTTCGGATTCTAGATCGTCCCCGTCTTCATCGTCTTTAGCGTCGATTAGTTTTGATATATCGAATTCCTCTTCGAATCCGAAGTCATCGGCTTTTATAAATTGACGATTATCAAATCCCAAAAATCTTTCCCAAATTAAACTATGTTGCAGGGGGTCTGTCCCATAGCAGATATTTAAGCAATGTAAAATTACACTCGCATATCCCGAACCTCTACCAGCCCCAGTTAATATTCCAGAGTCATTAGCGAATCTCATTATATCCGCTTCAATTAAAAAATAAGTAGCAAAATCATATCCGTTATTTTCCCAAGCGACTCTCGTATCTGTCAATTCTATTTCTAATTGCTTTAAGTGCTCTGGGCTACTATCCCAGCCCTTCTTTTTCATCCCAATATTAACAAGATGCTTAAGATACCCAAACTTATTTTCAAACTCGCTAGAGGTAACTTTAAATTCCTTTGGAATGTCGAATTTAGGGAGCTTCATGCCTCCAAAAAGTTTCTTAGAAATATCTATATCGTCAATACGAGAAGCGAACTCTACTGTATTATAAATAGATTCTGGAATGCTAGAAAACATTTGAGCCATCTCTGTAGCAGATTTAAGATAAAACTCGTCATAAGGGAATTTAAGATGTTTTGGATTCGTAATGCAAGACGAGGTAGACATGCACATAAAAACTTCGTGAGATGTGCCTTGATCTTTATTAACATAATGTGTATCATTCGTAGCTATAAGGGGGATAGACATCTCTTTCCCTAGTTTAATGATATCTCCTAATATTAATTTTTCTTCTGGAATGCCATGATACATTATTTCTAAAAAGAAATCTTCTTTGAATATCTCTTTGAAAATTCCACATACTTTTTTAGCGACATCATATCTATCGTATAATAGGTTAGCATTGACAAGACTGCCAAGACAAGCGGTAGAACATATCATTCCCTCTGAATGGGAGGAGAGAATATCAAAATCTATTCTTGGATCGAAATAGAACCCTTCTGTCCAAGATTTTTCCGATAAATGGCATAAATTTTGATATCCCTTAAAATTTTTGGCAAATAAATTTAAATGTCTATTACCCTTTTGCCCATCAAACTGTTCCTTTTTAGATTTCCACAAACGATTACCACTAAAATACATCTCGCACCCCAATATCGGTTTGATAGTCGGATAGGGAATAGCAACACCAGATTTATCTTTGGTGGCCCTACACTCTTTAATAAGCTTGATTAATCCACCAACAGTCCCGTGGTCTGTTAATGCTATCGCTGGAAACCCAAGCTCGCGGGCTCTTAACACTAATTTTTTGACAGGAGCCAGTCCATCAAACTGGGAATAATCTGAGTGATTATGTAACGGCACGAATTCTGAGTTATTCCAGACTTTACTCATATATTAATTCCTCTTTAACCTATTTTTAGAATAACAATTTTCAGCGACACAGTTTATATTTTTAAGTAAAATCTATAAATTCGCCGACAGAAATGCCGCCTTCGTCTTGAGATATTATTGAACGTCCGGTTGTCACTTTGATACACTCTATATTATTTATATTTATACCGTTAATAACGGCCATCGATTTTCCAACAAAAGATCTAATCTTTACGATATTATTTTCGATATTTAAAATTCTTACTCTTTCACAAACCTTAATAAAATCCCTTATAGGATCTCTATATTCAAAATGTATATCTATATTCGTTTTAATTAGATTTTCTATTAGCCTTACAATCGATTCTTCGTCGTCTAAAACCCCGTTATAAATTGTTTTAGTTACAATCTGATTTCTTATATATCTCATAATTAACAATGTTTTGTTGGGTCAAAAATCTCTCGATGACCATCACGATATTTTACATATTTTGGTTTCATCTCTTTATAATAATCAGGATGCTTTTCGAAACCTTCTTTTCCATTAACAACAACACCGCTTTTATTACTACTCATATTCTGTCCGACCGGCTCACAGACTATTCCATCTGGAGATTTAAATTCATCATTCGCTCTCTTGACATCACGAAAATCAGAGAAGATCTCATGAGTCTTAGGATGTTTAAATTTATATATCTGAAATCTAGCCATTAGAACTCCATTAAATCAAAACTATAGTCATCAACTATGTTTGCAACAATACTATTTAAACTTTTTCTATTATGCAACTCTATTATATTATTCCCTAAAGTCATAGCACGCTCCTTCATCTCGTTTTCTATCTTTTTTCTATACTTTCCCAAGATTCTTTTTTGAACGCTTAAATTTTTCCTATTAAAGATTTCTAGATCTTCTGCGGATAATACTTTTTTAATGATAACATTTTTATCGACTTTACCCATCAGATATGGAAGGAATATTGTACTAACTATATATTCATCCGTCCTACCCTTATCTCTCAAATAATCTATAGAATTTATGTACGCAAACTCTTCTTCTATTTCAACGCTATAACTCGTAGCAAGCGACAAGTCAGAAACGTAATGGAGCATCTCATGAACAATTGTTTCATCTACATCTCCCTCATTGCATATAATAATAGTTTTTAATATTTTCTCGAAAAAGCCCCCAAGACCAACATACCCTAAATTTTTTAAGAACCCTTTACTACAAAGAAAGACTGATACGTCCTTGACTTTATTGCCAGGAAATTTATTATCTACATAATCAAAAGACTCCTTGTACTCAGGATATCTAATTTCGCGAGTATTAGCGCTAGATTTTATTTTTCCAATATGTTTTAATATGATGGCACTTTTTTCAGCGTAATTGGCGGCATACATTTTCCTGCGTTTTATAGCTAAAGTAGGATTATCACCTTTCATAATTTTCCTCATTTTCCTCATTTTCTACTATACGACTCTCTTCTTTTTTTATATCAGCCTCTGATAGATACCCAGAACAAGCGGTTACACAATATGGAGTATTCCCGCGTTTAAAAATTCTACATTTTATAACAACCCCATATACAGAGTATTCCACATACTCTATAGGATTAGTACAATCTCTACATTGGCATGTATTACAGATTGATAGGGCTATGCCATCTTTAGTATGAATATACTTATTAACACTCGCTAAGTCACATGAATATTCCATTTATGATCTCTTTACTATCGTCTTGCCAGTTCCGACATCAGGTTTTTTGTCTCTCATTAGCCATTCTTTTTCAACATCATCTTCTGTCAATTCTCCACTTTTAATTTCTGGAGCAGTCAGCTCCTCGATATTCTCTGCGAATTTTTTAATTATAATATCATTAGAGTTTTTATCGTCATCGGACTGGTCATCAAGTTGGTCACTCAATAATATTTCTGATTCGCCTTCTATCTGCGGTATGGCTAGCCCGCCGCCGAAACCAGAGACTCCAATCTCTTCACTAACTGATAGCTTTGGACTTAAAAAACTGCTAATTTTATTGTCGGGTTTTTTATCCTTCTCAGCCCCATCTTCAGTCTTGCCATTTTTAATAAGATGTTGCTCCTTCACAAATATCCCAATATCCATAATCATAGCAGCAGGATAAGAAAGGTAATCGCTTCCATTTTCAGATAAAGATATTGTATCGCCTAGCTCTTTAGTCTGATGAAATCTGATTTTATAATCAACAGCGTCGTCTGTATACCCAAAATCTAATGTTATTATTGTATTGTCTAAATTTATAGCCATAATTCTCTCCTATATACTATTTTCGGAAAATAGTATAATTTTAATATGTCTTTTTTCCTACTTTGTCATCTAAATACTCTGAATCTACAATTCTTGTCTCCCAGAAATGCTTCCAAAAATCTGTACTCTCTCTAACCAAATCCGGAAAAGGTTGAGGTACTTTCCAGCCAGACTCTTGAGCCCAGAACGATAAAAATCTTATATCTGGATTATAATAAGCGTCATTCCCAGGCGATGAATTAAAACTCATTATATATATACTGCCATCATAATATAGGTGTAGTAGAAACGAAGACTCTCCAAAGCTACTAGTTATTGAGACTTCAGATTCTAGCATCCATTCTTTAGCGAAGTCATCTGACATTATTTTTTGTACTTCTTTATATAATCCATTTGCTTCTAATAATGTAATATCACCAAAATCTATTTCAAAATCCTCAGCCACTAGAATAGTCCCTCCTTTTTATTTTTTAATGTTTTATACGACTTTATGCGCTCTGATCTGGGAACATAAATTTCTGGAAATAAGGAATTATCAACTTGCTCTATTCTATCTCTGGCGAAATCACAATATTTTTCCTCATTATCTATACCAATATATTTCCTGCCGAGCCTATATGCAACATAAGGAACAGTTCCACTACCAGAAAAAATGTCCATAATAGTATTCCCTCTATACGAGAATAATTTTATAACTCTTTTTGCCAGTTCTTCCGGAAATGGGACGGGATGACCGCCGACCTTCTTGGTTTCAGGGTGGATAAACCATGTCGAAAAAGTCCAGGCTTCGAACTCTTCCTTTGACATGTCTGATAATTCTGGATCTCCACCTAACTTCCATCCATCTTTAGAGAATACTAAAATATATTCGTGATTACGCCGTATAATAGGGTTAGAACACGAAAGGTAACTCCCCCAAGCCGTAGCTTTTCCAACCGAATTTTGCTTATACCAACAAATTTCGGTTCTGAATAGAAGACCTATTTCTGTCATTATATTATACAAATGTGCATAAATACATCTGACATATTCTTTATCCTTGTCTACCTGCCTATTCGTCATGGCATCAATATTTATAGCGATTCTTCCGCCAGGAACTAATACTCTTTTACATTCTATAAAAATTGTTTTTAGCCACAATAAATAGTCATCGTACAACATGTCGTCTTCATGATTCCCATAGTTTATTTTTACATTATAGGGGGGCGACGAGAAAATAAGATGAACAGAGTTATCGGTTATCTTTTTTAATCCAGACAGGACATCGTCACATATTATTTTATTGACTGTTTCTTCCATTTATTATCTTCCCATTTTTTCTGTTTTAATCTAAAAGGCGGAATATGATATTCGTTTTCACCTAATATAAAATTATAAACCTCTATCAATTCGTTAATATTCTCGGATGATATAAGAAAATCTATTTTCTGATAAACCTTATCAAGAAAGTCTAATTCGTTTTCCTCGTAGTCCACCTGTTCTAAATACATTAATCCTAAAGATGATATTTCTAATGAGATATCATCAAATATTTTTTTAGTCTCTTCTCTACCAGACTGATAATCTTTTTTAATACTATTTATTAAAAAAGATAGTTCCTGCTCTCCTGATACGTCTATACTCCCGCCCAACATCTCTAGAGCCTTTCTCCAGGAGATATTATTCAAATTAGCATATAGGGATACCACATCTCCACTTTTCTTACATCCAAAACAATAATAGTTTTGATGAGACCCAGGCTTGTCATATACGGTAAATGATGGTTTAGTCTCTGTGTGCCCGGGCATCGGGCAAAGATATAGCAACTTGTCTCTATAGGTTGATACGGGAATATGTCCAGCAGATTCTAAAAGATCAGTTATTAGATTGTTACTTTGGACCTGTTCTATAATTATTAAATTTTTATTATCCATTATTACAGTTAGAAAGAAACTCATCAAAGTTATTTGAGGTCTCATCCTTTTTAATATGTTCATCGAAATTCAGGGCATCGCTATCATTTATTTTATTCATAATCTCTTCCTGGTTCTGAGTGTAAAAAGTAGTATTAATGCTTTTAATTAAACTAATTTTTGGGTCTACTTCTAACATGGTTTTATTAGACCCGTTAGAAAATACGTTTTTGCCGTATCTAGATTTAATCTGTATAAATTCTATTCTTGTATTATCATTGGCCTGTTGAGGCTTCATCTGCGCATACATAGCATCTGAATCAGCACTATATTGATGAGATCCATGAATATCTTCGGAATAAAAAACACCCTTAGAGCCTGACTTCCTGTATCTTTTTAATCCCTCTCTTCCTAGTTGAGCTCCAGAAACAACACAAAGCCCCTCTTCATGAATAGCCCCTGGTTTTCCCATCGTTCTTAGATATTTTAACATATCTCCAACTTCTAAATCGTTTCTATCTCTACGGTGGGTTGTTTCGTCGGGAATTAAATTTGCGATATAGTCAACAACAACAAGATTAGGCTTGAACACGTCGATATTTCGCTCTATTTCCCTGCGGATAGTAGACACTGGAATTTGCTCTGGAGCCTCCATAATATAAAAACTACAATGGTGCTCATTCTCGATTGATTTCACTTGGAACTCAAAATCGCGAGCTTTATTTAACTGATCTACAGATAAGAATTTTGGATGTTGCAATTGCTCAAATGGTATTTGTGTTTCTCTAGACATAAATTTTTGATACATCTTCTCCCTTGGCATCTCTAACGGGACATATAATACATTTTTATGAGATAATTTCCATACATTAATAGCGACGTTTAGCATCATCGTAGAATTATGCGTAACAATATTATTAGAAACAAAATTATGAGATCCAGCCATACAGACCTCATATGTCTGTTCTTTTCCAATATATTCTATGTTAGATATCTCATCCCAATAAATATCACTATTCGCTATATCTAATAATTCTTGATCATTATTTAGATATTGAGCAATACGAGACAAAACAGCCCTGCTTATAGAGCTATCCTTATTACCGCAATGTCCTAAATCTTGTTTCCAATTATCATAAACCCCTCTTCTATAATATCTTCTACATCCAGTTTTAGACTTATTATATTCTTTAAACTTGCTATCTAATAACTCCCAAATTTTTGATGGGATAACATCTCTATTAGTATTAGATTTTGAGCTTTTCTCTTTTATCCTATCTATATTGTCTAATAATAATTGCTGTTTTTTACCGGTGAAACCAATTTGTTCGTAAAATGAATGTATTTGAGGACAATCCGTTATATTAACTCTCCACGTAAATCCCTTATCGATTTTAACAGAATCTTTTTTATAATATGATTTATACTTTTTTATAGACGCTATTATTCCAAATTTTAATAAAAGATCCCTAACATCTTTTGACAATTGTTCTGATGAAGTGTAATAAGAAATAACATATTTTTCTCTATTTCCACTCGCAGATATTTGTAGCCCTCCATCTACAGAATACATCATTCTCAATAAAGAAGATAAGGATTTTTTATTCCACGAAAATACATCATTATGGATTCTTTTATCAACAGCCTTACACCCTATGTCAAATTTATTAATAAGATCTTGAGCTCCACGTATTCCATATTGTCCCTTAATTCTAATACCATGTTTGTGTTTACAGACCATTTTCATGTTAATTTTATAACAAGAAGATTTCATAATTTTCACAATAGCGGGGTCCAGGTTCGTAGAAGTAATGTTTGTAAAAGTTCCACCCTCTGAAAGCAATCCGCCTAAAACGACAGGAATTCCTTCTTGCACAGAAATTTTACCGAATGGAGATTTTCTAGAAATGGCTAGCGTATCTCCTTTCGTTAATGTAGATGTCGCTCTATATCCCTCCCAGGATAAATGTCTATGATCTTCTGTAGACTTTATTTCATGACCAAGACGCGTTGTAATTTTATAACAGTCTTTCTTTCCAGTATCTATAACATCTAAAATATTTACAAATTCTATTTTATGATTACAAGGATTAAATTGCATCAACTTATCTTTTCGTCCTAACCGATTTCTCCTATATAATTCTTCAAGCGTGACCCTCGTTCCATCTTCTAAATTCTGCAAATTATTATAATGTCCGCACTTATAGCCTCCGACATCTCCACAAAATAAGATTAGAGAACCAGGAGCAAACCCCGTTCCCAATGTCTCATCTATTTCTTTAATATGGCATAGTATCGTATCATCTCCACCCTTTTTATTTCTATTTTCTACTAGTTTATTATAGAATATCGGGGCGTAATCCGAAACAGATTCATAATATATTTTATTTTCACTCGAAGAATCTACTACTATATCACCCAGATTAAGAGCTAATCTTTTGGCGGCAATCAGTCCGCCACTTATTTTCGTGTCTTTTTGATAATCTTCAATGCATTTTAAAGTATTTCTATCTACAGATGCCTCAAAAATTTTATTCTTCAAGTCTGGATAATCATTGATATCGACATTTAACATATTAGATATATTAAATATATGCTCTTGAGCCTGTATATCTAATTTGGCCTTAACATTCTTTTTAATAAAAGAGATAAAGGTCTTTCTGGTTAATAATACCCCGTCGTTAAACGATGCCGTAATCGCTCTGAGGATGTAGTGGTGTGCCTCATCGAAGTATTTAGTACTTAGCGGGCTAGTCAACCAGTCAGACACTAATTCCTTATTCTGTAAAAGAAGACTGATAAAGTCTTTCTCTATTTTAAGTTTTTCTTTATAGTCTATCATTTATTACTCGCCAAAGAAATTATAAAAGTTTTTGGATCTCTAATTATTTTAGTTATAGCGACTCCCAAAGCATCTTCTGAATTAAATTTAGTTATATCAAATCTAATGACTAAAATAGTGGGCAACCCGTCATTTAGTCTTTCTAAGAAAAAGGCGTCTAGAGCCTGTTTTCTCCAGCGCTGGTCAGTGTACGTTATGTCATCTACCACTAGCCAATCAGAAGAACATAATTCGGAAACGCTAACATCATCTTTTTTAAGAACTTTATTTTCTAATATGGGATATTCTATCCAGTCATATGTTTGGCAAAAACTATCATCACCAGAAAGTCTACTTTTTATAGCTTCTTTCATTATTAATGATGCAATAAGAGTTTTGCCTTTTGGGCTTTTACCTGACTTTTGATTCAACGATGAGTCATCGAAAATAACTACATTACTGCCAGTTAGACGCCTTTTAGATATACAAGAATGACTATCTAGAACCGTAGATGGTGTCTCTTGTATTTTTAAAATGTCAATACCTGTCCAACAGTAATCAACGACTTTTTTCTTAGCCTCAAGAGCCACACCAGCATCAATAAGCAGATTATTATCGAGAGATAGACCGTCAAAATCATGAATAGTAAATTTATAGTATGGGTGGGGTATTACGCAACGCAGATATGCCTGAGTCTCTGCCGCGATCTTACAAGTACACTTGTCTCCCTTTGGACACTTTGAGATATCGTCAACATTACAATATTTTTTAGACATATATCTCTCTAGCTCTTGTTTAATATTAATTATATCTTTCATTTTATATCTCTAATTGTTTAACATCATCATAGATAGTGGAACCAGCACACTGAGAAGGAGGTCTATTAGCCATAGTGCAACAATCTTTTGCCCACGACCGCATCTCGTCAATAACGTCACTTCGCATGACAGATAGGGGTTTAAAAGATTTTAATGCTGATAGAATATCGTTATCAACTATAGTCCTTTTAGATTCTGAAAAACCAACGAATAGAGCAGAAACGATAGCTTTTTCAATTTCTGCCCCACTATAGTTTTCGCTATTTAATGCGAGACAATCGATATCAAAATCGCCATCATTTCTTTTATACCTTTTTAACAGGGCTTTAAAGATAGCTTTTCTTTCATATAGGTGGGGAAGGTCAACAAAAAATATCTCATCAAATCTTCTCATAAATTCTGGAGGTAATTGCGTATAATCGTTAGCCGTGGCGAATACGAATACGGGTTTTTCTTTTTCTTCCATCCAAGTTAAAAACGTAGAGATAACTCTATTTGTAGTTCCCCCATCTGTTTGCCCGCTTGATTTTCCACCAGACAAACCTTTTTCTATTTCGTCCAGCCAAAGAATACACGGGGATACAACCTCAGCCAGTTTAATCGAATCTCGCGATCTCTCTTCGCTTTCTCCCTGTAATGATCCGAATAGTCTACCGAAGTCTAATCTCAAAAGCGGCATCTGGTATAAGCTAGCGACAGCTTTAGCACATAAGCTTTTTCCTGTCCCACTGCAACCGATAGTTAATACTCCCTTTGGACATGGAATACCATACTCTGCGGCTTCGGGGTGGAATGCTAATAGCCGAAGTTTTAGCCAATCAACAAGATTATCAAGCCCACCGATATCATCCATAGAGACTTTAGGTTCTAAGAATTCTAATGTGCCTTTTTTCCTAATAATTTGTCGCTTCTCTTTAAGTATTGATGGAATAACAAACTTTTTATGTAGAACTAGAGATTTTGCATAAGCCATCTGAGCCTCTACTAGAGTTAAACCACTAACAGATTTAATAAGGGTGTTTTCATTTTTTGTTGTTTCTTTTTTTAGGTTAGGTAATTTACCTTGTTTCTCGACAGCTTTAACCATACTCCATAGCGCTTTTTTAATTTCTAAATCGTTTGGGTATGGAAAATCTACAACAGAAATACTATTTTCTAATGCTGGAGACGTTCTAAAAGATGGGCCAGTCATAATTATATGTGTCATAGAATTTATAGATGCGAATGTCTTTAATCTTCGTTCTATATCTGGAGTAACAACATCTGGGGCTATCCACCTATGAAAATCTAAAAGTATATAGATATTTCCAGATATTCCATTAGTCTTCATAAACTTCGCGTTTTGAATATCCTTCTCAGCCTCTCCTATTATTTTAGTTAATATCTCTTCTGGGATAGTCAAGTCTGTTGTAGTCGCGGCGTCTTTTTGTCCAGAAAGCAAATCGATAGCTCCCAAATAGCAATCCCAAACGTGCGTTCTGTATCCTCTAACCGCAGACAAATATTTAAAATAATCTTTAAGTCTTTTTTCCTCACTACATGTCAAGAAAATAAGAGGTGAGCGGCTTTTAAGTAGAGCCAGTATATCATTGTGAAAATCTTGAGTCGCCATCATCTCTAGATTCTGTTCGTAATTAGACACGCCTATCTTTTCTTCGTCTTGGGCCATCAAATAATCTCCTCTTTACGTCTTAGGGGTTAGTACTATACTAAACATCTTATCTCCGGGCTCTTCTTTTCCGAAATCCGCCTTGTCTGCGAAAGCGTTAGCATTCTCTCTAAATTTAATCTTTGCTTGAGCCTGATGGGGCATAGGGCAACCCTTTAGTTTTAAAGTATACTTCACCTTATATTTCTTATCTAGGAATTTGTGGACTAATCTATGCTTGGTCTCAAGATCGTGATCAGATATGCCGTGTCCAATTCTAACTTCCTTTATGATTACGACATTGTGAGAATTCTTTTTATCTTTTTTAGATTGATGATATTTATATTTTCCATAATCTATTATTTTACAAACTGGAAAAGTTTCGCTACCTACAGAGAATTGAACAAGATCTAGTCCCAAATCCCTAGCCTGGCTAATTCCCTCATCTCTGCTGACAACACCCTTAAATTCTCCGTTCTCATCTATAAGCGTAATTCGTTTATTATAGATGTCATAATTCAACTTCTTTTCATCGCTCATTCCCTATATTTCTCCTATATATCAATAATAATTGAATAGTCTTCTTTTAACTTTTTTATAATCATTTCTTTAGTGACTTTTCCCAGATTGTTGTTATATTTTTCAGTTTTTTCTTTTATCTTAGCGATACTCCCATTCTGAGTTGATGATGTAATAACCTGCGACACCTTCTCATATAATCTGGCTTCGCTTAATAAGTTTTTTTCCAATAAATAATTAATTGACAATATCAATCCGTAATTAAAAACTAAAGCCTCGAAACTTAAAGAATAAAACATATCTAAGTCTTTCTCTGAAACAGAATTATCTACATTTGTTGAGGGCGAGGTTGTCGCTGCTGGGGTGGAATTATCTTGATAATTATAAGCAGAACAAAACGCACTTAGAGGCTTCTTATTTAACATAAAATGCAGCCAGAATTTTATGTTAAAATCTTTACAATAGAGCAGCCACTCTCTATAAAAATAATCAATATAAGCTTTTAATAATATATTATCGCAGAAGCCGTAAGAATCTCTAAGCTGAGTCTTTACCCTACTTAAATATGTTGTAACCCCAAGCAGGTTAAAGCTCCAAGGTTCTCCAACAGTCTCTGAATATTCTTTTTCCATATAAAATGAAAAATCTCTTTGACTCCATTCTGCTAAATCTCTAGACTGATAGCGTGAAACTTTTCTAGACTTGGGCCAATGCGAAAATGTATTTTCTTTCTTTTTTGCAGCACTATTTTTCGGGTTTTTAGCCCCATTAAGGTTATCTATTAAAATAGATTCTATATCAAACATTTACTTCTCCTGGTGGTTAAGCCACTATAAGATATTCAACACTATCAGATTTTTTCCTATACTTATACTGGTGATTTACTGCATAAACTTCTCTTATTTTCCTAACTTCAGAAATCACTTCTTTAATTTTGTCTATATTCGACCAGCTTGAATCATTGTAACTTATTGCCCAGACAGGGATATAAATTAACTCCGAAATTAGCTGCCTAAAATTTTCTTCGTAATTACTTATATCAACAAATTTTTTGCAGTTTCCACTAAAAATATCTGTACTTTGTCGGATATACGACTCGCAGAAACCATACATCGCAGCGTAATCACTTTGTGCGGCCCCGTACGGAGGATCAATATAGGCGATATCTACGGCTGGCTTGTCGTTCTTTAATAATTCTATACAGTCTTTGTTATAAACCTCATGCCCACCAAGATCATTTTCTATATTTAAATTCTTCCACTCTATTTTATTAAAGTTAATTTGCTGCCCACGATTTCTATGATGCTTAATGCGATGGTCTACCTTAGCCAAGATTTGCCCGTTATTTAATCTGCCGCCGATAAAGCACCTATCCATTATAAATAATTGTATATTAGCGAAAACTAGAGCTCTTTTAGTCTTATCTAAAGCGGAATCGCTAGGGAATACCTTATAGATATTATAATATATCCTATCTAAATTATTTGCTTCTTCTTCTGTAAACCTATCGATAAAATTATCTAAAACGAAATGATTATGGTTATCGAATCCTTCGTCATTTTTTATAAGAAACTCAGATTCGTCTGTAGATATTTTCACTATATTGTTTTTGACAAAAGCTTCCGCATAAACAGAAGAAGATAAAAGAATATCATTAGATACAACCCTCTTCCCCAACAATTTCATCATCATAGAAACACAGGCACTACCACAAAATAAATCTAGAATTGAATCATATTCTATATTGTTCTTTTTTAAAACATTTATAATTTCTACAATCAAATCTCTTTTATTACCGATATATGGGTTTTTAAAATTTTTAATTATATTTCTAAAATATAATATATTCGACTCTTTTGTATTGACACAAGATTGACTAACAAAATCTATTTCTTCTGGGCAACTGAATTTTACCATTATTTATACCTTAATATCTTTAATATTAAATGCTGGTTCTGTCTGATATATCTTTTTTCTTTTTTTTCCGTGAGCGGAAAGATATTTACAACTATCTTGTATATCAACCACAGTGGCCGAGTCTTTTACCCTGCCAGATGGAGAGGTATAAGGTCTTAGAACTCTTCCCACTCTTTGCAAAGCACGAGTCTGACTTTTTCCCCCACCGGCAAGGATTAGAGTGTCAAGAGGTTTACAGTCAATTCCTTCATCGAAAATCGAGGTTGCGACAGTCACTCCTGCCCTACCTTCTCTCATTTTTTGCAGGTGATCTTTTCTTTGTTTGCTAGAATGTTCGCCATGTAGAAAAACACTACCATCTATCAGTTTTTCAAGAATCTTTCCATGACTAACATGCTGACATAAAATTAAAACGAGTCTTCCCTGCTCCTCAAAATTTTTAGCTATTTTAGCTATATATTGATTTCTTTGTAAATTTTCGACAATGCCCGTTTTATAATATTCATGATATGAGAATAAATCTTCCTTTGGCATTCCGAGATCAAACGGCAACAGGTAAATATCTGGTCGAATCAAATATTTATTAGGATGTTCTATTAAATATGATGCTGTAATATTGCAAATTTGCCTACCAAAACAAGCATCAATCAAAATATCATCTCCCTTGTCTCTCCAGGGAGTAGCACTTAGCCCCCATCGATAACGGGCGGAAATAGAGTTATCTGCTATTATTTGAGCCGTTTCTGATGCCCAATGCTGACAATTGTGAACCAGCATCCCATTTGCGAAAAAACAATGAGTTTTTTCTACCGAAATATCATAAACAGTATCTTCATTTATATTCTCAATGCTTTCTATCTCCATATATTTTATACTGCATAAATGATGGGATATATTCTTCGACAAGGGGGCGTATTCTTTGAGTGGCTTTTTTTGACAAATATAAGATATAATACCTTCTTGCTTTTTGAATAGTGGTTTTTCCATATTTATTAGAGAACCATTCAGAACACAATTTAACCTCTTCAAAAGAAAATCCTTCAGTATGAAGTCTAATTCCTGGGCCATGTGCCGACCCGTCATCTCCGATCCATAAAGCGAGTCCAATATGTCCGATATTATTAAGCCATTCTGTTGTAATTCTTTTCTTACCGATAGCATATGCGATCTGGCATGCTCTAAAAAGATCTGGGAGGCAAGGAGTTCTAAAACAAATAGACATCTTTCCGAACCCTTTATTTTCTGCTTCATAATATTTTGGAAATAAATTTTTAAAAATATTTGCTTTGTACTTTGCCCATTCCTTTTGACATAATCCATGATTCCAACAAAATCTTGCGTTTTTACTCCTAACAGAAGGAAAAGTAATAAAAGAATCTCCCAAAAGAGTACCACAAATTGCTTGAAACTCAAACTGTGATAATTTAAAGTCATATAAAATATTTTTCTTGTCATGACCATAAATGTATTTTCTATAAGAAGATCCCCCTTTGTTCTTAATAAAAAGATCCAAGGAGTTATATCGTAAATTAACTTTTTTTCCACATCCGCATTTACATAAAGGCGCCGAGGCAACCATTTGTTCAAATTTTTCATTCCATTCTGATCTACTACGTTTTTTGATTTGATGGCCCAATACATATTTTGGATATCTACTAGGGCTTTTTGATCGCACATCGATTTTTGTTCCACATCCGCATTGACAAAGGACAAAATCTTGTCTTTTGTTTCTAAATTCCCTGCTTGGACCCATCCTCTTTTTGTCTTGATTAAATGATTTTTTGTGCATTTTATTGACTTCCCAGAACAAAGCCTTATCTTAATTAATTTTTTCTTACCTTTATTTACAAAATGAGTTATTTTGTTCCATACAGCACTAGCTCCATTAAAACTAAGTATTTCCTCTCCAATAAATTTATTTAATTCTCTCATTTTTACATGACCAAAATTTTTAACAAAAACAAGAGCGTCTCCTGTTATGCACTCGTCAGCCATAAAACCTTTTGCCGACTGTATTAACAATAGAATATCGTTTTTTTTCTGCTCTATTACTTTTAATTCTTCTTTTGATACCTTTTCCTTATCTTCGTCATCGAATCTAATATATTTACCGCCCAATGATCGAACTGCCGTTTGGACAGTCATAACGTTTATATCTTTAATATCAAACTTTCCATTTCCAATTATTCCAACCCCCAACGGCGAACCATTATATCTCAAAAATTTACCAAACTCTTGCTGTGTCTGCTGGAGTAAATCTATAGATGGAACATAAAAAACAAATGGAGATACACCGATCTCTTGGATTATGCCAGCAGCTATAGCAGTCTTGCCAGACCCTGTTGGGCACTTTATTAGCCCTCTTTGCATCTCAACAGACTTTTTTATTACTTCAGTTTGGTAATCTCTAAACTCAAAATCTGCCGACATCTCTAATTCTATATTTTTACTTACGGCATCTCTTATATCAAATATCTCTAACTCGATACCGTTAGATACTAAAAAGTCTCTGGCTTTATTAAAAAGTCCTGTGGGGAAATGAGTGCCTTTCTTTTTTATAGAACACTTACACGACCTTTCATTGAAGTGCAAAGTACTTTCTATCCCATCCCAATTTTTATTGCCATATTTTATTTTAAAAATGGCAGTTTCCGGACGATAACCAAGAAGCTTTCTTAGACCTTGATATACGTCAGAGGGGAGCCGGTCAGCGATATAAGTTACAGTATTAGAAACGTATAGTTTTACTTTTTCACTCATTAGATACTATTTCGAGGGGGTTTTTTCATCTTTTTCTTTGTTTGTTGAGGAGTTTTCCATTTTTTTATAACATCTTTTGTGCTATCGGGGACAATAGAAGGATCATATAACGAGAAATCCTGCCCCTTATTATCTCTTTTTTTAAAATTGGGTTGATCGTCAACAGAGGGACCGGTGTCATTAAGATATGTCGCTGTTTTTATTACTTTCATTGTCTTCTGTCCAATTACTTACCCGTTGCAGCATATATCCTAACTTTTGATATATCCCTAACATTTTATTTCTGGCAAAATGGGTGGAAGAATTATCTAATAAATTAATCGCACCTTGAGTTTTTGCCATTGAATCTTTCAACTGTTTAACCATAAAATCTTTTTCATTTTCATATTTTTTCATATTTTTTCAGCTTTCCAGGCTCCGATTGGCTACCATATTCTATCTGAGCCCAAATTCTCTTCTATTAATTTAACATCTCCTGGCTGCACTTCTCCGGAAATAGTCCGCAACAGAGCCTCATAAGTCAGTCCCGCCCTTCCAGCCGCTTTTCTTGCTTTATCAATTTTGTCTTGCACTTCTTTATAATATGGAGCCATTTCTTTATAAGTTGACCAATCAGACCCTCTAACAGGATCTAATAGTTTTTCTATTATCCCTAGAAACCACCAGGATGCCCCAGGACCGTTCATCTGTGCGGTTTTAAGAGTAGTAGACAAAACTTTCCACTCCTCGTCTAAATCCAATCCAGAGAATACCTTCAGCATAATAATAAAGTCTGATGCATCACTATCATTATCGAACGACAGTTTAGCTACACCGCTAATTTTATCTATAATCTCTGTACCATCTATATATGAAATAACATCTTTCGCATTTAAACCGTGAAGCTTAAGTGCAGCACATAGTAAAGCCGATTGCTTAATAACCTCATTCGAGATATCCGTATTTAATATCACAAAATCTTCTTTTTCATTCTCGGAATAACAGGAAACGTCTACCCAAGCAGTAGGCGTTAATATAACAGGGCAGTTTTTAACCTCAACCTCGAAAGCCGGACAAAGGATATCTTTCATAATAATCCAAGTAAGGGTCTGCTGGTATAGCCGCTGCACGACATTCTCATTCTCCTGGAATGAAGAAATTTTACGCAAATAATTAAAAATAGCATTTAATAAATTTAATCTATAAATCTCATTACAAAAAACGTCTTTAGAATAAATATTTTCAAAATTTGTAATATATAAACTAATCATACGATACATCGCTAAAGATAAATTACTAGGATTTCCAATAAATAATTTACCATTGATAAAACCTATTTTATCTTCTTTATCAAATTTAATTTCTATATCTATAAATTCTACATTATGATATTTACAAATAGAGCGCAGAATAGATTCTACTATTTTATAATTACTAATGTTATACATTAAACACCGTTTTTCCGATTGTTGAATTCTTTAACGCCATCCTGTTTATATTGCTCTACCGACGAGGAAGAAAATCCTAATTTAATTAAAAAATCCTCCCAATATTCACAACTATTTAACTCGTCTATCATCTCACCAAACTCACTATCCGATATTTTTGAGGCCACCGAGGTTTTCCTGTCTATCTTTTTCTTAGAAATAACTCCTTCATCTATTTCCTCATCTATTCCTTCATCTATTCCTATTCCTTCTGTATATTCCTGGACCATGTCGCTAACAAAATCTTCAATTGTCATAAAGTCTAATTCTACTATAATCTTATGTTCGCAAGGACATAAAAAATCAAAGAAAAATACAGTTTTCTCTTTATATTTAGAGCTAACTCTAATTCCTATTCCCAAAATCCCGTTTTCATCCATAGTCTTTTGACATTGTGGACATCGATATTTATGCAAATCTTTTTTAAGCCACGTTGGAAGATCTATCATATTTATAATCCTATTAAAAATTGAAAAACTGAATCTCTACTCAACACCATTTACCTCTTCTCATCTAAATGTAGATTATAAGACCAGGTTATCCCTCTCTTATCGTGTATGCCAAATATTTTCTGTTCCGCTCTTGAACTCCTTTGTAAGTTTTTAAGTGAATAGATGTCCGAACCAACGAATGAACCATTAAACAAAAGTTTTCCGTGATTTGTTGTTATCTCTGCTGCATTATGAAAGTGAGCAGCGAGAGTATAGTCTGGAATTTCCCCCAAAACTCCAATCATTTGCTGCTCATAAGTTTGAAGACCTTTTAGCGGAGTTCCGCCCCCGCGAACGTCCTCTCCATGAATTAATAAAAATTTATGATGTCTAATTTCCTCTAACATCCACCAGGTCTTAGGTACTACAAATTTTACTCTAGGATTATTAGAAAATCTAGACTCTAAGAATTTATAACATAAGAAATCCCAATTAACATATTCTTTTTCAAATCCTTTAGGAGCGCATCTTCCGTGATTCCCTGCAACACCATAAAATTTTATGTCATCAAAAATATCTAGCCAATAATAAATCATATCAGATATGGCATCATAACCCGCAATCATTTGGTCATAAATTGGCATGTTAATATATGTTGGGCTCCAATTCCCGACATTATTCATCCCAGCCACTATGTCACCAAGACAGAATATATGAAGGGTTGGAATCTTATATAAATGTGAATGCAGTTCAACTATATCTTCTGTTCCTCTTTTTAAAGTTTCGATACGCTTATAAAAGATATCTTGGTTATATTCGCTTATACCGCCAGTTTCTTCTAAAGAATGTTCATGACCAATATGGGTATCAGAGAATAAAAGCCCGACATCCTCATTTGAATGCTCATATTTTGTTATACTTCTAACTTTTGTTGCTTTACTTTTTATCTCTTTAGTTGGTAAACGTTCGATAGCCGAAACTATTCTGTCTGCTATTAAATCTGTTTTATACATGTCAGCTTTGAGTCGTCTATCGTTTAAATTCGACAGATGTTGTCCATAGCCCCTTTTTAAATCCTCTTTCATGCGGTGAGTATTTTTGTCGTAGAATTGAGTCTCTGTCCAGTTTGTAGCTCTATATTTTTTTTCACAGGAAGCAACACTTCTTTTTAGGTCTAAAGCTATTAGCCTATATGGAATATTTTCCAATCTTAATGCATATAATATTTCCATTTCTTTTTCCGTCCAAGCTTTTGTATTAAAATTACTATTGCTTGTTTTTTTATTCATGATATTTATCCTTTTTTATTAAATCGTAATATCTACTTACTATGTTATCAAAACAGAAGTCACTCTGTGCTTGTTTCTGCCCTTCTAAAATAAGTTTATTTCTATACTCACTATTCTCTAAAATTTTAATCAATGCCTCTGAGAAAGTGTTAAATATCTCTTTGTCATAAGTAAAATTGTTATCTATATCTAAATTTTTATTAGCGATAATAATACCGCCGGACAATTCTGAGGAATTTCCAACAGGTAACGAAACCCAAGGAGTTTGTGACGCCATAGATTCAATCAGAACTAATGGAGCCACTTCTTTCTGAGAGGGAAAGGCAAAAACATCTGCGGCTAAGAACGCAGAAACAACATCTTCTCTGTCTATATCTGTTAATAATTTAAAATCTATATTTTCGTTTTTAGCGATATTTATAAATCTATCTTTTAAAATTTTAGAAAAGGGAACATCCGTTTTTGCGCTTATAAAAATAGCGATAGAATTTTTAACTTTATTTTGTACCCTTTTAATAATTTGTGGTAAAAATTCCTGTCCCTTACCTGGAAAGAAATTAGAAACACACAGAATTATCTTTGCATTCTTGTCTACGTTATATTTACTTCTAAAATCAACTTTACAATTTCGGAATTCTGAAAAATCAACACCGTTTGGAATTACAGAGACAGGTATCTTGTAATGTTTGCACATTAAATAGTCTATGTATTTTTGAGAATGAACAACAACATTTATATCATTTTTGTTTTGAATTAACTTTTGTAAGAGTCTACCGTCCTGTCTCATTGCATTCATACCAACTAAAGCTATTGTTTTTCCGCATTTTATATTTTTAATATTATTTAAAAAATATGACCAATGAAAAAACATATCGCTATAAATTAGAACATGGTCAGGTTTTTCTTGTATTAATTCTTTTAAAAATTTTTGAGGAGATGGACTTAAATTTTTATATAAAACATTATTATATCTGATTGCGGGACCAACATGAGATTTGCTTATAATTGAACAATCACAATTAAATTGTTGGTACAAAGATTCAGCAATTTGTTGAACAACTTTCTCACATCCCCCACAATGAGGCCATGAATGATTTACTAATATAAAAATTTTCATTATCAGTTATTATTTAAACTCTGGTAAATATTTTTGCTTTAATATAGGTATGTCTTTTTTATTCCACTTGGTTTTAAATTTACTCCAACTACTTTGAAGAATGGCTTGCTTTTCCGTAATTCCGATATTCCCTAAGGTTTGATGAGCCATATGAATTATTTTTGCTTTAAAATTCCACCCGATTTTAAATCCGGCTTTATGAGCTCTAAAATTAAAGTCAGGATCTTCGAAATAAGCTGGATTAAAAATTACATCAAACATACCTATTTCATCAACAACTTTTTGTTTAATTAACATTCCTCCACAACCAACATAACTAAAATCTTGATTTAATTTATCGTTTTTTCTACAAGGCATAAATACGTCATTAAGTTTCCAAGCCTCTACACCAACTAAATCATAACCAGAATTTAAAACAGATAAATGATGGTCTAACCAGCCTGGACAAACATACTGGTCATTATCTAAAAACATTATATGATTTGGTTTCCTATTCTCATCTTTAGAAGTATTATATCCTAAATTTCTTCCTCCAATAACACCTAAATTCTCAGGGCATAAAACTAAAATTGAATTAAATTTATTTGTTTTATAAACATTGTCAAGAAGAAATTCTACTGTTCCATCTGTTGAACCGTTATCAATCCATACCAGACGAATGGATGTTTTTGGAAGATTTTCTGAGAAATGTTCTAAGAAGTTTTTAGAGACTTGAAGATGATTATTAGATAAAACAATTATATCGACATTAATTTCTTTATGGTCTAAATCATTAAAGAATACTTTTGTTTTTGAAAATTTTTCTGTGTACATAAGCTCGCTTCGCTCGCAAAAACCGTTCTTTTCAAGAACGGTTAGTAGTTTTATTTTTAATTATCTTGTAACTTCTATAAATATATTTTTTAGTACTCTCAAGTACATAAGGATACAAAAATAAAATACACTTCTTCAAACAAAATTAGAAGTTTTGAAAATTTATTATTCATCTTTTTTAAAAAGATATCCCCAACCATAGATTTTGACAGTAGAATCTGTATTATAGTTTTTAATTTCATTGGCTATCTTTAAAAATTGTCTATTGGCAATATTAATCGTAAAATTACTGTATTTCTGCGTTTTAAATAATATCTCTCCACGCCTGGGGTATGCAAAGTATTCACTATTGTTTACTATATCTCCGTCACTATTAAATAAAACAATAAATGCCCCATCAGCCCACGGCCCATTTGTAGTTTTATAAAGAAATTTGTCAACTCGAATTAAAGGCTCGAAGGATTGTCCTAAAAATTCTCCGTCTCTTTTAGGAATAATAAACTTGCCATTTTTATCTTGAGAAGGAACTCCGTAATTCCCAAAATCTAGCCAGTCAGCCGAAGTACTAGACAATGATATTCCAGATTTAATAAATTGACTATATATATCTGTTGAGTCTGTTTCTGTGCTAACAACTATTTCTTTTATTGGAGTCAACAAATCAATAGAATTAGTGAATATATAATCGATCTTCGGTTTTGTTATATCTATAAAAAGCCCAGTGACTAAAGGATCTGGAAAAGATCCGCCATATTCATTATAAACTAAGCCTGATAATAATTCAAAATCGAATTTAATATATTTTCCATCTATTTCGCTCAAATTAACGGTTGCATTCGGTTCAATCCAGTTAGAATACTCTGTATAATTATACCGATCCTGACTAATTGCAAATCTCCACCTACCATCCGAGCTAGACGGTAGAGTAAAATACGCTGTCAAATTATTTATTCTATAAATATCTAAAAAGTCATAAATATACGTTGCAGAGCCATAGCCTAACGATCCACGAACGCCACCAGATAATAGACCGATATAATCGTTGATAGAATCAGTGTCATTTAGCGTGAGACTCTGTCCTTTTGTTTTATTAGATATGAGATTATAATCTTTTATTATAGTCTGTTCGTATAATGATGGAGAAATATCATTGAATGATATATTTGAAATAATTACAGGAACATTTTCTGAACCTATTCCCAAAACCCTATCTATGGCCCCATTAGTGGTTATTGTTGATGAATTAGGCTCGTCGTCACAAAATACCATAATCAATTTTTTGTCATCGTCGTATAATATATTTGATAAATCAATAGTACTTTCCTCGATAGCCGATTGTAAAGGAGAGTTCCCTATAGGCTCTAAAGTCGAAAGAGTATCTATTATATCTATCGCTTCGTTGCCACCAATCGGAATTGCGGTTAATGTCTCTATTTCTGAAATATATCCAGAACTGGATTTGCAATTTATATACGAAGCATTATTTTGATATAATTTGTTTGATAAAATAGAAATGATTTCGTCTTCACCGGTCATCTGTTTGATTGTAATATTATTACTAATATTCGATCCATCGATATCAAGATAAACAATTGGATTATCTATTGAGACAAACCCAATAAAGTTCTTGCCAACATAATTACTATCTATAATAGTAACCTGTAAAACTATTTTATATTGAATATTATCTTCTGACTCGTTAAATAAAGCCGTATTCGTTACTAGATTTAAAACGTCTTCTGACCGGGCACGGACAAGGACATTTCCGCTACCATTTAATAATATTAACCGACCGTCATCCAACTCTACATTATAACTGGCGAATTCAGTTGGTATTGTATATATAAGTTCTCCTGTAGCAGAAGCTGATTGTATAAACCCTTTGATACTAACCTCGATATCTCCTGTAAATTCAGTTCCAGTCTCATCTTCAAGATTTATATGTATATTTATTCCCTGCTTATTGTTCAATAACAAAGTGCCTGTTGATATTTCAGAGTTTATTAGTAAGAAGCTTTCCGACTTGCCGCTTTTAATTCCACCGTAGATATATAAATAAGTAGTCCCAGCAACGCTAGCAACCGAACAAGCCGCCCCATTAAGTCCATAGATTAAACCGTCTTGTTCGGTAGCATTAAACTCTGAAGAGGCGTAGTTTACAACATTAAAACTTCTTAAAAATTCGCTATCGATATTAGCTCCACCCATTATATATAGATTTTTCATATAATTACACGCCGCCGACTTATAATTAGGAAACGGCATATTCAACCAATATTTATCAGATAGTTCTACAGTTTCTGTAGAGATATTATAATTAAAACTATCTTTCATTATTACTTCAGTTCCACTTATATCTGATGCTCCACCTAAAACGTAAATAGTACTATCCTTTACAAAAGAATAAGGGGAGAATCTTAAATAAAACGACAACTCGCTGTCTATAGTATCAGAATACGACCAAGAATTTCCGGCTATATTATATTTAAGAATTCTATCATTATAAATATTAGTTCTACCATCAAAAGAGATGTCCCTTATGCCGCTTAATATATAAACATTTCCAGAAATGATTTCTGCGACACCATAAGCTATTCCATATTTAGCGTCAGATTCTACAATATCTATCTCGCTAATCGACGGCATATCTCTCAAAATTAACCAAGAGTCGTTAACTGTATCATATCTTTCTACTGATTGGCTTACCGACAAAGCATTACTCTCGACATCGTATACTAATCCACCAAATATATAAATATAATTTCCTAAAACAATGGACTCTGCGGCAAATTTTTTAATGGGAGACGGCTCTTTTGTCGTCCATGTCTCAGTAGTCGGATTATACTCTTCTACCGAATCTTCTATTATATTGCTATTTAGTCCACCAATAACATATATCTTATTATTAACTGTTTGCCCTACAAAAAAAGCTCTAGAAATGGTCATGTCATCCTTTGATTCCCAACCAGAACTTAAGCCGGTATCAATATCCATACGGTACGTTTCTTTTGAAAACATGTTTCCCTCATTACCTGCGGCAGTATCTTCGTCATCAAAAAAGAATTTAATTTTAAATACTTTGACAGTGTTTACTGCTTCGCCAAGATTATAAGGAAATATCACATACAACTCTGACTTAAACGTCTCATTTGCGGGTATTGGATTTAAGACAATAGAAGCATAACTTCTTATATCTTCTGAATAGTCAGGTATAATATGATTTATGCAGTAAACTAGATTGTCTTCAACATTTAGCACCGGATCTCCAAAGTTAACGGTCTGACAGAATATAGGAGTTCCGGCTTCTACTGGGTATCCTCCACAAGAAACATCTATAATAATCTCGTTTTTAGAAATTCCATCGACAACTAGATTATCAACAGTAGCTCCATTTACTCTTTTGTCTATTACTGTTATATGCAACGACTCGCGAGGAATAAGTATTGACGGGATAAGAGTATCACTGACACCTCCTCCACCCGTCAAGGATATAACTTTTCCGTCGAATACAGTTGTTAGTGATCCTGATATTGTAATCTCATTAAGATATTCTATAATATTATTATCTGGCATGCACCCGCATATTGGCTCAACGGTTTGAGTTCCAACCGAATATTGATTATAGTTCTTAATTTCTCCTTCTGCTACCGGCCCAGGATTTTTGTACCATTGAGCGGCCATGATAATCATGTCTTTCACGGTTATCGCCCCGTCACCGTCCAGATCCCCCTCTGCCAACGTAGCTCCGTTTGTTCCATAATATGATATGAGTGTCGCAAAATCCGCCGAGTCTACGCTTCCATCTCCAGTTAGATCTCCTGATGCTCCGGAAATTCCCAAAGACTCTCCGAACACTTTGTTAATCCTAAAATATACGTTAGTAAACAGTGCATCTTCCAAGGCAACATAAGCATGACCGAATGATGATGACGCGTTGCTTGTATCTAATTCGGCCCGGCCGGTATACGGATCTATTATTTCGACAACATCTCCCCATAAAATTTCGACTGCTGGATCGCTTGCAGAAATATAAACCAATTGCCCAGGCTCTAACTCGTATATGGTTTTGCCGAGAGTTAGCATACAACCCCTAAAGCAATCAGAATATTTTGTAGTAGAGCTAGAAGCATCATGAGATATCGTCATTTTAGCGTAGTCAATACCATCAGAAAATACCTCTTGTTTTAAGTCGTCAAATTCCATTAAAAAGTGAGAAGAGGCAGATGATTGTCCGGTATCTAGTAATGGTTTATAGACTAAAGTAGAAGAAACCGTCTCTGAAACACCATTATATATAACAGAAGCGGTTAAAACATTTCTCTCAAATACCGGCTGCGAATTGTCATTATAGCTTAATGGTTGTATCGCAAATAGCGGCCCAATAAAGACATTATCAGCAACACCATTCGTTATATAAGAATACACGCCATCTGATTTAGAAACAGAATCTCGCGAAAAGATTGGACGACTAGTAGAGTTATCATCTTTTGCTAGAGTCCATTTAACCAGAGTATTATCATCCGGATAAGAAACTAAATCTAAGTCGTCTGGATTATCTGGATCTACAATATATACATTGGCAAATTGTTCTAGAGTATTAATTCCATCAGATAATGGAACATTTGGAAGTAAATTTATTTTTAGGGTATTAGCGAACACAACAAAAAACTTTTTAATTATTTCAAGACTATTTACAGTTGCTTTAACATATATTAAAATCTTTTGCGGAGTTTCTGGGGGCAAAATATCTATATCGCAATATCTCATAGCCGCAGCAGCTTCAGGCTCTCCAGACGAGTCTAGGGGGTCTAAATCTCTTACTAAGGTCGGTAATACTCCAGAACTAGCCCGTATTATATCATTTCTTGTTGAAGCAATAGGCTCGATATTTGACGATAAATCTTTATCTGCGTTATATATAGCAACTTCTATTTTATTTGGTCCCAAATATCTATTTCCACCAGAAGAAAACGAATTATAAGAGAATAAAGATCTTACTGTAAAGACCTCTGACGAGTTAATATATGCTCCATCATAGGTTTTAATTTCTTTAGTAGCATTGTTTAAAGCTTCAACTTCTTTTTGAAAAACAAGATTAATAAATTTATTTTTTAGGTTAGATAATTGCAAAGAAAAAGGATTAGAAAACCTTATTAAAAGCGGAATGGTCGTATATTCAAAAATATTTTCAGTATACGCCCCATTAGCATCTATAGTACTATTAACGTCTTCTACATAAAATGTGGGAGTTATCGTTACATTTATCTTATCCAGGTTCCTTAGTAATTTTCCATTATCAGAAATAGATTTTATTCTCAAAGAAAATAACCCACTAGAATATCCAGACACAATATTAGACGTTACTATCCTAGATAACTCAGCATCGCTGACTGGAGTAAATGAAGTTTCCCCGTTAAAGATATCTTCAGCGTAATCGTCCGCTAAAACCTGTTGCACAGAAATATTTAATGATACCTTAATATCTTTATCCAGCACAGCTCCGAAATCGTTCACTATCTTAGAATAGATGACCATTTCCTCAGAGAATAGAGCATCAATAGTTCTATCTTTAATCGGATCATCCCACGATAAACTTATAGAATTGCTATCGAGCATTTCATAAGATAACCCTGTTACCATTTTTGTAGGGATGTCTTCATTGTTATTTCTAGAAGATGGTAAGCCAACAATGTTCTCTACAGGAGAGGTTCTTCTATACCTATCTATTGAGAATATAGAATAAAAATGTGTGATTTCATTAACCAATTCAGTATGCACATACTCTTCTAAAACACCTTCAAATATTTTTGTGCCAGTCTTCTTGCCGTCTTTTATGATAGGATAGGAATCATTAGAGTAATATATAGCACTTCGCCTGCTACCATCAAAAGAATTACCTGACCACTCTAAGTGTGTTTTGTTTTTTCCAGATGAAATTGACACACTATTTAAAGATAGCATTACATTATCAACACTTATGTTCTGAAAAGCTTCAGCGGACATTCCAGGAATATAAACCGGAAGATTTGGCGACTCAAAGATGTTGCTATAGACACCATCGCTATTAACAGAGAATATTCTAAAATTGTAAGTACTATCTACAATAAAATCTTCTCTATACGAAAAATAAGTATCTCCGATGACTAGCGGTCTATTATATACAGATGTTCCATCTTGTTCATTAGAAGGTATTGTAAAATCATTTTTGATAATCTGAATAGCATTTATATTAGAAATATCGGGGATAGTAAAATCTAAAATAACAATTCTATCTCCATTATCAGTATCGGTAACGATAGATTCTGAGGCATAAGAACTAATATACGCTGGAGGTCTATACGCTTCGTGAACACTAATTTCCGTCATATACCCGTGAAAAAATGAAACATCATCACCGCCGATATATATATTCATATCAGTAAGAGCAGAAAAAACAGAAGATGTAATTACACTATCTGTCTGATCGATTTCTCCGTTTATATACATTGATAGGCTTCCGGTCGCACCTATAGAAACTGCAACATGAACCCACTCATCCGCCGCTATATTGCTAATCGAATCTGTAGTGGACCCATTTATATTAAACCTCAATTTATTATTATTTAAATATAAGCCCCAATCTATATCTATTCCATTAGTCCTTGTAATTATTGGAATATTCGCCCCAGAAGTATCAAAAGCGTGTACCCATCCCATAACTGCAAATGGACTGCTATATATTAACGAATTATACTCGTCGTCTGTTATTAGAAGATTGTCTACTCCATTAAATCTTAAACCAGATTCTCCAACTGGAACTTGATCTTTATTAAGCCAGTACGGGCTTGAACCTTCAATAGATAAGTCATTAAGAGTAGTAAAGTCGTAGGCAATATCTCCATCACCCTCGTCAAAATGCCAGACGGATAATACATTATCAACCACAACCGACGATCCCTTCAACACTCTATAACTAAAATTATTTATCGCCGGAGGAGCAGTAGAATCCTTTGGAAGTACCATCATTTGCGTAGGATCGCTAAAATTGCCATTTTCATCATAGGTATACACATTGTAATAATAAAGTGTTCCAGCGGTTAGAGAACTGTCTATTACTTTATTTGCAAGGCTGTCCAGAACTTCTTCTCCATCTGTCGGTCCGGTAGGAAAAGACCCAATTTTTCTAACGACTTTCACCCCATATATATTGTTAATTTGATCAGCATAGGCGTTATCCGTCTGTATAAAATTTACATTAAATAAGTCATTAATAGATAAAGCCCCAGTAAAAATAATTTTTACTCTTTGTCCCCCATATTTAACGATATTATATTCAACGTTACCAGGATAAGACTCGGAAATATTACTAATGAGACCTGTAATAATGTCAAATCTATTTTTATCGATATCGTTCCAAGACATACTTCCACTGTGATCTACGATGATATTTATCAATTTGTCTGTTAAGTCTAGAGAAATATCTTTTCCGCCAGATAAATTATTTACAAGTTTTGTCTCATTTAGATCAACACCTGTAAATGTATTCTCGCTAATTGTCTCGCTAACAGGCGGATTGGTTTCGATATAGTTTCCGTACGCGTCTAGCGGATCGAAATCACTAAAGACTTTGAAAGCAAATTTTTTATTATAATCTAATGTCCACATAATTTACTCGTTATATACCGATGGTTCGAGAGAGTACTCATCTGCGTCTACTCTCTCCCAAGTTATAAAGTTTTTATTATTAGATCCTGATACAGAAAAATATAGAGCATAAGAATCTAAGAAATCATTTGTTAAAGAAGAATCTATAAAATTCAAATCAAAATTATACCACCCATCCTGCCGCAACTCACTAATAGATGTTTTAAAATCATGGATATATAGCGGCGTAGTCGGCTCAGAAGATCCATCGACTTCATACACTCCTATATGTGCAGTTATAAAAGGAGATTCTGTTTGTGTTAAAGCTGAATTTCCCGCCGGGGCGGCGCTTGGATTAATAGCTATCTGATCAAGGACAATATCTTCCGTATATAATCTTATTCCTAGATCATAAATGTTTCCATTTGATAGAGATATTGATCCAAGGCTATGCCACTCCCAATCTAATCCTGCAAAAGTTATATTATATACGGATTTAAGGGCGGAATTAATATTAACTTCTATATTACAAGAGCCGATTCCTCCTGGATCTTTTAAGCGAACGTATAAATCATTATTTCCTGTATTTTTTATAGGATACTGGACTATACTAAAATCATCGGGGTCATCGGCTATCACGTAATTGATTATGCCATCAATATCGGAACCAACTGTTGTTATATTAAGATCCTCGCCAACTCCACATGTAATTTGAGCATTCGTCGCAACCCCTCCGTTAACCCCAACCGGAACCACTCCAGTAGAACTATCGCCCGCTGATAACCAAGTATAACTTCCAGGGGCTAATGACGCCCCAATATACCAACCGACAACTCTAATTTTTTGTCCAGATGTCCCGCTTATAACAGCGAGACCCGTAGATCCTGCTGCAACATTTATGGCGACATCAAAAATACCGTTTTGGGCATCAACTAAAGAATAATTAAGAATTCCATCTATATCGGTCCCAACAGATGTTATATTCAGATCTTCTCCAACCCCACATGTAATTTGAATATCTGTGGAGACAACTCCATTAATACCAATAGGAATTACCCCGGTTTTAACATCCGTACCAGATAGCCACGTATAACTTCCAGACGCTATAGATGCTCCTAAATGCCAACCTGAAACCTGTATTCTCTTTCCTGGGACTCCATCTAGAACTTTAGTAGTACCAGCAGAAACATTAATAATAGAATCTAAATCATTAACCGAGGATACTTCGTCTTCTAAGGTATAATTAATAACTCCATAGATACCAGAGCCAACGGTTGTTATATTTAAATCTTCACCAACGCCACACGCTATTTTCATATTCGGCGTACCGCCACTGAAAACTCCGATAGGAATAGTTCCAGTCTTAGGGTTTGCGGCAGATAATAGAGTATAACTACCAACCGCAACCGTTGATGCAAAATTCCACCCAGTAACTCTGATAATCTTACCGGGAACGCCAGTCACCACAGTTAAGCCAGTAGATCCAGCCGGTGCAGAAATAATAGCATCTAGAGTATCGTCTTGAGCGTCAATGACCCTATAATTAATTAAACCATCTATATCAGAAACGACCGCTGTTAAATTAAGGTCTTCTGAAGATCCACATGTTATTTGCTTTAATGTTGAGCTTCCACCATTTGCTCCGACAGGAATAATCCCAGTCTTGGGAGTTATATTTGAAACCCAAGTATAACTTCCGGCCGTATTAGCCCCCGCATACCATCCTACAATTTGTATTATTTTTCCAGCAATGGCATCTAATACTTTTGTGGTTCCAGCGGAAACATTAATAACGGCATCTAATATGTCATTAGTATCTACAGACGGGTCAATAATTTCATAATTAACTATTCCATCTATATCCGCCCCAACAGTTGTTATGTTGAGGTCATCCCCGGTGGCACAAGTAAATTGAACATCGGTATTGCCACCTCCATTTATTCCTACAGGAATTACTCCAGTTTTGGAAGTAACGCCCGATAGCCAGGTATAGCTCCCCGGAGCTAAAGATGCTGCGACATACCATCCCAAAACTCTAATTTTCTTTCCAGGAACGCCAGCAACAATGGTTGTCGTCCCAGCCGAAACATTAACTGAAGCATTTAAAGCATTTGTAGAAAATGAAGGATAGGCATCTGACGGATAAATTAGATATCCAGATCCGCTATATCCTGCTTCAACATCTGTATAAAAAATTCTTTTAGGGCTATCTGTTAAAACGGAGAAATTACCTGCATCTATAACCGTTTGAGAAGAAACATCGAAAAATGCTCTATTATTAAATAAACTTGTCAGTAGATAAGTAGAAGTTTTTGTCGGAATAAACTCCCCGTTTACTGAAAATATTTGAGCAGCCTTTGTTGCATTTATCATTATAATCCTATGCCTTTACTTATTCTTATCGGATCTATACTTCCTATCTTAACTGAATTATAGTTAAATGTCCATAAAATATCGTCTATAAATATCGCGAATTTAATAGCAGGGACCTCTAGATCTACTTCCGTGAAAGTCGCTCCGTCGTTAGTTGTGTACGATTTTCCCTCAGAAGAAAAAGCAATAAAATCATCATTATGAGCAAGAACAAAGTTTATTTTCAGGGCAGAAGATAAACTTATATCATTTAAAATATCGACAAGAGATAATTGAGCATCCCCAGTAGTGAAAGTAGAATTACTATATCTCAATCCGCTACTTGTCCCTATAGCAATTAGAGATAAGTATTTAGCGAAATTATTAACAAATACGTTGCCAAAATCTCCACCGGCAGACCAACTTAAAGTATTTATACTAAAATATATTTTATTATCGTTTATAATGTAATAAATATAATCAATAATAAACATATCAGATATGGAGGTATAATCACTACTAATTAAACTCCAATTTTCTAAATTATTATTTAATTTGTATAGCCCCGCCTCAGATGCTAATAAAATAATATCCCCATTCGCAAGTAAAGCTAAATTCTTATAACCCATATCCTTCATCGTCAATTGATTCCATGTTATCAAATCTTCTGACCAAAACACCTTATAGTCAGTTAAGATATATATCTTTCCATCATTAACTTGTATACTGATTATATTTTCTATATTATTATAAGAAAATAAATCTATTTTATCTATTTCGAGGGTAGATGGGTCTAGAGTCCATAATCCCTGAGAATAAGACCCTAATAAAACTGTGCTATTAAAATAGCCAACACATGTTATATACTGTATCGTTTCTACTTCGTCGCTAGTTAATTCCTCGATATAATCTACTGTAGAATTAAAAGTATCATATTCTGTTAGAAAAACTCTATCAGCCCCGACTAGACGGGATAGAGGGCGAGATCCATCGCTATTATTAATGTCGCCGATATTCTCTTGAACAAAAGAAATAGAACTAGCCAAATTGGACTGCTGTGTAAGAGCAAGCGATGCTGGAAGTCCAGAGTTTATATTCTCAAAAACAGAGTCTTCTAAATATCCGTGTCCATACTCGCCAAATGATATTAGGCTTGAGGAGATTGTGACGGTAGGGTTGTCATATTTACCTAACGAAGAATTAAAAACGAAAAGGCCATTACTGCCATCTATCATTTCAAAATTTATATTTGTCGCCAAAACCTCTGGCAAGCTCGGGACCAAGGTGAATCCCCCATAAAACTCTGAAGACTGGTTTTCTAAAACGCGTAAGAAACCGAAAATATAATAATTAGAACTATTTATTGTTATAGGACTATAAAACTTTACAGGAGCTATAAATTGTTTACATATTTGATCATAGTTATTCCAAATATCTCGGACAACCTTGTCTTTTAAAGGCGTATCTTCTAAACTCAAACTAGCGATATTGCTATTAAAATCTTGTATATATTCGTTTGCTCTAGTTACATTCGCTATATACTCTGTCATTGTCGGAAAACTAACATCTCCCCAGGCCGATGTTACCTCTGATAGCATTATAGCGTCAATGACAGATGTTAATTCTCCATTAACTTTAATATTTATTGAGGCATCGTACTTTTCGTTTATCCATCCGCCATTCAGAGATTTAAATATTTTATATTGATTAGCAACACTGACAGTAGAAACATCGGAGACTCTATCGATAAAATAAACCGTATTATTGGGTAAGTCTAAAAAGACATTTATTGACATCTTTTGATTATTAACAAAAATAGTAGGAGCGAAAAACCCTTCCGATCCAGTTTCGTCATAGATGGCCCTATTAGAATTCTCGCTAGAGGCCATAAATAATTTACCATCAGTTCCAGAGAATATAGCATTGTTGATTATATTTAAAGATGTAATATCATAATTTGATCCGTTTCCGTTAATCCCGACTAGTTTATTACTGAATGTTAAGATATCGTCAGTATATATATCTTCATCTGGTGTAGAGAAGAGTACACCAGCATTAGATAGTATAACAAGACGATCTACTCCATCATAGTTAAAAATTGCTATTTTATTGACGTAATCTGCATTTATATATGCAGATAGTTCGAACTCAACGCTAGATGTTTGAGTTCTATATATCCCACAATTGGAAACGGCAAAGATATAAGACGATTCTTCTATAAAATCATAAATTGGGCATTGAGCCAAAGTACTATCGATACTGGTCCAGCTTATGGCGTCTATAGAGGAGAATAATCCCAAATCTGTTGATAATATAAATTCGCTGGATGCAGAATTAAAATATATTCCGTAGCAATTAGAAACGGCAGGAGAAACATAACTAATATTACTAGCAGATATAGTATCTATATCTAAACGATATATGCCACTATCGGTGGTCAAATATATGTTTATTCCATCATCACATGCCCCCCGAACGGCGTTGGTATTCTCAAGCCCAGAAATTTTAGCCCACGATTGCCCATCAGTGGAATAATAAGCAGCATTATTACCTAGAGCTAAATAGCTAGACAGAGAGTTAGATTTGAATAATTTATGGACGACCCCATCTGGTGAATATATTAACGTCCAACTCGAACCGGTATCAGAACTTATAAATATACCTTTGCTGGTAGCTGCCAATAATTCGCTAGAATACGCCGTTGTATTAGTAATATCATAAAAAGTTAAACAGTTTCCAAAATTCTCGCCTGTCGTTTGAAAAGATGAGAAATTATATCCATCTTGCGTTATAAGAGGTATCTGCAATGGAATTAAAGACTCGTCTTTTCTATTGTCATGGGCTATGACTGGTAGCTGCTGTCTCAGGAGCTTGCCAGAATCGACCAGGGCAGCATATAATTCGTTTTGTAGCCGGTTCTCCTTAAAAACGCCAGATGTCTCCTGTAGGCCGATACACTCTAGAGTTACATCTTGGCTATTAGTCTCAGACTCAAAAACTATTTTTTTATTAGTCGGGCTTACTTCATAGAAGATGTTCGTGGCTACACTATCAACATAGGCCACAAACGATGTTCCTGAGAAGTCTTGAGTAGTCGTATAGGTTTTATTATCAGATGTTGTCCAATCAGATAATATAACATTTTCTATTAAATCTACTCTTTTATCAGAATAAGTATTTAATAGATGATGTTGTTTAGATAGAGCCTCCGACATAAAAGATTGTACTACGTCTGCTACATCTTTTATGTTTGTTGACAAATCCGTTATATCTAAAACCCCATCCTCGCAGGAAATTTTAGCTAATAAAATAGAATTATCCGGAGTCTCTGTAGAAGTACTTATTGTTATCTCTGCTTCATTTTTATATTTTCTAACCATATAAAAATATGTATATCCGTCAACGAGTAGGGAATCGGTATCTAAATACTCGAATACACCATAGCCAACACTTCCTATTTTTTCCCATGAATATTTATTATTGATAGATCTGTATATTTCCCACCCATCAAATGTATCAAGAGCGGCATCCCACGATATTAATGTATTAAAATCTCCTATCTGATCTACTGTTAAAGCTGAAACCTCATCAAACCCATTGTCGTGTGGGGTTGCCATAATAAGTTCATAAGTTATAAACCCATCATCGACGGGATTTAGAGACTCATTCTCATATATATCAACTGTAGTTATAAAATATATATATTTTATATCATTTATTACTGTATGATCAACATACGAACTATTAGATTTGTCAATAGTATCTATTAAAGAAAAATCGCTAGAGCTATATGCGGAAGAGTTTTTATATATTGCTCTCCAAACTTTAAAATATTTAGAAGTATTTGGGATAGCGTCTTGCCATCCCAGAAAGACCTCTCTATCGCCATTCAGAGCAAACTGTAATTTTGGAATATCTGGTTTAATGGTAGGCTCCACACCAGTCGAGTATGTCTCATTTATTTCTTGGCTATATTGATTAGATACAGAGTCATAACATTTTATATATAACTTATATTCAGAATAGAAATCCAAAGGATTATCTATGATATAGGGCGTATCTGTTCCTATATTTTCATCTGTTGTTATATTCGCAACAATTAAAGTACTTAAATCTGTTTTTGTTACTGTAATTATATTATACGAAAAGGCATTTATACTATTTTTCCAGGTAAATAACAAATCTTTATCATTTTTAAGTGTAATATTTATATTAGATGGTGATGCAGGAGAAATATAACGACTTGTTGTTATATCTTTTATTATGCCTGCATTTATATTTCCAAACTCATCAACAGCCTTAACCTGTATTATATAATATTTATCCGGCAAAATTTTTCTATACGCCCCATTAGATATGTAATTTTCTATATCTACAGAAAAAGAGCTAGAGGTCATATTATTAAAAACTTCTATCGGATCTGAGACGAAATTAGAGTTTTCTACGACATACACCATAAATTTAGTCGCCACAGGGAAATACGCAGAAATATTCCAAGACCACGACACTCTAAGATTAATGCCAGTAGGATTGTCAGAGCTTTGAGAATCTATAATTCCCAGATTATAAATCTCATTTGGCCCAGGATTAAGGATAAGGGAGGTAGTGATATACGATCCAGACGAAGCCACACCATTATCGCTTATAGTGTATAGGTATACTTTATATATCCTGCCGACAATCAGTTCGCTTATTATTATATTATTATCCGCTGTTGTAAGACTATCAACAAAATTTTCTGAAGACTGTTCCTCATCAAGATAATATATATTTATAAGATAATGGCTAATATTATTATTTTTAGGAGCAGTCCATGCTAGTTGGATAAAACTATCTCCTACAAATTTTATGATATTCTCTGGGTTTTCAGGAGCAGTCAAGTTTAATAATGTCGTGGAGGTTATAACCGCCGATGGAACGCTATTATTCCCACTAAGATCGTAAGCGATTACCCTATAATAATATATAGTGTTTTCTTCCAAATCTTCGTCTGTATGGCTGTGGCCTGTTGTCGTGTCTAAATCGCTATATATAATTCCATCCGAGCTTCTTTGTATAATATATCCATCCATATCTTCTTCAGTATTAGTATTCCAAGACAAACTTATAGAATTATAGGTAGTGTCTGTTACTGCTAATCCAGTTGTAGCATCAGGAGCAATGGTGTCGCTTGCTGTTATACTTCCCAGAGAAAAACCGCTAAAAGGATAAGTGAAATCATCTTTTCTTGTCATATAAATATACGAAGGAAACTCTGATATTGTTGAAAGATCTATTGTCCCAAAAGTTCTAGTGTATTTTCTGTTTATAAGGCCAGATCCCTCAATGGCTCGAATGCCGGTTCCACTGCATGAGGCAACCGGATAGATAGATGGAGATCCAGATCCTTGATCGATAATAGTCCACCCATCGATAACCCCATCACCAATTAGATCGGATATAAATGCTAATTGGGTATCTATTATTCTAAAACGTCGCTGGTCGGCAAACGCAGAATAAGGCTCTCCATAAATGAATGCGGTTAAACCATAGTTTTTAGTTATTACTGACATATTTTATATCTTTATAAGTTGATGCGGACTTTACTGTTATTTACAAGACTAAATATTAGACCGAAATTTGATACTTGCGGCAAACTACTGTAAGGGTCAGGGTTGCTTGTTCCCTGGGACGTAAAAAATGTATATCCAGAAGCTTCTGAACCCCAAGAACTGCCATCCCAGGCGTCTAAAATAAGATAATATACTTGATCAGGAACAAATAGGCTTAGGTCTGGGTAGTAAGATACTGTCTCAGATTCGTCAGCGGTAAATAAATACCCCTCTGGCGGAATAGAGATATCTGTGCCTAAAATCCATCCCTCTTGATTAGTTCGGCTATCTGCCTCATAAAACTTATTTACGAAACCCGCGTCAGTATACCACCTAGCCCTGAAATGAAAATTAAGAGAACTCAAAGAATCATTAACAAAGATAAATTCTATAACATCTTCAAAATTAGTATCACTAGCTCCGATAGGCGAACTATATATAAATTTGATTCCAACGCGCAAATCTGTTCCAATATAATCTATATCAGAAAGAGTTTCCTCATCTATCACTTGATAATCACTAAAATCTACAGAGCCTGTTGTGTTTATCCCGAATGTCACGCTTGAACCTTCAGGGACGAATTTATTACTAGTTAATATAGTGTTTTTTATTTCCGAAGTAAGTTCTATATTCTGTGTAAAGAAATAGGTTGTTCCTCCACCAGAAGGTAGCCCAACAATCCTGTTGTCGGTGGTGTCGATAAAAGCTGTGCTATTTACGCTATCACTTAGACTATCAGGAGAAATGCCTGGCATTATTATAAACTCATTACTAAAAAACTGGTCTATATTATTATAGGTATTTTTGAGGAAAATAGTGCTTTGTAATAGATTTACAGATGTAACCTCTCCCATTAAATTCTTATAAACTATATTATTAGAGTCGTTAAAGTCTATGATAGCATCCGCCAAAGAATCTAATTCAGAGTGAGTCATTACTCCTTTTTCTGATAGGCTACTATGGGCAATAACAGGAGACCTATCTTGATCAAATCGACCAGTAGTTATCTTTAGGGCATCGAATCCCTCTATTCTGGCACTTGATAATTCATTTTTTGTCTCCGACAGAAGATCTACTTTTGGAGGTGTTCCCCTATGTTTGTGAGAATCTATTAAATCTGTAGCTATTTGCTCAAAACTTATATATTCTCTAACAGTATTGTCGATAGATACTATACCATTAGTAGATGTTGTTATCTGTGCTATTAGAATAGAAGACGGAGGGCGTGAGGTGTCTAGGACAAAAACAACAGATCTTGTTACAGCAGTTGCTCCCGTAAGAGTAGCATAAACATTAAAAGTTTGCGAAGCGGTGATATTTTCGATTAAATATGTTATAGTTGTTTGAGCAGATATGTAATTTATTATCCCCTGCCCAATAGTAATTCCTATAGATATTCCGCCAGCCTCTGTAAAACCATTATCAAAAACCTCCCAGCCCGCGACCACTCCGTTTTCAAAGACAGAATATAATCCATATAATTGATTGTCTATCGTTAGAAAACGGTCTATTTCTTTACTAACATTAATAGCATAGTCTAACCTATCATGAAAATCAAAGTATGCTAAATTATACCAGGGCGTTTGTCCTGCCATTGTAAGTCCTCTCTATTTACCCACTAACTATTGGAGAATTATAACTGCCAATAGTATAATCGGAATCTTCACGATTAGAATACCTTAAAAATTGCTGTGCTCCTAATGCCCTATAACCATTAATCGTTGTATTTTGGACATTGGCTATTTCATTATTTTTAGCCATATTGGCTGAGATCCTTCTTTCGACATAATCTCTCAATCTCTCTACAAAAACATCAAAATCTTCCATAGTTATTTTCCTTAATTATTAATATTGGTCTATTCTTCGCCAAAATCCTCTTCCGATCCATACCATTCGCCCTCAACCTGTTGCCACCATAAATTCTTTTTCGGATCGAAGTTGTTTGAAACACTAGTTACGATGAGTTTCTGACCATTAACAGATACTACATCAAAACATCTCATTGGCAACCCATAACTTGAAAACTTATATACTGTTGGGGCGTTAAAAAATTTACTTTTATAGTGTGTCGCTAGCTTCTCTAGAGTATTTAATGATCCAAATATACCATCTTGTTGCATAAACATTTTTTTATAGCCCAAGAAACCAGGTGAATTTTTGTCATATAGTGACGGCCAATTAACATCGTCTGAGATGAATAGCTCCCTATCTGGTGTCGCTGTCATTAAGTGTATAATATTAAAGATATCAACAACAGATCTTTCTCTCGTTATTGCATCGAATACCATCTGTCCCTCACCGGTATTGAGCGTTGTATACTCCCATAGTGGCTCGACTTCTGACTCGTCTGCCGAGCCATATAAGAATTTATCATATGGCAAGTTTTCGAAATGGAACATTCCATATGAATCAAAAAACATTGTTTTTCCGGCTTTTTTACATATAGATTCAAGAGCCGACCAATAAGTAGTCCCATCTTGAAATTTAAAAAATGGATTCGTCAATCTGGCATATGAACTAGGAAGGACATATGCACTTGAAAAGCTTCCTCGACCATCGAGAGTTGTAGACTGAAAAAGTGGTCCATCATTAGCCGATTGTAAAGCACTAAGATATGCAGGGCCGTAGTCATTATCCTTTACTTTATCTTTAAAACCGAGCATCTTCAGTAATGTATAAGCCGCATTAATATCTCTCATACCATCAAAAAATGGAGAGTTGAAGATATACGATTCTTTTAATATCTGGCTATAATCAACTACTTGGCATGTTAGCGTTCTTTCTCCCGCTTTTTCTTCTAAAACTCCCCCATAGCATATTCCAGTAAATAATTTATAGCCCTTATTTATCTCTAATTGAGAGTAGTTGCATGTCACATAACCGCCCCAAATTTCGACATAAAAAGCTCTATTTCTTAAACTTTCTAATTGATCTACTATAGTGTTCTGAGTAGCCATACTTTTATTCATCAAAAATGTTAAAGTCGCAGCATGCGTCATAGAATGAAAATCTGATGAGCTGTAATTTTCGGTATATTTTAGTACTAAATCAGTAACGTCTATTGGATCGCTAATTCCCCAGGCTTCTGCCTCAGGGTCAGGTTCTGCGACTAATCTTATTTGCGAGATAACTGGCGTCTTGCAATTAGCCAATATCACTTGGCTCTGAGTTCCTTGATTCGCCGTATTATATGCATCGCTTAAAACGTCCTGTACAGCGTCTGGATTTGTAAATATATTATCAAAACCATTATCCTGCCCTATATAGTGAGACCCAGCCTGCAAAGACGCTCTCAAATCGAAGCTAAACATCTCGTTATTTTGGCGGTTTATTACAGAAAAAGCGTCAAGATCTATAACACAGTTTTGAGCAACCTTGTCAAGTCCAGGCTCGAAATTTATATATCCACTAGCAGTTTCTTTTAAATACTGTTTAGTAGTCGAGAAAAATGTTGTAGATAACTTTGTTTTTTCAGCAACGACTGTAGTGTCTGAGACTGTAAAAATAACCCCATTTCCGAAGTGAGTGTCTGAAGAATAAACAGCTTCCCGTTCCTCATTATCTATTATGCTGCCCTCAGAATCGGCAAGAGTACAATACGCCGTTTTGGTCCCCTTAAGAGGCAAAAAGAATTTATCGTTCTTAGATAAGTTGAGTTGAGCTTTTCCCATATAGGTTAACGGACTAAAACAAAAAGAAGACGAGATATTTCCCCCCCAGATAGACAATTTATGTCTTTTTGGCTCATTATAATCTATAATCCAAGGATCATCTGTGTTCCCATTGAAAGCTATGACCATCTTACCTAAATGATGACGGACTTGAATTGTCCACTTAGGCATATTTATTAAATCTGCTCCTTTTATTCCCTTATATGACCCCAGGTTTTCAGATGACTGCTCAACTCCACCGGTAGCCGCTAAAGAACCAATACTATTAAGCTTTACAGCGGTTGGATATGCCTTTTGAGTTATGACAATAAAAAGCCCATCACCAGGCCCATTTCTTTGTAATTCTATAACATAATATGCTTGTGTATTAAAATTAAAGAATTCCATAGTGTCTTCATCTTTTGTATAAATAACTTGCCCATCAATAACTTGTTCTGTGTATCCCACGATGGCGGCATTCGAAGGTTGACCAGTATAACTAGGATTTTGTTGTGGCCCTAAAGTCGCCCAATCTCCACCGGATTGTAATAAAGCTACATTGGCGTCTCTAAAAGCACTTGGATCTAAGACGTTTCCGCCCGTGGGACCAGGGCTGCTATCATATGAATAAACGGCATCCAATCCTACATAGTCAGTATCTATAAAAGGAATAGAATTGACATTGACCATATCCGTGGCAACTGCTATTTTTCTAAAAGAGATAAAAAAATCTTCGCCCTGATATAATAGAGCCTTTTTTTTGGCCCTCCAGTGTATTCCTTTAGATTCATCTACATTGGCAGAAGCCTGAGACAAATAATTTACGTTAGAATCGCTAAGCTCGTCTGTATTCGCTAATCTAGATTTGTTTTGAGATATATTATTAACAGGATCGTTATGTCTAATATACGTCCAGCACGCTCTTTTATGAACATCTTCTGGGAATGTTTGTAATTTTGCATCTATCGGCCCTTGATTACTGGTATCAAATACACTTTTTACAGCTTCAAAAGTTTGATCATATTTATAAGTTGGCTGTTGTTGTGTGGATGTTGGTTGCGGATAAGTAAGCTCTGTTCCTGCAACCTCCATAAAGTTAGATAAATAGCTATATCTCTCTTTTAAATATATCCCTGGTAGTCCTGGGACGGCGTTAAAATTGCGCCTATCATTTTCAGATAGACTTTTAAGCGTCTCATGATTTAGCACAATAGAATTATCGACTGTGAATTTGCGGTACATGGGGCAAAATCCATTAATAAGGCATTTTATAGCTACAGTTCCAGAATAGGCGTTAATCGCCCCGCCGGGAAAATTATTTTTATCAGAAGGTATGCTGGTAACATCATTTTGTACTTCTATCTGATTACTTTGTTGTGTAGGAATACTTGGTCCTGGAATAGTTCCCTCGGCCATTATTTCTCTCCCTGGGTAAACGGTCTATAGTAGGCAGGATGCAAAGTTACATATAATAATTCTTCTTCCCACGTCCAATAGAATATTTTTAAAAATCCTCGTTTCGTCGCATATCCATCTGGCTGAGCTTGGTCCATTACCGGTCGTTCGTCTTTGCCATTAAAATTAATATAAGAGAATCCATCTGGTGACTCTCCTGCGATAGACACAGGCGGGTTTACTAACGCCTCAAGCGGACTAGGAGCAAATGCTTTAGTTATTAATTGTCGTTGAAATTCTGAATCCAACTGGTTATCTGCATCTCTACCATTATACCCTTCTATAGCCTTAAGCCAATTTCCTTCAATACATCGTATAAATAATGCACCATCTCTACAATAAATAATACTAATACAGTCTACTAGTTCGTCATATATTCCCTGAATTCTAATATCTTTTTCCTCAATAACGCCCGCCGATGACATGTTAAAAAAGTTTACATATTTTATAGTGTCTACCCAGCTATACCCTCCGTCATAAGAACTTTTTACTCCTAAGAACTTATCATATATTTCTGATCCGGGTTCTACATCGTCTGTTAAATGTAAGTAAAAAAGCCTTAAAACTCCGTGAGAGTCTAATATCCCAGAAATGGAGCTTTTATTATTAAACCAATTATTTATTATAGTATTTGGATCGTGTCCAAATCTAATTCTTACCCGGTTGCCCTCGCTTGTCGGACTATATGCCCAAGTTGGAAGAAAAAGTAGCGTATCGAACTTTCCATCAAGAAGAGTTATCGGGGTCGATAGCATAGCTCTTCCTTTTGGTGTATAGTGCTCTATTCCCTCGTTTTTGGGGACTTCGGCGTAGGGAGAAACCCCTGTTGGTATTTTGTAAGCATCATTTTTGTCGAATAGTGACGGGTCTATATCCTTAACGCATAAAAATCCTTCTTGAAGAGATGTCCATCCAATGCTTAAAGTAAAGAATAATTTTAATAATCCAGTATTTTTATTATCATAAACAACCTGTGGATTTCTAGCTATTTCTCCAGGAGATAAAGCAAGAACATCTTTGAATTCATACCAAGTGACTCCGTCATCATAAGATACCGTGCATCCTATAGTTCCTGTTCCAACTTCCTCATTGATAGTCTCATAAAAGCAAAATAATCTACTTGTAGAGTCGTAGGCGATAGAATGTATATAGTTATAAGACATAGGCTGGTATTCAACGAATTTGGAGCACGGTATTACATTCGCGGTCATTTCAAAAGATAATCCAGATAAAAGAATATTTGGATCGTCATTTAATATAAAAACTCTTCCAATTTCACAATATCTAGAGTCAACAAAAGTATTTTTATTTGTAGGGTCACTACGATGAATTGTAGGTATTTTATTTATGCTGTTAACTCTGCAACAGCTTCCCATAGCAAATAGGGCTACAGTATCTGTTGACCCAGAAATAGCCCACAAAAAGTTAGCATCTCTCATAAAATCGAATGGAGGATCATAAATAGGAGTTATCCATACATTGTTCATCGCGTCATAATTAAAATTAAGAACTTTCTTTTCAAATAAACTGTCCTCTGTTTCGGCTCCGACATCCAACGCCCCTATTTCTGTTGTTATATGCCTACCAATGCTCCAGGCTAAATGTTCGTCATAAACTTGATCGCTTCTTAATTTAGGATCACAATCAACACACCCATCAGTAAAACCCTCTTCTACACAAGGATCAAACGCTTTTCGTTGCCATTCTTCATCTTCAACGTAAATATCATATAATTCTTGTTGCCTTTCTGTAGATAGGGCATATCCGTCTGCCCAAGATGGATAAACTTGGTCTAATAATCTATGGAAGGAAACGGCAAAATACTGGTTCTCTGATGCAGCAACAGCAGCATAATGCCTATATGGGTTTTCTGCAACAGAAACATGTAGAAAAATAGTTATCCCTGATGACCCAGACGATGACTCAGAAGAGGATGAACTGGAAAGGCCAAGCGAGCTAGACGAACTCTCGCTAGAGTCAAATATGCTAGAGCTAGAGCTAGAAATGCCGAAAGACGAACTAGAACTAGAAATTCCTATAGAGCTAGAACTGGATACTCCTACTGACGAACTAGAACTAGAAATTCCTACAGAGCTAGAACTTGATACTCCTACTGACGAACTAGAACTAGAAATTTCAGACCCACTAGAAGAACTAGATACTCCTACAGAACTAGAACTAGATACTCCTACAGAACTAGATGAGGACTCTCCCAAAGACGAGCTAGAAGACGATAGGCCCACAGAACTAGAACTGGAAGAGCTTTCTAGACATTCTGTGCAGTTTATATACGAATCTCCAATCGTATATGTATCTTCATCTCCATTTTTATGAACCTTATGGATAAAAGCACAGCAAATAGTATTAATCTTATATACTGCTCCCGGCCCCATACCTGGGGGGAACGGTGGGGAAGGTTCTATTACTAAAGCCCCAGCTCGCGGTTCGGCAGCTAACCAGGCATCCCATGTCTCAGTATCCCAAGACTCCCAACCGACAGGTAAGTATCCCCCCTCATAAAACTCGCATTGCAGGAAATAATAAACTAATTCGTCACCGCTTGAGGAACTAGAAACTACTAGTGAGCTAGAAGAACTAGAAACTCCTCTAGAACTAGAGCTAGATACTCCTACAGATGAGCTAGAGCTTTCTAGCCCTAACGAACTTGAACTTGAGACTTCTAGAGAACTTGAAGAAGAAGAGTGAATGCTCTCAAAACAATCGTCGCAAGACTCTTCCCAGCCAAGTGCGGTATACTCATCTACATCTTTTACTCTGTTAACGTAAGCAACAAATTGATAGCAATACTGGTATCCACCAGGAAACGTAACTCTTGCAACATCTAGAACGCCAGGGACAAAAGTTGAATCAAGTAATACGGCATGGTCTGCCGGTACGGACCCGCCAGTGAGCCATGTTTCCCATTCACTCGTTGTCCAAGTGAGATATCCAGCAGGCATATAGTCTGGAAAAGCTTGGCCTAGAGCAGATATATAACAAGAGCAACAAAGTGGAAGTAGCCTATCCCCACTAGAACTAGAACTGGAAGAACTTTCTAGACATCCTGTACAATTTATATACGAATCTCCAATTGTATATGTATCTTCATCACCATTTTTATGAACCTTATGGATAAAAGCACAACAAACGGTATCTATTTTGTATACGGCCCCTGGACCCATACCTGGAGGGAATGGGGGGTCTGGAGATATAACTAAGACTCCAGCTCGTGGTTCGGCAGCTAACCAAGCATCCCAGGTCGCAGTATCCCAGGACTCCCAACCGACAGGCAGATATCCATCCTCATAAAACTCGCATTGTAGGAAATAATAAACTAATTCATCCCCGCTAGACGAGCTAGAGACTTCTAATGAACTTGAACTGGAATTTCCTAATGACGAACTAGAGCTTTCTTGCCATAACGAACTTGAACTTGAGACTTCTAGCGAACTTGAACTTGATATCTCTAACGAGCTTGAAGAGCTTGAGACTATACTATCGAAACAATCGTCGCAAGTTTCTTCCCAACCAAGTGCCGTATACTCGTCTACAGGTTTTACTCGATGGACATGTTGAGTATACTCATAACAATACTGATATCCGCCAGGGAATGTCACTCTTGCAACATCTAAAACGCCAGGGATAAAAGCCGAATCAAGCAGTACGGCTTCGTCGGCTGGAACAGACCCACCCGTGAGCCACGTTTCCCATTCACTCGTTGTCCAAGTAAGATACCCAGCAGGCATATAGTCTGGAAAAGCCTGGCCAAGGGCTTGTATATAACAAGAACAACATAATAGAAATAGTCTATCTCCACTCGAACTAGAATTACCTAACGAACTAGATGAACTGGAATTGCCTAAAGAGCTAGAACTAGAAACTCCTAAAGAGCTAGAACTAGAAACTCCTAAAGAGCTAGAAGAACTTGAGAAGCTATCAAAAAAAACACTAACAGATACAGTCCCAACCGCAGCATCTCTCGGAATCCCCCCGTCGCCTGGGTCCGGATCATAAGCCCCAGATGCTGTAGTATAGCTAGATGCTTTTATCCAAAAAGGGTCGGTTCCGGACCAAGGATCAGAAGAAGTACCAACGGTTATTGCGTATGCCCCAGCCCAAGTAGAATCATACCAAATGGTGTATCCGGTGGCAGAGCTATAAAAAGCCCAATACCCATTGATATCAGCAATTTGCGCATAATCTCCGTTAATAGACGGAGAAGTAGCACCTGTAATTGTCGCAATTAAAGCCATACAATATTTTCCAAATATACTAAAGAATCGGCTTTTTCAGCATCGTTCAACTAAGTATTCGCTAATCTTTCGCGGATTTAGCGTGCTGATTAAAAGCGTCACTTAATCTTTTGCCAATTGTATCGACAGCATCTTTGATATTTGTAAAAGAGAATGACCAGTTGAGATTCATTATATTAGCCTTATTCGCGGTAGGTGCAGATCTTCCAGTCGAAAAAGATCCAGAACCGGAAGCTCTAGCTCTCGCCTGAACATCGGCGGGCAAGATTTGACTACCTCCTGTCCCAGTTCCCATCGTTGGGCTTATCACTGCCGATCCTGTGGGGCCAGAGCCTGTAAAGCCCAAAGCTGCCCCTCCTTTAGATCTTGCAGCCGCATTTCTTTTTCTTATATTAGCAAGAGCCTCTTCTGGTGTAGACCCAAGGTCTCCGGTGTCCAGCCCGTAAGCGACTTCTGAAGTTCTTTTATTATCTATAGACACCGTTCCTCCAGCTTCAGCCCTAAGTCGTTCTGGAGTCATAAATCCTATATTCTTCTCGCCAGCGCGTTGTACAGCACCAGAAGAAGCTGAACGTAGCATATCCATTGCCGAAAGACCTTGTCTAAGATTTTCGTTGGAAGATATTGTCAGTTTAGTTATACGGCCTGAGCCAATTGTCATAGCTTGGATTGAGGAAACCCAACCGTCTCTTATGCTCTTTAGAGTATTGGCCTGCCCAAGCATTAAATTTTGGATATCCTTTTCAGCCTGTTTTCTTTTAAGTACATTTTGATCCTGCTCTCTTTGTTCCTTGTTCATCGAGTCTATTTGTTTGATTTCCTCTCTCTTCAATGCTATTTGTTCCTCTTGAGCAGCAGCAACGGCATATCTAGCGTCAACAGAAGCTCCTAGCCCGTTTACAAGGCTGTCCATCAGGGTAACTTCTATACTCGCCATCTCAGTCGAAACTTGAGCTAATTGTTGTTTAGTAGCATATTGGCTGATATGTGCTTCATTAGCTGCTTGAATTTTTTGCGTAACTGATAATTCTTTTGCTAATGCTTGATTAACGAGATCTTCCTTTTGAGCGATTTTGTTTTTATTCTTAGGCTCTTTTTCTATGATGTCCGCTAAATCTGTTTCCGCCTGGACTCGCTCGTTTGTCGCATCTAATTGAGATCGTTTAAATCTGTTAATTGTTTCTTCGTATGCAGCTTGCTCTTTTCCACTATCGATATCACCAGTTATTTGTTGTTGCGTAATTAATGCAGAGAGAGCCGAGCTTCTACTTCCGGCTTCTGCTGCCGTGTACTCCGCGATGCCCTTCATTGTATTTAATTGCTTTAATTGGGTATCTGCTTTTTTAACATCAAGTTGCATCATCTGTCCCCTAAGTTCCGCGATCTGAGTCTCTGCCGCAAGAGCTTCAGGAGAATTTTTTCTTTCTTCATCTGTCATCTTGTTTAGAAATGCCTGTTTTTTTGTTATCAATGTCGCTAGACTCGATCTTTCCTGATCGATCCCCAGTAGTTCTTTTTTAACATTCTCAGTAAACAGGGCTTGTTTTCCTTCAGAGAGTCCTGTCCTTAGAATACTTTGAGAGGTACTATCTACTAACCCTCCTAATGCTGTTCTTTTTGCGACCATAGACGAGGTAAGAACTTCTTGCTCTTTAATTATTGCTAAAGCGTTAGCCTCTTTTGTATCATCGCTAACTTTCTTGCGTCCTTCCGCTAGAGCTTTTTCCCTCGGAGTCGCGTCATTTGGATCTCTAATACCTTTTAATTTGGCCAGGTATTTATCTCTTCTGTCAAAAGCTGCGAAAGTAGCCGCACCAATCTTCCCAGCCTTTTCAAATTTCTTTCTATATTCTTCTTGTTGAGCTATTAATTTATCTAAGTTTGCGATATCCTTAGCTTGCCCACCGGCCCCTTGTGCCGGACCATACATCTTTTTACTTTCTGATATTTGTGCGTCTTGGAAACCTTCTCTATTTCGAGCCTTGGCAAGTTCTTCTCTAGCTTTATAGAGTCCATAGCCTGCGGTCCCTACAGATTTGACAGCTCCAACCGCAGCCCCGCCTACGGTCCCCGCAGGCCCAATTACTGAGCCCATAGCCGCATATTTCGCAACGTCGCCAGCCGCTCCTAGAGATCCAGATACTCCTTCGTTCCGTTTAGCCCATTTTGACTCAGAGGCAGCTCCGAGTCCAAAACCAGCAGCACCAAGTCCTAGACCTACGCCGAGCCCACGAGCCGCACCGGCCTTACCGCCACCCCAACTAAAAGGACTCATTCCACCGGCAGCTCCAGCGGCTCCGGCTGCTTGTCCGGCGGGAGTTTTATTAGTAACATATACATACATCGGGGTCCCGATATCCGAGCCCCTCTTCCCACCCATAATCCCAGAGAAAATACTCGATAGGCCACCTTTAAGGGAGGATATAGCTTTCGCGGCAGTAGTTACCCCAGCGAATAACGCCAATACTGGTGCTATTTTGCCTAAAAAGCTCGCGATACTTTTAATGCTCTTCTCATTCTCTTTGAGATATCCAGATAGATCTTTAACCCACGGTATAATCTGTTGCCCTATAACTATAGCGACATCTTGCCATAGTCTTTCCATATCTGCTAGAGCTTCTTGGTATTCCTTCGCCTGTTTATTATTCTGTCCATTGAGAGCTAGATAATCGGCAGCTCCCTTATACTGCGCCAATGATATTTTATTGGTTACAACAAGGAGTTGTAATTTGGTTTTAAGAAGCTCTTTGTCAGCCTCATCTACGTTTTCGATAGACTCTTGTAATCCAGGATAAGCATTAGCTATACTTGATAAATTTTGGGCCATTTCTTGCATAGCCGCAGAGTTCGCTCCAACAGCCTTGCGTATATTCTTAAATAATTTTTCCGCGCCAACCAACGTGACATAAGGGAAACCTTTCTCGTATAGAGAGAAAAGTTTAATAGTGTCCATTCGTGTAATATTTAGTTCTTTTGACAGGCTAGATAATGATTTTTCAACCTGTCCTATTTGATTTCCATACTTCGCAAATTGAACAGACAACTTTATTAGTTCTTTATTATAGCCAGCAAAAACATCTAAAGATTTTTGCATGCCAATCGATGCACCAGCAACCGCCGCTATTGATTTAGCTATACTTGTAAAATTGCCAGCAGCGCTTTTAAGATTTTTCCAACCAGCACTTACCTTGGCAGAAGCTTTCACAACCGAATCCAGGTCTTTGATCATGTTCTGGAATTGTTTATCAACTCCAGAAAAATCAGCTTCGCCTACGATACGAAGAGTGTGCTCATGAGTAATGGTTGTATTTTCTGCCATTTTGGGATTGACTCTTAAACTAAAAGGTTTATTCTATACATAAGAATTTATATAGCAAAATCCTTTAAATTAAAATCGTTACGATAAAACTTTTTCCAATTCTGCCACAACAAAATTAGCGACATCTGGATCTAATTTGTCGATGTTCTCTTTATTAACTTCATCAGGTAACGACCACTCCACTAATAATGTACAAAATCTTTCATATCTCATAAGCACGGGATTTACCTGAATTTCACCCTCATTGATAATTTTTAACGCAGCATCTAAGATTTTAACATTATCCGCATAAGATGCCCTTTTAAAAGACATTGTGTACTCTGTATCTGTCAAGGCGTCATCTGTTTTTGTTTTTTCCGATGAAATTATTTGTTTTCCCTCACTGTCAAAACTAACATAAAATTTAATTTCTAATAACTTTGTTTGATCTACGAATAAGCTCATATTTTCTCCTTATATTTTTACTTGTGATTGCTCCATGCTTCTACTTATGTTCGCAAACATAGAAAAAGCATCGAAATCTTTCATATTTAATGAACGGATATATTCTAATGTCCAACCCGTTTTTTCAACTAAAATGTATTCTTGTATTTCTTTTGGCAATGGTAAGAGTCCTTGACCTCTGCGAAGGTAAGATACCATTGCCTCTCCTAGTTTTTTCGGGCTTCAGGTCGTAAAGTGACCGCCTCATCATATTTTGATAATAGAGATAAAACAACATCACCAGGTAACATACTAATTGCCCCATCATTTACTGGAATAGCTACGTTCTGATCATCTATCAAATCCCATCTAATTAAACATTGCCGAATTCTTAAGTCTCTATATCTCCAAACGTTAATGTCTGGCATTTGTGTGGCTTCGTTGAAAAAGGCAGATTGCTCAGTGATTTTATTCTGCATTTCCCAATTTAAAACCTTCCAATACGTATTCAAACATTGTACATCTGTTTTCTTCTCCTTATCTTCTTTCGCTTCTTTTAGCTCTTTTTCTGCCTCTTCGTCTGGAATTACAATTATTTTAGTAAAACCGGCAGGCATTTTCTCTTCTTTATAATACAACTTCACATTGATTTCCTGAGGTGCTCCAAGTAGTGCCATGAAAAATCTCCTTATAAAAGATTGAATCCTCAATAGAATATCGAGAATATAGGTACAAAAACTTTAAATGATAAAATAATGATAAAATAAGGTGGGAAGCGGCCCGGGGAGAAAAGAAGGACTCTTTTCTCCCCTTTTAATTTTTTATATGTCTCTCAACCTAACTAGATATAATGAAATCAGTATTATTGTATTGTGTCCCGTAAGCGATACCAGGAAGGGAACGATATGCTACAGTTGTTTCCAATAATTCATTTGTAATTGCAATTTCTTCTATTTGATAAACGATACCAGGCAATTCGACCAAGAAGCTACCATTACAGCCGACACCGGCAGCTTGGGCTCCCTGACCTACAGTATAACCGAATTGTAATGTGTTTGGCTCGGTACAGCGAGTTTGATTATCAATTGCATATTGAGCTAACTGGGCATTTCTGCCCATAATCTGCAATGAGCCAGTTATATCTCTCTTTGTTGGAGCTACATCTTGCGGGAATAACTGTCCATTTAATGTATAGAAACGCTGTGAGTTATTATTAACAGACGCGCTAAATGTTCTAACCTCATTTGACTGCAAACCGACACCTGTGAATGAAACAATCGCATCGTTCCATGTAACAACTCTCGTATTTCTAAGAGCATAGAAATTGGCAACTTGCTGCTGTGTAGCAGTGATAAAACTATTACGAGCTCTACCTATGATACCTATATTGATAGTAACAACATCTGATTGAGCTACAGAGAATTCAAAAGTATCAACAATATTATTTGTGTATGAATAAGCTCCGCTATCCGCATATTTGATATTAATAGCCGTAACTGGGTTTAACGAACCATCATTTCCTCGTTGTAGGCAATATCTCCAAAGAGCTGCGGTAACAGTACTTCCGTCTTCATATACGGCAGGGAAAGATATAGATCCTCCGACCTCGATAGGCCCGAGACGGTATGTAGTTCTATCTATCTTTCCATCAACAACATTCTCGCTATCGACAGCTTGTGTCGCCTTAATATCGGCAGAAGTCGCGCGTACGCGTTGTGTTCCGCCGGTCATTTCAAACTCGACATATCCAATGAATCCTAATGCTTGACTAGCTAAATTTGGCATTATACTCTGCTCCCATAAATTCTTTTATTAAACAACATAAGTGTCGCTGATCTCATACCCTGCATCTGAACTCAAAGACTGCCATGTTGCATCTATTTCTAAGCCAGGATTCGCAGCAAAATACTCGTTAATGTCGTCATATGACCCTCTTACGATAACGTGAGCATTTAAAGCTCTAACGGCTCCAAGTAAGGAGTTTGGCGTTTCAAAAGCATTAGCTGACAACAAATATGAATCCCAATATGTACTTAGCAAGTCAACCTCAGGTTGTAGTTCATTAAGTAGGACAACGTGATAAACAGCATCAAATAGGTCGCCGTTAACCAATAAAACCCTATCTCTTGCAGCAGAATAGTAATCCGCTAAGATCTTATAATCAGCCGCTGCTATTAAATTTGCCATTTAAAATTCTCCCAAATATTTAATTCTAACTATTTAATCTATATAGATTTCTTAAGTAGTCAGTAAATTCCTTTTAAAAACTTTCGACTATTAAACTATTTTCTTTTTTAACAATATCGATGGCTTCCTCTATCTTTTTCAAGAAACTTTTTCTTTTTATCGTCTTAGCTACACTTGCAATAGTATTCTTCATTTTCAGGAACTCTCCTTCATTATGTTTTTTAATGTGAGAAATTTTTTTAATAATTTTTGACAAATGTTGTGGAGATACAATATAATATTCTTCTTCCAACGACCCTATATAGGTATTCCCATCAACGAAAAACCGATAATTCTCAGGCAATAGGTCTACTATCTCTTTTAATGCCCCGACAGGAGCAACCACAGGTATGCATCCAGAGGCCATAGACTCAATTAGAGAAATTGCAGTTGCAGATCTGACCGAAACATCAATAAAAATATCAGAGTTGTTGTACAAATTGTTTAATTCTTCTTCTGTAGCTCCATCATTTAAACCAACAAAATTCTCTGGGAATTTAACGATATCGTTAACATCATATCTATTCTTTAATAGATTAAGATCGTAATCTCCAGTATCATAGAGGTTTGTATGTAAATATAAATTAAAATCATTATTTAAGAATTGAGAACTGTTTAGTATTGAGCCGATTCCTGATGCTTGAGAATTTTTAGCGCAAGAAATTATATTTAATTTTTCATTATTCGGACTATTTTTATAGAAGAATATAGATTCGTCTATTCCTACATATGCAAAAGAATTCGCAACAGGGGATAACTCCGAAACCATTTTTTCAGATTTTTTAGTAGTATGGACTACATAATCTATATAATTAAAGATATCGTTATAAGTATCTTTGATTGGCCCGGCATTCAGAGTGAAAACGTGAATCCATTTAAATTTTGTAGGGTTGAGCGTTTTAATCGCAAAAACGGCGTCTATTTCAATATAATCGCCGAGGGATATTACTAATTCAGGTTTAACTTTCTGGAAAATCTCATAAAGCTGGGGAGAAGCTAACTGCGGATTTTGACTAATATAGGGAAGTAGTTGACAAATTCTTTTCCCGTTTTTTTCATAAAAATAATGCCCCTGATCATCAGCGGAAAACCATTTTAAATCATGATCCCAAACAGCAGAATAAAGTGTATGTTTTTTATAGAAATTAAATATAATATCTGAATGGAGTCTGCCTAATTTTGTTAATAAATAGGGACTTGCACTTATTGTTAGTATTCTCATATTGTCCTTTTAGCTAAGGCTAACGTCGATAGGAGCCTCTAAATGAAGCTCTTCCTCGCTCGCTGTCCAACTTATTTTAGCTCCTTTTAAAAGAGTCCCTTTAAAAATGGTTCCATATTGTATATTCTCAGGCCATGAGTTATATATAAGACGGCGAACGCTTATTAGCTTAGCACTGTCATCAACATCATAATCAAAACATACAGGGGTTACTAATTTTACCGTTGTGGGGTCAATAACTTCTTCAATTCTAAATTCTTCTGCTTTATAGGCGTCTTCTAAAATAGCCCGGCCCAAGCCACCGTTACCCGGATCAAAAATTGATGAATCTGCAACTTTTAAGAAGATATCTCCAGAAACGGCATCCGATGTTAAAGCAGATGTTTCATATGGTCCGACTAATGGCATAATATTTTGCTTTAATCCTCGTTGAATAATGTCTGTTACCCGAAGAAGGAATCTATAAGCATCCTCTTGTACGCCAGATTTTACATATATATTTAATTCCAATTTATAAGTTTCTCTAGTACTATCTAGTGTCATCCATTCAGAATCTCTAGATGTGGCGTGTATAGTTATTGCCGGGAACATTGGAATTGGATCTGGTTCTCCCAGATATATTCCCTGTATAAAATTACCATAAAAAGCTTTTGCTACAATCGCATTTTCTAATGTCGTCCAGTTATATGAGATAGCGGAAGTTAGTTGTATATGCGTTGTGTCTAATATCTCATCAATAATTAAATATGTTTCTGCTCCTTTACTTGTACTATAAATAGTTATCTCGTCGCCCTGCTTAAACCTTTTTGTATTGTTTACATTAAGGACCGCATCCCCAGGAACGGCGTCAGCTATCAACGGAGTAGTAGTCGCCGTCCACTGAGCAACAATTCTTCTAACACTATCTAAAATCTCTTCAGTTGCCATAAACAAAACCTTTACTCTTGTTCTTTAATATATCTCTTTCAACGCGTTCAATTTTTTCTTCGTCTTGTGCAGATATCTTATCGCCAGTTTTTCTTGCTTTTATATATTCAGCTTCGTCTATCGCTTCTTGTTTTGAATCACTAAATCGGGTTTCATCAATTGGAATATCAGTATTTGTTAATTCTCCGTCTTCAACTAGAGTTTCACCATCAATTGAGTCTAAAGACACAACAGATTCCATCATCTTTTTGATAAAATCCCCCAAACCGCTTTCTACCCTTACGCCATCAGTCATTTTTATACCTCATCTACGTTATTGTCGCTGATTTCTACATTTGGAAGTCCATATCTATCATCCAAATTAGAATTATAAAATCTATTTCCTATTCTTTTTTGAGCATGAAGTATTGTTCGCCCATTAAGGATATTATTAAGATCTCCCCTTGCCAGTTTACGAAGCATTTTTCCATATTCTGACTCATTCGGAGTTGATTCTGCCATAAAATATTTTTCATAAATATTTGCGGCAGCTTTTCTTGCAGAGACGAGGGGAATTGGATTTGGGTACGCAACTCTTATAATCCTTGTAACCACTGCGTCAAAATCATATTGAACTGGCAATTCTGTAGAGAAAATATTGCTATTTATATTATCAACAATTGTTTCTATTACATGTCTCTCTTCATGTTCCCCATCAGTTAAAATAATATTATCGCCAGGATAAAAAGGACATCTATTTGTTGTTATTACATAGTCATTATATTCATCTATATCTGAATATAGAACTGTCTCGAAATTAGAAAATTCGCATAATGGCGTGACATATAATTCACTTATAACAGAATCTATTTCGGAATCGGCCCACTGTATATATTGTTCGATAATATTCTCTGGAATAAGATTAGAATCTAATGTATTGCCGATCTTTAATAAATCAACAGTTGTCCCTATACTTTCTGGAGTACTGCTCGTTAAAGTCTGAGATATAATTTTCTCAATTAAAGTTGTATTTGAATATCCCACGTATTATTCTCCTAGTATTGCTGACAACTCGTCTTCTGTAGCTTTTGCTATTTTTTTCTGTGTTATAATTGCCTGCGTTAAACATCCTTTAACTACAGAATTTCTAGGATCAGAAGAAACTCTTATATCTTTAATCTTAAACGGCAATTTCAAACCTCTTACTACTTCTTCCACTTTTAACTGAAATCCTTTCGGCATACTTGTTCCCCCAGCGATGACGATATCTAATGGAGCATCAAATTCACTATCTACCTCAACAAATTTCTTAGAAAAATGCTTAAAAACGTTTTCTATCATAACTCCATAATAAATATTTAATGCGTATAAAATATCATCATCTTCTGGTAAATTGGTAAAATCCAGTTCTCTTTCCTTTTTAGAGGTTACTTGAGCAAGCGGTACTCCTAGCTGCTCTGACACTTTTTGGTCAATCCAATCTCCACTTTTTTTCATAGACATACCTAAAATTTGTAATCCTTTATATGCTAAAACGCAATTTATTTTTCCTGCTCCGAAACTTATCCCAAATCCGCTATATGGAGCTTCTTTTCCATCACTCTCTACTACGGTTGGACGTTCTGCTAAAATAACAGCAAGCCCCTCTTCAATAATTTTTACATTCCATCCCAATCTCTTAAACATTCCTGTTAATCTTGCCTTATGAAAAGCGCTATCAACAGAACCATCAATAGAAGGGGAAGAGATACACGCACAGACAACCGATTTAGAGTCTGTAGGGCTACCCAGAGAGAGTTTAATCATTTCAGAGAGGACTAGCATCTTGCTAGGTTCATCTTTGTTTAAAACGCCATCCTGTAACGGACGACGAAGATCCACCTTGCCAGGAAACAACTTTGCTACTCGTAGAGAGTCTTCTCCTAAAACAAAATATTTCCCATCACCCTTAAGATATTGCCAAGAATTTTGCTTTAATACATCTTCAATATCGTCAGTCTCTTCAATCTGGACAAACGCATTTCTTATTGTATTGAATTTTATCTCGTTTTGTTCTTTTTGCTCTGCTGTCTGAAAAAACATCGTTCCGACATCGCAAGACACTGCTCTGCTCTTATCACTCATAATTTACTCCAATAGTTAAAAGATTATATTGTATATATCGGAAGATATCCGAATAAATTAAATAAAAATCATAGATATGCTATAGCATCTGACTAAGCTCATCAATGTTGTCTGATAGCTTAGAGTCTTTAATTTCTTCTTCGCTTGTTAATTTCGAACCCAATATATCTTTAGACATTGTATTTAAAGACCGCGAGTGAATATCGACTAATTGACTTTGCTCGATATCCTCCTCGGCGGAAGAATGTCCTACACTTTGGTTATTTCGAACGAGTTTTTGCATCATCTCTAGCATTTCTGATATCTGAGCATTATTCGTGTTTTGAGATGAATTTATTTTTTTATCAATTTCTTTTTCTAACAAAATTTTAATATCTTTAAGTAGCCCGTCTTTATCAAAAGATTCTTTTATAAATATCTCTTTTTCTTTTTCTTTTATAATATTTTTAGAATCTTCTTGATGCAGTATTTTAATGGCCCCATGACGCTTTGCTCTTTGAAGATCTTTCGATTGTTCGGGCGGTATTTGAGTTTTTATTTTATGTAAGTCAATAGCTTGCCTAGCACTTAGAGTCAACCCTAAATCGCCAATAACTATCTCTTTTCTACTTGCGTTGGCTATTAAAAACATTTATTTCAATCTAATTCTGGGCAGCTTTTCTGGCCGCGCTTGAATAACTATTTTATTATCTTTTTTACATGATGGACAAACAAAGAAAATAGAACCATCATTAAAATTGATCTCCATAGTGGTCTTATCGTCTGAATGGGCCAAACAGTGCTGACATACGCAATATATTTTCATTATTATTTCATAATTAATCTAATTTTACTTAGATCATCTCTAATGACCTGTTGTATTGTTCTATCTACTTCTACTGGATTTTTTGATGCTCGTTTAATAATATCTCTTCTTATCTCTGTTAACTTAGAAATTTTTATTAGCATATTATTATATATCGCATTTGCTACCGGATATTTGTGCGAGGCTAATTTCTCCATAATTTCTTCAGGAATTGGCTTATAGCCAGCAATCATTTGAAGAATGTCTCTCGCCTCTAATGACACGCCGAAAAGAGCTTTAATTTTTCTATTTTCTCCTAATTTCGGGACAACGGGTTTTTCTCCTCGACCGAACTCACCCAACAATGAAGAGTGATACCCGATAAACATTAAGTAATTCTGTCTGGCTCTTTCGAAATCCGCTATAGCTTTTCTTTTTTGCTCACCTGTAACCGAAGGGCTTGCAAGCTGTTTATTTAGTTTATTTACTCCTTGGGCTACGGAGATTAAAGAATCTGCCGCCAAGTAGCTCCAAATAACCAACATACTCTCATCTAATTTTCTCGGCTGTTGACCCGGATTCTCAGATCGTTTAAAAAATTCATTTTCTAGCACATTTAAGGGAGATTGTCCAGAGGCTTTGGGTTTAGTCATTGTATTCGATTGCCTAGCCGTCATTTTTATAAAATTAGGATCAGATAAGAATGACTGGAAAGCCTCTGTCTTAAAAACAGGATTCATCTCACTTACTCTTTGTCGTATCAAAGACGCGCTCTGCGGATTATCAACATTTATATTCATCTCTTTGATTAGAGACTGTACTGCCATTTTCATTCTAAGAAGATTCATATAATTATTATAAAAACTTTGTTTTCCAACTATTCCACTAAATTGAGTGTCTATGTCAAATTCTCCAACCGTTCCATCAGCTAATTGCATTTTTACTCTACTCGGGGCCTTGTTCCAAACCACTTCTCCATCTTTATTATATACTCGATCTTTTGATGCCTGATATTTACCACTCTCATATTGGAACAGTTCTTTAGATTGTTGCTTAAATAATTCTAATTTAAGTCTAATTTTTTCTACCATTAAATAATCTTTAGGATCTGTAATACCGGCGGATAAGTTTTCCCAAACACTTTCCATAAAATCTTTCATCATTGTCGCACTAGTCCCGAAAGACGCTTGATTCTCTTTTAGGGAAAATTGTTTTGGCTTATCTCTATTAACTAAAGAACCCGGAGTCTCCTGCCCAAAATCGGAAACCTCTTGGATATTTCCACTATCATCCTCAGTCGCTGGAGCCTGTCTCTCTCTCAATTTGTCGCCAGACTTAGATCTCTCCCTCTCGCCCACTTCATAACGCGTGAGATACTGGGCTTCTTTATAGATCGGATCTAGCATGCGAGAATCCCGACTATTAATTAGTTTATTTAATTGGACAATTAGCGGTTTTGATAGATTGCTTTGTGCCAGCAATGCGGCTTTCGTAACGTCATATATAACCTTTTGCTCCGGCCTAATTTGTTGCCTATCTCTAAGTGTTTCTACGAAAGCCTTTTCCATCTCTATCCATTCAGGATATAACTCTACTGGGACTAGATTTGGAGCATCAGTAAAGAACTTAAGCCTAAAATCGGTAGTTTTATTTGGATCAACAGAATCGGAACGCGGGTCATACCTTTCTTTAATTGATAAGGCATTCATCAGATTCCTATAAAAAGCGCCGACAATTTCATCAGGGTGTACATCGATATGGTATCGAGCTTTTATATCTAAGGCCGTATATCTAAGATGTTTTTTGAAAAGTGGATTTTTAACCAGATTGTTTACGCCAAAAGTACTTAACATCTTGTCAGATTGCGGGGTAATCCTATATATATTTTGAATAGCCATTGATTTTCCGCCTATTTCATAAGAAATAGGGAACTGCGAAAAATCTTCTTCAGTAAGTTCTTCTACTGTCTCTGGCAAGATTATTGATCGGCCACGCTCTTCAGCACTAGCAGGGGTTTCTCCTTGCTCTTTATTTTCTTCTTCCTCTTGTATCTGGGGTGGTGTTTCCTCAAAATCTTCGTCTTCCGGTGTTTCTACCATCGTGTCTACTTTGCCTGGCTGAGTCATAACTGGTTCGTTTTTTAAAGCTTCGCCTTGCTTCTCTAACAATCCATCGATAATATCAACTAGCAGAAGCATAGCATCTCTCTTAGTTTTCTGCCCAGACTGTATCTCTGCATTTATGCGACTGATTATCGGATTTAATTGATCTACTCCATTTTGGAGCAACCCCTTTCCGATAGCATACTGGCTTATCTCTTGAATATCTTTATCAGTAATAAGAGAGAGATTGTCAGTTACCTGTTGTGCCGTTTTTTTTGCGGAGGTTTGCCCAGCCATTGCCCCCATCGCTGGTGACATCTTTTTTGCTTCTGTTTCTTGAGTTATGAGTAATCCTTCTATATAGTCTTTAATTTCTTTTTTAGCGTCTTTTTTCGCCTTGAGCCCCATATTAACTTCTTCATTGATAGAATCCATCACGGCGGCTAAAAAGTTAACGTACTGCCCTCCAAGACCCTGTTCTATCGCATCTTTCTCCATAGCCTCGATTTCAAAATGAGAAAAACCCAGAACATCTTCTGATCCAAGTTGAACTGGCGTCTCGGTTTCGAGATCATACTCGTGAAAATCTTCGAAATCATCTACTTCGGTATCCATGTAGGGAGCATCGGACTCCTCGATTTCTCTTTGAGCAATTTTTTTAAGTACATCGGACATCGAGTTCATATCAAAATAATTATTTTTATTTGCCACGTTCTTGGCTCCTAATTTAGTCACAAAAAGATTACTTAAGAATGAGTTCATCAAATCTAGAATAAATCCTTTTGATAATCTGTTATTTTTTATTGTACCTAGCTTCTATTTCTCTAATAATTTGATGCCTAACAATACTTTTTTCTGTCAATTGACAAATGCCAACATTTGCTAAATCTGAAAATCTAGAAATGGCATCTTGTAAACCATTCTCTTCAGGAATATCAGATTGATGTAAGTCGCCAGTTACAATGATTTTAGATTCATTTTGAAGGCGAGTTAAGAACATTCTCATCTGTTTAGGAATCGTATTTTGAAACTCATCCCCAATCACAATTGCGTTTTTAAAATTTATTCCTCTCTGGAACGCCAGCGGGATTGTCATAATACTTTTTTCTCTCAAAAGTTTATTCAAGTGGTCTTCTGTTATAACTTCCAGCATAAAACTTATTATAGGAAACATGTATGGAGCTAATTTCTCATCCGCATCTCCCGGCAAAAACCCTAATTTCTCGCCATAAGCTTCTACCGCAGGACGAGTTATTATAATTTTATCATATCTCCCTTTACTCCATTCACTTAAAGCCCACATAACCGCCAAAAAACTATTATGCGTAATAACACAATTGTTAGTTAAATATAAATTCTCTTTACTGTCCAAGCAAATACATTGAGCTAAAGTCTTTCTACTTTTTTCTATTTTTGAGATTACTCTTTTTACTTTATATTTTGTTCTTTCACGGGTTTTATCTTTTTTCCTTTGCAAATTAAACAACTCGCTAGGGTTATTATATCTAATAAAACATCTGTAAGCCTTTCGCCCTCTCTTTTTTTCTCCCTTGTAGGTATATGACGGGAACCTTTCTTTTATTACACAGAGCCCCCCTAGCGACTCAACAACGTCTTTAACATCAAAAGCCAATTGGTGAGAAGTAGTTGTAAAACCAATCTGACCGCCCCTTTCCACATAGCCATCAGAGTCAAATAATCCCCTTAAAATATTAACCCTGGCACTCCTGAGATTATATTTATAATTATTTGGAATAAATTTCTCATAAGAGTATTTTTTATATAAACCATATTTTTCCAACTTATCATTATAATAGTTCCTCTCCATACTTTTATTCTTTCTACAAATAGAATAACCAAATTTATGATTTAATTTGTGAATTTCATAATTTTCCTTAACGGTCATATACTGCAAAACCTCACTATCATTTGTATAAAATTGAGGAGCTGCACCTTTTAGCATTCCATCGCCAATTAAAAATCCTAATAAATATGGATCTATATCAACTTCCTGTTCGCTAAAATGAACCTCTTCTGGTTGCCTTATTGAGAACTTTTTATAACCAGCAGGAGACTTGTAATTGTCTATAATCCATTCTAAATCATAAACCTTTTCAGATTTCCACCACTTACAATTTATTTTCCATAAATGTTCTTTACAAGATTCAACACTATCTCCATCAGAAAATGTAATTTTATAAATTTGTTTTTCGCCTTGGGGATAAACGGCCAAAACCTTTGCTGAAGAACCGTCTGGTGTGCAAACATCATCCCCGACCTTTATTTCTCTCATTTCTTTTGGCCCGTAAGGGGTATAAACCAAAGAATCTAATGGTTGTGCTTTGCCCGTTCCTGGGGGTCCATATACAAATGTTATACAATTTTCACTAAATGATTTTAGAACCTCTTTTTGTTCATCTGTTTTTGCAGTGGGACTGCATTTGATATATCGTTTATTATTACAATTTGCATCAATACCGTTCCCATTGTTTTTAGACAAATTATATATTCTCCTATTTATGTTTTAAAAGCATGCGTGAATTATCAAGAGTCTCGACAGTAATACCCCCAAAAATATAAAAAGTGTGATAGCGATTGAAATCTTGAAATAAATCTTTTATAAAAGTCCATTTATTTTTGTCTATCGTATGGCTTTTGCCGCTAATGACTTTTGATCTTATTGACAATAAATCTATATTATAATTTTTCGTTAAGTCATCGAGTATTTTATCAAGAGTATTCCGCATAAATAGGTCTTCCCAGCCGCCAGACTGGTATAGTCCTTGCAAGAATTTTTGTTGGTCATTAGATAGACTATTGAATATGACATCTCTTTGTTCTTTATTTAGGTTCTTAACAAAATGCCAATACTCTGTAAAATCTTTAAAAACAATCTTTTCTGTTGACATTATTAACTCACTCCTTTGTCTGTGATTAAAGTTCCATGAGAAGCAAAAGCCGTGTCAACAACTCTTATTTCGCCATTAGATAAAATAAATGAGTTTTTTTTATCCAATGTATTACTTAACCATTTCCATACCATCAATTTCTGGATAAAAATCCCCTCTCCAGATAAAATTTCCATCTTTCTGGCCTTCGGCATTTGTTGAAGTAGAGGATGTTCTCCTTTAGTAATTAAATTACGCAAAAAAGGAGAAGGTATGAAGTATAACCTTACATTATCTTTCATAATAAGTGCTTTAATTTTGGGCAAGTTCTGCTGTATCGTAGGATCTGATGGTGATAACATTTTTAATTCTCTTTCCTTATTCTAACTATCTTTTTTATCGGAAAGGTCCGTCATACTCTTAATTATTTCTTGCCTTTTTCCTGACGGTAACTAGTTTCAGAATAGTTGGGATATCTTTTTCCGTAGATATTCTCTCGCCAGTCGGGCGAAGTAGAGTATCTTCTAGAATAATTTATAGAAGGTATATTGGAAACAATTCTGCCTAAAGGATCTACATCTTCTACGCCAGATTTTAACATTGGAAAAAGAATAGAAGTTGGTATTTCTTCATTCACTATCTTCGTTAATGTGTCTTGGCTCACCTCATTCAATTTAAAATATGTCTTCTTAGCATCGGAAAATTCATTTAATTCATAAGACCAGAAAACGCTCCAAGATAATCCTCCTAAGAACTCATTATTAACGACCATAGCCACAGAGTACTTTGCAAAAGTTTTAGATATAGAAACCCTTATGGAATAAGAATCCATATTATATCTCTTAACATCAAAAAGCTTAACATCGTTCGCTGTTTGATTATCAGCCTCGGCATCGCTTTCTTGTTTTAAGAAAGAACTTGTTTGTGATGACGCTTGTTTGTGCAACTGTGATTGTTTATACCAGTTTTTCATGTTATACTTGATTTCTCTATTTTTAGAAAAATCTCCTTTTTAATTTCTAAAAAAAGGATATTATTGTATTATTTTTAATGTGTTATGTGAGGAGTAGGCATGAATTGGTATCATCAAGAAATTTTATATAAAGAAGCTATAAACTGGGGAGATTTCGCCAAGGGAATTTCTCCATTCGTATTGTCTGGCCTTTTATTCTTAGGCATTTCGCAAAATGATATAAAAAATCAATCTCCTTCTCAAATAAAGCAAACAGTGATGAATAAGGCTCAAGAGAAAGGAATTGAAGAATCTCAAATAAGACCAATAATCGAAGAACTTGACCAAGCGATCCTCTCTCCTCAAAATACTCAACAACCAGAGGCACAACAAACTCAACCTAAAAAACAGACCTCATTTGCTCCTTTTATTCCAGCATTAACCCAAAGAGAAGGTTTTAGAACAAAAGTCTACGATGACGGGGCTGGGTATGCCACCATTGGCATAGGGCATATGATGGGAAAAATTCTAGCCAAAGATAAAAATGGAATACCAACAAAAATCATTCCAAACGAAAGATCTGTAAAAGTTTTTAATGAACTATTCGGGAATACCTTAGATTTTAATCTTGTAGCAACAGGGAAACAAGTCTTGACAAAGGAACAGGCTCAACGATTGGCTGAAGCTGTCGATGTCCCAGAACACTATGCAAGGGCTCGAAATCTGTTCCCAAATATAGATAATTATCCAGACTATGTTAAATACGCTCTACTCAATGGCGTTTTTAGAGGCGAGTTTAAAAAAGATTATCAAGTAACTAAGGCCATAAACGAAGGAAATTTTAAAGATGTAACGAGATTTTATCTAATGAGAAAAGATTATAGCCAAGCCCAAAAAAATGGAAGACTCCGTGGCATTATCGCCAGGATGGATGAAAATCAATATGCTTTCCTTAAATATGCGTTAGAGCTTGGACAAATTACACAGCAAGAGTATCAGCAAAAAATGAGATTGTTAGATTTGACAGATTTGACTTTTATGGAGTAGATCACATCTCTCCATAAAGTTTATGAAACTCATCCCTTGTTATCGGCTTCGAAGAGATATGTTTTAAATACTTAAAATATTTTTGCGGCACAAAAATTTGATCTCCCCATGCCCAAAACCCTAAATTCTTAGGCATCCCATTTTTATCCTCTTCCATATGCCCGAAAAACCACTCATTTATCTCGTCAGATGCCCATTTTGGAAATTCAAATCTATTTATATATAACATCTTGTAGGGTTGTCTTGATTTTATATATTCTGGTTTTTCTGCGATTTCTCGCATTTTATCTATTTTGCTCATTATGCTAATATACTCTGGATCATTCTCTATATTTCCTTGTCTAATACCCTTCTCATATTCGTCTTCTATTTTATCTTCTAATTTAAAAAGTTTTTTTCTGTTGATAGAAGTGTCATCTTCGGTCTTTTTGTTAAATACATAAAACGCCCAATCCTTAATCAAACTACTAAAAGTAGGAGAAAAATATAAGCCAGAAACTCCGCTAAAAGAAGATGTAGCAGAAGGCATAGAGATTTTGTCCGGAGAGATATGCCACAGGGGAATTAAGACTTTTCTATTGCTGCCATAGTCTTTCCAATGTTTTTTGAGATTTTTATTATACCATCCCATAATATAATTAATTATATCATTATAAATAAAGTCCTTTTAAAACATAAATTAATCTTTTTCTATATTAATTTTGAGCATTTTTTCTTTACATAATTTTTTGGCTTTTTTCCAACCATATCTTAATTCTAAAAATCTATAAAGAAGACATTTTTTTATATGTTTTTGACGCTTTTTAGTATCAGTTATAAGATAATAATCCCCAAAAATCGAATCTTCTTGTCCTCGATGGCGTTTAAGAGAATCAAAAAAGATATTACCTCCATCATCACAATATGATAAAAATAAATTTATTAAATTTCTATAATCTGTTCTTATCATTATAACCACAGAATTCTCGCTAAAATAGTTTTGTTTAATTGCTAAAATAGTTCCAAGCGGTTTGCCTTCAGCATCTGTTTCTTTTATATATATCCCCCCGCCTATATTATAAAAAATCATATATTCATGAAATATTTTTATATTGTTTTCAACGACAGATTTAATAATATCCGTAGATGATCGACAATCCAAATTAGTTCTATATCTTATATAAACATATTGGTGCTCTAAGCATGTTGGATGTTTCGCGTCTAGACTAGGTATAGAATCGCAATTATATTTTTCTTTACAGTTCATGCATTGATTAAAAAAATGACAACTTGGCTTTTCCATATTATCTTCCTTATTATTTTTCCATACTATATTCTCGGCAAAAAAATAATAGTTAAATATACTTTGTGAAAGGGTTTTCTTTAAAATTACAATAAAATATATAAAAGGATAAAATATATGAATTGGTATAAAACTTCAAGCGAAAAGAAATTAATCGTGATGCGCGGGATTTCCGGAAGCGGAAAAAGTACGTTAGCTCAGGAATTAGGTCAAGGAGGCGTTGTGCTGTCCACAGACGACTTTTTTACTACTCCAGAGGGAGAATACCAATTTAATGTACGAAAGCTCGGAGAAGCCCATAAATGGAACCAAAATAGAGCAGAACAAGCGATGGCAAAAGGAATCTCTCCAATTGTAATTGATAATACTAATGTGAAAGTATACGAGAGCCGTTTTTACGTCATGGCTGCACAAAAACATGGTTATAATGTAGAAATAGCCGAACCTAACTGGAGCCCAGAATTAAGAACTCCAGAAGGTAAATGGAATATAGATTTTATTAATGAACTACAAAAAAGACGTAATATAAATAACAAAACTAAAGTCATTCCACAAGATGTTGTTAAAAGAATGGTAGATCAATATGACTATGATATAACAGTCGATGATATTCTAAAATCAAAAGCCCCCTGGGAAAAATAAAATGGCGTGGTATTCCTTAAACAAACTATTTTAATTTTTTTATAGTTTAATCCCGTAAATTGCAGGAATACTTATCCAGCCATTTTCATGCCCTTTGTTATTCGATATGAGAAACCTTTTCCCTTTATTTTTTACGATTTTTATGGCTTTAATTAAATGTAAATAATAGCGTCCGCGAACTTTACATAAAACGATATCTCCTACCGCTAAATCATCAACAGTAGGAGATATTGTTACCTCTTCTTTGTTTTTTATTTTAGGAAACATAGAATTACCGTGAGCAGTAAAAGTAACATTTTTCCCTAATTTAAGTTGTTCCGTAACGTTTTTCATTTTTTCTCATTAAAATAATACCCCCAAAACCTAATAAAAACAAAGTACATGGCTCAGGAATGACTTCACCCCGACTACCATAAAAAGCAGGACTATTTCGATATAAAATACGATAGTCACTTGCTTTATCTTTATTTGCGATATTTTTGTCCATGTCTACATAAAAACCTAAAGTATAATATTCTGATTCACCATAAAAATTATAAGGAAAAATAAAAATATTCTCTTTTCGATAAGAGTGTTGCATCTTTAACTCTACCTTTAGATCTTTTAATACTTCATTATTATATAATTCAGTATCTCCCAAATTTGGCTGGTGAAAACGCCAATCATTAACATTTGCATAGCAAGTACTACATAAACACAATAATAAAATAAGTGCTATTTTTCTCATCTTCGAGTCTCCCATTCATGATTACAATTAGAACATTTTCTAAGATATGTTGGTTTTTTATTGGGGACATCTTTCATCATCAATCTGCCACCTTTAAAATTGGGCTCCCCACATTCGGGGCAAGAAGCCTTAGTTCTAGTAAAAATAGATCTTTCTAAAGCGGAAGATATATAGGCTATAAGATCATCTGTTTTTCTACTCATCATCTAATTCCTTTTTCCGACGAGGACTAATAACCTCGTCATAGTGATAACTGCTGCTGCGATTTCTACGTCTTTTAGATTTGCTAAATAATCCTATAATAAAATTAACAAAACTTTTGCCCCAACCTGATGCGGCCTCAGTACGCGATTTTATATCAAAACGCCAAAACCGGCCACACGATAAAAAAGATACCATTGATTTCCAAATGTCATTTTTTAAATCCATATCTATTATTCCATTGGCCGTCCAGGAGCATATCTCGATTCCCAGTCTATATCATCTACTTTAGTACCATAAGATTTTTCATCTTTTGTCATATCTTCAAAATCCATTCGTAGATCTTCTTGAGAAGGGACACCTTTCATATACTTTTTTAAGTCTTTTACATTATAAGGTGTTCCACGAGTTTCTGCCTCATCTAGCCAGGCTCCCATCATTATCCAATAGTTCCTAGCATCATGAAGATCCTTCTCTTTTTTTTCTAAATTAGTTCTGTGAGTCGCTCTCTTATATAATAAATGAACCCAATTCCCTAATTCTTGAAGAGAATAATCGGCCCAAGAACCAACTAAATAATCTTTAGAATGTTCTTCAATTTCTTTTGGCATCATCGGAGACATTTTTAAAATCCTTTCTTTGAAATGATTTCACAACCTTCTGTAGTCCAAATAACCCGCCCCTCAACAATCGCATTTAAAACGGGGCGAATCTGATCTGCCCCATGAAGCGTAATCCAAACATAAACACCATTACCTTGTAATTGTAATACCGTCGTAGGAGTCCATTTAATATCATACTTGCTGACCATCTTTGCGTCTGTTGGCTCTAGTATTGAATTAAAAGCATAAACTTTAGCAAATTTTATAGTCGGAAATTCTTTGCTAAGACTCTCTAAAATAGCAGATTGAGTATCACATGGAGGACACATGGGTTTTGTAAACATCACGACAGTCGCTCCACGAGAAGCAAAATCAGGCAATTGAGATGGTTGTATGGTTGGAATAGAAGTACAACCTACAATCAGAAACAGGAACATTAATAATACTAATTTTTTCATATAGTTTTCCTTTACTCGACCTCTATCGAAACGAAAAGAGGCTCGCCAACTTTAGGCAAATCTTCTTCCAAATAATTGTATAAAGCACAAAACTCTTTTGTTTTCCACCAATAATGCTTAAGCCAATGTCCAGTATCATCATTTTCTTGATCAATTCCTGGCTTGGAACCAACCCACAAATCTAAAAACTCTTCTGACTGCTTAACCGCTAAAGGAGTATCGGCTTTACGATTTTTATGTCTACATAGCCACCCCTCAACGACATGGCTATCTCTAACTAAATTAATTTTTTTGGCTTCCATTGTTTTTCCTTCATTGTCAATAAACCCTAAATCTAATAAAAGTTTATTTAAACTTTTAAAACCAACATGATATTTTGTCCCACTTCCCTCTTCTCCGGTTTCGATGTCAATTCCAGAGTCATTATTTTTATAAACATTGTCCCACAAATCTCGTGAAGGAGAATTTAATAAAATATATTCTAGAATGTCCAGTCCGCTAGGAAAGGCTTCTGAAAATCCCTCATGAGTTCTGCAAGGAGTCTCTATTTCCAAAGAATAAAAAATAAGGTGCTCATTATCATTGCAAAAACCATTAAAGTGTATTGATAAATAAATTTTGTTAAGTTGTTGTTTGGTTCTTATTAACATAAAATTAATCCTCATCATAATAACCAACAATATTACACATATTTTCCACTAGACTATAACAATTCTCAATAAATTTCTTAACTAAAATAAATAATTGATCTTTTTGCAATGAAGTAGTATTGTTCATGTTATTTATCCTAATTATTAAAACTTTTATAGATTATTAAACCGGGCTCATATTCTTGAACATATGAAGTCGCGTTTGACAGATGCTGCAAAATCCAAACACCAATAGCTTCATGCCCCGTTGCCTTTAACAAATAAACATAAATTTCAGGGTTCCACGCATCGGTATCAAAACGATAATTTGTTAAAATATACCCAGATATTAATGAATCTACTAAATCCTTTACTTCTTTTTCTGTTGGAAGTTTACAACCGCTTGGATTGTTAAAAATGTTCCCGCTAGAACCATATTCCCATTTGCCAGATTCCATTAAAAAACGATGGATAACTGGAGATCGGCCAAAAGCGAATTCATAATTGCATGCCTTATCTTTAAAAACATCCTGCGAAAAACAAAAAGATATTTGATTAATCTTATAATCTTTATTAAATTTTTCTTCCATAATTTTAACATATTCATCATAAGCTTCTCGACAAAGAGTATCTTTTGCTGTCTTTAAAAGTGGCAAAAACTTCTCATTATCAAGTTTAAAAGTAAAAGTATTACGGATCGCTGTTAGCGACTTATTCTGTTTGACTTCATTTTCTTCAGCAAATAAATTTTTCGCAGGAAATAAGGAACCTAATAGCCCAACAGGAACTAACTTCAATAAATTTCTTCTATTTAACATTCTTTCTCCTCATTCCAAACTTGATCTATTTGACTTCTTGCTTCTCGAACATCTTTAATTCTTTTAAGCTGCTCTTCTAAAATTTTATATCCCTCTTCTGCCAGAGGCTCTATATCGTCCCAACTACAGTAATAAACTCCCCTTTGCCCTTTTTGTTTTTCCAATAAATATACATGATATAAATTAGTTGTCATGCAAAAGAACCCTAGAGTCCCCTTCTCAATAGAAGTTGATAATATTTTTTTGTAATCTTTATCGTAATGATGAGCGATAAAATAAACTTCTTTTGGCTTTTTAGGTTTGTCTAGGGTAGGAGGATAATCATCATCCCCTAATTTATCAGGACGTTCTCGTTTAGGCCATATAGTATCAAATAACATTTAATTTCTCCTCGAATTTAAACTATCATTTTTAAATCTTCATCGTTGCAAATAAATAATAAACGACAGCCATAATCCCATAATTTTTTAGATAAATCTTCATAAAAAGGAAGTCTATCAGAATAATCATTTTCACTATCGTCTTTCATATCTTCTATATAGTTAGCAATATAACTAGTTCGTACAAAAAAACTTTCACACAATTCCCTTTTAAAAGATGCTAAATCATAAAGATCTTTATATAAGTGGGTAGGAATATCTGATTTGTCTAAATAAAGGCACTCTATACTTGTCATTTTTTATCCTCGAATTCCCAACTCATAAAATAGAGTCTCTGTTTTAATCAATTGCTTATCATGCATCTGTAATAATTCTTGACAACGCTTTTGTTCTTCACTCGTCTCTGGCTCTCTAAAATTAACAAGAGATAAACTATTATCTATTAGCATTTTATCTTTTAGTTGCTCTAATACGCTCATTATTTTTTCTCCTCAAAATTAAATTCATCAATAATTTAGCAGGAATTGAATGCACTTATTTGGGAATTATTTTTCTGTAATAAAAATTGGCTCAAGACGATGTTTTCCGCCGAATTTTGGCATACGAATATAATCTTTTATATATGTAATATTATTTTCTTGTAACCACTTTTCAAGATCATCAGCAATTAAATAGCCGCCAATATTGGCTATATTTATCGCTACTTTTTTGGAAACTCTTCTAGCCTCCTGGATTGCTGCTATTAAATATAAATCAAACCAATCTGAATAATTAGAATATTGTTTAAAACTTTGACCTTCATTAGAAGAATACTCCTCTGCATCAAAATAGGGAGGAGAAGTAAAACAAAAATCAAAAACATTATCCGCAAATTGTCTCATTCCCGCGATAGAGTCCTGGTTAAACAAACTAACTTCTTTTTTAATACTTCCATGCAGTCTTAAATTCTTATATAATTCATGTAAATTACTATAACTGTCAAAATTTATTTCTATTCCCGTATACGATATAACGTTATTACAAGATACCGCCCCGAATAATCTACCTCCATATCCTGCGCAAAAATCTAAAACTTTAGATTCAGAATCACAATATTTTTGATAAATAGCTTTCGCAACACAAGGCATAAAGCCGCTGACTTTCTTATTCCCTCTATAGCGGCTTAATTTATTCAAAATTTTATTTATGTCTGGAAAATATCCCTGTAATATAATTGTTCTTATAATCTCTGAAAGATATTTTTTATTTTCAAACAATTCTTTTGGAGATTTGTTCCCCTTTGCCTTCGCTTCCCAAAAATTAGGGAAATGTGACATCAAAAACTTATTACCATAATTACAAAAACTGATATACTCGTCTTTAATTAAATTAGACGCATTATACTGTAAAACTTTTTTAACATGATCTATCCATTGATTAGGAGAAGACACAAGATCCTCCAGACCTTGTTGTGATTGCAGATGCTGTACAAAAGCATCAACATATTTTTCTTGTTCTTTTTTGTCAATTTTCTTAAAATCAACGCCCAATGGACATTCAAATCTTTTTCCTAATAAATCATTTTCACTTTTATCCTCTCTAAAATCCAAATATTTTTTATAATTAATCTTATATCTAAACATAGGCAAAAGATGATCTTTAACTAAATTAACAAAGCTTTGAGAAGAATCTTCATCAACAATGATTCTATAACCTATTGTTTTTTTTAACTGCTTTTCTTCAAGATGAGTAGAAATATTATATTTTTTTAAAAACCAATTTTTAATTAAAAGACAAGATTCTTTAGAGAAACTATCTGTACAAAATAAGAATTTAGGCTCTTTTTGATACTCTAAAATAAAATCCCTATGATTAAATTCTGCTTGTCCATCATCCATAAACCAAACAGCAATAGATAGTGGAGTTAGCATATCAAGTACTTTTTGAGACACTTCTTTTTTGCCTGATTTGTAAAATTCAAGAATACAATTTTCCGCATCAGTATTTGCGTGACAATAGAATTTCCATGTTTTGATTAATTCTTCAGATCTTTTATCTATATCTATACTGACTTTTAACGAGTTTTTAGAAGCTATGTTCTCAAAAATCCTATATTTCCACAATAAATAATCTTTTTGTTTATAAGAATGACCGAATGCGACAGAAGATGTTGTTGCTTTTGTTTGTCGCTTAGCATCGCCCATCATAGATCCATATAATATCTGTATTTGATAACTTGTTAATCTATCTTCAGTCGCTTTGCGATTTTGAAAAGTTGCACCAGTTGCTTTAATGTCATATAATTGTCTTAAAAAAGTTATATCCCCTGTGGCAATATTATATTTTTTGGAAATATCTTCTAAAGATAAACCTTCTTTATATTCTTGAATAAAATCTTTTTGTGATAAAAGAATTTTACCTTGACATACATTGCTAAAAAAGCCGACAAGATGTTTAGAAATTCCCATCTTTTTAATTTCTAATAAATCTTTCCCCTCTAAAATAAAATCTTTGAACTCTCTTAATGTGATGAATTTTACTTTGCGATTTCTAGAACCGTTATCAATAACAACATCAAGATAGGGCTCTGCAAAAGACCAATCAAATTTTGATTGTAATTTCTGAGCCTTGGCCTGTTTCATTTTAGCAATTACGTCTGGTGATACAGTTTGTCCTTTTGCTGGCATAATTTTTCTCCTTAAATAATAAAAAATAGTATAATAGTTTCCTATTACACTATTTCTACTATTATGCCAGAGTTCCTTCTTTTTGGAACAACAATCTTAATATAAAATAATAATTGATATAAGCCCTTATATTTTAAGTGTTTGTACTAAATAAATATCTGAACCACCTCGATCTGCCCCCGGGAAGAGTATATTCTGGAACTATTACTGCTCTCGTTAATCCGACGTAGGGCTGGTTCTTTTTCTGCTCATATACTGTCTTAAGTTCTTCTTCGTAGTTCTTTTTAATCGTTTCGAGATTTCCGAATACTTGATCAGCTTTTTCCGAACCGCCGAAGACTTTTTGAGGTTCCTGGAATTGTAAACAGAGCATAAGATGACGAAGGGCGTCTGTTGCTGCTTGTTTTTGTATAGCTGGAATATATCTATCTGGGACAGTATTTAATGTATAATTTCCCATAGGAGGATATGAATTAAATGTTCTTGCTGCGTTCTCTAAATATAAGTGTAAAGCCTCATCAGAGAACCAGCGGAAATTGTAATCCGCATTTATAGAGTCAAAATCAGTTAAAGATCCATCGAAAACGACTTCTCCCTTAAAGTAATCTATAGTAAATCCGTCTGTCATTAATTTATTTTGATTTCTATAAATTTTAACTCCTGCTGTTTGATTCCATCTTGGAAAAGAGAACCTATACGTCCTATTATCCATCGTAGACTTGCATTGTTCAAAATAGATAGGCACGGACTGTGCGCAAGTTAAATAGCTCTCAAGGCCCAATCTGATCTCGTAGGGACGCCCAGAATACATGTCTATATCATTAACATCAGTTGCAACGGTTACAGTTTGAACTTCTGCCCTCTCAACTCCGTCTATCATATATTCCCAAGTTATTACATAATTACCTATTGCTTGTGAAGTGTTTATCTCCCATTCATAAACATAAAAACCAGTTACAGCTTTTTCCGGGACTCCAGACTCTACTAAAGACCCTGAAGTGTCTTGAATTGTTGTTGTAATAATTGACGCATTCTTTGGAGTTCCATCAAAATCTGTGATTTTTAACATAAGAACCGCCGACGTTCCTTGAATGAAAGTTCCTCTAAAATCGCTGGAAGCTCTTATTCTGCCGACATTTGTTGTAAATGGACCGGCTTGTTGCACTTGATAAATAGGCTCATCTCCGGGATTAGCAATAATTTTCCATGAGACGAGATATATTTTTTCGTCATCGGCAGTAAACGGATACTCATATCTTCCTACTGCGGTGTTTAATGCCGATTGTCCGCTGGCCTTCGTCATGGTTCCAGTGTCAAATTCCTTTATAGCATATGTTCCATCTTCAGAGGCCAAGCTTACCTCATAAGCATTTAATGGTTGTCCATTTAGCTCATAATTTAAATATACTGTTCTAGATGCCATGTACGCTCCTATAATTCTTAATTGCTCTTGTACTAAATTTGATATTTCTTTTGGATTTTCCTCTAAATATCTTTTAGGTTATCTTTTAGGTTATCTACTATCTGCCTCGTCTTGTCGTTATAAATGGTGAATTCTTATAGCCAATTGTCCCGGTCTTTATAGACGGGGCATTCTTCTTCTCTATATTCGTCTTCATAGTGTACCCATCGATCAGCATCGGGTATTGTCCTCTTATCTCGCTAGAACTAGATACCTCTAATGAACTCGAAGAACTGGAAATTCCTATCGAACTAGAACTCGATACCCCCAAGGAACTTGAACTAGAAGAAATTGAAGAACTTGAGACTGCCAAAGAACTAGAGCTCGAACTTGAAAGTCCTAATAGTGAACTCGAACTAGAGACTTCCAGTGAACTAGAAGAGCTCGAAACTCCTACAGAGCTAGAAGAACTTGAAACTCCTACAGGACTAGAAGAACTAGAAGAACTAGAAGAACTAGAAGAGCTTGAAACTCCTACAGAACTCGAAGAGCTTGACGAACTCGAAACTTCCAAAGAGCTTGACGAACTCGAAACTCCTAATGAACTTGAAGAACTAGATATTCCTAATGAACTTGAAGAACTTGATACTTCAAAAGATTGACTTGAAGAGCTTGACGAACTCGAAACTCCTAATGAACTTGAAGAACTAGATATTCCTAATGAACTAGAAGAACTTGACGAACTCGAAACTCCTAATGAACTTGAAGAACTAGATATTCCTAATGAACTAGAAGAACTTGACGAACTTGAAACTCCTAATGAGCTAGAAGAACTTGACGAACTTGAAACTCCTAATGAACTAGAAGAACTTGACGAACTTGAAACTCCTAATGAGCTAGAAGAACTTGACGAACTTGAAACTCCTAATGAACTTGACGAACTTGAAACTCCTAATGAACTTGACGAACTTGAAACTCCTAATGAACTTGAAGAACTAGATATTCCTAATGAACTTGAAGAACTAGATATTCCTAATGAACTTGAAGAACTAGATATTCCTAATGAACTTGAAGAACTTGATACTTCAAAAGATTGACTTGAAGAGCTTGACGAACTCGAAACTCCTAATGAGCTAGAAGAACTTGACGAACTTGAAACTCCTAATGAGCTAGAAGAACTTGACGAACTCGAAACTCCTAATGAGCTAGAAGAACTTGACGAACTCGAAACTCCTAATGAGCTAGAAGAACTTGACGAACTCGAAACTCCTAATGAGCTAGAAGAACTTGAAACTCCTAATGAACTTGAAGAGCTAGAAACTCCTAATGAACTTGAAGAGCTAGAAACTCCTAATGAACTTGAAGAGCTAGAAACTCCTAATGAGCTAGAAGAACTTGACGAACTTGAAACTCCTAATGAACTAGAAGAGCTAGAAACTCCTAATGAACTTGAAGAGCTAGAAACTCCTAATGAACTTGAAGAGCTAGAAACTCCTAATGAACTTGAAGAGCTAGAAACTCCTAATGAACTTGAAGAGCTAGAAACTCCTAATGAACTTGAAGAGCTAGAAACTCCTAATGAACTTGAAGAGCTAGAAACTCCTAATGAGCTTGAAGAGCTAGAAACTCCTAATGAGCTTGAAGAGCTTGAAACTCCTAATGAGCTTGAAGAGCTTGAAATTCCTAATGAGCTTGAGGAACTCGAAATTCCCAGGGAACTTGAAGAGCTTGAAACTTCCAAAGAACTTGAAGAACTAGAGCTTGAAGAACTAGAGATACCCAATGAACTTGAAGAACTTGAAATTCCTAATGAACTTGAAGAACTTGAGACTTCTAATGAACTTGAAGAACTTGAAATTCCTAATGAACTTGAAGAACTTGAAATTCCTAATGAACTAGAAGAACTTGAAATTCCTAATGAACTCGAAGAACTAGAAACTTCTTCTTCAGACGAGCTTGAAGAGCTTTCATCAGGAAGATCTCCTACTCTAACATAAGTAGTTTTTTCTCCTATAAGGGGTACACCGCCGTACTCCAGATTCACGTTCGACGGGTCGGCAAGGGCGGCGATTTCGTGGGGGGAGAGGGCGCGGTTGATAACCAGCACGTCCGCCAACCGGCTGCCCAATAAAGGCTTGCTCGTTCGACATATCTCGTAAAAGTCCGTTGCGCCAGGCGGCGCACCCGGTGCGTTCGAGCCCAGAAGGATTCCATCCCGGTACTTACACGCGGTCACGCCATCAAACGTATAAGCGTAGTGGTGGTTGAGGGTGGTATCAGGAATCGCGATCCGGGAAGCGGCACGGTTCCATACGTACGTCTCAAATGTTGCGCCAGCGTACCCGCCAAGCACCTGTAGTTGATTACTATAAAACAAATACTGCTGCGTCGTTGTGCCGTATTTGCACCACCATGCCAGTGTGAATGACGACATCGCCAGGCTGATATTACACGCTATCCCCGGCGATCCCGCCGACGGGATCGATATCGCCCGCCGCCCCAACTCCGCATCGAACACCCAGGCCGTCGCCGGGTCCATGTTCGTCAGCGTGCCGTGGTGGCCGTACAGGGACGAGTCCTGCGCTCTAAGAGTTCCAGGAGCATTACCTAACGAAGCAAAAACAAGTCCCTGAGCTAAGGGAGAGAAATTGTTTATA